>Ga0066650_10000612_pt1 | contig 12186 bp, 20 predicted proteins | sample CryGey092014_all_FD_59539 | JGI IMG/M metagenome (GOLD analysis project Ga0066650, IMG submission 59539) | Groundwater microbial communities from aquifer - Crystal Geyser CG23_combo_of_CG06-09_8/20/14_all | ecosystem: Environmental > Aquatic > Deep subsurface > Groundwater | place: USA: Utah...
GAGCCAGTTGGCACCTAATATACCCAAAATATCTAAGCGTCAAACTAATACACCCTGGATGTGTATTTAGTATCTTATTTTAAGATTGATTTCAAATAACCAACCAGTATAAAAATGACAGAAACTGAAAGAATATTTTTTTGGAATAGACACTGGGCAGAAAGAAATTTTTATAATCTTAGAGCACATAATTCTTTAATTCTTTCTTCGAAAAAAGTTTTAGGGGGATTTCCGGAAAGAAATATTTTAGAAGTTGGCTCAGGGAGAGCAGTTGATTCTATTGAAATGGCCAGACGTGGAGCAAATTGTATTGCCGTTGATTTTAGCGAAACTTCATTTGGTTTGTCTCAAGATATAGCTAGGAATTCAGGGGTAAAAATAATACAGTGTTTAGCTAATGCAGAACAACTTCCTTTTACAGATGGTTGTTTTAACCTAGTGTTTAGCCAGGGGTTAATGGAACACCCTACTTTAATGAAAAAGTTACTTCCAGAACAAATACGTGTGACTAGGCCAGGAGGCTTTGTTCTTATTGACGTGCCACAATTTTTTAGTATCCAAGCGATGATAAAATGGATTGAATTAAAGTTAGAAAAATGGCCATACGGACCAGAGGTAAATTTTACAGAGAGGGAACTAAAAAGAATTACTGGTAGCCTAGGTTTAGAATATACTACTTCTTATGGCCGGGAATTTGCTCCAATGGTTCACCTAGGTATAAGAACCGCATTGTCCAGAATCAGACATAGAGGCTCTCCTCCGGAACTAAAAAACCCTATTTTGGAACATTTACCTACAAATATGGGTTTAATCACACGTTTAGAGTTAAGCTTTATTGGTTCAATGGTTTTGAATAATATTGGAATTATTGCGCAGAAATCTAAGGCTTAGATAGTCAGAGTTGACTAAACTTGTAATCTTTCTATTTCCTCTCTGATTTGAGCTACTCTTCGACTTCGCTTAGGATTTACAACAATCCTAAAGTCAGAGAATGCCTTAATAATACAAGTCAATTGCTTGGTTATATTAGAGTTACGATTCTCGAGCAATTTTTCGGTTTTCTATGATTTTCTCCGAATTTTATTTCTTAAAGGAAGAACCTTTTGACAAAAAGACAATATTCAATTAAACTATATGAATATGAGTTCATATAGTTGTTGTTCAAAATCAAGTAAAGAATCGAAAAAGATTTCTTTTTTATCGACCCTTCTTAAACTGGTAACAGAAGAGTCTCGTTTAAAGCTTCTATGTATATTAAAAGAAAAAGAACACTGCGTATGTGAGCTGATGAAACATGTTGATATGTCTCAAAGTCTGATCTCACATCACTTAAAAGATTTAAAAGAAGCGGGAATTGTAGAGGCTCATAAAAAAGGACTTTATGTTTATTACTCACTCACCAAACAAGGGAAACATATTATCAATTTATTATTCAAAATATGAAAATCCAAGTATTAGGATCGGGTTGTCCAACTTGTAAAAAGTTATTTGAAATTACCCAAAAGGCAGTCTCAGAAATGGGGATGAAAGAAAAGGTTGAATATATTACTGACATTTCCAAAATTGTTGAGATGGAAGTAATGCAATCACCAGTGCTGGTAGTTGATGGTAAGCCAATGACTGGTTTCACTCCCGATATTGAAAAGATAAAAAGTTTGATTAAAGGTAAATAAAGATTATGGACATATTTAAACCGATTCAATTATTTGCAGATATCGTTACATATCAGTGGTTTAGGATAGTTCCTCATTCCTACTTGGGAGATACGATAAACTTTTTTATCTACGATGTTATTAAGATAGGACTATTACTGGTTGTTATCAACTACATCATGGCAATAACCCGCTATTACTTCCCAATGGAAAAAGTGCGGGATATGTTGCTAAAGAGACGCTGGTTTGGGTTGGACTATCTTTTTGCAGCTTTATTGGGTGTTATCACTCCTTTTTGTTCTTGCTCATCAATTCCTCTCTTTATTGGTTTTGTGGGAGCTGGAATTCCGCTTGGAATAACCTTTGCATTTTTAATAAGTTCACCATTAGTGAATGAGTCGTCACTTTACCTATTTCCTGCCATGTTTGGTATGAAGGTAACAGCCCTTTACAATTTAGTGGGTATTATTATTGCAGTACTGGGTGGTTTGCTTATTCAAAAACTAAAAGTTGAAAAATATGTCAAACCAGAGCTTTTGAAGTTTAAATCACGCAAACAGGTTGAAGAGGAACATGGAGGCTCTTCGTTACCTTTTAAACAACTTATTTTTTATTTCTGGAAAGATGGGATGAATATTACAAAAAGTGTTTTTCCTTATGTTGTTTTAGGAGTAAGTATTGGTGCGCTTATTCATGGGTTTGTCCCAGCAAGCATTGTTGAGAAATATTTATCAATAAAAGCTTGGTGGACAATTCCCTTGGCAACTTTACTTGGTGCACCACTTTATGCCAATTCCGTCAGTGTCATTCCTGTGATGGAAGTCTTAGTTGGTAAAGGAGTGTCTTTGGGGACGGCTCTCGCCTTTATGACCGCTATTGTAACTGTCTCTATTCCAGAAGGGATGATTCTTAAGAAAGTCATGAAGTGGCAGCTTTTAGGTTTGTTTTTTGGTATCACGATCATTGGCATTATGATCATGGGTTATTTGTTTAATTGGATTTTATAAGTTTTGGCTATTAGAATTTCAGAGACAAGAATTTGTCTACTTCTTTATTCGTATACTCAGGGTATTCAAGATAGTTAGCCCGGTCTGTTCTTCGGAAAACATACCATCGTTCGAGCATCCCATAGAGGGTATCGGGTGAGATGGTTACAGAACATTTTGATTTCAATAGATCTTCTGTTTGAGTTAAAATAGAGGAATGAGAATTAATTCTAAGTGGCACTTGGCAAACAAGATGCCCAAAAATCCAACTTTGGATCAAAGAATCAAGTGGCACCTGGCTCATGCCAAGAATTGTACCTGCCGTCCCCTGGGTGGAAAAATCCTGGAAGAGATTAAAAAACGGGGAATAAAAATATGAATAAATTTATTTATTGGCTGCCCCGCATTTTAGCCATTTTGTTTATTGCCTTTATTAGCATGTTCGCTTTGGATGTTTTTAGTGAACCACAGTGGCTTTTGGCCTTATTGATTCACCTCATCCCTAGTTATATTCTAATTATTGTGACAGCTGTTGCATGGAAATATGAGCGGGCGGGAGGACTCCTTTTTCTCGTTGCGGGATTTCTATTGATGGTTTTTACCCATTTTGAGTCCCTTATTCTCTCGATCCCAGCCTTTGTGATTGGTGCGCTTTTTTTGAGTAGAAAATATCTATCAAAGACTCAGGAATAGGTTTACTTCGTAGGTTAAAGTTGTAGTTTTGTCTTATTTCTTCTTTATATTCTGATATATTTAATCTATGACGCTTCCTAAGTGGGCGGTAACCGTAACTCCATTATCAAAGATACTGGCATTAATAATCTTCATTGCTTTTCCAATCATTGGATTCATATTGGGAATGCAGTACCAAAAAATGATTGACGTTTCCCAAAATAGTGTGATTACATTACCAAGCAATAGCAACAAAAGAGTACCTAATAGTTCTCCAGATGCGACGAGCGATGAGCCTTCAGATATAGGTACATATGAAGGTGTAAAAGTTAAATCATAATATTTGATCGTGGGCGATTCTCTTCTTCTAATTTTTTTATAGAATAAAGGTAATAAACAATGAAAGTTTTGGTTTTTACCGAAGGAACGGTTCTAATGCATGCTTCGGCAAAAGGTGTTAGTCGACAAGATCGCGTAAAACAATCCAAGGCCGCAGGCATTCAACGGGAAGAAAGAAATCTCGTTTTTGAATCGAATGCCGTCGCTCCTAAAGCCACATCAGGATCAGTTTATGACTTGGAAAACTATATCCCCATTGGTAATGCGGTTGAAAAACTTAGATCTTGGAAACAACAGGGAGCAGAGATCGTCTATCTAACCTCAAGAAGAATAAAATCTGAAATAGAAACAATCAAAAGAGTCCTTGAAAAATATCATTTTCCAGATCATCAAAATCTAATTTTTCTGGGATAAGGAGAAGACTATAAAGATATCGCGGAAAGAGTGATTCCAGATATTTTAATTGAGGATGATTGTGAGAGCATTGGTGGAGAAAAAGAAATGGTTTATCCTCACATTAAAGATGAATTGAAATCTAAAATCAAATCAATTGTTGTCAAGGAATTTGAAGGAATAGACCATCTTCTTTTAGCAAACAACACCTTGATATAATTCTTGCATGAATATAAAACACCATACGGTTCGATGTGCGGTTTATGCGTTCATCATCAAGAAGCATAAAATTCTACTTCTTTTAAGAAAAGGGACGGGTTGGATGGATGGACGGTATGGACTTCCATCCGGTCACCTTGAGAAGGATGAAACACTAAAGGATGCATTGATAAGAGAGGTGCAGGAGGAAGTTGGGCTTAAAATGGATCCAACGGATCTGACTTTTTACCACGTCATGCATAGGAATGAAAAAGCGATTCGTAATTTTGAATACATAGATTTTTTCTTCAAATTGGAATATTGGCAGGGGGAGCCCAGAAATAATGAGCCTGAAAAAGCTGCTCATATCAAATGGTTTGACCTGAACTCTTTATCAGAAAATATTGTCCCCAATGTAAAAGCAGCGATTGAATACTATAGAAGTAAGTTGCTGTTTTCAGAGTTCAGCTGATCCTCCCAGATAGTAAATAACCTAGGGGGTGTGGTAAAATACAACCATTAATCATTGATTACAATTGAAAACTTATGACATTAGAACAGGCTAGAGGTCAATTTTCCCCGGATCGCGTAGATTCACAATCAAAGGGAGGAAAAGGCGCTTCTCATGGGGAATGGTCAGTGCAATGGGCTGACGGATACAGAGTTCCTGATCAAGATGCCGTAGCTTGTTGGAGTACGCACAGATGTGTAACGGTCCCTTACGAAATTACCAGTGGGACAACAAAGGTTCCGGGAATCGATACTTCTTTATTGGTTGAATCTGGACAAAGGATACCTACTCATGCTTATCTCAAAGCTGTAAATCCTATTGGGTTCACCGTAGTAATCGTCGATAATGAAGAAAAATTGCCTAAACCCTTCAGAGCAGGCAAAATTACAAGATTGGTCTATGGGAATAACGATGTTTTGATGGTAGAACTTGGCCCTGAACAGCCAATCATACAACCTACGTTGAGATTCACCGCTGCCGGTGATGGTCGGTTTGGCGTTTCACTTAAAGCGTTACCCGCACCAGAGGAGAAATAAATATCCCAGCTCACTTGCCCAATTTATCCGTCGGAAAACCCTCCGGTAAACTCAGAACAGGTATACATCTCTGCAGCCATGATTCCACCCTTAGTGAATTTGTGTAGGACATCATCTCTTTCCTTCTAATACAGCCTCAAAGTATTTTCTTGCTGGTCTAACGTACATGAAAGGGACTAATGATCTGGCCAAGCAGGGAAGGTGGTCTTCTTTAAAATTTCTTTGGTGCTGTTTTAATGAATCTAGGCCGAGATTGGCTTGTTCACAAAACCACGTTCTAATACCTGGTGCGAACCGGTTGGACAGATCTTGCTCAGTAACATGAAGTCTTCCGTACGCTTCATAAGGGATATTCACTAATCCCTTTTCTCTGTCTTCTTCCCAATCTCGCAGGGTGTAATGAATAAATACCGCATCCGCTAAAGGTAAAAATAATTCCCACATATCTGCATTTTGGTTAGTTACTTTAAGCAATCCTCTTATTGTGGCTTTTTGGCATCCTAAATACGCTTCACGAATTTCTGATTGGGAATATAGCTTATCCTTTCCCATTCTTCCTACGTCAAAAATAAAATAGGTAAAAAAATCCTCTAATTCCTCTCTAATGTCAATATTTAAAGCATAAGCAAAGCGAGTGCAAGCAATAAGAGATTGTTCTAAATCATCTAAGGAACCTGTTAAATTCTCTATTTTCTCGGACCCGGGCAAATTGGCAATAAACTCTCTTTTTTGTGTAATATACTCTTCTGGGGTTTTTCCTTCTGGAGGATCCCTATCGCCATTAGCATAATCATCAAGAATTCTCATGACGCAGTAAACTCCAATTACCAGTTTTCCTCGCTTGCCGCCAAAACGCTCAATTGTTTTCAAACCTAATTTCCAAAGTTTTGAATCAGGTCGATTTGGGTCAGAAAATATAGGACTTTCAAAGGCTTGTCTATGTATCTTTTCTACTACCATAAATCCTATTTATATTGACCCTCTTCCGGAGCATCCCTGGAAACCCTGGAAATTCCTGGCTGATGCCAATATAGGGTAGTCTGTATTCCGCCATCTTTAAAAGTAACAATTTTAGCACCCTCTGTTTCCCTAAGAACCTGTACCTTGATAGGTCTCACTGCGAGTAAATAGTCATCATCTTCATGGGGACCACGATTTAACGTTGTGCCCTTTGGAATAACTTCAGTTCGTCTATTAAGTTGTTCCGGAGTTCTAGGCATATGAATTATAAAAATTAGGGACGGCCTTTGAATTGGGCTTACGAATGTCCCAAATAGGAATTATATCATAATATGTAGAGAGTAGGTTATGGTTCATCGGGAACTCTATTAAAAATATTTGACGAATTGGACAACCTCGGGGGTTTGTTGGAGTAAACAAACAATCGTGGGAATCGTCAACTCACTTGATTTTCAAAAGACACTCAACTAAACTAACAAAGGACCACTGTGAAAAAACTATATCAGTTAATCCAGAAAAACTTCATCTTCGATAAGGTTTTTGACCTATTTCAAAAAAAATCTGAGCAAAAGAGCGAGCCGTTGCCCATGATTACTCTTTCAAGAGAGAAAGGATCCGGTGGTAGATTCGTTGCTCATTTAACCGCGAAGAAACTTGGGAAACCGTGGAAGGTCTACCATAAGGAAATCCTTGAGGAAATTATCAAAGTTAGCAACCTAGAAAATGCATTAGTTGAAAAAATGGATGAGAAAACTATTTCAGTCATCGATCAATTCATCGCTGATTTTTTCGGCAAAAAATACTTTAATTTAGGCAATTATTACAAGAGCCTGGTCAAAACTCTATTTACCGTCAGTCAGCGAGGGTATGCCGTCATCATCGGTCGGGGAGCAAACTTCCTCCTTCCACACTTCCTTAAAGTGCGCGTCATCTGCGAGATGGAACAGAGGATACAGTGGGAAATGGAATATGAACACTATTCGAGAAAAGAAGCGATGAGAATTATTGAAAAATCCGACGAGGAAAGGAAAGAATTTTGCAAAACTCTTTTTAACCATGATCCCCGAAAAGCTCACCACTATGATTTAGTTATTCGTACTGGGCCGCATCTTTCTATCGAAGATGCATCTGATTTAATTGCTAGGGCGGCAAAAAGAAGATTTAAAATCTAAACCGCCGCCCTTTGGCCTTCTTAATAGCTTAATAAAAAGTATTTTCTATCTTCTCGGTATAATAAACAGATGGATTTAAATCAAATTTTTATTCCTTTCCTTCTTACCCTGCTTGCGGGTTTATCAACGGTCGCAGGAAGTCTTATCTTCCTCTCTAGCGTCTTTAGTAAAAGAAAATTCATCGGGTTTTTCTTGGGACTTTCTGCTGGAGTGATGATCTATCTTTCCTTCGTAGAACTGCTTCCTTATTCAATAAAAGCCCTTGGATTTTTAAGTGGGAATACCTTCTTTTTTATTGGAGTTGTTGTTATGGCGATTATTGATTTTTTCCTACCCCACCATTACCTTGAGGAAAGAATTTGTCGAAGACAAAACATCATTGATCGAAGACTCTTATCAACCGGTCTTGTTGTGACACTAGGGCTTATCATCCACAACTTCCCAGAGGGAATGGCGGTTTTTCTTAGTTCATTTACCAACATGAGACTCGGGGTGTTGCTGGCAATAGCAATAGCCATACACAATATCCCTGAAGGTATCGCAGTTGCAGCACCTATTTATCACTCCACGCAAGATAGGGGTAAAGCAATTAAGTATGCATTCATATCAGGAATGGCAGAGCCACTGGGCGCAATCATTGCCTATCTACTTCTTAGACCCTATCTCAATCAAAACATCCTTTCCTATATCTTTGCCCTGGTCGCAGGAGTGATGGTTTATATCAGTTTTGATGAACTTCTTCCCGCTTGTTTTCGGGATGAGCAAGGCCACAATGCGATCTTAGGCATTATGTCAGGAATGATGATTGTTTCCTTAAGTCTGCTTTTCCTTTAGTATTTTTCTACTTGACAAGACTGCTTTGGAAATCGTATAATGAATACGTATTCATAATTAATAATCACTATGATAACGTATCCACCCGCTCTTACCTCAAGTCTTTTCAGTTCTATTCGAACACGACTTGAAGAGCGAGCTTTGGTGGACTTAAGAGCCTGTAGTTATTCACTTATATTATAAGTTCACAAACAATCTCTAAAGGAGGTGAAAAAATATGCCAGCATTCGATGGAACCGGACCACAAGGGGTAGGGCCCATGACAGGACGAGGGATGGGGCGTTGCGGAAAAGGTTGGGGGGCAGGGAGGGGATTAGGTTTTGGCAGAGGTCGAGGATTCGGAAGAGGTTTGGGAAAATACTTTGGTTGGAATCAATCGCAAACTAAAGAGGATCGAAAAAGAGACTTGGTTGATTACCGTAAAGCTTTGGAAGAAGAGCTTGAGGACACTAAAAAACAGGAAGAGGATCTAAATAGGGCAGAGTAAGATCGTTTGAGGGAGTTTTTAAAATTTTTTAAGGAGATAATATAATGAAGATAGCCTTAAGTTCTTCAGGAAAAGATCTTAACAGTAGCCTTAGCGAAGTGTTTGGCAGATGTCCCTACTTTCTTATTGTGGAAATTGATGATAAAAAAGTAAAAGAATTCGAAGCAGTAAGAAATTTAAGCATAAACCAAATGGGTGGAGCAGGAATTGCTGCCGCTCAAACGGTAGCAGAAAAAAATGTGAGCGTAGTCATAACAGGAGCGGTGGGTCCAAGGGCACTGGAGGTACTAAAACAGTTTAACATTCAGGTTTATAGTGACACCGGTCTAGTGAAAGAGGCGATCCAAGAATTTATAGAGGGAAAGCTTGAGAAAATCCAATAAACAAATAATGAAGATAGTAATTCCTACCAATAATAACAAAGGTTTACATGATAGTGTAGCAGAACATTTTGGTAGATGTAATACCTATACGTTTCTTGACGAGAAGGGTAAGATTATTGAAGTAATCAACAATACAAGCGAGCACATGGGTGGCATTGGGCTTCCGCCGGAGCTGATGAAAAAACATGGAGCCAATATTTTACTATGCAAAGAACTTGGCCCGAGGGCTCTTAGTTTATGCGCTCAATTAGGAATAGACGTATATGTATGTCAGGCAAAAACCGTTAAGGAAATATTTAATCTGTGGAAAAATCATAAAATTAAAAAGGCGGATTTATTCAATATCTGTGAGGGGCATAAATTATGAGAATTGCAATAACAGGTGGTAAGGGGGGAACTGGGAAATCAATGGTGGCGATTTCTTTGGCGGTTGAGTTTGCTGAAAAAAATACGACAATGCTGGTAGACGCCGATGTTGAATGCCCCAATGACCATTTAATGCTTTCCGTAAGAAGAAAAAGATATATTAAAGTTTACCAGCCAATACCGAAATGGGATTTCAATAAATGTACAAAATGCGGAAAGTGCGCCTCTATCTGCAAACAAAATGCCATAGTTTTTGTAGAAGGCAAGTATCCGGCTTTCGTGAAGGATGTTTGTATTGGTTGCAAAGCCTGTATCGTTGCCTGTCCTTATGGTGCTATTTCTGAGACCAAAAAAGAAATTGGAACAATTTATACCGGAAAAAATTATGGGGTTGATTTGGTTTCAGGGGAACTTAAATTGGGAGAGCTTGCATCAGGTGAAGTAGTAGTTGAGGTTAGAAAGCATTCTGAAGAAATCAACAAAAAAACCAAAGCGAGCACAATCTTGATAGATTCTGCCGCTGGTATTGGTTGTCCGGTAATTGCTTCACTGGTAGGAACTGATTACATAGTTGCCGTGACAGAACCAACGCCATCTGCTTTGCACGATTTAAAAAGAGTACTGTATCTGGCAAATCACTTTGGTATCAAACATGGAATTGTTATCAATAAGTTTGATCTGGAAAAGTTCTTTTACTTGAAAACAGAAAAATTCGCCAAGAGAAAAAATATCCCAATTCTTGGTAAAATTCCTTATAGAAAAGATTTTGTTGATTCAATGATAAAGATGAAACCGGTTACTGTCGTGAACCCAAAATACAAAGAATTATTTAAGGAAATAATAAGGAAAATAAACGAGCAATCAACATGAAAGAAAAAATAGCAAAGATTTCTATCCTGGCGAACATAACTTTAGCCGTTGGGAAAATTATAGCGGGGATGCTATCAAACTCAGCCGCCATTTTAGCTGAGGGTATCCATTCTTTTATGGATATTTTATCTTCGGCTATAGGCTTTATTGGGATTAAAATATCCCAAAAACCAGAAGATCAAAAGCATCCGTATGGCCATTATAAATTCGAGGTTCTGGCTGGTTTTTCCATCACTCTGATTTTGTTCGGAAGTGGCATGGTAATTATTTACGAAGCTTATCAGAAACTTCTAAACCCTTCCTCGATAGAAATTCCTATTTTGGCTTTTGGGGTGATGATTTTTTCAGCGCTGGTTAACGAGATAATGGCGCGTTTAAAAATCTATGTCGGCAAAAAAGAAAATTCAATTGCTTTGCTTTCCGACGGATTTCATTCCAGAATTGATGTTTTTACCTCGCTGACGGTTTTTGTTGGTTTGTTTTTAATTAAATATTGGGTTTATGCAGATTCCCTATTAGCTTTGTTGATTGGTTTATACATAATTAAAGAATCTTTTTCCATAGGTAAAGAAGCGATAGATTCTATACTGGATGTTTCGGCAGGAAACGAAATTGAAGAAAAAATAAAAGCAATCGCCAAAAATAAAAATATTGTTATTGAAGATTTAAAAACGCAAAAAAAAGGCTCGATAATTACCGCTTACTTATTAATCAATCTCCCAAGCAATTTACAAGTCAAAGAAGCAACGCAGATTTCTGAAGGGTTGAGGGAAAAAATGATGGAAGAGATTAGTAATCTTTCCTATGTGGCGATCCAAATTAGAAGTCATGAAGTGGAGACCGGGTTTTACAAACCCATTTTTGGTCGAGGTTTCGGTTGGCAAAAAAAAGGTAAATTTGTAAAAGAAATAGAAGAAGCTCAAGGTAAAGGACCGGGTGGTTATTGCGTTTGTCCAAAATGTGGTTATAAAACTATTCATAAACGTGGGATCTCCTGTTCAACTTTGGAGTGTTTGAATTGTAGAATTAGTTTAAAAAGATAACAAGATGCCCAGACCGAGAATACCCCGCTGTTTGCGGTTCAATCCAAATGTCATTTATTTTAAACCTCACGGCATCCCTTTGCGAATGCTTGAGGAAATTGTACTGTCTCCTGACGAGCTTGAAGCGTTGAAGTTATATGATGTGGATTGTTTGGAACAGACGAAGGCCGCCGAGAAAATGAAAATTTCCCAACCTACTTTTGCTAGGATTTTAGACAGTGCCTATAAAAAAATTGCCGATGCTTTAGTTAAAGGAAAGGCAATTCGCATAGAAGTAAAATAAGCGAAGCCTGTCTCTGATAGAATAACCATAATAATGAAAAAATATCTCATTACTATTTTACTTTTTTGTTTTTCCATTTTTTCTATCTTGCTTTTTAGTTCTGCGGTATTGGCTCAAAATGAAACTGGGACTGAATATAAACAAGAAACTCTAGAGGGAGGAGTCACTCAGATTTTAGAGGAAAAACAAATTACTCCTATGGGAGCAACAGAGCCTCAGCTTTACCAAAAGCTGGAGATTCTGGTTACTAAGGGATCGTTGAGAAATAAAAAAATCACTGTCGAAAATGGCAATTTACCCATGAGTAATTTGCAGAAATACAAAGTCGACGACGAGCTGGTAATAAGTTACAGTAAAGATCCTAGCGGTAATAACAGTTTTTATATTACGGACCATATCAGGCGGAGGCCTTTATTCTGGTTGTTTGTGATTTTTGTGGTTATGGCAGTGGCGATTGGGCGTTGGCAAGGTGCCGCTTCTCTGGTGGGGATGGCAATCTCT
>Ga0066650_10000619_pt1 | contig 12148 bp, 10 predicted proteins | sample CryGey092014_all_FD_59539 | JGI IMG/M metagenome (GOLD analysis project Ga0066650, IMG submission 59539) | Groundwater microbial communities from aquifer - Crystal Geyser CG23_combo_of_CG06-09_8/20/14_all | ecosystem: Environmental > Aquatic > Deep subsurface > Groundwater | place: USA: Utah...
CCTTCTAAGTGATCTCCGGCTCGCCGAAGTAGTTCTTGGCCACCGTCACATCGGAGGCCAACACCCGGCCTTGGGGCGCGTTCTTCCAGGTGAGCAATCCCATGTACGGGGCGTTGTGGTCGGCCTTGGCGTGGATGATCTCGGCCGCGGTCTGGCCGGTGAAGGCGTCAAGATTGTAATAGTCGATGCTTCGCTGGACGCTACGAACCCCCTTGGTTTGAACTGTTTCCATTTTGGAAACAGTTGCCTCGCGGTCGAGCTCCCCGCTCTCGAAGATGTTTTTCAGATGCTTGGAGATAGCAGGCGTTTGTACCGCGAACAACTGAGCGATTTGTGCCAGCGGCAGCCAGAGCGTTTCGCCATGAACCAGCACCCGGACGTGCACCTTTTCGTCGTCGTCGGAATAGAGCAGGAATGGCGTATTTGCCGGCACCGGTGGCTGCGCCATGGAAGCGGGGGGGCGTGGTTTTTTTGCTCATAACCACAACTCCTTTGGTTTAGCGGTCAGCTTTCAGCGCTCAGCTTTATGCCGTTGCGGCGATCTGTTTTTCGATGATCACCGCGGCCTGGGCCAGGGCATGGGCCAGTTTGTCCGGCCGGGTGCCGCCGGCCTGGGCCATGTCGGGCCGGCCGCCGCCGGAGCCGTCCACCAGGGTGGCCACCTCCTTGATGATGTTGCCGGCGTGCAGCCGGCCAACGAGATCCTTGCTGACAATGGCAAGCAGCGCCACCTTGTCCTCCAGCACGCCGCCCAGGATGGCGGCGCCGCTTCCCAGCTTGTCGCGTACCCGGTCGCCCACCTCGCGCAGGGTCTTGGCGGAATCAAGTGGCACCTGCAGGGTGACGATCCGGATGTTGTCCACGGTCTTGGCGCCGGCCATCTGGGCGTCCAGGTCGGTGGTGGAAAGTTTGGCGGTGAGCCGGCCGACCTCGCGCTCCAGCTCCTTCTGGCGGGCCAGGAGTTTTTCGACCCTAACGGTCAGTTCCTCGGGGCCGCAGCGCAGCCGGTCGGCCAGGGTGCTCAGCAGTTGCTCATGGTCCTGCAGGCGCTGGAAGGCGGCGGGGCCGGTAACGGCCTCGATGCGCCGCACCCCGGCCGCGATGCCGGTTTCGGCGATGATCTTCATGAGGCCGATCTCGCCCGTGGCCCCCACGTGGGTGCCGCCACAGAGTTCCTTGGAAAAATCCCCGGCCGACACCACCCGCACCGTGTCCCCGTACTTCTCCCCGAACAGGGCCATGGCGCCGCTCTGCTGGGCCTCGGCCCTGGAGAGCATGGCGGTAGTAACCTGGCGGTTGGCGCGGATCTCCTCGTTAACCATGGTCTCGACGGCCATAATCTCCGGGCCGGTCAGGGGCGAGAAGTGGGTGAAGTCGAAGCGCAGCCGCTCCGGGTCCACCAGGGAGCCCGACTGCTTGACATGCTCGCCCAGCACCTGGCGCAGGGTAGCCTGCAGGAGGTGGGTGGCGGTGTGGTTGTCGGCGATCTTCTGCCGCCGACCTTCGGTAACCTTCAGTTCCACGGCCTCACCAGTGCCGAGGCTGCCTTCGGTGACCCGGGCCTGGTGGGCGGTGCGGCCCTGGGCAATGGGCACGGTGTTCAGCACCTGGGCCCGGCCTTGGGGGCCGACCAGTTCGCCCTGGTCGCCCGCCTGGCCGCCGGCCTCGGCGTAGAAGGGCGTCTCCGGGCAGATGATCATGACCTCGTCGCCGGCCATTGCCCGGCTTACCGGGAGTCCAGCCCCGCTGATCAGGCCGGTGATGGTGGCCTGACCCCGCCTGGTCTCATAGCCCGTGAACACCGTGGGCGGCAAGGATTCCAGCAGATTGCGGATCCCCTCGCCCAGGGAGGCCATGGCCGTGCCCTTCCAGGATTTCTTGGACAGTTGGCGCTGCTTCTCCATGGCCGAAAGGAAACCGGCCTCGTCAACGGTGAGTCCCTTTTCCAGGGCGATGTCGCGGACAATGTCCACTGGGAAACCGTAAGTGTCATAGAGCCTGAAGATGAAGTCGCCAGCCACCTGTCCCTCGCCCGCCCCGGCCATGCGGGCCAGTTCGTCGTGCAGCATGCCCAGGCCGTTGTCAATGGTCTCCAGAAAACGCTCCTCCTCGTTTCTGACCACCTTGGCCAGCAGTTCCCGGGCGTCCAGCAGGTGCGGGAAGACCTCGGCCAGCCCCTGGGCCGCAGCCGCGGTTATTGCCGAGAAAAAAGGCTTGTGCAAACCCAGCACCCGGCCGTAACGGATGGCGCGGCGCATGATGCGGCGCAGTACGTAGCCGCGGCCCTCGTTGGCGGGCAGGACGCCGTCGGCCACCAGGTTGGCGGTGGCCCGGGCGTGGTCGGCGATGACCCGGAAGGCGGTGTCAATCTGCTGGTCAGCCCCGTAACGGTGGCCGGAGATTTCTGCCATGGCCGTCATCAGGCCGGCGAAGAGGTCGGAGTCGTAATTATTGTGTTTACCCTGCAACACGGCGGCGACGCGTTCCAGGCCCATGCCCGTGTCGATGCTGGGCTTGGGCAGGGGGGTGAGGGTGCCGTCGGCATCGCGGTTGAACTGCATGAAGACCAGGTTCCACAGTTCCAGGAAGCGGTCGCAGTCGCAGCCGGCCTTGCATGTCGGGCGGCCGCAGCCCACCTCTGGGCCCTGGTCGATCAGGATCTCCGAGCAGGGGCCGCAGGGGCCGGTGTCACCCATGGACCAGAAATTGTCCTTGTGGCCCAGTCGGATGATGTGGCCGGCGGGCAGATTCTCGATCCTCTTCCACAGGCCGTAGGCCTCGTCGTCCTCCTCAAAGACCGAGACCCAAAGCTTCTCAGGCGGCAGGCCAAGTATCCCGGTCAGAAATTCCCAGGCCAGGCGGATGGCCTCTTCCTTGAAATAGTCGCCGAAGGAGAAGTTGCCGAGCATCTCGAAGAAGGTGTGGTGGCGAGCGGTGTAGCCGACGTTTTCCAGGTCGTTGTGCTTGCCGCCAGCTCGCACGCAACGCTGCGAGGATACGGCCCGCACGTAAGGCCGGCGCTCCGAACCCATGAAGACCTTCTTGAACTGGACCATGCCGGCGTTGGTGAACAGCAGGGTGGGGTCGTCCTTGGGCACCAGGGGCGAACTGGCCACGGTAGTGTGGCCCCGGTCAGCAAAAAACTTGAGGAACTGGGCGCGGATGTCGTTTCCGGTCATGATTGGTTCCTAACTTTATTGAGGTGCGGTTTGCATATCGAATATCGAACACTGAACTGTAGCATTACGAAGTGAAAGCAATCCGTTCGATGTTCGATATTCCGCAGTTTTATTCAGTGAATGGCATTGGCCTTAGGAAGAAAGCGTTTCAGGGGCCACAAGAGGCGGGCGCATCTCCCCCGGTACCGGCATACCGTAACCCAGGCGGACCTTGGCCTCGATCTCGGCGGCCATGGCCGGATGCTCTTTCAGAAAGCGTTTGGCGTTTTCCCGGCCCTGACCGATGCGTTCGCCGCCGTAGGCAAACCAGGCGCCGCTTTTTTCGATGATATCGTGCTCCGCGGCCAGATCCAACATGTCGCCGAGCTTGGAAATGCCCTCGCCATAGATGATGTCGAACTCGGCGGTCTTGAAGGGCGGCGCCACCTTGTTCTTCACCATCTTCACCCTGGTGCGATTACCGATGGCCTCCTGGCCGTCCTTGATGGCGGCGATGCGTCTGATGTCGAAGCGCAGGGAGGAGTAGAATTTCAGGGCGTTGCCGCCGGTGGTCGTCTCCGGGTTGCCGAACATGACACCGATCTTCATGCGGATTTGGTTGATGAAGATGAGCGCCGTGTTGGTGCGGTTCAGGATGGCGGTCAACTTGCGCATGGTCTGGGACATGAGGCGGGCCTGCAAGCCTACGTGGGCGTCGCCGATGTTGCCATCGATCTCGGCCTTGGGCACCAGGGCGGCCACCGAGTCCACCACGATGACGTCCACCGCGCCGCTGCGGATGAGGATCTCGGCAATCTCCAGGGCCTGCTCGCCATAGTCGGGCTGGGAGACCAGCAGGTCATCGACCTGCACCCCCAGGCGGCCCGCGTAATGGATGTCCAGGGCGTGTTCGGCGTCGATGAAGGCCGCCACCCCGCCCAGGTGCTGGGCCTCGGCGATAATGTGCAGGGCCAGGGTGGTCTTGCCCGACGACTCGGGGCCGAAGATTTCGGTGACCCGGCCGCGGGGCACCCCACCCACGCCGGTAGCGATGTCAATGGACAAGGCGCCGGTGGGGATCACCGGGATGTTTTCGATGTCCGACGAGCCCATCCGCATGATGGAGCCTTTGCCGAACTGTTTCTGGATCTGAAAGATGGCGGTGTCGAGGGTCTTGGTCTTGCCTTCGGAAATGGTCATGGCGGTTGCTCCCTGGAGTTGTTTTTTGGTGATTTGTGAAAGCCTCTTCTGAAACGCGAAGGTTAAAAGCCAATGTCGGGCGTGCCGCGTTCACCATACAGCAGACCGGTCACGCGGGCTAGAAAAACCGAGCGGCCGATATGCCCGATCGGGCCAATCCGTCCTATCTATCGGATCATATGGCGTTTATTCAGCCCCCAGCTCCAGACCCAGCAGGCGCCGACGGAGCAGGTCCAGGGCCTGTTGGCTGGCCATGGCCTGGATCTGCCAGCGTTTTCCCTGGAAATGCCTGGTCAGGGCGCGGGTCTGGCCGGCGTCGGCCAGGCCGAAGCACACGGTGCCGACCGGCTTGTCGGGTGAGCCGCCGCCAGGCCCGGCGATGCCGGTGACCGCGACGCTTACCGCGGCCCGGGTCCGTTCCCGGATGCCCGTAGCCATGGCCGTTGCCGTGGCAATACTTACCGCGCCCTGGTCCGTGAGCACCGCGGCCGGCACGCCAAGCAGGCCTTCCTTCAGGACATTGCTGTATGCCACCACGCCGCCCAGGAAAAATTCGGAACTGCCGGCCGCGGCGGTAAGTTCAGCGGCGACCCGGCCGCCGGTACATGATTCGGCCACGGCCAGGGTCAGGCCCTGTTGACGCAGCAGGGCGCCCACCACGGTGGCCAGGCTGTCCGCGGCCGTGCCGTAGAGGAAGGGGCCCAGGGCCTCCCGCACCGCCCGGTCGGCCGTGGCGAGACGGTCGTCGGTCGCGACCCCGCGCAGAGTCAGGCTGACATGCACCTCCGGGTAGACCGGGTAATAACCCACGGTCAGGCCGGTAATGGCGGTTTCCAGAGGAACCAGGCGTCGGTTGATCTCGGTCTCCGGCAGGCCGAAGACCTTGAAGAGGCGTTGCCGCGGCGCGCTGGCGCCGCCCGGGTCCAGGCGGCGCAGCTCCGGCAGGACGCAGTCAGCGAGCAGTTCTTCCATCTCATGGGGCACGCCGGGCAGGAAGAAGACCGGTACCCCCTCGTGGACCAGAAGATGGCCGGCCATGCCGGCCCCGGGTTTCAGAGCCTTGGCGCCGGCGGGCAGCCAGGCAAGTTTTTCGAGCCCGCCCGCTTTTTGGTCAGCGTTGGGCAGAGCGACGCCGTTGCGGACCAAGGCGGCCCTTACCTCATGATTCAGGGTGGTCGGCCGGCTCAGGGCCTGGGCCACCGCCTCGTTGGTGAGGTCATCGCTGGTGGCCCCCAGGCCGCCGGTGACCAGGACGAACTGCGCCCGGTCCAGGGCGGTATGCAGGGCCGTGCCGATCAGGGCCGGCATGTCGCCCACCGTGGTCATGGCGACGATCTCGTGACCGGCCGCGAACAGACAACGGGCCGCCAGGCCGCTGGTGGTGTTCCGCACCCGGCCAGAGGTCAGCTCGTCGCCTATGGCAAGTATTTCGCCGCGCATGCCTGGGTCGTCCGTTGGTTTAAAAAAATGGCCTGGATCATGGTCCGGTTCTACCGGCGAGGCCGGCCATCTCGCCGTAAACGGTCAGGTCGTCCAGTCTGGTGATGCAAACGTCCACGAACTGGTTCGCACAGTGGGCCGGGGCCTGGAAGCAGACCGGGATGTAGTTTTCCGTAAAGCCGCGCAGCAGACCAGACCGGGTCGTCCCCCCCTCGGCCAGCACCCGGTGGGTGGTGTCCAGATTTTGCCCATGGAACGCGGTGCGCTTTTTATGATCCAATTCGCGCAAACGCGCAACCCTTTCTTGCTTGACCTGCTTGGGCAACTGCCGGGGCAGGGCCGCGGCCACGGTGCCCGGGCGCCGGGAGTAAGGGAAGGCGTGCAGGGAGGTGACGGGCAGGGCGGTGAGCAGGTCCATGGTGTTCTGGAAGGCCCGCTCGTTCTCGCCCGGAAAGCCGGCCAGCACGTCGATGCCGATGGCCGCCGATGGCAGGGCCGTGGCGCAGGCCGTCACTATCTCGCCAAAGCGCTCGGCGGTGTAGCGGCGGTTCATGGACTTTAAGATGGTGTTGTCGCCGCTCTGCAGGGGGATGTGGAGATGGGGCGCCAGGGCGGGCGAGGTGGCCATGAGGTCGAGCAGGGCCGGGGAGATCTCCGTGGGCTCCAGCGAGCTCAGCCGGTAGCGCACCGCATGTCCGCAAGCCAGGATGAGGCGCAACAGTTCGACAAAGTCCGTGGCCGGCGTGAGATCGCGGCCATAGGCCCCGGCGTGGATGCCGGTAAGGACGATTTCCTTGTAGCCAAGCTCCACGAAGATGGCGAGCTGGGCCAGCACCCGGTCCAGGGGCAGGCTGCGGCTGCGGCCGCGGGCGTAAGGCACGATGCAGTAAGTGCAGAAGGCGTTGCAGCCGTCCTGGATTTTGAGATAGGCCCGGGTGCGGCCTTGGAAACGGCGGGCGGTCAGAGGGCAGATCTCCGGGCGCCGGCCGATGTCGCCGGTATACATCTCCAAGTCGCAGCGGCTGTCGCGCATGGCGATGGCGGCCAGCCGGTGCTTGTTGCCGTTGCCCACGATGCAGACCGGCGTGGTGGTCAGGCTCAGGATCTCCTGGGAGGCCACCTGGGCGTAGCAGCCGGTCACCACCAGCCGGGCCGCCGGGTTGCGCCGCATGGCCTGGCGGATGAGCTGCCGGGACTGGGCCGCGGCCTTGGCAGTCACCGCGCAGGTGTTGATCACGTAGATGTCGGCCGGCTGGGTGAAGGGTGTCAGCTCCAGGCCGGCCGCCGTAAATTCGCTTGAAAAGGCGGCGGACTCGTACTGGTTCACCTTGCAGCCCAGGGTGGTGATCGCCACCCGACGCGGTTGAGTCGGGTTGTTATTGCGTGTTTTTTTGTTCCAATCCATCACAGATGGCCCTCAATCGCGGCTTGCTTGCCGCCGTTGCAGGCCACCACCCCTAAGGCCAGCAACAGCAACGATATCCACGCCAACAAACGATTCGTCATCTTTCCATCCTTCTGAATGAAAGATGCCTCCTACCCACGCACAAGGCGTGCCAGTAAATCAACAAAAGGCGTGATGCTTTGGCCGACGCTGGCCTCTTCCAGCGCGTCGATATAGGGGTGCCGTTTTGCCAATGGCACGATGGTCCAGGGGTAGCCGCCACTCGCCAGCATTACATTCATCAAAAACCGTGCCATGCGCCCATTGCCGTCCATGTAGGGATGGATATAGACAAAGAGAAAATGGCCGAGTACGACGCGGACAGCAGGCTCTTCCTCTTCGCGGAGGAGATCAAGGAAGGCGGGCATGGCATCGCGCACTGCTTCGCGGCTTGGCGGCACGTGCATCGAGCGGCGGATATAGACCGGCCCGTTACGATAACCGGCAAGATCGGCGGGGCGCAGCAGCCCCGCTGTCACACTCGGGGCAAACAGCTCTCGGTACCAGGTGCGGTGATCGTCGGCAACGACCGTGCCGGGATTGTCGCCGCGCATGACTTTCGCAATGCTTTCCCGCACGGCCTGATAGGCCTGCCAGTAGCCGCGCGCGGCCATGGCATTGCGCTGTTCCCGGTCATTTTCATCTTTATCCGGTTGCCAGTTGCCGCTGCGAACCCGCTCGATCAGTGCCGGGCTTACATTATAGCCTTCGATTGATAAGGAATGATAGGCGTCGGTGACATAACCTTCCTCAACACGCTTGAGATATGCCTTGGTGTCTTTCGGCCGGCCGGGGGCCTTGGGGAACCGCTTGATTACCAGGCCCCGCATGTCCTGCCACAGCAAGCGGAGGCGATTGACATAAGGGGATTGCGCCCGCGCGGGCATGACTATCGTAATCCGTGTCTCGAATGGATCGCTCTGCCGAACGTCGTACCCGGCGGCGCGCATGGTGGTGATGATGTCTTCGGCGATACGGTCTTGGCCAATATTGCGGAATGCGCCAGCCAGGCGTCCGGCAATGGTGCTGTGTCCACCTTCCAGGAGGCGGTCCAATACTTCGGAGGCATCGCGCACCATCGACAAGGCGGCGCGCGTATCGGTGGGGTTCTGCCTGAAATATGCCGGCGCACAGCCAACCAGGGCGGCGGGGAGAGAGTAGAGGCGCAGGCCGTCTTTTGCAACGATATCCTTTTTCCCCGGCATTGCGGCACGGATATCGAGCAACGAGGTGTTGTGCGGCAGGGGTGTGATATTGTTGCGTGCCTTGACGGCCCGGATCAGCAATTGCCGCGGTACGGTCCAGTTTTCGGCGTGAAGTGACAGGGATTGTTCCGGCGACAGGCACCAGTCCTCGCCCTTGAGATGCTGGAGATAGGCAGCGCAGAATCGCCAGAAGGCGGCATACCAGGCAGTGCTTTCCCCGGTGGCCTCATCCGGGCGGGCAGCGACGTACCATCCTTTGATCACCTCCTGCAGAAAGCCATTCTGGATCAGGCGCTCCCGATGGGTTCGTGTCAGGTCTGCCGAGCGTATGGCGATCACGCCACGCTCCTGCAACGCGTGCAGCAATTTGAGGGAGTCTGCCAGTTTTTCCGAAGGTTTTGCCATGGTCTTTGCCCAACGGTTGTTCGCTTTTCATGCTGTAGCATAATTCGCTTGTTATGTCGAGCAAATATTCGCTTTTGTTGCTGTGCGGTCAGGTCAGGACGGCTCATCATGATACTGATGGTCAGTGAAGGATTTCCGCGCCACCTAGCAAAATTTCACCCTGATAGAAAGCGGCAAACTGCCCTGGAGTCACGGCCCGTTGCTCCTCATCAAAGATCACTCTGCTGGGGCCGTTTTCTTCCTTGTGGACGATGGCGGATGCGCCGTGGTGGCGAGATCGTATTTTGACCTGAAATTGCTCCGGCAGCGATGGCGGTGCACCACTGTTCCAGTTGACCGGCCCCACAAGAACCTCCTTCTGCCAGAGATCCGCCTCCTTGCCGACCACCACGGTGTTGCTGGCCGCCTCCAGGCGGAGCACATAGTAGGGGGTGGCGTCGGGCAGCCCCAGGCCGCGGCGCTGGCCCACGGTATAGTACATGATGCCGGCATGCTGGCCGATCTCGGTGCCTTCCAAGGTCTTAACGGGGCCGGGGGTCGGCGGGCCGCCCGCGCTGGCCAGGAACCGCGGCACGGTCTGGCCTTTAAGGAAACAGACATCCTGACTTTCCGGGCCGTGCAACTTGTGCAGGCCGAGTTCGGCGGCCAGGGCCCGCACCCGGGTCTTATGCAGCTCACCCAAGGGGAAGAGGAGTTTGGCCAGTTGGGCCTGGGTGAGCTGGTTGAGGAAGTAGGACTGATCCTTTTTCGGGTCCACGCCTTGGAACAGCCGGGTATGGCCGTCGGCCGCCTTGGTCAGCCGGGCATAGTGGCCGGTGGCCAACCAATCACTGGTCTGCAGTACCCGGTCAAGCAGCAGGCCGAATTTGATGTGCCGATTGCAGCGCACGCAAGGGTTGGGGGTGCGGCCCGCCGCAAAGGTCTGTCGGAAGTAGGCCATCACGTGCTCGGCAAAAGGGGCTTGCAGGTCGATGACCTCAAGCGGTATGTTCAGGGCGGCCGCCACCCCCTGGACCTGGCGCACCTGCGCTTCCAGGTCGGGCTGGGCCAGGGCCATGAACACCCCCCGGACCCGGGCCCCCTGTTGCCGCAGCAGGGCGGCGGTGACGCTGGAATCCACCCCGCCGCTCATGGCCACGGCAATCTCTATGTTTTTCAGGGTATTCATTATCTTGGCGTGTCAAGCATCCCGCATCCCGGTCTAACGGGACGTTTACGATACCCTCTCCTGGTTGAAAAAACCATGACTAAAACCATTGCTCCCGCCATCCCCGGCCGCCGCTTCCTGCCTGAGCTCCTGGCCCCGGCCGGCAGTTTCGAGAAACTCAAGATCGCGGTGTTTTATGGTGCCGATGCCGTGTACCTGGGCGGCAGCCGCTTCAGCCTGCGGGCCCGGGCCGCCAACTTCTCTGAGGCGGGCATCCGCCAGGCGGTGGCCTATGCCCACGAACATCGGGTAAGGGTCTACTGCACGGTAAACATCTTTGCCCATGAGGCTCACTTTGCCGGGCTGGATGACTACCTGCGCTTCCTGGCCGAGGCCGGGGTGGACGGCCTGATCGTCGCCGACCCCGGCATCCTCATGCGGGCCAGGGAGTTGGCGCCGGGGTTGCCCCTGCATCTGTCCACCCAGGCCAATGTCACCAACGCGGCCAGCGCCCGCTTCTGGGCCAGTCAGGGGGTGCGGCGGCTCAACCTGGCCCGGGAGCTGTCCCTGGCCGAGCTCTCCGCCATCCGGGGCGGCACCGAGGCGGAGATTGAGGTCTTTGTGCACGGCGCCCTGTGCATCTCCTATTCCGGCCGTTGCCTGCTCAGCACCTATCTCACCGGCCGCCACGCCAACCAGGGCGACTGCGCCCAGCCCTGCCGGTACCGCTACCGGTTGATGGAGGAAAAGCGGCCCGGCCAATATTTCCCGGTGGAGGAGGACGGCCGCGGCACCTATATCTTCAATGCCAAGGACCTCTGCCTGCTGCGCCGCCTGCCGGAGTTGCGGGCCGCCGGGGTGGACTGCCTGAAGATCGAGGGCCGCATGAAGAGTATTGCCTATGTGGGCCAGACTGTGCGGCTCTATCGGGCGGCCCTTGATCTTCTGGCCGCCCAGCCCCTGCCAATGCCGTCGGACTGGTGGCCGCCGGCCTTGGCCCGCGAACTGGCCCTGCTTGGTTCCCGAGGATTTACGGAGAATTTTTTGGACGGTCGGCCCGGGCCGGCGGATATGCTTTACGATGCGACCCATCAGGGGGCGCTGGCCGTACCGGTCGGCGTGGTGCGCCAGGGCGGCGCCGCGCCCCGGGTGGAGGCGCGCAACCCCATACTGCTAGGCGACCGGCTCACCTATCTGGGGCCGGGTCTCCGCGATTACGAACTGACGGTGTTGGGTATGCGGCGGGTGGAAACGGGCGAAGAGCTGGCGCGGGCCAATCCAAATGACCTGGTTCTGCTGACCATGGACGGGGGGCCGCCCTGCTGGGAGGAGCACGCCCTGCTCAGAAAGGGCGTGCCCATGGACGGGGTTTCACAACCTGTGAAACTCAGCAGCCCTTGAGGCCTCAGGCGCCGGAGGTCTTGGCGGGCGTTTCCTTGGCGGCGGCCATGGCGGAGATCGTGCCCAGGATATAGGGCCGGGCCACCTTGACGCGCAGGTTGTCGGCGATCTCTAAAGTCACCACCGTGTCGGTAAGGCCGGTGATCTCGCCGTGCAGGCCACCGCTGGTCACCACCTGGTCGCCCTTCTTGAGGTTGGCCAGGAAGATCTGGTGGTCCTTGGCCTTTTTCTGCTGCGGCCGGATGAGCAGGAAGTAGAAGATCACGAAGATCAGGATCAGGGGCAGGAACGACATGAAGCCGTTCTGCGGGCCGGCGGCGGCCCCCGCATCGGCGGCAAAGGCGATATTAACCATGGGTCATTCTCCTTGAGGTTGTGTTTGGTTTTCCAGGCTCTACAATAACGACCCCGGCGCTGGAGTCAAGCCCGTTTCCCATAAAACGTCCCGCGGAACCGGGCAAAGCTGTCCTCCTCGATGGCCCGGCGCATGTCGGCCATAAGATTCGTGAAGAAGTGCAGGTTGTGGATGGTGTTCAGCGTCGAGGAGAGGATCTCCTTGGCCATGTAGAGATGCCGCAGGTAGGCGCGGGAAAAGTTGCAACAGGTGTAGCAGTCGCAATCCTCGTCCACTGGACCCTGGTCGGCGCTGTACTGGGCGTTCTTGATGACCACTCGGCCGCTGGTGGTGAAGAGCATGCCGTTTCTGGCGTTACGGGTCGGCATGACGCAGTCGAACATGTCCACCCCG
>Ga0066650_10000620_pt1 | contig 12119 bp, 13 predicted proteins | sample CryGey092014_all_FD_59539 | JGI IMG/M metagenome (GOLD analysis project Ga0066650, IMG submission 59539) | Groundwater microbial communities from aquifer - Crystal Geyser CG23_combo_of_CG06-09_8/20/14_all | ecosystem: Environmental > Aquatic > Deep subsurface > Groundwater | place: USA: Utah...
ACAACAGATCGGAACATGCTTTTGTATTTAAGGGAGGTTTTCGGGTTCACGGCAAGAGGATAAAATTTTAAAATATCAATTTTAAATTTAAAAATAATGAAAAAAATTAAAAATTATTAGCTGTCTTCATTCTGTTATAATCAATCACATGAGAACGCAAAATTGGCTGGAAAATCGCTTTGATTACATTTATCGGAAATATTTTTCCGATATTGAAGCATCGAACCAGATAGAGATTAAATGGGGCCGGCGTTCACGACGACAGCTTGGCTGTATTAAGAAAGAGCAACTAAAGACTTTTGCCGACCGATTAAAGCGTGATTTTAAAACTATTATTGTAATTAACGGTTTGTTTCGCGACGAAGCGATTCCCAATTTTGTCATTGATGCGGTAATTATTCATGAAATGATTCACTATACTCATGGTTTTAATTCGCCACTGCCACAAAAACACCGACATCCGCATCAAGGCAAAGTTATTCGCCGAGAATTTTTGCTTCGAGGAATCGGGGAATTAGAACGCAAGCAACAAAAATGGATAAAGGAAAACTGGCAAAATTATCTCAAAGAAAATTTGCCACCATCAAAACCCAAAAAGAGAAAAGCCCGCTACAAAATCGTTTGGAGATAGTCGCGAATATTTCCGCAACCGAATGAACATTATCGTTCGGCTCTTGTCAAATGTCAAAATTTGCGCTATATTATTATATAATATCGGAAGATACTTCTGCGACAAATCGTAGCAAGAATTTTTCCAAATCGAAGGGAAGGTGATTACACTTGATAGAAGTAAAACGCAAAGGACAAGAAAGATTTGACTCGCTACTTCGCCGCTTTAATCGCGAAATTCAACAAAGTAGTATTTTGACTGATGCCAAAAAAACCAGATATTTTGAAAAAGAACCAAATCGGACAATGCGTCGCGAATCGGCAATTAGAAAAAATACTCGCAGACGGATCAAACAAGGATACTAGAAAGAAATTCCTAATTCCTAATTCCTAAATCCTAATTTCTAATTACTAATTAATATCAAAATTCAAATTATAAATGTCAAACGAAGCGTTAGGTATTTTGGTTTTAAAAATTTAGTCATTAGGTCATTTGAAATTTATTAGAAATTGGATATTAGATATTTGTCTTCAACTCTGAGGAATACGCCTTCAGGATTAGACTCGAATAAGAAATTGGATATTTTCGAGGTTATTATGATGCTACTTGAACAGATCGAGAAAGATTATATTAACGCAATGAAAACCAAAAACGACTCAGTCGTTTCAGTTTTACGAATGGTTAAATCAGCGTTGCAAAACGAAAAAATTAAAGCTGGTAAAGAGCTATCCAATAATGACGCAATTAAGATTATTCAAAGGGAGATAAAACAACGAAAGGATTCAATCGAAAACTATCAAGCAGGAGGCAGAATTGAACTTGTCAAACAAGAGCAATCTGAAATGGAGATTTTGGAAAAATATCTACCGGAGCAACTTTCCGACAAAGAATTAACTCAAATAGTACGATCAGCGATCCAAGAGGTCGGAGCAACAGCAATCTCTGATCTTGGCAAAGTAATGGGGAAAGTAATGCCGCAAGTTGCCGGTCGCGCTGACGGCAGCCAAATTTCCGCCAAGGTTAAAGAGTTGTTATCATAAATGAAAATTGATTTCATAAATAAATCTGATTTTACTAATTTCACATCGGCTGATATTTTCAAGACAATGGCCACCAACATTTTTAATACTCTGAAAATTAAAAATAAAAATTATGTTATCGAGACCTTATTTGTTTCAAATAACGAAATCCGCCAGCTAAATAAACAACACCGAGGGAAAGATAGGGCAACTGATGTTCTGTCATTTCCACAAAAAAATTTCCCTTGTGAAAAAGAGCAAATTCTAGGGACGATAATTATAGCTCCGGCATTTGCCAAAAAGGAGAACATTGACGTTGCCGAATTGTTCATTCACGGCCTTTTGCATTTGCTCGGATTTGATCACGAAACAAATCCAAAAGAATGGGAACGAATCGAAAAAACAATTAATAAAGTACTATGACCTACAAAAAAATGAGTCTGCCAAAGCTTTTTTCCAGTTTTATGTACGCCTCCCGTGGAGTAATCAATCTTCTCAAAAGCGAACAAAACGCTCGAATTCATCTGATTTTTGCTATCGCAGTCGCCACTTTTGCCTATTTGCTTTCGGTAACCAGAATTGAAGCGATTATTCTCTTTTTTGCAGTTACTTTGGTTATTGCAATGGAAATAATTAACACAGCAATCGAAAAATTGCTCGATATTACCAAACCGGAAAAAACCAAAGCGGTAGAATTTATCAAAGACGCAATGGCCGGTGCTGTTTTGATTGCTTCGATAATTGCTCTTGTTGTTACCGTTTTAATATTTTTACCATATTTCAATAAGCTACTAACCTAGCCATGCACTTGCAAAAACAGTCGGCTTTCGATAATATTAATCTGTTAACAATAAATTTTAGCCTAATATTTTAAGCTTAATTCAATGTTATTCTGCGGGATTTCAATCCCAACGAGTAATCAGTCATATTTAGATAATCAGTAGAAAACAAAAAATCAGTTGGCTTTCTACTATTTGGAGGGCTAGTGTCAAAAAAAACAATTTCAGTCGGGCTTGATATCGGATCATCAAAGGTTGCCGTCTGTATCGGTACTATCAGCGATGGTAATATTGATATTTTAGGACTCGGAAAATCAGTCTGCAACGGCGTGCGTAAAGGTGTTGTTGTTGATGTCGAAGAAACGGTTACCGCAATTTCAACTGCTTTGGAAGAAGCCGAGCGGATGTGTGATTGTCCAATTGAAAATGTTATTGTCGGTATTGACGGATCACACATTGAATCAACTGTCAGCAGGGGAGTGATCGCTGTTTCCAAAAGCGACGGAGAAATTTCCGAAACTGACGCAATTCGAGTAATTGAAGCCGCCCAAGCCGTTCCAAATCAGCCCAACCGAGAAATTCTACATGTTATTCCAAGAACTTTCACTGTTGACGGCCAAGCGGGAATTTCTGATCCGACTGGAATGTCCGGCATTCGTCTGGAAGTTGATACCAGTGTGATTAGCGGTTCGCTTTCAGCTATAAAAAATGTCAATCGCTGTGCCACACAGGCGGGACTTGCAGTTTCCGATATGGTCTTTTCGCCACTGGCAACGGCAAAAATTATGCTCAACAAACAACAAAAAGAGATTGGCGTGATTTTAATAGACATTGGCGCCGGAACAACCTCATACACTGTTTTCGAGGAAGGGGAACTAATTCATTCTGGGGTTTTACCAATAGGATCAAGCCACATTACCAACGATATTGCTATCGGTCTGCGAACCAATATTAATTTGGCAGAGTTAATAAAAATTAAATACGGTTATGCTTCTCCGGAGAAGATTGATGAAAAAGAGGAAATCAATCTATCGTCATTTGATAAAAATGATTCCGGAACTGCAAACCTAAAATATGTTGCTGAAATTATCGAGGCCAGATTAAACGAAATTTTTGTTTTAATCTGCGACGAACTGCGTTCAATCAATCGCGAAGGAATGCTTCCGGCTGGCGTTGTTTTAACCGGCGGCGGATCAAAGTTGGAAGGATTAACCGATATGGTAAAAGATATATTGCGCCTGCCGACTCAAATCGGCAAACCAATAGTAAATTTAACCGGCGTTGTTGACAACCTCAGTGACCCAGTATATGCTACAAGTGTCGGCTTAATGATTTGGGGGATTGAATCCGGCAATCTTTCGGTATCGAAAAAAACGGCAGTTCCGGAAATTAGCGGAGTTGTCGATCGAGTTAAAAGTGCATTTAAGCATTTTTTACCCTAAAATTGTCGCTACTTGACAGAGTTGATATAATAACCAATGGAATATACTATAAAATATTTACCCGAACTTCCCCAAAGGAGTAACAATGGATAAAAGATCAGAAATTGAGGGATTTGCCTTAATCAAAGTGGTCGGTGTCGGCGGTTCTGGCGGCAGTGCGGTCACTAGAATGATAAATTCAAAACTTCGCGGAGTTGGATTTGTTTCGGTTAACACCGATGCCCAAGCTCTGTCTTATAATGAAGCTCCGGTAAAAATTCAAATTGGGAAAGAAACTACTCGCGGTCTCGGTTCCGGTGCTGATCCCGAGGTCGGACGCAAAGCGATTGAAGAAAATAAAGAAGAAGTTTATGAAGCTCTCAAGGGTGCTGATATGGTTTTTGTCACATTCGGTGCAGGTGGGGGAACAGGAACCGGCGCCGGACCTTTTGTTGCTGAAATTGCCAAGGAACTTGGCGCCCTAACTATTGGTGTCATTACCAAACCGTTCTCTTTTGAGGGCCAGCGAAGGATGAAAATTGCCGAACTCGGAATCAATGAAATGAAAGATAAAGTCGATACCCTAATTACCATTCCAAATGATCGCTTGCTTCAAGTTATCGATAAAAAAACTTCGCTTTTTGATGCATTCGGCATTGTGGACGATGTTTTGCGCCAAGGTGTCCAAGGCATCGCCGACCTAATTACTTTGCACGGAATTATCAATGTTGATTTTGCTGATGTTAAAGCAATTATGTCCGATGCCGGATCGGCGCTAATGGGAATTGGCCGAGGTTCCGGTGACAATAGAGCAATCGAAGCCGCACGAGCAGCGATTGATTCACCTCTGCTCGAACTTTCCATCGATGGAGCAAAAGGAATTTTGTTCAATATTACCGGTGGTCCGGATTTGGGAATGTATGAAATTGACGAAGCGGCAAAAGCCATTACCGAATCTGCCGATTCCGATGCTAATATTATCTTTGGGGCAATTATTGACGAAGCAATGCAGGGCGAAGTTAAAATCACTGTCATTGCAACCGGTTTTGAAACCGATAACAGCAAACTTCACAAACGACCAAGTTTCGGACCAACTAACAGCGGGGAAATTCCGCCGTCGCAAATGATCACTCGCGAAGAACGTCGGCCGTTTAATGAACCAGATTTTGGTGTCTACGAGCCACGAACTGGCGACACTAAACCCGAGGATGATAATTTAAATTACGGCAACAGCAACGATAAAAATGACGACAAAGACGAAGGCGAACTCGAGGTTCCAGCGTTCATTCGCCGAAAATTAAGATAATAAATTAAATACTGAATAATATATATTTTCTCCAAAAAATCACTTCCTCAAAAGTGATTTTTTTTGACAGTCAAAAAAAATTATCCAGTCCTAAGATTTATCACGAAATAAATATTTTGCTACAATCATTTGATATTTAAATTTAACCATAATTGATTTGGTTAAATTGAAACACTACATATCCGTTGTCGGATGTCTGGCAACCACAATTTATCTGACTCTGAAAAAATTCCCGCTCTGATAGTGTGAAAATTTTGTCTGTGGAAAACTTTTCCGCGTGTTACGCTTAATCTAGATTTGACGGCACAACATCTTGTGGGGGACAATAATAAATAGAACTAGATATGGCCTTAACCAATAGATAGAATAATTCAAAAATTATAAGTCAGATTTTTTGGAAATAATTAATAATTTCCGATTAAAATTTTGACTTCTGATTTTTGACTTATCAATTATGCAGTGTACCGAATGTAAAAAAGGCGACACGAAAGTTATCGATTCCCGCGATGACCAAAAAACTATCCGTCGCAGACGCGAGTGTTTAAAATGCGGTTTTCGTTTTACTACATACGAAAAAATTGAAATTCCGGCGATAAAAATTGAGAAACGTGACGGACGAATTGAAAATTATCAAAAGGAAAAAATTCGTAACGGAATTCTGAAATCATTGGAAAAGCGAGCGGTAGATGAAAATATAATCTGCAATCTAATTGACGACATTGAACACACTATTGTTTTGCTTGACAAAAAAACCGTTCCCAGTATTTTGGTCGGCGAAATCGTTTCCAAAAAACTCCGAAAAATTGATGACGTTGCTTATTTGCGCTTCGTTTCCGTTTATAAATCTTTTTCTTCAGCCAAAAGTTTTGCTAGCGAAGCTAAAAAATTAGTTCCCAAAAAAACAAAATAATTTGAAAAATAAATTAAATAATTACAAATTTTACTAGGAGGCGAAATGGCAGGGACAACCGAAACAAAATCCGGATCATCTTCAACAGATTTGGCTAACAAAGAAAGTGATCTGGCATTATTTGAAACATCTGAAGAAACAATTTCAAAAATCAAAAATCCGACAGAAGTGGGTTCGGACTGGCCGGAACCAAAAATCTCCGAAAATTCCCGAATGGTACTTGAACGAAGATATTTGAAAAAAGATGACAAAGGCCGACCAATCGAAACACCGAAAGATATGTTTATGCGAGTGGCGAAAACTATCGCCGCCGCCGATAAGACATATGACAAAAAAGCCAACATTGATGAACTGGCAAAAAGATTTTATCAAATGATGGCCAATTTTGAATTTATGCCGAATTCGCCAACGTTAATGAATGCCGGTCGTGATCTCGGTCAACTTTCTGGTTGTTTTGTCTTGCCAATCGGCGACTCAATGGAGGAGATTTTTGATGCTGTAAAATATACTGCTTTAATACATAAATCCGGTGGTGGAACCGGCTTTTCCTTTTCCAAACTTCGACCAAGTGGGGACAGAGTCAAAAGTACCTCCGGCGTTTCCTCTGGGCCAATCTCTTTTATGACCGCTTTTAACGCTGCTACCGAAACGGTAAAACAGGGTGGTACGCGTCGTGGCGCAAATATGGGAATTTTGCGTGTCGATCATCCGGACATTTTGTCATTTATCAATGCCAAATTGGAAGAAAATGCCCTCAACAATTTTAATATTTCAGTTGCTATTACCGACAAATTTATGGCGGCAGTAGAGAAAAAAACCGATTACGATTTAATCAACCCCCGCGATGGCAAATCTATCGGCAAATTAAATGCCAAAGAGGTTTTTGATAAAATCGTCGAAAATTCTTGGAAAAACGGCGAACCGGGAATCATTTTTATTGATCGAATAAATAAATATAATCCGACCCCGGAAATCGGCGAAATCGAAAGTACTAACCCTTGCGGCGAGCAACCGCTACTGCCATACGAGTCTTGTAATCTGGGATCGCTTAACCTCGGCAGAGATGTTAAAACTGACGAAAAAGGAAAATCTGAAATTGATTGGGATAAACTCGAGCAATTGATTTTTGATTCAATTCATTTTCTTGATAATGTTATTGATTTGAATAATTACCCACTGCCACAAATCGATAAAATGACTCGAGCCAACAGAAAAATTGGCCTTGGTGTAATGGGATTTGCCGATATGTTGATAAAACTCGGAGTACCTTACAACTCGGAAAAAGCCATTACTTTGGCCAAAAAAGTTATGAAATATGTTGATGAAAAATCAAAAGAGGAATCACAAATTTTAGCCAAACAGCGCGGAGCATTTAAAAATTTTGAAAAATCAGTCTATGCCAAAAAAGGCCAAGATCCAATTCGAAACGCCACCACTACCACCATTGCGCCAACCGGAACAATTAGTATTATCTCCAACGCTTCCTCTGGAATTGAACCGCTATTTGCAATTTGCTACGAGCGAAATGTGATGGACAACGATATTTTGGTAGAAGTCAATCCGGAATTTGAAAAAGTTGCCAAAGAGCGTGGTTTTTATTCGGACGATTTAATAAAAAAAATTGCTAAAGCAGGCAATATTGATGAATTTGCCGAAATTTCCAAAGATATCCAAAAACTTTTTGTTACCGCTCACAATGTAACTCCGGAACAGCATATTAATTTGCAAGCGGCATTTCAGGAATATTGCGACAATGCAGTTTCCAAAACAATTAATTTTCCTCACGAGGCAACCAAGGATGATATTTACAAAGCCTATCTTTTGGCTTACAAAACCGGCTGTAAAGGTGTTACCGTTTATCGCGACGGTTCAAGAAGTGAACAAGTTCTTTCAACCGGAAAAACTAAGGAAACCAAAGATGCCGAAGTTCAAAACGAAGTTATTTACGAAACCAAAGTTAAGCCACGACCGCGACCAAATGTTGTTGTCGGAACGACGGAAAAAATCCCCACCGGCCTTGGCGATATGTATATTACCATTAACGAAGATGCCGAAGGAATGTGCGAACTTTTTGTCAGCCATGGAAAATCCGGTGGCGAGGCAACAGCAATGAACGAGGCTATTGGCCGATTAATATCTATTGCTCTGCGATCACGAGTCGAGCCAAAATTAATTGCCAAGCATTTGAAAGGAATTCGTGGCTCCAGCCCGGTTTGGCAAAACGGAGAATTAATTCTTTCTTGCCCCGATGCCATTGGCCGAGCAATTGACCGCTACGTTGAAAGATCAAAAAAATTAAATCTGGAATTTGAAACGCCGGAAAGATCGGAGTCGAAGAAAAAAGATGACAACCAAGAGAAACTGCTAACCGAAGCCTGCCCCGATTGCGGCGGCCAAATTGAATATGAAAGCGGTTGTTTTGTCTGTCATAAATGCGGCTATTCAAAATGTGGGTAATTTATTAGTTATCAGCCGAACGTTAGTTGATGTTTGCTGGCTTCTGGCTTTAAAAAATGGAAAAATCAAATGACCAATAATATCAAACCGGCAGAAAAAGGTTTATTGATAATTTATACTGGAAGCGGCAAAGGGAAAACAACGGCGGCGTTAGGGATGGCGCTTCGAGCATCTGGTTGGAAACAAAAAGTCGCCATTATCCAATTTATCAAAGGATTCAAAGAAACCGGCGAATGGAAGGCAATTGAAGAAAATCCCCAAATAGAAATTTTCCAAACTTTTGACGATCAGAAAATTGCCATCGGTAAACCGCGAAGAGAACACCAAAAAGCGGCCGAAAATGCCATAAAGCTGGCAAGAAAAATAATTTCCGAAAAAAAATATAATTTGGTAATTCTGGACGAGATAAACAACGCAATACATTATGGTCTTGTGGAGGTAGGAGAGATCATAAAACTCGGGAAAGAGAAGCCGGTGGAAGTAAGCTTAGTTTTCACCGGCAGGCAAGCACCGAAGGAATTGATTCAAATAGCCGATTTAGTAACTGAAATGAAAGAGATTAAACACCCGTTCAAAAAAGGAATTTCGGCAAAAAAGGGGATTGACTTCTAAAATTTTTTCCAATAAGCTTAGAAAGTACGCTAAAAATTTAAATGTCATCTCTTGGGCAAGTGCGGTGATCCGTTTGCAAATGGCAGATATTTGCCGGTGCAATCGAAAACTCCGCCACAGTCCCGCTACCGTAAAATTCCGAAGAAATTTTATCCTGAGCAAAGTCAAAGGATAGTTCAATCGGACAAAGTCGGAAAACCAAGATTTTGATATATCCTCACGAGCATTTTAGCAAAAGAGGATAAAAATCCTTCGGTCGAAAGGTAAACCCCAATTAACTTTGGAGAAATTTAGAGCAACTGGCAGCGATCGATCGCTGCTTATTTTATTTATAAAAGAAAAGGAATCTAATGAAAATGAAAAAAATTTGGATTGGTTTGACAATTGTTGTAGTACTTGCCGGCGGAGTGGTTGCCGGAGTATATTATAAAAAAGCCCAGACAAATAACACGACCGCGGAAGAAACCACAAACCCCAATATTATAGAAATTACCGCCAACAAAGGGCAAACGGCACTTGATGCCTTAAAATCAAAAGCCAATGTCGACTACAGCGACAGCGCTGACGGAGCCTTAGTTAATGCTGTCAACGGAATTAAAAATGATGATAAAAACTTTTGGCTTTATTCGGTAAATGGCACCGCCGGAATGGTTGCTGCTGATAAGTATATCTGCAAATCCGACGATCTGGTAAAATGGGAATATAAAAGTTTCTAAACATTCAATTTGAAATTTAACATTAGGAAGCTGACCTATAAAACAACTATTCAAAAAAACAATAGGGGACAGGAAAAATTTGCTAGCTTTGGGGTTGCTGATAGTTGCAGTCGTACTACGCTTTTTGCCCCACATTCCAAATGTTGCACCAATGACGGCGATTGCATTGTTTACCGGTGTTTATTTTGGTGGAGCTTCGGCTTTTCTTCTGCCGCTGGCGGCAATGGTAATTTCTGACATCTTTCTCGGATTTCATTCGACAATGTTTTTCGTTTATTTCAGTTTAATTTTAACTGTGGCGATCGGTCAATTTGTCAGAAGTAAAAAAAACCCTCTAGTGATCGCTGCCGGAACGCTTGCTGGGTCGATTTTGTTTTTTCTGATAACTAATTTTGGCGTTTGGTTGACAACCAACTGGTATGCTCTTAGCTTTGCTGGACTTTTAAAATGCTTCGAAATGGCAATTCCGTTTTTCCGTAATTCGCTTTTTGGCGACCTAATGTATGTTACAATATTCTTTGGAACCTATGAATTAGTTTTGGCCGTATCTAATAAAAAACACAAGGAGGTTATGTGGCAGAAAAAGAGTTAACCGAAGAAAATTTTCAAAAAGCTATTGGTAGCGATCAGCCGATTTTGGTTGATTTCTGGGCACCGTGGTGCGGCCCATGTCAAATGATGGGACCGGTGGTTGATGAAATTGCCGAAGAAGCCAAAGATTTTTCCGTTGGCAAATTAAATATCGACGATAATCCGGAAGTCGCCAGCAAATTTAATGTGATGAGTATCCCAACTTTTTTGATTTTTAAAAAGGGTAAAGTTGTCGAACAACTGGTTGGTGCAATGCCAAAAGAGGTGATTATTGAGGGCATCAAAAAACACATTGACAAATAAGAATTTGTATGATATAATGGGGTAGTTGACAATAAGGTCTGAAATATGTGCCTTTTCGTCAAAGCCCTTTAAACGAGATATCCCACAAAGCTTTTGCCGCGTGGGATTTCTCTTTAAAGGGCGCGATTGTACTGATTTTAGACGCTTTCGTTGGTTGAATCTTTGCTACATCATTTGGCACGAAACCTCGCGGCAATTGATGCAGTAAAGATCGAAGACTATCCACAGCAAGGGACGATTTAATGAAAAAAATTTTGGTTGTTCTTGCCACTGCCATCATGTTCGGCATGATGGCAGCGATTGAAACAGCACCGCTCGGCTGGTGGTTCGTAGCCAGCCTAGCGGTGCTGGCAACGATTGCTGCTTACCTTGATTGGGCCGGGAAACAATCAAGGTAAGCAGTCCGTTCCGGTGCGCAGCACGCGTACCGGATTTTTTTGTCTTTCTAACCATTTTCGGCTATAATCAAGAAACAAATATAAACAATAACAGTTATGGCAAAAACAAAACCGCAACAATTCAATTTTGATCAAACTAAAACTGATGTTTTGGCCGGTCTTAACGCCGCCCAAAAAAAAGCCGTAGTTCACAAAAACGGCCCGCTTTTAATTATCGCCGGTGCCGGAACCGGTAAAACCGCTGTTATCACTCGGCGGATCGCTCATATTATCGAAAAAAAATGGGCCAAACCATCGGAAATTTTAGCCCTGACTTTCACCGACAAAGCGGCGGCCGAGATGGAGACTCGTGTTGACGAGCTGACACCCTACGGTTACACCGACATGTGGATCTCGACTTTTCACGCTTTTGGTGATCGTTTTCTCCGAGATTACGCTATTAACCTTGGGCTACCGGCTAATTTCAAAGTTTTAACCGGAGTCGAACAGGCAATTTTTATGCGTCAAAATATCTATGCTTTCGACCTCAAACACTTTCGACCGATCGCTAATCCGCTTTCACATATTGAGGAATTCTTAACCCATTTTTCCCGGCTAAAAGATGAATTAATTTCGCCGGAAGAATATTTATCATTTGCCGAAAAATTGACCGAAAAAGCCAAAACAAGCGAGGAAAAACTTGAAGCCGAAAAAACCTTTGAATTGGCAAACGCCTACACCCGATACCATGAGTTAATGATTCAATCAGGCAATCTCGATTTCGGCGATCAAATTTATCTAACTTACAAACTAATAAAAGATAATCCAAAAGTTCTTTTTGATTGCCGACGAAAATTCCAATACATTTTGGTTGATGAGTTTCAAGACACCAATTTCGCTCAAAATGAGCTGATAAAATTGTTGGCCGGAAAAGATGGCAACATTACCGTAGTCGGCGACGACGACCAATCGATTTATCGTTTTCGTGGCGCGGCAATTTCAAATATTTTGGATTTCG
>Ga0066650_10000622_pt1 | contig 12088 bp, 13 predicted proteins | sample CryGey092014_all_FD_59539 | JGI IMG/M metagenome (GOLD analysis project Ga0066650, IMG submission 59539) | Groundwater microbial communities from aquifer - Crystal Geyser CG23_combo_of_CG06-09_8/20/14_all | ecosystem: Environmental > Aquatic > Deep subsurface > Groundwater | place: USA: Utah...
ATCAAGAACTGTTATACTCACCACAATAGAGAAGAAAGGAAAGAATAAGTGGCAGCTCCTACTGGAAGTTGCATTACTATAGCCCTTCTCCTTGTTTGTTTTATCTCCATTTATAGTAGAAGGACTATTTTTTGAGATAATTCCTCTCTGAGGGAACACCCCTCTTTCATCACTTTATTTCTGTGGAATAACGAATATGTTGACTAATTACAAATTATATATATAATAACAACCTATGACACTAATAAGAAGCGTATCTGGTATAAGAGGTATAGTCGGAGAAGATCTCAATCCGATGAGGATAGCAAAATTTGCGTCCATCTTTGGTGATTTTGTTGAAAAAGGCAGAATAGTCGGAGGAATGGATACAAGAAAATCAGGAAGAGCATTCTCTCAAATCTTTCTTTCCACTCTCAATTACAAGGGTTTGGAGACAGTATTCACCGGAATTGTTCCCACTCCCACTGTACTCTTCCTTGTGAAGAACTTTAAGTATGATGGGGGATTCATAATTACAGCATCTCACAATCCTCCCGAGTATAATGGCATAAAACTTGTATCAAAAGAAGGAAGGTTTTTAAACCATGCTGATTACAGGAACTTTATGCGAATTGAGGAGACACCCCTAAAATTCAAGGACGACTTTAAATCAAATAAAAATGATTTCAATCTCTATAAAAAGCACATTGAGGCGGTCTTGAAACTGCCTTTCATCAGCAGAACAAGAATTAAAAATAGAAAATTGAAAGTTGTTTTTGATGGTGGCTGTGGAGCAGGAAGCATTGTGATTTCCGAACTTCTGGAAGCACTGGGTATAAAACTGCACACTATAAACACGAATACTGACGGCAAGTTTAATCGCCCACTTGAACCGATACCTGCAAACCTCAAGATACTTGAAAAGGAAGTCAAAAGAGTGAAGGCAGATATAGGGCTTGCAACTGACGGAGACGGAGACAGAATTGCCATAGTAACTCCTGAAAGAGGTTGCATATCAGAGGAGTACACACTCGCCCTCTCAGGTCTTTATGCTCTGAAAAAGTACAATAAGAAACTCATTGTGATAAACCAATCAACTTCAATGATGCTTGAAATGCTCGGAGAGAAACTCGGATTCAAAGTCCTTCGCACTTCAGTGGGTGAAGCGAATGTTGTTGACGGAATAGTAGCTAACAAGGCGGTAATAGGAGGAGAAGGAAATGGAGGAGTGATACTTCCTTCAATAAATCTAACACGGGACGCTCTTGTGGCTTCTGCACTTCTCGTGATGATGCTTACTGAAAGTAAGTTATCCATTGATGAAATCATTTCAACCTACCCGAAGACATTCATGGAAAAGAAAAAGTATGATGTTTCATCACCATCAGTTTTTGAAAGGACCGAGGATTATTTCAAAGGTTATGAATTAGAGAAGTCTGACGGACTCAGGATAAAGTTCCCTGATGGTTTTCTCCATGTAAGAAAATCAGGAACCGAACCGATAATAAGAATTATTTGCGAATTCAAATTAAGAGAGAGGGTTTTGGAAACCATGAAAATAATGGAAGGGATACTGTAAAATGTGCGGTATTATTGGATATATAGGACAGAAAGATTCATTAAATATACTGATGGAAGGATTAAAACGACTTGAATACAGGGGCTATGATTCAGCAGGTATATCACTTATTTGCAAAGATACATCGGAAATAAAAACAATAAAAAAAGCAGGCAAGATAAATGATCTTGAAGAAGAGTTCAAGAAAATCAAGTTATGCAAATCCAATGTGGGAATAGCACATACAAGATGGGCTACTCACGGAGAACCGAATGATATAAATGCACATCCGCATGGTGACTGCAATAACACTTTTTCAATCGTTCATAACGGAATAATTGAAAATTACAGAAGTCTAAAAAATTATCTGATACAGAAAGGGCATAAATTCAAATCAGAGACTGACACCGAAGTACTGGCTCACCTTATAGAGCATTTCTATAAGGGCGATTTCATTGATGCTGTAAAAAAAGCATTGAATAATGTTGAAGGCACTTATGGAATAATTGTCATCTCGTCTAAACATTCTGACACGATGGTGGCAGCAAGAAAAGGGAGCCCTCTTGTTATAGGGAAATCTGAGAATCAGATGATTATCGCCTCTGACGCTTCCGCAATAATATCCCACACGAATCAGGTATTGTATATGCAAGATGGTGATGTTGCACTTCTCTCTAAAAACGACATTGAACTTTCCACTATAAAATCAGATGACCTGATTGACCCTGAATTTGTAGAGATAGAAATGTCTTTATCTCAAATTGAAAAATCGGGATATGAACATTTCATGCTCAAGGAGATTTTTGAACAGCCGGATTCACTGAAAGACACAATGACAGGACGACTTGATAAAGAGAATGGCACAACACGATTAAATGGAATAAAGGACCAGTTCAAGAAACTTTTAGATGCGGACAGAATTATAATAACTGCATGCGGGACATCATGGCATGCATCTCTGATAGGAAAGTATCTTATTGAATCATACACAAACATTCCCGTGGAGGTGGATTATGCATCGGAATTCAGATATAGGAATCCGATAATAACAGACAGAACAGTTTTGATTGTCGTCTCGCAGAGCGGAGAAACGGCTGACACTCTCGCAGCTCTTTATGAAGGAAAAAGCAGAGGAGCAACAGTGCTCGGTATCTGCAATGTTGTCGGCTCTACAATAGCACGGGAAACTGATGCAGGAATTTACACACATGCAGGTCCTGAAATCGGAGTCGCATCAACAAAAGCATTCACAGCTCAGGTGATGGCATTCATACTCCTTTCAATAGCACTGGGAAGAAAAAAACTTCTCTCTTTTGATGAAGGACTGTCACTGATAAATGAAATAGAAAAACTTCCTGCAAAAATAAATGAGATACTCCATAATAAGAGCAAGATAGATTCAATATGCAAGAAGTCATTTAGAAAGAAGAACTTCCTCTATCTTGGCAGGGGCTTCAATTTTCCAGTTGCACTTGAAGGGGCATTGAAACTGAAGGAGATTTCATACATACATGCTGAAGGATATCCAGCAGCAGAGATGAAACACGGTCCTATTGCACTCATTGATGAAAACATGCCTGCTTTGGTAATCGCTTTAAGGGACAGCATCTATGAGAAGATAATAATCAACATAAAGGAGATAAAGGCAAGAAAAGGATATGTGATTGCAATTGCAAACAAAGGCGACAAAGTAATAAAGAGTATTGTTGATGATGTGATTTATATTCCCGAAACTATAGAAGAGTTCTCCCCAATTCTATCAGTCATTCCCTTGCAACTTATTGCCTACAAAATAGCAGTTATGAGAGGGCTTAATGTTGACATGCCAAGAAACCTCGCAAAATCAGTCACAGTAGAATGAATAGATTCGGTATTTTCTCTGCTATTTTTCTTTTCTCCATTTTCACATTTTCACAGACAAATCTTTCAAAGAAGGACATTCTTACTTCTTTTGAAAGAAGAGAGAAGGAAATAAGAAAGAATGTTAAAGAGATTTATACTGAAACTGTATCATATATGAAAATAAAAGGGAATGATTTCACTATTATCTCCAAAGTCAAAGATTTTATTGATTCCCTCTCATTTGAAAATATAACAATTGACAACATAATAAAAGATACATTGTTTTTTAGCGGAAGTTTCAAAACCACCGCAGAAAAGATAAGAATGAATTTTAACGGAAATGCTTATGATTTATTTTTATCCCCAGCCAACAATATTTTCTCCCACAATCTAAAAATGCTGCTTCCTGATTCTTTTATGATTCAGAGAGAAAAATCTTTTTTGAAAATAGTCAGCTTGGAGATATCCCATCCTCTCATTCAAATGGACATTGATGTAAATGAAATGAAACTTAAATCCTTTCAGTTCAAATCATACACTGAAATCTACACTGTAAAGATAGAATCATATAAAACTTTTAATGACTATCTTTCCATTCCCGATTCAACGGACCTGTTTCTTGATGATGTGAAATTTATGAACTCAAAATTAATCAAATCCAAAGTATCATACAAATGAAGGCAAGAGACATATTCTTTATTCTTCTCGTCCTTTCCATTGCTCTTATGCTATGGGGTCTTCTGAAAGGAAATTTGTCATTGATTTTCAATTTCGGAAGGTTCATCTGCTTTGATTGCATCGGAATTTCATGAGAAGAATAATTCAGTTTGTATCAACTCTTATAATGAATTCCTTTTTCTTCTTGAACCCCAAAGAGGGTATCACTCTCTATCAGGGAAAACTGAAATCGGTCTGCGTGCCTATATTGAATTGCTACTCCTGTCCTCTTTCGTGGGGAAGCTGTCCAATAGGAGTAGTTCAGCAGTCACTGAAAATAATGAAAATACCTTATTTCGTATTCGGTTTCTTCGGAATTATCGGAACATTAGTCGGGAGATATCCGTGTGGAAATTTATGTCCGTTCGGTCTTCTTCAGGAAATGTTATATAAAGTCAAAACAACTAAAATAAGAATAAAGAGAATATTACGCCTGAATAAATATTTAATTTTATCTCTTACTTTTCTTCTTCCCGTTCTTATTCATCAACCGGTCTTCTGCAAATACCTATGCCCTGCAGGAACAATTGAGGCATCCATTGCACAGATAATAATGAATCCTGCTCTTCTTCAATTAGTAGGAATCATCTTTTACATAAAATTCCTTTTTGCTCTACTTTTTATTGCGGGTTCAATGACAATGAAGAGATTCTTTTGTGTTTTATTTTGTCCTATAGGTGCAATATACGGACTTTTCAACAAAATAAGTCTATTGCAAATTAAATATGACAAAAGTAAATGCACAAAGTGCGGAATATGCAGTGCTGTATGTCCTATGGATATAAATATTTATGAAAATACAACTGATTATGACTGTATCAGATGTTTTGAGTGCATCAATAAATGCCCTTCAGGTGCTTTAAGCAAGGGAATTCTTTTTAATTTTCCTTCTTCTCAAGAAAAGCATTCATTAGCGAAATAAAGTCCTCTTTATCCTTCACTCCCGTTCTTTCAAGAATTTCATTAAGAGTGCCCCATACAGGAGAACCGCATTTAATACAGATTATATCGCGTTCCATAAGGTAACCGACAGTATCCGGAAAATCCCTGACAATATCTTCTACGAACATTTCCCCTGTAATTTTATTCATTGATTTCCTCCATCACTTTCACCACATCTTCTGCTATCACAAGTTCTTCATTCGTAGGAATGACAAGTATCTTTACTTTTGAGTCGTCTTTTGAAATTATCATTTCTTTTCCTATACATGTTTCATTCTTCTCTTTGTCAATTGATATTCCCATGAATTCAAGATTTTCAACTGACCATTCTCTTATGTTTGGCACATTCTCTCCGATTCCAGCAGTAAAAATTATAGCATCAGTTCCTCCAAGAACAGCAGAGTAAGAACCTATAAACTTCTTGATAATGTATGAGTACATTTTCAAAGCAAGTTGAGCTCTTTGATTGCCATTCTTAGCAGCATTCTGCACCTCTCTCATATCAGAAGAGACGCCGCTCACACCGAGAAGACCTGAGTGCTTTGTAAGAAGAGAAACAGCCTGTTCTATTGTGAGATCCTCTTTTTCCATAATGTTGAGAATCACTGCTGGGTCAAAATCGCCACATCTTGTTCCCATCATAAGTCCCGCTATAGTAGAGAATCCGAGGGATGTTTCTATTGACTTCCCATTCTTCACTGCTGTTATTGATGCTCCATTTCCCAAATGACATGTTATTACAGAGAAATTGATTATGTCCTTTTTTAAAATCTCAGCAGCCCTTCTTGAAACGTAATAATGACTTGTTCCATGAAATCCGTACCTTCTTATTTTGTACTTTTCATAAAATATGTAAGGTATCGGGTATATGAATGCCTCTTCAGGAAGAGTTGCATGGAATGCAGTATCAAATACGGCAACCTGAGGTACATCCGGAAGAGCTCTTATAGATGCATTTATTCCCCTAAGATTGTAAGGGTTGTGTAGAGGCGCTATTTCAGAGTATTCTTCAATCGCTTTTATCACTTTATCATTTATAAGGACAGAGCGGGAGAACTTTTCTCCTCCATGTACTACTCTATGCCCAACTGCATTTATTTCGTTTATTTTCATCAGTACACCGTGCTGTTTGTCTATTATCAGATTAAGAACCCTTTCAATTGCTACTGAGTGGCTGATTATGTCCTTTTCAATTTCAACAACATCATTGTCAAACCTTTTCTGCTTCAGAATAGAATTCGGTATACCTATCCTGTCAACAAGCCCTCTTACAAGAGATTCTCCTTTACCCGTGTCAATCACCTGATATTTTAGTGAAGAACTGCCTGAATTCAAAACCAATATTTTCATTTTTCCACCTATTTATAGTTTAAGAATCCTTTTCCTGCTTTTATGCCTGTCTGCCCTTTAGCAATCAGGTCTATTATAATTTGCGGTACTTTGTAAACGGAAGGGTCTATCTTTGACAATTCCTCTATCCACATTTTTATATTGTCCAGTCCTATTTCATCAGCCGTTGTGAGAGGTCCTTTATACATTTTTAACCCTTTCTTCATTATTGCATCAAACTCACCTGGTTGTATTTTAGAATTTCTCATCATGTCGCATGCTTCAAGTATTATTGATATAAGAACTCTCGGGCCAACTATTCCGCATCCGTCTTCAACTTCAACCGGTTTAATGTCAAGTTTTTCAAAGAAGTATCTAACGATTTCAAGAGTCGGTTCGCTTGTATTCTGAGAAAGAATAAGTTCCACAATTTTATAAATCGGAACAGAGGGAACGGGATGAATATTTACAGTCTTTTTCGCTCCTTCAATATTATCAACAATGGATTTTAAGGAGTTTATCTGTGATGTGAGAATGATAGGTATGTTCAGATTCAGTTCATTTATTATTCTATTTGTTACTTCTATCTTTTTTGAAAGATCCTCTTCAACGCTTTCAATTATTATATCAATATCATATTTGGAAAAATCAGAAAATTTCTCAATGTTCTCAATCTTTGAAAACATTATTTTTTTATCTTTTGGAGTGAGACCCCAGTGCTCAATTTCATAATCAACATTCTTTTCTATAATACTGATAGCATTGTGATATACATCAGAATTGTTCTCAAACACAACAGCCGAGAGTCCTTTATTGACTACTGATTGAACGAGTCCTGCTCCTATGTTTCTTATTCCGTAAAAACCTATTCTCGCAACTTTCATTTTATTACTCCTTGAAAAAAACCTTTGATTCATGAAGAAATGATTTCTTGGAATCAGATGCATGAACCGAATTTCTTCTATTTGTCTCTCCGTAAAGATGGCGAATAGTGCCTTTTTCTGCCATTAGAGGATCTGTTTCCCCAACTATCTTTCTTAGATACATTATCGCATTTATCCTTTCAAGTAATACTCCAACTGTTACTCCGGATGTCATATATTCAATAAGATGTTTGAAAAAATCCTTATCTTTATGAATTGAATAAAATAGTATCACTTTTGACTTTGTCATCTTATCCGTCTTTAGGTTGACTATTCTAAATCCTTCCCTTTCAACTATTGACAAAATCGTGCCTATCAGATGCCTATTTACAGCATCTGGTTTAATCAACATCAGGGTCCTTTCCATTTTACCCCCTTTTGATTAGTGTCCCTGAATTTCCCTTTACAACATCAAGTCCGAGTTCCACAGAACCAATTATTGCCTTTTTACCTGTATTCTCTACAAATCTCAACGCTGCCTCAATTTTCGGACCCATAGAGCCGGCTGGAAATTGCCCTTCAAGGAAGAGGTTTTTTGCTTCATTCAAAGTGAGTTCTTTTAGTTCCTGTTCATTTGCCTTTCTGAAATTTATACACACTCTTTTTACTGCTGTTAATATATAAAACTCATCAGCTCCAATTTGTTCCGCAAGTAAAGCTGATGCCTTGTCTTTGTCAATAACAGCATCAAGACCTTCAAGATTTCCATTCGCATCATAATATACCGGAATTCCGCCTCCTCCCGCTGCAATCACTATATAGCCTTTATCAAGAAGGGCTATAATTATTTCTTTTTCAATTATTCCTATCGGTTCAGGAGACGGGACAACTCTTCTGTAGCCCCTTCCCATATCATATTTTACTATCCAGCCCTTTTTTATGAGAGAATCAATTTCATTCTCTTTGTAAAATTTTCCCACGAATTTTTTAGGATTTTTGATAGAAAGGTCATTCTCATTAACAAGAACCTGTGTAATTATCACAGCAACTTTTTTATCAATATTTTCTTTCTTCAAACGATTCATCAGTGACTGTGCAATCATATATCCTATTGAACCTTGTGTCTCAGCATCTATCACACCCAAAGGAAGCATTGTTGCCTCTTTTTCAGAGTTCTCATTCTTTATCATTTCAAATCCTGCTTGAGGACCATTGCCATGAGTTATTACAACTGATAAACCTAAACGGAGCAGTTCAACCGCTCCATCCAAAGCCATCCTTGTATTTGCAAATTGTTCTGTAATTGTGCCCTTCTGCCCATCCTGAATCAAAGCATTGCCTCCAAGGGCAATTACTACAATCTTACCCATTCTTCTTTATTTTTTTACTTTTCAGAAAATCATTTATCACATCAGTCATTGACGGCTTTCCGATTTCCTGAAGATTGTAGCTCACTCTCACTGCTGGTTTATTTATTTTGATTAAACGGGCAAGATTTATCGGTGTAGCTACTATTATAGTGTCACATGGAATTTTGTTTATTGTCTTTTCAAGATCTGCTATCTGTTTGCCAGAGTAGCCCATTGCAGGAAGTATTGCTCCTGCTTCAGAATATTTCTTGTATGTGGCATTTATTTCACCAACTGCATAAGGATGCGGATCTATAATCTCTTTTGCTCCGAATCTCTTCGCAGCAACCACTCCTGCACCGTATTTCATTTCACCATGTGTAAGAGTCGGACCGTCTTCAATTATAGCAACCCTCTTTCCCTTTATAAGCTCAGGTTTGTCAACAGAGACGGGTGACGCCGCTTCTATAACTGTCGCAGTGGGATTTACCACCGCTATATTCTGCCTTAATATTTCAACATTTGACGGAATTGCCGAATCAATTTTATTTATCACTATTACATCTGCTGTCCTTATGTTTACAGTTCCGGGGAAGTATATCAGCTCATGGTTCGGTCTGTGCGGATCTGCCACTGTGATTGTTAGGTCAGGTTTGTAAAATGGGAAATCATTGTTCCCACCGTCCCACAGGATTATGTCCGCCTCTTTCTCTGCCTCTCTCACAATTGCTTCATAGTCAACTCCCGCATAGACCACAGTGTTGTTTATTATGTGCGGTTCATACTCTTCCATCTCTTCAATTGTGCATTTATTTTTTTTGAGGTCGGATATTGTCGCAAATCTTTGGACTTTCTGTTTTTCCAAATCACCATAAGGCATTGGGTGACGTATCGCTACGAGTTTGAATCCCTTTTCTCTCAGAATAGAAGAGACAGCTCTTGTTGTTTGTGATTTTCCCGCTCCTGTTCTCACTGCAACTATTGCAATAACCGGCTTATTTGACTTAATAAATGTCTGCTCTGGTCCTAAAAGCATGAAACTTGCTCCTGCTTTCATTACCTCCGATGCTTTTGTCATTACATACTGATTTTTTACATCAGAATATGCAAAGACAACAAAATCAACTTTTTCTTTTTTGATGATTGACTGCATGTCTTTTTCATCATATATGTATATGCCCTTTTTGTAGAGCTTGCCCGCAAGTGATGCAGGATATATTCTGCCATCAATATTAGGAATCTGAGTCGCAGTGAAGCCAACTACTTCATAATCGGCATTGTCCCTGAAATAAACATTAAAATTGTGAAAATCTCTTCCAGCTGCGCCAAGAATTAAAATTTTCTTTTTCATCAAAAACCTCCTGAACTATATATAATAAATTAAAACAATTCAAAAATATTAAAAATAACATATAATAACACATAAGTCAAGGTATAAGGAAAACATATTGATAGAAACTGATTTGAAGGTCAAGAAGGTTCTCACAGAAAATATTGGAGAAAAGATTTCACACGACAAATAATTCTTCCAAAATATAATCATTCCGCCATTTATAATAAGTCAAATTATTAAAAGATTGGGACTGATAAAAGAAAGATTTTATTCTACTAAATAAAGAGGCCGTCATAGCCGGAAAATATAAGATTGTTTTTATATGCAGCCACATTTGACCAGATATAGTCCCCTGTCTTATACTTAAATGTTTTTTCCCCTTTATCCAAATCAATGCCATAGACACAATTGTCAAATGAGCCGAAGAATATTGAATTGCTCATCCTTCGGAAGCGTGAATGACCATTTCAGGACTCCTTTGAATTCGCCTAAACTTCCCATAGCATTTGAACCGCCTCTGAAATATGGCTCACTATTAGTGAAATCTCTTTCTGAAGTTCTTGTTGAAACACACCCTGCTAATAAAAGAATCAGAATGATTAAAGAGAGAAGTTTTGTCATTTTTCACTCCTTTTTTTTAATAAATAAAAAAAGGTTTTCTGTATCATATCTTTTTCAAGAAATCTGTTATTCTTTCGGATGTCTTTCCATCCCAATTTTTTATTTGTTTTTTTCTTCTCTTTTTGGGATCAATTATATCCTTCACATATTCATCTTCCGCTCTTATCAGTTTGTTGGTTCCTTCAGTTATAGTTATAGGCCTTTCAGTTGAATCCCTTAGAGTGAAGCATGGCACATTTAATAATGTGGTCTCTTCCTGAATCCCTCCTGAATCTGTTATCACTGCTTTTGAATGCATTTCAAGAGATATTGAAGTCAGATATGATTGGGGAGAAAGAATCCTTATGTACTTACTGAATTTGTGAGTAAGTTTGAAATAATCAAGCATTTTCAATGTGCGCGGATGCATCGGAAAAATAATGCAACAGTCATTAGAGATACTGTTGAGAAAATTAACTGTCTTTTTCATCATCTCCTTTGAATCAACATTTGAAGGCCTGTGAATTGTTACATAATAGTATTTTTTATTCCTCACATTAAATTTTGAGCAAATATCATAGGACTTGATTCTGTCAATATTTTCCAAAAGAGTATCAATCATAATGTTACCTGCGAGAAATATACTTGAAGGATTTTTACCCTCTATCAGAAGATTCTTAACAGCATCTTCTGAAGGAGCGAACAAATAATCCGAAATGGCATCAGTTGCAAGCCGGTTTATCTCTTCAGGCATCCTTCTGTCAAAGCTCCTTAGTCCTGCTTCCACATGTGCGACCGATATATGGAGTTTTTTGGCAGTAAGAGCCGTGGCAACAGTTGAATTAACATCTCCAAAGACCATTACCATATCCACTTTTCTTCCAATGAGGATATTCTCATACTTTTGCATTATAAGTGATGTCTGGACAGCATGAGAATGGGAACCTACATTGAGGTCTATGTCAGGCAAAGGGATTTTAAGATCCGAAAAAAAAACATCAGACATTTCATTTGAATAGTGCTGACCTGTGTGAATCAGAAATGGACGAAAATTGCTTTTCTTCAGTATCTTATAAAGTTTTGCCACTTTAACAAAATTGGGTCGTGCCCCTACAATTAAATCAATGTATTTGATTCTCTTTGCACTCATTTGTTGTAATATCTCTTTGCCTTTGAAAGTCCCTCTCTCACAAAGACAGATTTGAAGTAATTCGTATATTCCCCTTTGTTGGTTGGAAAATTATCCGGCACACTGACATTATATGAATATCAATTAGCATATCATGAAATTTGTTTCTATAAAATATACAATGCGATAAATATATGTTTTTTATCAGAACCTCCTTTTCTTTAATATTATTATTTTAACAGATAATATTTTTTTAGCAATATCATCGTTATTCCTCAGAAATAAAGTGATAAAAAAGGGTTGTTTCTTCAAAGAGGAATTATCCCCAAAAATAGTCCTTAATGAATATTGCTCATTATTTATTGGTTATTGACTCTTTCTTTTTGCTCACGACGTCAGGCGAACGGTATATGGCTCAAGGTGGCGTCTTTGGCATCTCTATATAAT
>Ga0066650_10000629_pt1 | contig 12056 bp, 10 predicted proteins | sample CryGey092014_all_FD_59539 | JGI IMG/M metagenome (GOLD analysis project Ga0066650, IMG submission 59539) | Groundwater microbial communities from aquifer - Crystal Geyser CG23_combo_of_CG06-09_8/20/14_all | ecosystem: Environmental > Aquatic > Deep subsurface > Groundwater | place: USA: Utah...
AATTTATGTCTTATATAACTCTGAATACAATAATGACACACCAGAATATTTTTACTATAGGATTAATGAAGTAAATAAATTGGGAGCATTAGCATATCCGATGCGCTATCGCCCTATTAATAGTACTAATGGACAATATATTTCTGATGAATGGGATAAAAAGTTGTTAAGAGCTTTGAAATTATCACTTATGTTTTACTACACGAAGGGGATGATTACCAAAAATCGTGAAGCATTCAAAAATATCTATGGAAATAATGCCACTGAGTTCAAAAATAAATTATATGAGATATATAATAAAGACAAGCTAAAAGAGAATTCAAAGCGGAATGATTTCAGTATTAAAAATGATTTTGGCACTCTTTAAAGAAGAGATAGCACGGCACAGGCGTATAACACCGTGTAAAAGACTACGCTTCGCTCCGTCCAAATTCTGCTCACGCAGAACTTCTTTTACACCGGAAACGTTAGGCGACATTTTGCTTAGCGGCTACTAAAAAATATGAAAATCAAAAAGAGAGGTGTGAAGAATGGAAAATAAAGACATAATTCATCCGGACTATATGTCTAAAGAGGAACTCCTTGGTTTACAGAATAAAAAATTGCGGGAGATAATTCCATATATTGCGAAAGTGCTCTTCTACAAGAAGAAGTTGTCAGAGGAAGGGATTAGCGTCGAAGATATCAAAGAAATATCCGACCTACAAAAACTACCATTTACAACAAAAGAGGAACTTCGTCTAAGTAAGCCAATGGAACGAACGTCTCTTAATTATGATGGTATTGCTTTTTTCTTCTCAAGTTCTGGAACTACTGGATATCCTACTATTTACCCTTGGTCAACACAGGATGATTTAGTTTTGAAAGATGTATCAGCCCGCTGTATGAAAAGGATAGGAGTAGGACCTGGTGATATTTCTTTGGTTCTCGTTCCTTTTGGAATGCCTATAATGTGGTATTGCATGATAAATCAATATTGTGCAAGTGGTGCTGGTGTTGTGCCCCTTGGGACAGCTTCGCCAGACGAAATTTTAAAAGCAATAAGTGCTTTCCCAATTACTTCTATAACGACCCTTCCTATTTTAGGGGCACGCTTATTTGAGTTCATGAAAATGAAAAAAACATCAATAATGAAGGACAGATTGCGCCATTTTCATTTTGGCGGGGACTATCTAAGCAACGCAAGGCGTCGTCGAATTGAGAATTATTGGGGTGCAGAATGTTACGATTTTTATGGACTGAGTGAAATATTCGGTCCTATCGCAGGAGAATGTAAAGAAAAAAAGGGTTTACATTTCGCAGCAGATTATGTTCTTGTAGAAGTAATAAATCCAATTACAAAAGAGCCCGTTTCTGAAGGAGAAGTTGGAGTGGCAGTGTATACAACTTTATGGAAAAAAGCGGCTCCTTTGCTTAGATATTGGAGTGACGATTATATATCCATAATTTGGGAAAAATGTAAGTGTGGTCGCACTTCTCCTCGAATTATATTCAAAGGCAGACCAATTGATAGCGTAACTATAAATAACAAAAAGATTTTTGCTAAAGATATAGAAGAAATTTTACTTTCTTATCTAGAAACAAGCAATGAATGGGCATTTAAGATATTAGGATCCACAGGACAATCGATGGCTAAAATTTATTTAGAAAAAACAACAGGGAGTAAAGTCCATCTGGAAGAAATCCAACAAAAACTTATCAATTTGTTAACAATTCCAGTTGAGATAGAAATTATGCCATTTGGTTCATTTCCAAGGAGTGATGTTAAACCAAAGAGAATTATTGATGAACGGGATAAATAGAAATGAGGGGATACTGAATGTACAATAAAAATATAAAATCAATTAGAGAAGATGCATCTTTTTTAGTAAGTAAGCAACTGAGTTCCGGAGAGTTCTCGATAACAAGAGCTAAAACAAAAGATATGAAGAATTCGTACTACATTAAATCAATATTTTTTACTACATTTGTTTTGCATAGTCTGAGTCAGTTAAAGAATTTCCCTCTTAATGAGACAGTTCAAAATGCAACTAAATTTTTGCTAAACGAAAAAGAAGGAGAAGGGTTTTGGCGTTTTTTCGGAAAAGGAACTCATTTACCATTGGACCTTGATGATACTTGCTGCGTATTATCAGCTTTGTTTGAGAATAATGTGGAATTAGAATACCGAACTATTGCCAATTGTTTATTAAACTATCGTGATAATAAAGGCCGTTTTTATACATGGATACTTGATCGGTATACACCAAAAGCTTGTGGTGGTTTTGAAAATGACGTCGATTGGGTTGTGAATGCTAATATCCTTTTCTTCTTTTCCTTAATTAAAATGTCAATCCCAGAGGTAGTAGATTATCTTTGTTGCGTAGTAAATGAAGAAGTCTTCAAAGATGGGAGCATATATTATTACTCTCCCTTTAGTTTTACTTACTGCCTCAGCCGGGCATATACAGATGGCGGAGCTGTTGGTTTAAAACCTATTTTGGAGAAGATAAAAAATTATCTCTTGAACAAACGAAATGTTGTAAGTGAGTGGGGTAACAACTTAGAAAATGCCATGGCGACAGTAAGCCTAATAAATTGTGGATATAAAGGAGTTGAGGTAGAAAAAGCAATAGACAATTTATTGAAAGCACAAAGACCAGATGGAGGTTGGCCCAATAGTGCATTTTTTGCTGGGGTACCCGAATTATTCTATGGCTCGCGAGAGTTAACCACTGCAATAGCTGTAGAAGCACTATGGAAATATTTGCAGGTACATGAAAATGAATAAGAATCTATTTTTTGAGAAATTAAAGCTATTTATTGAAGAATGCGAAGGCTTGATTCGTTGGAGAGAATGGAGTACCTCAAAATTGCCCCTTATTTTTCTTGTATTCTATTATTTGATAATAATCAATAAAAATTTCACTTCCGCATCACTGTTGTCCTTCTTCAATTTTGTTGCCCTTATCTGCCTCTACGCCTCCTTGGGCTATATGATTAACGATTTCAGTGACAGAAGGGTGGATAAAAAAGTTGGTAAACAGAAAGTAATTACCAAAATATCTCCTCGTGTAGCCAAGTTCGTATTGTTTTCAATATTTCTATTAGGAATATTAGTTTCTTTACCTTTTTGGAAGCATAATTATATTTTTCTTATATTAGTTATTGCTATGCACATATTAAGTGCTTCTTACTCTCTACCTCCTTTGAGATTTAAAGAAAAGCGATGGATGGGTATAATAGTTGTTTCTATCACGCAAAGAGTGTTTCCAACTTTTCTTTGTTTTGTCATTTTTAACTATTTTAGTTGGGATTCCCTTCTTTTTCTTCTGCTTTACTTCATTGTTGGGATAAGAGGGATAATAGTGCATCAAATAAAGGATTACAAGAATGATTTAAAAGCAAATGTAAAAACTCTTATAACTTCCATAGGGATCTTGAAAGGAACTCGTTATCTCCTTATGGGTATCATTCCTATCGAGATAATCTTACTGGTAATTACATTAATAGTTGTAATTAGTAAAATCCATTTGCTGGGGTTCTTTGTAAGTGATTATTTGTTAATTGCCTACCTAACCGGTGTAAGAATCACAAAAGAATGGTTGTTGAACAGTGTCTTAGTAGAAGAATCTTTTTTAAGCAGCTTTTATTCGTTTTATTTACCTATCTCTTTTGCCGCTATAATTTCATTTTTGGACCCAAAATTCCTTATTTTTATATTTTTTCAATTGATATGGAGTAAAAACATTCTGAAAGATGAAATTAGACTTGTTAGAACACCTAAGGTCGTATTTGATGGGCAAGAAAGATGGGGTAAAGAGGCTAATGAAGATGTTACCGATAAATTGTGGCATTGTATAGACAATATCTTCTACTTTGAATGGTGGTATTTTGATGCTATATTTGATGATTTATATCTTGCGGGTAGTATTTCCATCGATGGTTACCAGTCTCTTCCACAAACTATCAAAGCAAACATAGATTTCACTATAAACACAAATAAAGAGAAAATAGAAGTCCAAGAAAGTTTTAACTCGGATAAAATATTATTATCCGAGAATATGATCTCTATTGGGAAAAATAAAATTGAAAGATCCTCATTTAATAACATCCTGCATCTTGAACTTGAAAAGGATAATTATGAATTAAAACTAAATTTTAGAAAGATATTAAGTGGGTTTAGCTGGGGTCAGGATGGAAAGGTTATTTTCACTACAGGAGGAGATAGATATTTGGCGTGGCTGGTTTCCATACCAAGAGCTGAAGTGAGCGGATTTTTGAAAACATCCAAAAGCATATTTAATTTAGAAGGAATAGGCTATCATGATCATACCTATGGAACCGTTTCTTTAAAGGATAATATCCTATATTGGCACTGGGGAAGAATGTATTTAAAGGAATTAACACTAATTTTTGCTGAAGTTGTTTTTAAAGATAAAACTCGGGTCATTTCCTTAGCTATTGGCCGAGGAGAAAAGTGGGTATATATAAACTCAAATATTAACAAAATGAGTCTGATCGCTCCAACTCAATATGAACATAAAGGAAAGAAACTCAAAATCCCCTCTCACTTGAAATTACTCTACCAAAATCAGAAAATTTATTTGAATTTAGATTTAACTGTGGAAAGAATTTTAAAGGAAAAAATGAGACCGCAAAGGATGCGGTTTTTTAGTAAGCCTTATTATGCAAGATTTATATCGACCGCAGAAGGAAGAATAGTATTGGATGGAAAAGAATTAGTAAGTGGACATATTAAGGAGGTCTTACATGAACACTCAGTATTCTAATAAGGAGAGTAACGTAGATGTCTTATTGGTTAATCCCCCTTCTCCGATTAAATACAGGTATAAAGTAGAACATCTTGGAATGGGCTATCTCGCAGCAGTTCTTCGCAAGAAAATATTTCGAGTAAAAATTATTGATGCTCCTTTAATAAATCTTTCTATAATGGAAACAGTAGAGGAAACTTTAAAGACAAAGATTTCTCTTATAATAGGATTCTCTATAATTACACCTGAGGCTTTCTATAATGTTATAGAGATTATTAATTTTCTCCGCACCGCAGAAGTAAGTGTATACACTTGTCTTGGTGGTTACTTTCCTACATTTTGGTTTAAAGAAATCCTTGAAAGATTTAAAGAGATAAATTTTATTGTCATATCTGAAGGTGAAGTTACATTTTTAGAATTGGTTACAGCGCTTCGTGATGGAAAAGATATAAGAAAAGTCAGGGGAATTGCTTACAGAAAGAATGGAAACGTAATTTTAAACCAATCACGTCCTCTTATTAAAGATTTGGATGAACTTCCTTTTCCAGATAGAGATACAATCAAGTATGTTATTAGAGAAGGTTATCCTGTAGCTATTTATTCTAGTAGAGGATGTAGGTATTCTTGTACTTTTTGTCAAATTAGTAATTTTTATTGCTTACGTTCAGGTTCAAAGTGGAGAGCTCGGAGCCCTATCAATGTAGTAAATGAGATAGAATTTCTAAACTCTGCATGGGGAGTGAAATCATTTTTGTTTGTTGATGACGCATTTCTTGATGCGACAAAAGAGTCTCATGTTAGAGCACGTGAGATAGCAACGGAAATCATAAGGAGAAAACTCAAAATAAGATTTGCTATTCAATGCCGACCCGATGCTGTTGAGAAAGGAGTTTTCCGTATTTTAAGGGATGCAGGACTATACTTAGTGTTCGTTGGAATTGAGTCTGGAATTGAGAGAAGTTTAAAGTATTTTAAAAAAGGGATTACTCTTAACCAAATTAGGAACTCGATACGTATCTTAAACGAGTTAGGGATTGAGATTAACGCAGGGTTTATATTGAGCGACCCTAATACTACTTGGGAAGAACTAAGGGAAAACGTAGAATTCCTAAAAGAAGTAAGAAAAGCCATCCCTATAGAACTCTACACGCTTAAGGTATTAAAAGGAACCCAGGTAGAGAACATTCTCCATAAAGAAAACAGACTTCTGGCGAATAACTTCTACTTGGGTTTCTATGCTAATGATCCCAAGGTTGAATTATTTCAAAGAATTATAGGTGATTATGGAAGGGCAGGGTTAAATGCTGAAGTTATTTCAAAATTCTATAAAATTCTATTTTCTATTGGCAATTCTAAGCATTCTTTTGAAGAAAGAAGAGCGAAGGAAAAAGTTAAAGCAATCTCCGAATCTATAAAGGATGCTTACCTATTTTTCTTGGAAGGAGTGATGGAGTACATAGACAAGAACAACTTAAAAGAAATACCTTCATTATTTAAGAATCTATCTGAAAAATTTCACCGAATATCAAAGCAAATTAAGGAGGAAAGTAATGTATAGTGGGTTAATTTCCCTCAGAAAAAATTTGATGAAACATTTACCATATAAGACATTAATTAATATTTCAAACCTTATAAATTTTCCAATTGCACCGCCTTTAACAACGTCAATAAGTATCACACAGAGGTGCAATTCAAAGTGTTACTATTGTGACATTTGGAAATGGCAAAACTTTATTCCTGACCCAACTATAGAAGAATTGAAGAGGATTTTTTCCTCTCTTAGTAATCTCGGAGTGAAAGTGGTAAGTCTATCAGGTGGAGAACCGTTACTTCGTAAAGATATAGAAGAAGTTATCTCTATTGTTAAAAGCTATAACATGAGAGCCCAGATTGTAACAAATGGGATTTTATTATCAAAAGAAAAAATAATTAAATTGGTAAAGTCAGGTTTAGATTGTGTAACTTTATCCTTGGATACCACCGACCCAGAAATTTATCAAAAATTAAGAGGAGTACCTTTTAAAATTGCGGAACGAGCTTTAGAATTGCTAATTTATTCCAAAGAAGAAAATCCACATATGGATGTTGCTATAAGTTGCGTAATTAATCGATATAATATTGGGAAATTAGTATTCTTAGTTAAAAAAATTACTGATATTGGCAAAGGTAAAATCCTTATTAATTTTCAATCATATGAAAGAGTTCCCGGAAGAGTAAATGATGATTTAATTCCAAATCCGGAAATGTATCCAGTTCTTTGTAAGGAAATAAAGAAACTGATCAAAATGAAGAAGCAGGGATTCTCCATTACTAACTCGCCAACATTTCTTAGATGGATACCGGATTTTTTAATCTATAATAAAATGCCAAATAAATTCAGGTGTAGCGCTGGTTATACAGGGGTTCATATCTGGGCAGACCTCAATTTACGTCCCTGCTCCCAGTTCCAGCCAATAGCTGACCTTCGCAAAGAGGCTTTAGAAGATGTTTGGTTTTCCCATAAATTTAATGAACAGAGAATAAAAATGAAAAACGGGAAATGCAGAGGATGTTTGTTGTTTTGCCATACTGAACAAACATTATATGAATGGGCAGATATATTGAATAAAGCTCTACAAGGAACAGAAGGTGAGAGATATGGATAATTTCAATCAAGTTTTCTTCTCGATCACGGCGCAAGTTAGTGCTACCTTTATGGGATTTGCATTGTTGGTTCCAGCAATAAAGACACTATCCTCCGGTCTTTTCACGGGGGGTAGAAAATACATTAAGCCACACGTATTAGTAAAGAAATTTTTCTTTTTCATTAGTTTTCCTTTATTTATTTTAGCCAACTCGTTGATAATTTCAATAACAATATTGCAAAATTCTTCTTTACCAATGTGCATAGAATGGTTTGTGTTTATTTCAGCACTCTTTTTTCCTTTCTGGCTTTGTTGGCTACAGAAGAATTCGAAATTCTTAGAACATCGGATTGTATATTTTATGTTAGAGATACCCCCTTGGATATTTTTTATTGCTCATTTAGTCTTTGTTTTCTTATTCCTAATCTATGGCCCGTGGCTCCAGTCCTTCTGGCTATTTTTGAAGTGGGATACTTTACTTTTAGTACTGTTAGGATTTGTCCTTATTTTACGAAACCTTATGATAAGTCCTGAGAATGGTATCTTTTTTACTACTAAAAAAGATATAAAGGAAGAACTTAATAACTTGCAAAATACAGACTGGTTTAGTAATGATAATGAGTCCTCGTCAATTGATGTACAAGGAGAGGAAGAAATATCATCAACTATCAAAAAAGTGGCTGATGCGATAAAAAAAAGGGAAGAACTCATTAACCTACTCAAAGAATGGCTCAGTTCGAGTACATCTGAGATACAGATAAAGTTGGCCATCGCTGGAAGCAACGCTGAAATTGAAAATATAAAAGCTTATCTTGGAGATATTAGACATAGACTCAAGTCAAATATTTTAAACAAATCAACCCTTACTCTTTCTGCTTGTGCTGATATAGAAAAAAGATTAGGTGAAGCAGAAGTGCATTTATGGGAATTTCAGCAAGGCACGGCACGTTTAGAGAAAATTATAAAGGTCTTTTATATAGGAGAGGAAAGCTCTTGAGAAAAACTGATTTCTCAAAAATTCAGTATGATATCTCGGTAATAATCCCAACTCACGGAAGGATTCAATTACTCGAGGCTCTCTTCATTTCTTTAAATAAGGCATTAAATGAGTTTAAATGTCAAGTAGAAATTCTAATCATAGACAGTAGTAAACAGGAAGATAGTAAGAAGATAGAATCTCTTTGTGAACAATATGAAGCTAAATATATTAAAGGTTCCATTAATGTGAGAGAGAAGCGAAATCTCGGCATTAGAGAGGCAGGGGGGGAGATTATTTTGTTTGTAGATTCAGATTGTGAAGTAACAGAACGCCTTTTTGAAGAACATCTAAAAATGTATAATGAACTGGATACCGCGGGTGTTTTAGGTGTAACAGAATTTGTTGGTAAAGAGACCACTACATGGAAAATAGTCCAAAGAACCAAATTTTTAGATGCTTTTTCTTTTGCAAAAACACTTGCCAGTTATGTCAAATCAGCTCCTTGGGGGACGTGTACAAATCTTTCTCTTAAAAAAGAAATTTTGGAGAAGGTTAGAGGATTTGATACAAATTTCCCTTTCAGATTAGGAGGAGATGACACAGACCTTGGCATTAGGATTAATAAAGCAGGATATAAAATAAAAATGAATCCTAATGCTATTGTTTATCATACACGAGACACATGGAGTAATTTTTTAGCCGTGGCGAAACGTGTATTTCGCTGGGGAAGAATGGACTATTATGTGTTTTATAGGAAGCATAGAGATAAATTGTCCCCCACATTTCCTAAGCCTATCACAATATTTTGTTCTTTACTAATTTTGTATTTTTTTAAAGCAGCTACGACCAAGACACTTCTATACTTGTCATTGCCTTTTATGTGGCTCTCGTTGTTTCTATTTCTAAATACACTTTTTAAGATCGTTTCTTTAAGAGATTCTCTTAAAAATATTTATTTTGAAATACCTTCTCAGCTTCTTAATTTTCTTTTTGACTTTGGAATAATATCAGAGTCATTTAAGAACAAAAGTATATTAGCATTTTATAAAGCACCTTTAGATGATCCAAGACAGGTTATAATTTTATGGGATGAAAAGGCTAGAGAATCTTGGAGTATTATCTTTAGCATCCTTTTATTACTCCTATTAATCCTCATGGAGCTTTGAAATGGAAGAAGGAAGAGAAATTTTAAAGGGACTATCTGTTATTGTAGTAACTCAAAATAGAATTGAATATTTGCAGCATCTTTTTATCTCTTTGGATAGGGAACTAAACACCTTTAACAATCCAGCAGAAGTTATAGTAATTGACAATAGTAATTCTAAAGACAGTGCACTGATATCTGAAATGTGCAAAAAATATGGATATAAATTTCACTTCCTAGGAGGAAGTATATCTGAAGCAAGAAACTATGGGGTGAAAGTTGCTAAATTCCTCATCATTTTGTTTATTGATTCGGACTGTGAAGTTGTTTCTGGCATACTCCGAGAGCATGTTGCATCATATACCGAAGAAGATATTGGTGGTGTGCTCGGTCTAACAAATTTTATAGGAAAAGAGAATTGGGTCTGGAAAGCTATCGAGAAGACATCATTTCATATAGCCTTCTCTTTTGCTAAGAGGATGGATTATGCTCTTTGGGGACCTTGCACGAATATATCTTTTAGAAAAGAAGTAATAGAGAAAGTAGAGGGCTTCAGAACTGAATATCCTTTTGACTTTAGTGGTGAAGATGTTGACATTGGGCTAAGAATTAACGAATCAGGTTATAAGATCCAGTGCAATCCCAACGCTATTGTCAATCATAGCCGGGAAACTTGGAGTAATTTTTGGAAGTTTTGTAAAAAAATATTTAGGTGGGGAAGGACAGATTTTCATATACTTAAAAAACATTCATATTTATCAAGCATTGACTTCCCAAAGTTTACTACTATCCTATTATTTCTCTTTGTGTTATCTATAATTCTAAAATTAAGTGGTTTAGGATGGGAAGTAGCTGAACTTCCAATAATTTGGTTATTTTGCGTTCCGTTTATAGAGACCTTTTTGAAAACCTACAGATTAAAATTTGCAAGTTTCTTATCAAATTATCTCTCCTTTTGGCTAATTTTTATATTTGAGTTAGGGGCTGTGTTTGAATCTTTAAAGAGAGGTAGTCCATCAATGCTTTATAAAAAAATCCTGTATGGAAAAGGAGAAATGATCTTTGAATGGGATGGTAAGGTAATACAGAGCTGGAGTCATATTCTAACTTTCGTAATATTTTTATTTATACTGTTATTAAAGTAGGTAAAATCATGATGGGTATATCGGTTATCATTCCAATAAAAGATAGGGTTACTTACTTAGAAAAACTTTTAAGAAGTATTGTCGAAGCTAAAAAGTGTTCATCTAATCCCATAGAAGTTATTGTGGTAGACAGCAGTGGCAAAGAAATTCAATCAGGAATAGAAGCACTTTGTAAGAAATTTCAAGCAGAGTATCATTACCTGCAAAAAGGTGTATCTGAACAGAGAAATCATGGAATAAAGATTGCTCGATTTCCTATCATCCTTTTTGTTGATTCGGATTGCGAAGTTGAACATAGCATATTCAATGAGCATCTAAAGTGCTATGACAGAGAGGAAATCGGTGGATGTGTAGGTCTGACTGAATTTGTAGGTAAGCAAACATGGATCTGGAATGTAATAGAAAAAATGCCTTTCTTACAACCTTTTCAGTGGGCTAAATGGAAAAGTTATGTTCCTTGGGCACCTTGCACAAATATCTCTTTCAGGAAAGATGTTATGGAAAAGGTAAACGGATTTAGATCCATGTTACCTCCTAAGGAATCTGGGGAAGATGTAGACTTGGGTTATCGCATCACATTTTTGGGATATAAAATATGCTGCAATGCGAACGCCAAAGTATATCATACTCGTGAAACTTGGACTAAACTGTCACAATTTATTGAAAGGACTTTCAGATTTGGAAGAGGTGAATATTATCTAATGAGAAAACATCCAGAAAATACTTTTCTTGATATTCCCAAAAATTCTTTGATGTTTATAATTTTAATAATATTCTTCACGTATAAGGCCCTGGTTAACAATACTCTATTATATGCTATAATTCCTTTGGCATGGTTGCTAACGGTAATACTGTTTCAATCGATATTTGCTTTAAAATATCGTCTAATTAAAGGTAACTGGAGGAAAATTGGTTATATTTACGTCTCCTCATTATTTGAACTCCTATTCGAACTTGGAACTATTGTTGAATGTAGCAAAAAGAGGGACCTAAAATTTTTATTACGTAGATTCATCTATATAGAAGAGCAACTTTTTGGCCGTTGGTATTGGGGTGTTGTCAAAGCGTGGAGTTTTGTTATATTTATATTGGCTTTGCTTATCGTTTTGTGGAGGAAGTGAAAATGATAAAAATAAGTATAATAGGATCAGGTTGGATTGGGACGTCTATTGGGAAGGGGTTTGCTAAGGTGGGTTACAGAATTATTTTTCATGACATTATAGACAAAAACTTACCAAACTTTACAAAGGATATAACTTATGCAATAGAAAACTCGGATTTTTCCTTTATCTGTGTTCCAACACCGGCAATAAACAAAAGAATTGATCTGTCTCATATAAAAGCGGTATCTAAGAATATAGGAAAAGCATTGTCTACACATAGTAAATACCATATTGTTGTGGTAAAAAG
>Ga0066650_10000632_pt1 | contig 12038 bp, 6 predicted proteins | sample CryGey092014_all_FD_59539 | JGI IMG/M metagenome (GOLD analysis project Ga0066650, IMG submission 59539) | Groundwater microbial communities from aquifer - Crystal Geyser CG23_combo_of_CG06-09_8/20/14_all | ecosystem: Environmental > Aquatic > Deep subsurface > Groundwater | place: USA: Utah...
TATCAATAACCTCGACTGATTTTCCTTTACGTTCTATGGTTACGTACAACGGTTCACGTGTTGTGTGATCATGCGCATTTACGATTGCGCGATTTTCGTGAGTCAGCGCATTCATAAGTGAGGATTTGCCGACATTTGTCCTACCAATAAGCCCTAAGCGGAATTCAATTGGGGGAAAGTCAGCTCCGGATTGTGTAGAAGATTCGACGAGATAATCAAGTACGTCGCCAGTTCCTCCTCCGTTTGTTGAAGAAACCATAAACACCTTTATGCCTTTGAAGTGGATACGGGATGTTGTCCTTCGCATGTACGGTTTATCTGCCTTGTTGACGATGATAGTTATTGGGGTTCGTCGTATCCATTCCTTTACCCATCTTTTTTCAACATCTGTCAGAAAGTTTCTGTTTTCTGTCATCAACAGAATGTGTGTCGCGCGGTTTAGCTCACGGATTATGCGACCTGTAACGTCCACATGGAGCGGGTCATTCCGTTCAATGTCAAATCCTCCGGTGTCAATGAGCAAAAAAGATTTTCCACGCCAATCGACGCGCGCTTCTTTTGCGTCTCGTGTCGTATGGGGCGTTGCTGATGTTAGCGCGCCGTTGCCGCTTAATCGAGTAAAGAACGTGGATTTGCCAACATTTGTTCTTCCCAAGAGAACAATGCGTGGTATTCCATTCGTTTGTTGAGTCATGTGTGGCAGTTTAGGTGACTGGACCCCCTTGGGTGTTCTGTTGTTCGAAGTCACTTCCCAAAATTATCAATACATCAACGGGGTTTTCGGGATCAAGGAGTGTTTGCAGTGTGATGGGAAGCGTTGTTTTTATGACACCGCCAATTTTTTCTTGAAGCGCGGCTACACTTTTTGGTTTTGTGCCAACTGAAAGATCGTAAATGGTTGTGGTTACTTGAATCGTTGCGTTGCCAACTTCTTCAATCGTGTAGTCAAGCGATTCTAAATCATTTGCAGTACTTCGAGCAAGGCCTTCTTGGCCAGTGCCATTATACACGGCAATTTTCGCATTCTCTCGAGCGATTGTGGTAATTTCAAAAATATTTTGTGCGGTATACTGAAGCGCTGAAAAATCATCCCACCCAGCTTTCGGTCGAAGAATATACGCTCCATCTTGCGTGTGATCTGATATAAGTAGTCCATCGGCGCCATTGTCGAGCACCTTGTTTGCAATTTGATTCTGTGAGATGCCATCATACAGCTTCGCGACCTTCATGAGTTCCCATAATTGCATGTTTGTTTTCATGTGTGTCGAGAGATCATTCAGTACCGCATTTACTTTTGAAGGGTTTGCAAGCGTTCCGAACCCGGAAAGCTTTTCTTTAACCGCGAGAATAACTTTTTGTTGACGCTTTGACCGGGCAAAATCAGATCCTTCTCCGTTTGTGCCATGGCGTGACCGAACATATTTAAGTGCCGTGTCACCATCCATTGTTTGGTCTCCTTCAGTAAATCGAACGGTTTGGTATCCGTAATCAAGTGTTGGATAGGTGTAGTCCACAAAAGACTGGTCGACATGAACCGTTACTCCGCCGATGTCATCGATAATTTTTTCAAAACCGGTAAAATCAACCCAAGCATAATAATGGATCGGAATGCCGAGGGTGCTTTGGATTGTTGCTTGTGCGAGCGATTCTCCGCCGCCATCAACACCTTCTGCATGGCCGAATGCGAACGCATTATTTATTTTTCTGTATCCGTACCCAGGGATTTCAGTAAACAGGTCGCGTGGGACTGAAATCATCGCAACTTCTTTTGTTGCGGGTTTCAGGCTCGCGACGATCATTGTGTCAGTTAAATATGCGCCTTGGTGTCCTGATCCGCCGAATCCCATAAGCAAGATGTTAACCCGTCCGTCATCTTCACCCTTGAGTGGTTTATCGGGAGCGCTAACAAGGCTTCGTATTTGGTCAAACAAGCTCGTTCCTTCATCTTGAGCTATAATGCGGGACCCAACAGAGTATGCTTTATACCCAAGGATTCCGGCAAACACAAAAACAGCCAGAATCAACACGATAATCATGCGCCGCCAGGGGTGCGCCTTATCTGGCGTCTCTTGGTGGTGTTCTTCGGTGTGTTGTATGGGTTCAGGCGTATTGGAAGGTTTCTTCTTTTGCAAGAGATCCCGGGAAATCATTAGATATTTAGTAATTTTCATAATTAGTATACAATGAATCTGCTCTACTTGTCAAGAATGAATAGAGATTCAAAGGATTATGAAGTCTAGTGTTATTATTCCAACTTATAATGAACGAGGAAATATCGAACAGCTGTCGGCGCGTATACTTGCGCTTGGCGTTCCTAATCTTTCGATAATCATCGTGGACGATAATTCCCCAGATGGCACTGGTCAAGTTGCTGATTCGCTCGCACAACAACATAGCGAGATTTCAGTTATCCATCGAGAAAAGAAAGAAGGACTTGGAAAAGCATATTTCGCTGGATTTCGGCAGGCATTTACGAGTGGCGCTGATCGGATTTTAACCATGGACGCGGATTTTTCCCACGACCCAGCGACAATCCCCGCGCTTATTGATGCCACGCGTGACGCTGATCTTGCTATTGGGTCTCGCTATACGACAGGTGGGGGAACAAAAAATTGGAATTTTGCAAGGCGCATGATAAGTCGGTTGGGTAATTTCTATGCCCGCAACGTGCTACAGGTTCCAATACGCGACATGACAACGGGATTCAGGTGTTATCGAACCACGGCATTGCAGGCGATAAACTTGGAACACATGGCATCAAGCGGCTACGTGGTGCTTGTTGAACTCGCTTATAGGTGTGCTAAAGCAGAATTTAGCATTCGTGAGATTCCCATTCTATTTACAGAGCGCAAAAGCGGAGATTCTAAGTTCAGCCTGCGTATTTTTCTCGAAGCGTATAAAAATATCTTAAAGCTCCGTTTTCATGGAAAAACAAGGGAATCTGTCCAAAAAAAAGATGAGATTCACGATTGACAAGAGGCATTTTTTGGAGTAAAGTCAGCAAATAAGCCCATAAAATGGGGGAATTGAAATCTCCGCGGACGATTAGCTCAGCTGGTTAGAGCGCGGCATTCACATTGCCGAGGTCGGAGGTTCGATCCCTCCATCGTCCACCATTAACAGTAATTTCATGGAAGAAAATAAAAAAGAGCAACGGAACGGATCGCGTGGGCAAGTTCCGGAACGCATGTGGCCTGAGTGGTTAAAAAGCTCAGTAGGTTTCTTTTTTGAGACGTTAAAAATAATCGTCATTTCACTTGTCATAATTTTGCCAATCCGGTTTTTTCTTGTACAGCCATTTTACGTGCTCGGAGCATCAATGGAACCGACGTTTCATGATTATCAATATTTATTGATTGATGAAATTTCTTATCGTCTGTCGGAACCACAACGAGGTGATATCGTCGTGCTGCATTACCCGGAAGACCCTCGTCAGTTTTTTATTAAGCGCGTCATTGGGTTGCCAGGCGAGACGGTGAGTCTTGAAAACGGAAATGTCATCATCACACCAGCTACTCCCGAGTCACCAATTGTCTTGCATGAGGCGTATCTTGATTTTGGTGTCGTCACCGATTGCCTTCGCCAATACAGCTGTACGCTTCCGATGACCTTGGGGTCAGATCAATATTTTGTTATGGGGGATAACCGTTCAGCTTCTTTTGATTCGCGCTATTTTGGTCCGCTTGAGAAAAATGGCATCGTAGGCAAGGCGTGGCTTCGCGTGTGGCCTTTTAATACATTTCGACATTTTCAATCACAAAGTTATCCAACACAATAATATGGTATATAAGAAAAGAAGTTTAAAACCCGTGGAGAAACCCTTTGCAAAAAAATTAACAGTTGATAATGATAAAAATCAAGACAAATCAACCACCATTCCAAAAGGGAATATGCGGGATGTACGTACCGTTCGTGGTATGAAAGATGTCTTGCCAGAGGATCAAAAGTATTGGCGTCACGTGTATCGCACGGCAGAAAGCGTTGCGGACGAATCCTATTTTGAGCGGATTGAAACGCCCTTGCTGGAATATACACCAATCTTTACGCGAGCAGTCGGTGAGAATTCAGATATTGTACAAAAGGAAATGTTTTCATTTAACGACCGTGGCGGTGATAACCTGTCATTGCGTCCAGAAGGAACCGCTGGTGTTGTTCGGGCATACGTTGAACACGGCATGATGAACCGTCCACAACCTGTTAAATTATGGTATTATGGGCCTTTTTTCAGATATGATCGCCCCCAATCAGGCAGGCAGCGTCAGTTTCATCAATTTGGTTGTGAGGTTATTGGTGACAGTCATCCGGTTATTGACGCGCAAATGGTCGCGCTGGTGTCAGAATTTTTTAAACGGCTTTCTATCCCAGTTATTATCCAGGTGAATAGCATCGGTGACAAAGAGTCACGTGTTGCCTACGGTCGCGCGTTGTTAGATTTTTTGAAACCGCATAAACACAAAATCGATAAGGAATTGCTTGAGCATTACAAAAAAACTCCGTTACGACTTTTGGATGTGAAAGACGAAGAACTTCAACTTATTCTTGATAATGCGCCACAAATTGTGGATTATCTTACTCCAGAGGCAAACCAGCATTTTGTGAAAGTGCTTGAGCATTTAGATGAGCTGGATGTGTCCTACCAACTCAATCCTAAGATTGTCCGCGGACTCGATTATTATTCGCATACGACATTTGAGGTGATGCCAGAAGGAGGGGGTAAAAAATTGAATGCACTTGGTGGCGGTGGACGATATGATTCATTGGTTGAGCTCTTTGGTGGCCGCGAACAGACCGCGGGTGCCTGTGGTTTTGCTCTTGGTATTGAACGGGTCATCTCGCAATTAAAAGCACTCGATCTTTCTGTCCCTGGGCAAAAACCACCAGAAGTTTTTTTGGCGCAACTTGGTGATAAAGCACGCCAGAAAGCGATTAAGGTTTTACATGATTTGCAGCGCGGCGGATTTCGAGTCGCTGAAACATTTTCAAAGGGAGGTCTGAAGCCTCAAATGGAAATTGCTAACCGTCTGAAAGTAACATTTACGCTTATCATCGGGCAGAAAGAAATGATTGATGACACCATTTTGATTCGTGATATGGAAAACGGAATCCAGGAAGTTGTTGATTCAAGGAAAATAGTCGCTGAATTGAAAAAACGTATTCATGACGCAAATGGAGACAGCAACTAAATCAGAGTGCATTTTTTGCAGCATCGTACAGCATCGTGCCGACGCATCTATTATTTATGAAGATGATGCGTGTATGGCATTTCGCGATATACACCCTGAAGCGCCGACGCACGTATTAGTGATCCCAAAGATTCATGTTGAGAAATTTTCTGATCTCGCCACACAGACTGAAATTATGGACACGCTTATGGTTGCCGTTTTGAAGGTTATCCAAAAACTTGGAGTTGAACATAATTCCAAAATAGCCATAAACAACGGCAAAGACGCGGGGCAAATTATACCCCACGTGCATGTTCATGTGCTCTCAAAGCAGAAAAGCGACTAAAACTTTTTAAGATTGACAGGGTGCGCTAAACTTGTTATATTTTCTATGCACGGAAGCCCCGTGCGAATATATTGACTTAATACCTTGATAAAGGAGGTGAATTACTTCAGTGATAGTAGCAAAGAAAAGAGAAGGAGAATCGTCAGAAAGCTTGTTGCGGCGTTTTTCTCGAAAAGTCCAGTCATCGGGTTTACTTATTCGAACCAAAAAGGGACAACATTTTGTCCGTGAGAAATCTCGCAATCTGCGTCGTGAAGATGCGGTACAGCGAACACTTATTCGCAAAAAGAACGATTACTTGCGCAAAATAGGCAAACTTGAAGACAAGCCAATGCGCGGAGGCCGAAAATAAATCCCCATTACGCATGGATATTCTCAAAAAAATAGATGAGGACACAAAAAGTGCGATGCGAGCAGGCGAAAAAATTCGTCTGCAGGTTTTGCGTTCTTTGAGATCGGTCATAAAAAATGCAGAAATCGCGAAGCGTGCCGTACTAGAAGAAGCAGATGTTTTGAAGGTGATTCAGACAGAATTGAAAAAACGAAAAGAATCCATTACGGCATATATCACAGCGCAACGTCATGAATTAGCCGAGCAAGAAAAAAAAGAATCAGAAATATTATCGGACTATTTACCCGCACAAATGACTGACGAAGACATCGACGCAATCGTGAAAGAAATGGCAGGTACGCTCGGTGTCACAGATAAAAAAGAATTTGGAAAACTCATGGGTCCGGTCATGAAAGAGGTCGGCGTTCGGGCAGATGGTACGCGAGTAAGGGCACGGGTAGAAAAATTTTTTTCATAACAACGCACAGTTCATAATTTTATCATCGTTTAGCTTGTCCACGCGATGGTCAACGGTACTAAAAAACAAAAAATTCTTTCCGTTCTCGGTTTTGGGATCCTTGGGATTTTTGTCGCCGCGCTCGCGTTTGTGCCATTTGTGGCTCAAGCGCAATTCACGATAGATTCAAATACCCCAAGTATTTTTGGTATCATGAATGCCACAGACCTAGTTTCAACTATAGTCGCGGTCGTTCAATGGATTCTTGCCATTACAGGCCTACTCGCCGTTATCGTGATTATGTATGGCGGGTTTGTGTGGATGACGGCGCGAGGCGACGCCGAGAAAGTCAGGAAAGCAAAAAAAATACTTGTCAACGCCGTTATTGGTCTCATTATAATATTGTTTGCGTGGGTGATCGTGTATTTTGTTGTTGGATTTGTGACAGAATCCACCGGTAGTACGAGCGGATGCGGTATTGGCAGTTATGTTGATTGCCAAGAATGCGTAGATGATGGATCTGGCGTTGGTATTTGGGTCATAAATAATTCAGCGCCTACCTGTCCTTCAGTTCCATCCCCACGCTATTGGGTTCGCTGGGAAGAGCCGAAAGATACGACAACAAACGTAATATTATGCGCTGCTGTCCAAGCCGGATTTGATGGTGTGACCCCACCATGGTTGAGTACCACTTCAGTGACAAACGATTCGGTACGCATAACTGATGGTTCTGGCACTAACGTCGCGTTGAATACGGGATTTGCAGTTGCTTCGAATTCAAACGCATTCGGGTATCGGCACGACACAGAATGGCTGCCCAACGAAACGTATACTGTAGAAATAAATCCGTTCGGGTCGACCGATAGAGTCATGAGCCAAGTTGGTTCAGTAGTTGCTGATAATGACTCGTGGACATTTACAACCGGGACCGAGTCAGACGAAAATCCGCCTATTGTTTCTTTGTGGGCGCCGCAAGGCGGTAACGTTTGTTTAACACCGCAGGTTCAGGTCCAATTTAATGAACCTATGTATGCGCCGTCCATTTCTAAAGACAACATTACGATTTCTCCACAAAATCCGATTGATCTTAAAGTGACGAATGTGTTCATGAATTCATCCTCAAGTTTTACCGCGAGCCTGAACAAGCCGTTGGATGGCAACACAACCTACACCATAACCTTAAGCGCGGTCGCGCCCGATGGCTTCCAGGATTCTTGTGGGAACTTGCTTGATTGCGGAAACGGTTCAAATATTTGTACGTCAGACGGGACTGCCACAGGTACGGCAGCTGATAATTTCTCATGGACGTTTACGACAGAAGATACAACTGAAACGGATTGCAAGCCAGAAATTACCGCAATCACTTACACCGGATACTATTCATCAAACGGTCCTGCCGATGCAATTACGCTTGATGGAAAAAATCTTGGCATCTTGCCTGATACTGTGAATTTTGCAAATAAATATTGGAACAATATCGTTGACGTTACCAATGTGATCGGTGTGAACAGCCGATGTTTTAATGCGACAGCCTTACCAAACACCGCAGGCGGTGACCCGTCAGTCGCGTGTATTCAGGCTTGGGGCGATACACAAATCAACACGATTGTGCCAGCGGGCGGTGTCGCGCTTGCCGCGCTTGGGAGTGGCGCAACCGGTGGAAACGTCACGGTTCGCAGGGGCGGCACGGATTTAAGTGATCCAAACAGTGATTTTGTAGATCAGAATTCCCCGCATATCCGACGACTGTATCCAACGCAAGGTGGCGTCGGTCAGTTCGTCACAGTTCAGGGAGAGAAATTCACCAACACACCACAAGCGGTGTATCTGCGAAAAGGGAATTATGAAGTGCAGGCGCAGACATGCGATCCGGCTGCCTGGACTGACAATCAAATTGTCATTGAGATTCCGGATGACGCGAATTTTTCTGTCGGCGATGAAATCCTCGTTCAAGTTGATGTTGATATCAGTGGAACGAACGACGGTCGCGACAGATCGAATTTGCAGAAATTTATTTTAACGACCGCTCCGCCAACACCGGGACTGTGCACGATTACTCCGACGTGTCACGTCAACGCGCCCAACACAGTGACGCTCACCGGGAAATATCTTTCAGGCACGCAATTTGGTTATTATCAGGCAACAAAAGATCATGCGCCGACAATTTACAACGCGTCATCGGTTTCAAATGTAACTGAAACTAGTGCGCAACTGACGTCCCCAGGGAATCTACCGAACGACACATTTTTGGTTTCGGTGGACGACACAAACGCCGTCAGTAATGCATTAACGTATCAGGTGCCGTGTACGCCTGGCGCAAAATTGCTGTATGAAAATTCGTGCAACATATCTGCGACCCCGCCGGTTATTCCAAGTCCGAATCCGTACCCTGACAGTCAAAATATTTGCGTGAATTTGAATCAAATTTCAATGCGTTTTTCAGAATTAATAATTCCTGGCGGTCCTGCTAACTTTCACCTTAATCAATGTACGAGCGGAAAGTCTGGCTGTACAATTCCGGTTGGCATTGGCGGAATAGTTGGTAACACGGCTGGGACGATTCGTGTAGATCTAATATTTTTTACCCCTGGAACATTCTTACCTGACACCTGGTATCAGGTAACGGCTAGTGGCAATATCACGAATTTGTCAGGGGCAAAACTAGGTGATGATGAGGTGTGGTATTTCAAGACAAAAAATGATGCGACTCCGTGTGAGGCAGACCAACTTGCTATATCCGCGCAAGACGCAGACAGCCTTGCGCCATGGTACATCGACGCAACCGCAACAACCGATTATCCGAATACAGTGTCGTATCAGGGTGATACGATGACAAATAATTGCCAAAGCGTTTCAACCACAGGCACCTTTGCTTGGAATTCAACTGACACCACGGTTGCTGAATGTAGTGGTGGAGTTTGTGGCAGCGCCAATCAGCAGCTTGTTGATGCGCTGCAAAAAGACGGAACGACCATTATGAGTGCGAACATCGGGACACTTTCCGCTACTCGCCAACTCCGCGTTCATCTAGATTACTGTCAGCAAAATAGCGACTGCACAACAACAATTGATATCTCTGGGACGCCAACGTCGTGTGCCTCGACGTGTAATCTTGCGCAAGAACGATGCGAACCACACACACTTTTGCTGAATCCTGCGAACGGTCCAGAGTCGACCATTACAACGCTTCGTGGGTGTTATTACGGGTCAAGCCAAGGAAAAGTCTTTTTTGATACGATCGAAGCGTCTTATATTTGCGGTCCGTCAACATGGAATACAAATGGTACCGAAATCAAAGTTGCAGTACCCGCAGGATTTTCTATCGGTGACATTCCACAGGTGACCGCTGAAACAGCAACGTTACTTACAAGCAATGGATTACCGTTTACAATTAATGGGTTGTGTAGCAATGGAGAACCACTTCCTGCAACGGGCGTGCCACCAGGGCTTTGTTCAGTCGCACCGCCATCAAATATTGAGGGGGGGACTGAAACCCTTCGTGGCGAAGGATTGCCCAATGGATCAGGCGCACAAGACGCGATTGAGTTTACAGGTGCGTCCGCGCTTCCTGCTGACACGGCGTGGACGTCATCGACTGAGGCAACAACAAAAGTTCCTGTGGGTGCCACATCAGGTGACGTGACTGTAAGCGCTACAAGCACGAGTGGTAATGTGTGTCCATCGAATCCAGTATCTTTTACGGTTACCTGTAATTCGAACAATCAATGTGGTACTGGTTGTTGTCAAAATCATGAGTGTGTGGCATCTGGTATATGTTCTTCTGGCGCAGTCGGTAGTGCATGTAAAATTGATAATGCATACTACGCAAGCGATCTTCTTTGTAACTCAGGTCAAACCGCGCCAGTAACTGCAGGTGGCAAAGAATATCGGTGTTTGTCTACAACAGGGTTTAGTCAGGATCCTACAAAACCTATTGCGCCATCAGGCACACAATGTATTTATTGCTGCGATCCAGACCAAGATGGTAATGTTGTAACAATTGATCCACAAACATTTGTTGATACGGCCACAGGAGCAGACCTTACTTGTGTGAAAGTACCAGTCGGCGCAGGGACGTGCGAAAGCGATACGACAGGTACTGGGCGCGGACTGTTCTGTGGATGTATTAATGATGCCCAGTGCGGTGCTGGTAGTGGTTGTTCATCTCAGAATGACCCGACCGGTCAGCGATGTTGTCGTGCGCGACCAATAAGCCCAACTATTATAACTATAAGTCCTATTCAATGCTTGAATGCGGGGATTGTTGTTGATTTCGGTGAGCCAATGGATAAAACATCTATTAATTCCACGACAGTTGTATTTCAGCAAACAACCCCAGCGCCAGTTCATCAGATTAGTGGCGCGTATTATATGAGTGGCTCGCAATTAACTTTTCAGCCATCTGAACGACTAACTGTGGGTGCTACAATTCAGGTATTGGTTACAACAAGTGTGAAAAATTATTATGGCATTTCACCAGCTGCGTCATTTTTAGGAACGGTAACCGTAGATGCGGCAGCTCAGGTTTGCAAAATCAGTGCGGTGAAATTCGATTGGAGCACAGCAACTCGTTTTAATTTGCCCCCGCCCGGACTCTTTACCTGTGCACAACCTGGTGGGTGCGCTGGAGATACCGATACGGCAGCTCCAAACACGAATGGCAATCAGAACGATTATTTTGCCACAGCAGTTGATAATGAAGGAAATCCGATTGGCGGTCCGATTTCATATCATTGGGAAGAAAAAGATCTTGCAGACGTCTTTGAACTTGACGCGCTCTGTCCAAACGACACCGCCGCACCATTTTCTTGTTTCTTCACATCACATCCGCGGAACGGTACTGGCGCAATTCAGGTAACCGCGGCAGATAGCGATCCGGCTGATGAATTTGACTACGGGTCCGCAACAAAATCTATTAACGTTACTACGTTCTTGTGTGAACAACCGTGGCCGGATCCGTATACGCACGATTTTCCGTATGAAGACGCAACGTATAACGCAAGTCAGAGTCCGGCTTATGATTTTCATTTTTCGCTTGCATATTGCCGATCAGAAGGTGATTTACCGGATTTGCATATCGGGACAATTCAGGGCGGGATTAACGCACCACTTGTCGACAGCTTTGGCACGTTAGTTCCGAATGTTGATGAGTTGCTACGACAGTATGCGTTCTTCGTAACAGATTCGTCTGGCAATCGAGTTGGATCGGATACGATTGGAGTTCGCGTGATGGAAAATGAACTGAATTTAGCTCCAGATCTTTGGTATAAGCGCGTGGTTGGTGAAGACCCACATGGGCAAACAACAACAGTTGATGGATTCCCGGCGCTTCGTGTTGGTCGAAGCACCTATCTTGCAATGACAAATATAAATGGTGGAGCAATGTATCCGAATATGTTTATTATGTCGTATTCAGACGGCGCGACATCTGATACTGTCGAAATTTATAATCAGTTGTTAAAAAATATTCGTTTTAATACGAACAGCGCCCAAGAAGATCTGGCAGCGATACGCAATGACGTAAAGCGGGTGCAGGATTTAAATCGTACAGGGCTTGCATTATCAGATTATCAGAAGTTGCACGGAGATTACCCGCCTCTTGCCGCTGGGAGCTATATTGATGGATTTACAATTACAACGTGGCCATCATGGCTACAAACATTAGCAACAACGTTACGAACGAGCCTGCCGGTGGATCCGCAGAATTATATCAATATGTGTACGTTAAGCTATGGCGTTGAG
>Ga0066650_10000633_pt1 | contig 12036 bp, 14 predicted proteins | sample CryGey092014_all_FD_59539 | JGI IMG/M metagenome (GOLD analysis project Ga0066650, IMG submission 59539) | Groundwater microbial communities from aquifer - Crystal Geyser CG23_combo_of_CG06-09_8/20/14_all | ecosystem: Environmental > Aquatic > Deep subsurface > Groundwater | place: USA: Utah...
CTCATTAACCAAATATAGCTGATTCTTAGATTTTACCCACACAACTTCGTGAAGCGCCAAGAATAGGATGATTAATATGGCGTTCATGGCACTACCTCCGGATTGTTATGCTCTGCCGGATCAACCTGCAAGATTAATCCGTTTCTATTGCTGACGCGTATGGTTTGCCCTCTGCTTAATGCTACCGTTGACATAGCTTGCCAGGTTTCACCATGCACAAGTACATGGCCAGTGCCATCGAACTCCTCGCTGGCTGTGCCGAGCAGGCCGATCATCTCTTCCGCTCCGGTGACAACAGGGCGCAGTCTGGCCCTGATCGCCATGCCGATGATCAGGATGAAAAAGGCGGCCGAGCATAAGGCCACGGCGAAAATCAGACTCATCGACAAGGCAAAGCCCGGTGCCCCTGTATCCATCAACATGACTGAGCCGGCAACAAAGGCGATCACGCCGCCAAGCCCCAGTGCTCCGAAGCTGGGGGCGAAGGCTTCGCCGATCATGAAGGCGATGCCGAGAAATATCAGGGCCAGACCGGCATAATTAACGGGCAGTACCTGGAAGGCGAACAGGGCCAGCAGCAGAGAAATGCCGCCGATGACGCCCGGCAGTATCGTGCCCGGATTGGCCAGCTCGAAGAACAGGCCGTAGATACCCAGCAGCATCAGCACATAAGCTACATTGGGATCGCTGATCACGGCGAGCAGCCGGCTGCGCCAGTTGCGTTCGACCGTTTCAATGCGCATGCGGCGGGTGTGTAGCGTTACGTTGGTGTTGCCTGTGGACAGAGTGCGTCCATCCACCTTTTCCAACAGTTGAGGGATATCTTGTGCAATCAGGTCGATAACGCCCATTTTCAGCGCCTGCTCGGCACTCAGTGAAGCCGCTTCGCGTACGGCCATCTCAGCCCATTCGACATTGCGCTGCCTCAACTGCGCCAGACTGCGGATATAGGCGGTCGCATCATTCACCATTTTATGCTGCATCGGGTTTCCGCTCTCTGCCGGTGCATCAGGACTACTGTCTTTTACTGTCGGAGAGCGGGGGGGCTCCGGCTTGGATAATGCGCCGATCTGTACCGGTGTGGCGGCGCCCAGATTGGTGGCGGGTGACATGGCGGCAATGTGGGAGGCATACAGGATGTAAGTACCGGCGCTGGCGGCTCTGGCACCTTGCGGCGCGACAAAGGTTGCTACCGGCACAGGGGAGGCAAGGATATCCTGTATAATCTTGCGCATGGATTGATCCAGACCGCCCGGTGTATCCATGCGCAGGATAACCAGTCCCGCATCACCAGCCCGGGCAAGCGTATGATGTACATCTTCCGCCACGGCAGGGCCGATGGCACCCTGAATATCCAGCACCAGTGCATGCGGCGCCGCCTGTGCGGGTGAGGTATGCGTCATCAGCAGGAGGGTTATCGGTATCAGCAAACGTATCAAACTGCACATGAGCTTTAGTATAGCAAAATGAATGAGGCGATGCTGATAAACGATGTAATGCTCTATCGATGATTTCATGGGTTGCGGATTGGTGGCATGATTGTGGCGCATAGCTATGCAGCTAAGTCAGGATAGTGTGAATTCGCATTCACAGTGAAGGAGATAAATCGATGCAGGTGTTGATCAGTTACCACTCGGACTACGGTAATACGCGCAGGATGGCTGAGGCGATTGCTGCCGGCTTCAGGGTTGCCGATGCCTCCGCCCGGGTTGAGCTTAAACTGGTCGAAATGACCGGGCTGGACGATCTGACCGGGGCCGATGTGATTATTCTCGGAACACCTGTTCATATGGGGTCCATGGCATGGCCGGTCAAAAAACTGATTGATGAAACAGCCAAGCTATGGATGGAAGGGGCTCTGGAAGGAAAAATCGGTGGCGTATTTGCGACAGGCGGCGGTTTCGGCGGCGCCGGTGGCGGTGTGGAGCAGACGCTTGTTTCCCTGCACTCGAATTTTCTCGAGCATGGCATGATTGTCGTCGGTTTTCCGAAATCCCTGCCGGGATATGCAGACGGTGGATTGCAGTGGGGCCCATGTGGCCGTAGCGGCAATCACGAAGGCATGCCGGCAGCGCTTTCAGATGGGTCGCTGACTGCTGCACGCAGTTATGGCGCGCATGTGGCGGAAATGGCCAAACGCTTGATGGATTGATCGGGGGCGGACGGCGCAGATATAAAAGGAGGCCTTTCGGCCTCCTCTGCATATCAGATGCTATTTGTCTGCTTGTATGTACAGATAGGTAAGGCCGGCGCTTGCGCCAATGCCTGTGTTACCCTCTATGGCTGGTTGCAGTGAAATGCTACTATCACCACCGCCTACCAGTACTTGCGCGCCAACACCTGCGCCCACTGTTGCCGAGCCGCCGGCACCGACATATTTACCGGCCATTTTGTGGTTGCCGCTGTGCATATCGGCCGCAAAAACGGTGAAGGCGATTGTAGACTCCTCTTTGAAGCTCAGGTCAACGCCAAAACCGATGCCTGTTTCCCCGATATAGTGCTCAACGCCGCTACCATCGGTTGCGACGAAATCACAGCGAACATCCGTGGTGGAGTGTATCAATAGATTTACAGTGGTATGCGGTACGGTTTTACAGGTTAATACACCAATTTTTGTACCGGCAGTAGAATTACCGGCAAAAGCCGGCGCTGCAGCCATCGTCAGGGCCATGGCAGTGAAAATGCCGATTTTTATGAGTGAACGTTTCATGCTGAACTCCTATATTGACTGATTGCTATCCCCCGCCGGGGGATAGCAATTATTATAGACGAATAGCATTGTAAATATATCCATTATTTGTTACTTGATTGAAACCACTGAAGTGGTTTGTTTGTGTGCCTGCCTGTCGCGCCGTGTGAAATCAAGTGCTTGATTTCACACGGCTGGCTGCTGTTAACGCTGACGGAGGAATTCAGGTCCCATTTCAATGACAAATTCAACCCTGCGATTTTTAGCCTGACCCTCCTCTGTTGCGTTGGATGCAACCGGACGTGTGTCGGCATAGCCAGAGGCATGCAGCCGTCCCGGCTCGATACCGAAATCAATCAGCGCCTTGACGACGGATGTGGCCCTTACTGTTGAAAGTTCCCAGTTGGATTGATAGTTCCTGCCGGCAAGCGGGGTGCTGTCGCTGTGTCCTGCCACTTCTATTTTACCTGTGTAGGTCTGCAACACTTTGGCCAGATTTTTCAGTGGTATTCTGGACGATTCATCCAGGTAGGCCTGACCGGATTTGAACAGCAGGGCTGCATCCATTTGCAATCGGATCTGACCGGGTGACATTTTGACATCCATCACGCCGCCGAGTGAGTTGCTGCCGAGAATGCGGCGCATACTATCTTCCATGCCATCCTTCTGCCCCTGTCGCTGAATGGTGGCATTATCCGAAACAGGTGTGCCTTCTGACGTAGTATTCTGCGGCGATGAGGGGGCCTGCATTTTTACACCGGCCTTGGAGTGGCTGACGGCACCCATGATAATAAACAGCGCCAGCAACAGTGACATCAGATCCAGATAGGCGACCATCCATCCTTCATTGGTTACGCTTTGGTCATGCTCGACCTCACGTTCTTCCATGTCGCTGAGAATATGGCTGCGGACCATTTCCAAACCGGATTTTCCGGAGACTGCTTCAGAATTATTGCTCATCAGAAGTCATCATCCATACTGCTTCTTTGTGTGGTGGAGGCTTTGCCGCCGGATGAGCTGCCGGTGCTGCGCAGTTCATCGTCATGGTGGGCCGAAAATGAACTCAATGTTTCGCGGATAAACACCGGGCTGCGGTTGCCTGCCAGCATAATGGTGCCTTCCACAATCATGCGCATGATCATGGCCCGTTTTTCCGTGCGTCGTTCCAGCTTGATAGCGATAGGCTTGAATATGAGATTGGAGAGAATGACGCCGTAAAGTGTAGTCATCAGGGCAACGGCCATATTATGGCCGATATTTAACATGTCGGGGCCACTGATGCCAAAAAGCATGTTTACCATACCAACGAGCGTTCCGAACATGCCGAATGCCGGGGCATAAACACTCATGACGTGAAAGACATGCGCTTCAGCGCGCTCCTGTTCACGCAGGCGCTTGATTCGCCATTGTAAAATATTGACGATCTCTTCGGTCGGCGTGTTGTCGATGACCAGCTGGATCGCTGTTCTCAGGAACGGATTGCCTATGCGGGAGAGTTGATCCTCGATACGGGCCAGATCACCATGGCGGCGCAGACGGGCGGCATTTGCTATCTCAGAGATATCATCACTGATTGAATATTCGTTATTGCGAAACACATTTCCCAATACCCGCCAAACCTTGCCCAGCTCCTGTGCCGGAAAACTGACCAGTGTGGCGGCGAATGTGCCTCCGATAACAATCAGCAGACCCGGCAGGTTGATGTAGACGTCGGGCTCCACTGCGGAGAGAAATACAGAGAGAATAATCAGTCCGATACCAACCAAAATACCTGCGATGGTGGATAGATCCATGTTAATCTCCTTTGCGTTGTTGTTCGAGCGTAGCTAGCAATTATCCGGCCAAACCGGTGTCAACAACAGGGCATAAGACTGGTGCTGCTGGCCGAACGGATCAAGGGGGGAAGTTGTTGGCAAACAATATGCTAGCCTTGCGGCATGCGGGCGTATTGACGTCCTGCTGCTGATTCTGACCGGAGGATTTCATGTCATTGCGTTGGGTGTGGAGCTTGCTGGCTGCTTTGTCAGTGATTGCTGTTGGCGTTGTGATGCTGCTGAGCATTACCACCGTCGAAAAAGAGGCCTGGGATTCCAGTGAGAGAGAGCAAAGTCGATTGTTGACGGCGCTGCTGGGCGATGAGTTGAAAATGCCGATGATGGCTAATAGCAGGGCTGAAGTGGATAGTCTGATTAATGCGTTCATGTACCAGCTTCCGAATGTGCAGGTCTTCCTGCGCTGGGCGAGAGGTGACGAGGTGAATTATGGTAAAACAATACTGCCTGCAGCCATTGCCGGGCTGAAAGAGTGGCCTGTAACTCCCGCCATGGTGAAGGGGGCGGATAAATGGTATGTGATGACGATTCGCTATAATACCGCCAGGCTCGGGGATATCGCTATCTATAATCCGGGCAAGGCTTGGGAAGCCTATGCCAGCCAGATCAGGTGGCGCATGGCTGCCGCGACACTGCTTGCTGCCCTGTTGATGGGATTGCTTGTTTATACTATGAGCGGGCGTGTCAGGAACTATTTAAGAGAGCTGGCCCTGGCATGCAGACGGGTCGGGGGTGGCGATTTCTCAGCACACCTGTCTGTGCGTGCAACCAATGAGTTCGGCAAAGCCTATTATCAGTTCAACCAGATGGTTTCCAGTTTGGAGCAGCGCGAGAAGATACATGATCTGTATGGTCACTATCAGCGTCCGCAACTGGTGGCGGATGAGTATGATCGCAATGCACACCGGGCCGACAAACAGCGGGAAGTCACTGTTCTTGCTATTCAGGTGATGAATTTTCATGGTAGCAAGGTGCAGTCACCACAGGATGATGCCTTACATACATTGAACCGCTACTATGCCTTGTTTGAATTTATTGCTCACGAATTCGGCGGCCATGTTGATCATATCTCGGGTGATGAGATGGTGGTGGTATTTAATCATCCGTTTGACCTTAAATGTCATGAAAATCAGGCAGCGAAAGCGGGTATGGCCATCGCCGCTGCCGCAGCCCGTCTTACCGCCGGTGCTGCTGATGCTGTTGGTTTCAAAATCGGACTGGCGATAGGGGAAGTGATGATCGGCTACCTTGGCACAGGCCGCCGCAGGCAGCTGACCGTTGCCGGTGCACCGATTGAACTGGCTTCGCAGTTGGCCCGGGGCGTGGAGAGTGATGGCGTGATCGCACCCTATGGAACCATGCTGGCACTGGGGCATGGCTTCCGCCCGAAAGAGCTCGGTGAGTGTCTGCTGCCTGCCGGCAGACAGATGCGCTGTATTAATATTCTGCCGGGTGAGGTTTACGTGGAGCAGGAGATTGCCGGCGTAGTCGAAAAAGCATTTCAGGCCTTTAACCCGGTGGATGATCCGGAAGATGATCAATGGTGATGGGATTGTTACGCGCGCTGGTGAAATGCCAGTCTGGTGCCCTCTCCATCACAATATAAACGACTCCAGCAGGCATAAGGCATATCCATATGCCGCGTGCTGGCGATGGGTGCGCGAAGCGCCAGAGCAATCAGCATACGCAGTGTGCCGGAGTGGGAGACAACAAGCAGCTTCTTGTTCTGATAACTGGTGCTGACCTCCATCAACCAAGATTGCAGACGTTGATGCAGCTCCTCTGCCGATTCGCCGCCGGGGGGACGCATGCCTGTCGGGTCTCGTCGCCACTGCTCCAGCATACCGGGAAATTCAGCGCTGATTGCCTCCGGTTTTGCCCTCCCAGGTCCCATAGTGCATCTCTGCAATGCGCGGTTCGATGATGCACGGGGTGCCTGATTGTGCCGCCCAGTCATTAGCGGCATCCTAGCAACGGGAAAGCGGTGAAGTGATGATGATATCCACCTCTGCAGCCAGCTGTTGCCAGACCATATCCATGTCAGCGCGCCCCTGTTTGGTCAGTGGGTCATCCGTGTGGCCGCGGTATTTGATGCCTCCGGCCAGGGCTCCGTGGCGGAGTAAGTCAACTCTCAGCATCTGTTCTCCTGAATAACCTGTATTGATTCTGGGTTTTGTCTCTCTCTATAATCCGTTATGGTGCACGCCTGACCGACAAAAGGAAGTGGCCTGTGACAGAAGAATTTGATTTGAATGACGAGAGAAATATTGTTGCGATGCAACATGTGCGCGGCTTGTTGGAGTATATGGGCGAAGACGTAGGTCGTGAAGGCCTGCTGGAAACGCCCGCACGCGTGCTGGCGGCCATGGGTGAACATTTCTCAGGCTACAGGGAAGATCCGAAAGAACATCTGCTGAAAACCTTTGAAGAGGTGGAGGGTTATGATGAGGTGGTGCTAGTCTCCGATATCGATGTGCACAGCCACTGTGAGCATCATATGGTACCGTTTGTCGGCAAGGCACATGTCGCTTATATCCCGCGTGGTCGCGTAGTCGGCTTGTCCAAGCTTGCGCGCGTGGTGGATGGTTATGCCAAACGTCTGCAGGTGCAGGAGAAGCTGACCATGCAGATTGCCAATGCCCTTGTTGAGGTGCTGGAGCCGGAAGGTGTGGCAGTGATTATTCAGTGTCAGCATTTCTGTATGTGTCATCGCGGCGTGCACAAATCGAATTCATGGACGACCACCTCCAAGCTGACCGGTACCTTTCTGAATAACCCGTCATCGCGACTGGAGCTGTTTCAGCTGATCGGCATGGATAAGTCGCTGCGATAATGCAGATGCCTGCATCCATCAGTCGCCCGGGCAACAGGCTGGGCGCAACACTGCTGTTGCTGCTGGTCAGCGCACTGTTTTACGGTGCTTCATTGGTGAAAATTCCAGCCATCGATGATGTGACCGATACTTACTTCTCCGAATCGATCCGCTCAGCCACGCTCGCCTATGCTACGACCCGGGGTGTGAATGCGGTGGTCTCGGTCGTCAAGGAGTCGCATCTGGAGCTGGCTCCGGCCGGTGTCGGTATCACCATTGCAGCAGGCCAGATTCTCGATCCGATTGATGATATGACAGAGCGGCTCTCATCCGTCCTGGTGGCGGCGATTGCCTCAATCGGCATCCAGAAGCTCGGTTACGAGATCGGCACTGCCATCTCGTTCAAAGCCATTGCCATGGTGTTGCTGCTGATGGCTCCGCTGCTCTGGTTGAACAGTGCCGCGCTTGCGGCCCTGTATGAGCCGCTGCTGAAGCTCTGTCTGTTGCTGCTGCTGTTGCGTTTTTTGCTGCCTGTCTCGGCGCTGATCAGTGATCAGCTCTACAGCCACTGGTTGCAGCCGGGTATTACCGATGCTGTCGATGATCTGTCGGCGGTATCAAACAGCTATCAGTCGCTGAGCAAGTTGCCGCCGGAGCAGGGGGGCGGGTTCTTCTCCTCGATGACTGCGGCCACATCGGAAAAGGTGGAGCAGATCAGAGCCGCATTTATGCAGATGGTGGAGCATGCGGAAAATATTATCCGTTCCCTGTTAACGCTGATGACCTTGTATCTCGCCGTTTTTGTAGTGCAGGTAGTGATGCTGCCGCTGCTGATGCTGTGGCTGATGCTGCGTATAGCCAAAAGCCGGATGCTGGATTCATGGGCAGTCAGCTTCAGGCGCAAGCTGACTGATAGCCATGACGACGCTGCGCTTTAATAAACCCTTTGAAGTACTGACCCAGTTCAGTGACGGGGCGGGACGTCAGACGCTGGCAGATTTTATTCCTGTGGCCGGTGTGTATGCAGCCGGTCGTCTGGATCGTGACAGTGAGGGGCTGCTGCTGCTGACCGATGACGGTCCGCTGCAAAACCGGATTTCGCATCCGCACCATAAGCTCAAAAAGATCTATTGGGTACAGGTGGACGGGGCAATCAGTGATGAGGCCGTTGAGCAGTTGCGGCATGGCGTTGCACTCAAGGACGGCATGACCAGCCCTGCGCGTGTTAGTGTGATGGCGGCGCCGGCCATGCTCTGGCCGCGCAATCCTCCGATCCGTATACGGGCGCAGATCCCTACCTCATGGATCAGCCTGGAGATCAGTGAGGGACGCAACCGTCAGGTCAGGCGCATGACTGCCGCCGTCGGCTTTCCCACCCTGCGGCTGATTCGCTACGCGATCGGCCCGATCACGCTCGACGGGTTACAGCCCGGTGCCTATGACGAAGTTGATGCTCAGCAGTTGTGGCGTCTGTTTCCGCAATCTGTTGCTAGGCGCCCCGACAAGGCCGGATCCGGACGCTATTCAGGTGAGGTGCAGAGCCGGAGCGGCAGTCAAGCGCAAGCCCGCAGACAGAAACAAGGCAAGTAGGCTGTACCGTGTCAGACAGCCACTGGAGGGCCTGAGTGCTTGTCATGTTTGCTGAACAGATGGCTGTCTCAACATGGGTTTGTCATGCGTGACTGGCAGGCATGTGCCAGTAGTCGAGGCCGTAGAGCAGATGATAAACTATCCGGTTCGAAGCAGCCTGTTTTGCCTGCCTGCCCGGATACCTCCGGCAGAGGTATCATATGAACCCCGAAAACCTGAGTGCTGAGGCACTGCGCTTGTTCAATACGCTCTCGGCAGATGTGCAGCGGCAGGCGGTGGCCTTGTCGGAAACAGTCTCTGAAGATGAAGCGGTCTATCTGGCTGCCCTGCGCAGTATGCCCGAAAAGGAGAGGCGTCAGTTCCTGTTTAAACTGAGCGGCCAGAAGTGGGGACTCTAGTCCAGCTGTGTGCACACAGATGCCCGCTACTCAGCCCTCCAGGTGCGCCGATCAGAGAGCGGGTCGTTTGCAGCACTGCCACGCCTGTTTAATTTTGCATGCTGCCAAACGTGCAAAATCGTGTATTTACTGCAATATGCATACTTGATGGTTGTTGCCCGGGACGCAGGAGTGCTGCCGGATCAGGGCAATTATACGCGGGAGGGCCGGTGAGATCAGCTGTGAGTGTACTGGTATGTCTGACTCTGTTGTTGGCTGCATGCTCGCGAGCTATCCCTGTGGATGCTGTGAAAAAAACAGCACAACCGGTCGTTGCGTCGGCGGCTCCGCTTGAGCCCCCGATAGCGGTGCCGGCAGTTGCGGTAAAAATAAAACGACATGGAAAACGCTCGTTTGTGAAACTGATGAAGCCTATTATCCAGCGCGAAAACAGGTCAATTATGCAGGACAGACAGCGTTTGCTGGCATGGCAGAAGCAGGGTGTGTTCAAGCCTTCACAGCGCGTTGCACTGCAGGCTATGGCGGAGCGCTACGGCATTACGATGCAAAAAAATCTCGATGATCAATTCTGGAACAGGTTGCTGATACGGGTTGATATCGTGCCACTGGACATGGTGCTGGCTCAGGCTGCCAATGAATCGAGCTGGGGTAACTCCCGTTTTGCCAGAGAAGCCAATAACTATTTTGGCCAGTGGTGTTTTCGCAAGGGGTGTGGTGTGGTAACACTACAGCGTGCCACAGGCGCTCATCATGAAGTGAAGCGTTTTGCCTCAGCGCAGTTATCCGTGCGGGCGTATATGCGGAACTTGAATACCTCATCAGCCTATAAGCTGTTCCGCAAAATGCGCCTTTCGATGCGACGGAGCAACAAGCCGCTCAATGCCGAGTTTCTGGCTTTGGGCCTGAAGGATTATTCGGGACGCGGCATGGCTTATGTGCGCTCAATCCGCAGTCTGGTTCGGGCGAACAGGGCGCTGGTTGATGCACTATAGTTTCAGATCGATTTCAGCGTCATTGCCGATGCAGCAGCAGTTTGCGACGATACTCTTCAGGGTCCTTGGTCTGGGTCATGGCACCGCCGCGTGGGTAAATGGCGTCGTACAGACGAGAGACCCAGAAACGCAGGGCAGCAAGCCTGAGTAGGGCGGGCAACGCATCTTGTTCATCGGCCTGCAGCGGGCGCAGGCTTTCGTAACCGGCCAGAAAGGCATCGATGCGGAGCTGGTCTTCGTTCGTCAGCTGTACAGCCTGAGCATTGATGGTGATGGCGATGTCCATGGCAAACGGTGCATCATGGGCATAATAGAAATCAATAATGCCGCTCGCCTTGTCGCCTTCAAACAGGATGTTGTCGACAAACAGATCGCCGTGAATCACGCCGCGTGGTAGCGAATCCCACGTGCCTGCGCGTTGAAAGGCCAGCTCATCAGCCAGCATGGCGGCAGCATCACTACCATAAATGCTACTAACCTTAGCCATGATCTGCGAAATTTTTTCCGCCAGCCAGTCAAAGCCGGTCGGGTTTTCCCGCCGCTCGCAGAAATTACTGCCGGCCAGATGCAGTCGCGCCAGCGATTCGCCGGAAGAGCGCAGTTGTGCTCTGTTCAGTTGCTCGAGTGTGCGGCCGCTCAGGCAAGAGACGATGCAGCCCTGCTTGCCATGGGTATCAAACAGCAGTGAACCGTCATGCCGCTGCATGACATCCGGGCAGGAGAGGCCGTTTGCCGCCAGATGTTTCATCAGGTGCATGAAATAGGGCAGTTCCACCGCATCCATGCGCTCGAAGATGGTCAGGACATAGCGACCGGATGCAGTGTCGATAAAGAAGTTGCTGTTTTCGATGCCGGCAGCAATGCCTGCGAAGCCGGTGAGGGCACCGAGCCGGTAGTCGGCCAGAATGGTTTCAATATCGTTGTGGGTGAGTTCGGTATAAACGGACATGACGGCCATACTAGGAATCCGTGCGGCTTAGGCAATTCGTAGCGAACCGTGCTCCGCCTGCTGTCGTGACAGAGCATTGTTCACAGTGGTCTCAACCGTTAGCGTGCGTCGCCTTTATGGTGCGGGTGAAATATGGATAAAATTATCATTCAGGGTGGCGTTCCCCTGTCAGGAACGGTCAAGGCCAGCGGTGCAAAGAATGCAGCGCTGCCGCTGCTGGCTGCAGCGATACTGGTCGATGGGCCGGTGATCTACCGCCGCATTCCCCATCTGCACGATATCTCCACGATGATGACCCTGCTGGCCTGGCAGGGGGCTGATGTTACTTATGACGATAAGCACTGCCTGCATGTGGATACCAGAGAAGCGAGCAAACCCGAGGCACCGTACGAACTGGTCAAGACCATGCGCGCATCATCGCTGGTGCTGGGGCCGCTATTGGCCCGTTTTGGCCGAGCTGTAGTCAGTCTGCCGGGTGGTTGTGCCATCGGCGCACGTCCGATCGACATGCATTTGCGTGGTTTGGAAGCGATGGGGGCCAGTATTGAAGTGTCGCAGGGTAATATTATCGCGCATGTGGATGGCCGATTGCACGGCGCGCATATCGTATTTGATCAGGTAACCGTAACGGGCACAGAGAACCTGATGATGGCCGCCGTACTGGCGGTGGGCGAAACGGTGCTGGAAAATGCTGCACGTGAGCCGGAAATCGTCAATCTGGCCGATTCCCTGTGCGGACTGGGCGCTATTATTACCGGGGCCGGCACGAATCGC
>Ga0066650_10000634_pt1 | contig 12027 bp, 14 predicted proteins | sample CryGey092014_all_FD_59539 | JGI IMG/M metagenome (GOLD analysis project Ga0066650, IMG submission 59539) | Groundwater microbial communities from aquifer - Crystal Geyser CG23_combo_of_CG06-09_8/20/14_all | ecosystem: Environmental > Aquatic > Deep subsurface > Groundwater | place: USA: Utah...
TATCTATATCAGTAAAAATTATTCCTTTCTCTTCCCATTGTTTTTTCAAGTGATGATAAACAACCTCGCTCTCGAACTGTGCCGAACTTCCTGCAAGGAATTTTTTTTCAGCCTCGGGTATTCCTAAGCGGTCGAATGTTTTCTTTATATCCTCTGGTACATCTTCCCATACATCAGATTTTTTTTCTGTTGGTCTGAGATAATAATACAAATCGCTGAAATCTAAATCAGAAAGATCAGGTCCCCATTTTGGCATGGGTCTTTTTTCAAATTCTTCAAGTGCCTTTAGTCTTATGTCGAGCATCCATTCAGGTTCATTTTTCTTTTTAGATATGTCCTTAATAATTTCTACTGAAAGGCCTTTTTTTGATCTGTAAGAGTAATGTTCAGGCGTATGAAAATCGTATTTTTCTTTTTCTTGCATAATATACCTGAAAGATACTTTATGAATAATTCTTTAATAATGGCACCTACTGTAAATTTGTTATCTAACTTCAATGTGGTAAAAATAGAAAACGCGAAACTGGAAACCGAAAACCATCAAATAGATGTCTGGGGGATAGAAAAAGTTCCTAGCTGCTGGTGGCCTATGTATAAAAACATATCATACAGATGAACTATTGGTTTTATATGCTTGAAATAAAGAACTTCTCTGTTAATGTTGAAAATAAAGAGATTATTCGTAATATTAACCTTGAAATAAAAGACGGAGAAACCCATGTTATTATGGGTCCAAATGGGGCTGGTAAAAGTACCTTTACAGAAGCACTTCTAGGACATCCAGGAGTAAATGTTAATGGTAAAATCATTCTTAATGGCGAGGATGTTTCAAAATCAAAAACCGATGAACGTGCCAGAAAAGGGATGTTTCTCATTTTCCAACATCCGGAAGAAATAGAAGGGGTTACAATTTCAAATTTCATTCGTAAAGCCAGATCTACATCATCAGAAGAAAAAAAAGACCTGGATCAGATGCTTCAAGAACATCGAGAACTTGAGAAAAATGCCGAACGCCTTGGCATACCAAAAGAGTTCATAAAACGCGAATTAAATGTTGGATTTTCAGGTGGCGAAAAGAAAAGAATGGAAATGCTCCAGGCCATCTCATTGAATCCAAGTGTAATGATCATCGATGAAATCGATTCAGGACTCGATGTTGATGGTCTTAAGTTGATTGCAAAAACCATTGAAGAGATGAAAAATGGAAAACGATCATTTTTGATAATTACCCATTATCCGCGTATTCTTACCCAAATCAAAATAGATTATGTACACATTATTGTAAATGGGAAAATAGTCAAAACCGGTGGGCCACAATTAGCACAGGAAATAGAAGCGGATGGATATTCTTCATATCTAGAGGATTCACATGTTTGATGTTGATAAAATAAGGTTGGATTTCTCTATTCTTCAGCAAAAAGTCAATGGTAAGAATCTTATATATCTTGATTCTGCTGCCACATCACAAAAACCATTGTGTGTTATAGATTCAATTGCTGATTTTTATAACAACAAGAATAGCAATGTTGCTCGTGGACTTTATCAACTTGCAGAAAATGCTACTCATGAATTTGAGGGAGTAAGAAAAAAATCAGCACAATTCGTCAATTCTTCAGATCCAAATCAAATAATTTTCACTAATAATGCTACTGATACTCTCAATGCTATTATGCGTGGCTGGGGAGAAAAATTCGTTAAAAAAGGAGATGGGGTTGTGACTACTGTTATGGAACACCATAGTAATTTTGTTCCATGGCAGCAACTTGCAAAAATGAAAAAGGCAAAGTTCGAAGTTGTCGATATTGACAACAATGGCAATTTAGATTTGAACGATCTTGAAAAAAAACTCAAAGATGCCAAGATTTTTGCAGTATCCGCAGCATCAAACGTTTTAGGGACGATAAATGATGTCAAAAAATTATGTGCCATGGCACATGAACAAGGAGCAATATGTGTTGTTGATGGTGCCCAATATGTACCTTCTATGAAAACAAACGTTGTTACTTGGGATTGCGATTTCTTAGTTTTTTCAGGACATAAGATGCTTGCACCATTTGGTTCTGGTATTTTGTATGGTAAATCCGAATTGCTTGAAAAAATGGATCCGTTTCTTTATGGCAGCGAAATGATTCGGAGCGTTACTACTGCAAAAAGTGAATGGGCAGACATCCCACATAAGTTTGAAGCCGGAACTCCAAATGTTTCTTCGATTATTGGACTTGGAACTGCTATTGATTATCTCAATAAAATTGGGTTTGACAACATAAGAAAACATGAGGAAGAACTACTTATCTATGCTCTCAAACGATTTAATGAATTGGATGGATTGAAAATCGTTGGTCCTATGGATGTAAAAAAGCGCGCATCACTTGTTGCATTTACTTTGGATAATATTCATCCACACGATCTTTCTGCATTATTGGCAGATGATGGAATTTGCGTTCGTAGCGGGCATCATTGTGCAATGCCATTACACGATCGTTTAGATATGGTCGCAAGTACTCGCGCAAGTTTTTATCTATATAATAAAAAAGAAGAAATCGATGTGTTAATCCAATCTCTTGAAAAAACAAAGAAAATTTTCGGGTGAAACTATGAAAAAAATATTGTTATTGTGTTTAATTATGCTTGGGACATTGTTCGCTAAAACCGAAACTGGCGGATCTGCAAATATAAAAGAAGCACTAGGTCAATTAGAAGATTCTTCAAGATCATTCTTAGTTATTTCTGCAATGTTTTTGTTCCTTGGCGGTCTGGTTTTTGGAGGGATCGCAGCAATATTACATTATACAAAAAAATCTGAAGGCATGTGGAAAAAAATCAAGCTAATCTGTATGATTTTGGGTGGGCTATGCATTGGTTTAGCCATTATTGGGATTATACTATATGTTTTAACTCCATTTTTGATCAAGATGTTAATTCCAGTTTAAATTCAATTGATGGGGGCAATGTTTGGTAGATGAAAGGGATAGGAGATTGTTGTGATGGAAACTCCATCACGACAATCTGGAACGAATTGTCCGATTGATCGTCGCAACGATCAATGGACCATAGAACGGAACGCTGTTTTATTGGTCGTTCCAGGCTTGATAACTTGCACAAAATTTTTATTGTGCGTTTTATATTACAATGAAAAAGTAGTTTAGAGGTTAAATTTGTATGGATGAACTTTATCAAGAATTCATAATCGAGCTTTACAAAAATCCAATTAACTTCGGAACTATCAATAATCCTGATCATGTGGCAGAAATCTACAATCATACTTGTGGGGACATGATTATCCTTTATCTTAAGTTTGATAATGGAAAAGTTGTTGATGCAAAATTTACTGGCAAAGGCTGTGCTATTAGTCAAGCCAGTGCCTCATTGTTCACTGAATATCTTAAAGACAAGAATTTGGATAATCTTAAAAAAATAACAAAAGACGATGCTTTGAAATTGCTCAAAATTGATCTGAGCAAAAATCCATCGAGAATGAAATGCGCTTTACTGCCATTCGAAGTACTAAAAAAAGCAATTAAACTCGATAATTCCCAGAAATAAACACTTTTAAACCCTTCTATTAGTAATTAATTGTGGTTGTTTATGCAGGTTGAAAAAGCTAAAGAATTCCAGTTTCTAGTTAAACGAACGCATGGAAGATTGCATGCCGTATTACTTAGAGGAGATATTGATTTTAGACGTAATTTTTATGCTGTATTTCCAGATGCTTGTCCTTTGATTGAACGCCCATATGCCGGGATGCTGGGCTGTAGAGCACCAACAATATATCAGTTAAAACAAGTTGGAGTATTTGGTCAAATCCTACGTGCATGGGGGATACCACCAAAATTTTTGATTTATGCCCAAGCAATGGAAGAACAACCCGGAATTGTTGAGACTAGAGCAGTGTATTTGCTTAATTTTGCAGGTGTTCCTTGCGCAATGGTTCGCTGGACATTAGGTGAACAATCACAAGTGCAACTTACTGAAAATCCTAATGAAGCCCCATTACCTTTATATTGCTTCTCTGGATACTCATTTCCATGGCAAAGATCGATTGGTATAACGAGTTCGTTAATCTGAGATATGCTCCTGCAAAGGATGATATTGTTTGCTTATTTTATTTTGAACCAGACGGGGGCATAACTAAAAAAGAAGCTGTTGGTAGGATTGCATCTGAAAGTTCTACAGGTACTTGGACTACTCTTCATACGCTTCCGCCCAGAATGAAAAAACTCCAGGCGACTGCATTTGAAATAGAAGGAAATTATGTTAAAATTGCATATCCTCGCGAGCTTTGGGAAGATGGTAACATTTGCCAGCTTCTTAGTGGCATTGCAGGCAACATTTTTGGTATGAAGGCTATTCGAAATCTTCGTCTTATTGATGCAACCCTTCCACTAGATTATATCAAACATTTCAAAGGACCACAATATGGTATGGGTGGAATTCGAAAATTAATGGGCGTGAAAAAAAGACCACTTACTGGCGCAGTTCCAAAGCCAAAAATCGGTTTCAGCGCCGCCGAACATGCTAAAATTGGTTTTGAGACCTGGATGGGCGGATTCGATTTTGTAAAAGATGATGAAAATCTTAGTTCCCTATCCTTCAATAGATTTGATGAGCGAGTCAAGCTGATGACAAAAATGCGTGACAAAGCCGAGGAAATAACTGGTGACAAAAAATCTGCATTCATCAACATTACTGCGGAAACAGAAGAAATGAAACGTCGTGCGAGGCTTTTGGCAGATAATGGTTGGGATTATGCAATGATAGATGTTGTCATTACTGGGTCAGCTACAGTCCATACTATGCGGGATTATCTTGGTGATTTGGGCATTGCAATACATGCACATCGTGCGATGCATGCTGCATTTGATAGAAATCCTAAACATGGCATGACTATGCAATTCCTGGCAAAAATTATGCGTCTTATCGGTGTGAATCAGATACATTCAGGAACTGCAGTGGGCAAACTTGTTGGTGATAAATCAGAAGTTATTGCAATTGCAGATGTTTTAAGGGAGAAAATTACAAATCCAAAAAAACACATCGTTCTGAAGCAAAACTGGGGTACTATCAAAACTGCATTCCCTGTTTCTTCTGGAGGGCTTCATCCTGGTTTGGTTCCAGATGTTATGAATATTTATGGAAATGAACTTGTGCTTTTAGTAAGTGGCGGAATTCATGGACATCCAAAAGGAACGCGGGCAGGTGCAAAGGCTGCCATGCAGGCAATAGAAGCAAGTATGGATGGCGTTACTTTGGAAGAAAAAGCAAAGCATAATCGAGAACTTAGGGAAGCCTTGGGGAAATGGGGTCATTATAAGCCAAAGTAGTTTGGATCTCTTCCCCTGCATCTTTTTTGCCTAGTTTTATGGTTAATTCTACGACGTAAAACTTTTTTCCGAGTCTGTGAAATGCAGTATTGGTGCACTCCAGCTCGGCCTCAGTTCCCTAACTGCTTAAACTAATAAATTCCACCTGTTTTCTATGTTTTCGCTTACGAGAAACATCGGTTTGTTGTAGATATCGGCATTTTCATGCAGGTGGAGAACAGTATGCAGATCACCCAGTTGTACTGGGTTTGATATTCTCTAACGGTCTAGTCTTATATATCCTAATTATTACTTCAATCTATGCACAAAATAGAAGAACGTTTGGCTTTGTTGGAACATCGAATCGCGATGCTGGAATCGCAGAAAGTGGCTACGTCAGAGCGTAAACCCGTTGAAGAGTTGTTTGTCGATCTTGGTCTAGTATACGTCCTGTCTCAGGCTCATAATCGGTTAGCCTATGAACCTCGCTTCGATGGTTACGATGATTTTCTGGGTGACCTTTACAAGTGCAAAATTACTGATGATAATCGAATGGAATACGCTCATAGGTTAAAAGATGCAAGCAATGACGTGCTGTCAAAAGCTTCAGAGAAATATTTCAAGACAAAAACGAAATAAAGAAAAAAAATCATTTGATTAATTATAATTAGAGAATTTTTTCACGAATTCCGTTAAGTATGAACAATGCTGCCGAACCGATGCAAATCGGACAGGGACACGCGACGCTGCCTAGTGCAGCCAGACTGCCGATGGCTAGACTTTCGTTGCCTTTTTTTAGCAACTTATCTTTAGAAAATGCCACAAAGATTATTTCTTACCTAAGTTCTTATAAATAAGGATAATCACCACTATAATTCCCCAAAAATTTTCGGGCGGGTTCAAGCGAATTGGAAACCAGAACGCTTGAACAATTAGGAATCGCAATTGTCAGAAACACGAAAAAACCTGCCTGTCACTAACTGAACTCAAGCTATCCGAAGCTTAGAACAATTGAATTTGCAATTGCTATAAATATCGTCGACTACTAGGCTACGCGAGAGAAATGAGAATTGGTGGGTAAAATCATATGCCATATCCTACTTTCGATAATTTATTCGTGTACCACCGAAACAATTAAATATATTGCCCAAGACAAATATTTGTGAACATAGATACACTAAAGGCATTGTCCGATCCGTCAAGGTTCAAAATTATGCTGGCATTACAGAAATGCGAGGTTTGCGCATGCGTGCTCCCAGATATCATAAATAAAAAACAACCGACCGTTTCAAACCATCTCAAAATTCTTCACAAATTTGGATTAATCAACATGCGTAAGGACGGCGTAAAACGATTATATTCTCTGTCCCCTTTAGGAAAAAAAGTCTTGGATGATTTATCAAAGTGGTAATATGAAATTTCAAGTAATCGGAAGCGGATGTCATAAATGTCTCGAACTTGAGAAAAGAGTCAAAGAAGCAGTTACTAAACTTAGTCTAAAGGCTGAAGTGGAACACATCTATGATATTAGTCGCATGATGGAACTAGGAGTTGTTTCTACACCAGCACTCATTATGGACGGAACGGTAATCCTGAGCGGAATGCTTCCAACAGTCGAGTACCTAATCACACTGATAAAAAGCAAGGCGAAATGATGGATTTTTACGAGTTAATTCTGTCTGGATTTGCAGCCCTTTACGATTATGTGCTAGCACATACCCTTTTCTGTTTAATACCCGCATTTTTCATAGCCGGGGCTATGGCTGCATTAATTCCAAAAGACAAATTATTGCCTTATCTTGGTAAAGATTCACCCAAGTTTATCGCATATCCGTTAGCAGTTATTGCTGGCCTTCTTCTTGCAGTATGCTCTTGTACGGTGCTTCCTCTTTTTGCAGGAATACGAAAGGGCGGAGCAGGAATAGGCCCTGCAATTGCATTTCTCTATACTGCACCTGCAACTAACATCATTGCCATTTTATACACTGGCAGCCTTATTGGTTGGGATTTTGCACTTGCACGTATTGTATTATCAATAGTATTTGCACTGGTTATCGGATTTACAATATCTAAGATAACCGATTCTGATAGTAAGGCTATAGTTTCAGATTCTTTCAAAAAATCAACCGGAAAATTTGATTCAAAGCGTTTATTCCTCCTATTTGGTACTCTCTTAGCTATCCTGCTTGTTGGTACGCGAATCAGTGAGGATGCAATCAAATATCCAGTAGTTTTAGTTTTGATAGTTATTACCTGGTTTATAGCATCCAAGTATTTCACAAAAGAAGAAACAGCAAATTGGATGGAAGAAACCTGGGATTCGTAAAAACAATTGCTCCGCTTCTTTTGATTGGTGTTTTCGCTTCAGGTATGATCCGCTACGCAATGCCTCCGGATCTAATTCCAAGTTTTGCTGGTGAAAACTCACTCTTTGCAATAACAATTATGGTGCTCTTTGGTATTTTCATTTATTTCCCGACTTTAATTGAAGTGCCAATGGCTAGAACATTTTTGGATCTTGGAATGGCTAAAGGTCCGTTGCTTGCTTACATGCTTGCGGATCCAGTGTTATCTATGCCCAGCATTTTGGTAGTACGTAAGATCATGGGGAATAAGGAAACTGCAATTTACGTTTTCATGATATTCGTACTTACTATAGTGGGGGCATTTGTTGTCGGACCATATCTTTGAAATGAGGTTGTAAAATTATGAAAAAACTTACTTTACCGTTGTTGATTTTCGTTTTGTTTTTTGGTTGTGTTTCAAATACTCCGAACACAATAATGAACCAGACCAATTCTACTACCGCATCACAGAATGTCTCCTTTGATGATAGCATAAAGGTAGAAGTTTATCATTTCCATGGAACACAGCAATGTTATTCGTGTATTAAGGTTGGTGAGCTTGCCGAGAAGACAGTTAACACCTACTTCAAAGATGAGCTCGCATCAGGAAAACTAGTTTTTGGTCATATAAACGGAGAACTTTCAGAAAACCAGAATTTAGTAAATAGGTATGGAGTGACTAGTTCGTCCCTTTGGATTGGAACATATGTGAATGGTGAATTCAATAAGGAACAGAACATCAACGTTTGGTATAAGATAAACAATGAACAGGAATACATGGACTATTTGAAAGCAATTATTGAGCAAAAGCTTGCTACTGGTTAGAACATGGACATTATGACTTTTATGGAGCAGATGGGAACGAGCAACATTGCTCTTGTTGCAGCCTTTTTTATCGGGTTAATGACTGCTATTAGTCCATGCCCTCTTGTAACAAACATGACTGCAATAGCGTATATTTCAAAAAAGATTGATAGTAGTAAGCATACTTTTCTTGTTGGTTTGCTGTATGCTTTTGGCAGAGCATTTGCATATACCGCATTGGCAAGCTTGATTATCTACGTAGGCATCAACATACAAGGAGTCTCATTATTTCTTCAGGAGCATGGAGAAAAACTACTTGGCCCAGTACTAATTCTCATTGGGTTGATCGCTCTTGATATCCTCAAATTAGATTCTTTTACTTGTGGTGGCATACTAACACCAATACAAAAGAGAGTGGCCGAAAAGGGGTACGCTGGAGCATTTCTTTTAGGTGTTCTATTCTCCTTAGCATTCTGTCCTTTTAGCGCAGTTCTTTACTTCGGAATGTTGATCCCACTCGCAGTGAAAACAGGAGATGCGATATTTTTGCCTTTAGTTTTTGGTCTTGCAACAGGACTGCCAGTAATTCTAGGTTCAGTGCTCCTTGTAACAAGTATTTCCAAGTTAGGTCAGGTCATGGGGAAAGTTCAGAGATTTGAACACTTGATGAGAATAGTTGTTGGGGTTGTTTTTGTGCTGGTCGGACTTTACTATGTTTTCACGCGTTTAATCATACTATAGTGATACAGGGGGAATTGCATGGGATGTTGTGATGGAAAAGATAAAAAGTTCTCTGAATGGCACGGCATAGACCGGAGTACAATAAAATGGAATCCAAAGATTGATTATTCTAAATGTATTGGTTGCGGAAAATGCGCAGCTGGCTGTGGAAGAAACGTTTATGCCTGGGATTTCAAACTCAACCGTCCGGAAGTTGTCAGACCTGAGAATTGCCTGGTTGGGTGTGTAACCTGTTCCAACACTTGTCTTAAGAATGCAATCTCATTTCCAGACAAGGAAACAGTCCGGGAGTTAATCCGAAGGGGGAACGTTTTGTCGAATATTAAAAATGAACTAAAACAAAAGTTTGGTAAAACACAAGAGAGTGATAAAGAATGAAAATAATTGTCTACTCTACCCCTGTTTGTGCATTTTGCGTGTTAGTGAAAAACTTCCTGAAACAAAATAATCTTGAGTTCGAGGAGATAGATGTATCAAAAGACCATAATAAGGCAGAATACCTATTTAAGAAAACAGGAGCTATGGCCGTTCCAGTCACTGAGATAGATGATAAATTTGTTGTTGGCTATGACACAAAAAAATTAAAAGAAATATTGAGGTTATAAAAGGGTAAATATTATTGCACCCATGAAAGAATTTCTAACTCCCCCGTTCAATCGCTATCTAGTTATCGGGTTGCTTTTATTGGGTCTGATAGCATTTTTTGCCGGTGAACCACAAACGATCCAGCAGAACAATAGTACTGAATTAGTTGTTCACTTTTTTTATCTTCCGACGTGCCCTCATTGTGCGGAGCAGAAACCAATAATTTACGATTTATCGAATGAGCTATCTAATGTATCTTTTATCATGCATGACGCTTCAACCGCAGAAGGAAGTAAACTCTTTTATGAAATGGCTTCTGGAGCCGGAATGGACACGTCCAGTCTTGCGGTACCAACCACATTTATAGGTAAAAAACCGCTTGTCGGTGTACATACAAAACAGGAAATAGAAGACGAGATATTTTATTGTCAAAACAATTGTGCAGGACAAAAACCAGAAGAAAAAGATACCACTCAGAACATACTGACTGGAATAAAAGAATTCGACCTTCCATTTATGGGGAGAATGGATCTTACCTCAGTTTCCTTGCCTGTTCTGGCAGCTGTTTTAGGTCTAATTGATGGGTTTAATCCGTGTGCAATGTGGGTCCTAGTCTATCTAATGGCATTGCTTATGAATGTCAATGATAGGAAAAAATTCTGGGTGATTATCGGTACTTTTGTTCTGTCATCAGGTATTTTATATTTTCTATTCATGACTGCCTGGCTTAATGTTTTTCTCATTATAGGTTACATGAAATTGGTCACAATCCTAATCGGAATGGTTGCACTGGGCGGCGGCATTATAAGTATCAAAGAATACCTAACTACTCAAGGATCACTTACCTGTAAAGTCGGTGATGTAGATTCGCATAAAAAAACAACTGATAAAATTAACCAGATAATCTCGTCTCCGCTATCACCTGCGATATTACTATCAATAATTATCCTCGCATTCGTAGTAAATTCTGTTGAATTTGTATGTTCCTCGGCCATTCCAGCAGTGTTCACACAAGTTCTTGCATTAAGTAACATTACAGATTTCGAAAGATATGCATACATATTGTTGTATGATTTTTTCTTCATGTTAGATGATCTGATTGTTTTTGGGCTGGTTGGTTTGGCCGTGACAACTTTCGGAGAAAAATACGCAAGGTACTGTAAAGGAATCGGAGGAATAATCATGTTGATAATGGGGTTGATTTTATTGTTTGCCCCACACCTGTTACGTTAATTTATCAGCATGAAATCCATTCCTAAGCCATAATGACACATTTACCAGACCGATAAGGACTGGAACTTCTACGAGAGGACCGATGACCGCTGCAAACGCAACTCCAGAATTAATCCCAAAAACGGCAACTGCAACCGCAATTGCCAACTCAAAATTATTGCTTGCTGCGGTAAATGAAAGTGCGGCTGTTTTGGAATAATCTGCACCTAGTTTTTTGCTCATGAAGAAACTTACCAAAAACATCAGGACAAAATAGATAATGAGCGGGATCGCAATTCGAACCACATCAAACGGTATCTGTAGGATTAGTTCTCCTTTTAGGCTAAACATAACTATGATCGTAAATAATAGAGAAATCAAAGTGAGGGGGCTTATTTTCGGTATGAATTTTTTATGATACCATTCTTCTCCGTTTCTCTTTACTAAAATCGTGTGGGTCAACAATCCTGCGATTGCAGGAATACCAAGATATACAAAAACACTTTGAGCAATTTCCCAGATGCTCACTTCAACAACACTTCCGACCAGCCCGAACACTGGTGGTAAAATTGTTACGAAAAACCACGCATAAACGCTATAAAATAGAACTTGAAAAATACTGTTAAATGCAACCAAACCAGCTGCATAGTCTGTGTGTCCTTTAGCAAGTTCATTCCATACCAGGACCATTGCGATACAACGTGCCAATCCAATCATGATCAATCCAATCATATACTCTGGATAGTCCCTTAGGAATACGATTGCAAGAATGAACATCAGAATGGGACCAACAACCCAGTTTTGGAGCAAAGATAATACAACAATCTTTTTTTCGGAAAATATGTTCCCCAGTTTTTCATATCTGACTTTTGCCAATGGCGGGTACATCATCACTATCAAACCAATTGCAATTGGTATCGAAGTTGTACCGATACTAAGACTGTTGATAAGTTTTGGAAATTCTGGGAGAAATGCACCAAGAAATACGCCGATTGCCATAGCAAGAAATATCCAAACAGTCAGATATCGATCTAAAAAAG
>Ga0066650_10000635_pt1 | contig 12026 bp, 11 predicted proteins | sample CryGey092014_all_FD_59539 | JGI IMG/M metagenome (GOLD analysis project Ga0066650, IMG submission 59539) | Groundwater microbial communities from aquifer - Crystal Geyser CG23_combo_of_CG06-09_8/20/14_all | ecosystem: Environmental > Aquatic > Deep subsurface > Groundwater | place: USA: Utah...
GTAAAATAAATGGTATAATTTTCTCCTTCATAATAAATAAAACTAGCTTCTGACAATGTGCTTGGAATGAAAATTAATTTGGTTATTTGGTTGGAGCCTGCGAGATTAAAAACCCTAAGTGTAACAGAAAAACTTCCGCCATGCGAATATCTGTGAGAAGGATTTTGTAAAGTTGAAGTGGTAGCATCACCAAAGTTCCATAACCACAAGTTGGGATTGCCCGCAGAAGAATCTTTGAAATTTACAGCTAAATAGGGTGCTAAAGTTAAAGTAAAATCGGCAGAGGGCATCACAGGCATATTATTTAAAACCACAACGCTGTCTGTTTGTTTAAAAGTTCCATAATCATTAGTAACATTTAACGTTAAATGATACGTGTTTTCAGAAGTATATATGTGATTTGGGCTTTTCTCTGTTGAAGTAGTGCCGTCACCAAACTCCCATAACCAAGAAGTGGGGTTATTTGCTGTATTATCGATGAAATGAACTGTTTCTCCAGGCTTAGGGTATTTTGGAGAATAAGTAAAAGAACTTATAGGCGAAGTGCCGATTGTTATTTTTTGAGAAAAGGGATTAGATTCTTTATTCTTATTAGAAAAGGCAACTAATGTAACGGCATATTCTCCAAGTTTGGTATATGCATGTGTAGGGTTTTTGTCATTGCTTCTATTTCCATCACCAAAATTCCATTCGTAATGGTCGGCATCGATTGATAGATTTGTAAATAGCAGGAGGTCATTTGGAATTGTTGTTGTTTTTGAAACGGTAAACGCAGCAGTGGGCTCTTTTTGGCATCCTAAAAAGGTTAAAACAAAAATAAACACTATTACTTCTAAAATTTTGGAAAGTTTCATTTTTAATTATTTGGTTTGTTTTAAAACAAAAGTATAAATAATTATTTTATTTTTAAGCAATTAAATCTTTTGTAAACCATAAGCAATAAACAAATTTATTTGAATTGGATTTTATACTTTGGGCTAACCCAGTAGCGCCTTGCTAAAAAATGGTCAAGTTTATTTTTCCAGTTTTTTCAAAAAATCAATTAGCTGATTTGTTGCCAAAGCACGGTGGCTGATTTCGTTTTTTACTTTTGCACTCAATTCTGCAAAAGATTTGTTGTATCCATTGGGCATAAAGATAGGGTCGTACCCAAAACCATTGGTTCCTCTTTTTTCTTTCAAAATAGTGCCATTGATAATGCCTTCAAAGAAATGTTTTTCGCCATTAATAATAAGAGCAATAGCGGTTTTAAAACATGCTTCTCGCTTTTCGATGGCTTTCATTTCAATTAGCACTTTATTCATATTATCCTCAAAACTTCTATTTTCACCTGCATACCTTGCCGAATAAACGCCAGGTCGGTTGTTAAGTGCTTCTATTTCTAAACCAGTATCATCGGCAAAGCAATTAAAACCATATTTAGAATTAACATATTCTGCTTTCTCTAAGGCATTTTCTATGATTGTTTCTTTTGTTTCGGGGATTTCCTCAAAACAATGGATGTCTTTTAAACTAAGAATATTAATTTGTTTGCCAATAATGGCAGTAATTTCTTCTATTTTATGTAGATTGTTGGTGGCAAATACTAATTGCATAAAACGTGTTTAAAAAAAACAACAATAACCTTTTGAGCGGCTATTGTTGTTCTTGTATTACAATGAAAAAAGTGGAGTTATTTTTTGCATTTGCCTTTTAAGTCTTTAATAGCTCCTAAGGCTTTTTCGTTTTGTGGGTCAACAGCAACTATTTTTTCCCAATAGGCGATAGAGTTGCAAAAATCTTTATAAAGTAAATAATAATAAGCCAAATAGCTAAAAGCTTCTTTTCGATAAATAACAAATTTAACAGAATCCTGCTCTGTTTTTTGAAGTAGCATTTCAAAATATGGTTTAGCTTTTCCCTTAATTAAAATAGTTTTGTTATTTTCATCCACATCGGGGTCAAGTAAATTTTGGGTTACAGCTTTTAGACGTATTGCCTGAATAAAATTTGGTTCAATGCTTATCGCCATTCCAAATGCAGTATCGGCTTTTTCCCAATTTGCAATATTATAATAATATTTCCCAAGATTATAATAATCAGGATAATATGTTGCTGGATCTGTATTTATTTTTTTTAAGATATTTATTTTTTCATTCAATACATCTGCAGCGTCTTGATATTTTTTCATTTTAGCATACGAAGTAGCCATTTCTGAAAGCATATCGGTATTGGTGGAATCTTTTTCAAAAGCTATTTTATACTGAATCACAGCCAATGAATCCATTGTACTTTTTGCTAAAATTCTTGCATAGTAAACGTAGTCTAAATTGATTGTTTTTTCTGGATTTGTTTTGCTGAAGAATTTTGTAATGTAAAATAAAGCGGTATCATATTTTTTATCTTCATAATAACAAAAAGCCAGAGCACGGTTAATGTCGTTTCTGGAGGAGTCTAATGCTATCACTTCATTAAATTGGTCAATTGCTTCAGCATAATCTTTTAGGTCATATAAAACGAGAGCATATTTAACTTTTGCCGTTACATTGTTTGATAAATCAAGGTATTTTTTATAATATTTTTTGGCAACTTCGTTTTGTCCAGCTTTAGCAAAAGTAACACCAAGTTCAAGATATGCTGGAGCATAAGTAGAGTCAATAAGCAATGCTTCTTTATAGTACTCTTGAGCTTCTTGATAATTTTTTGTTCTATAACGCAATTGTCCAATTCTTAATTTTGCTTTAGGGGATTTTGGGTCAAGTTCTTCTGCTTTTTTATAATTAAAAATAGCGTTGGTGCCATCGTTGTTCTCCATATAAGCATCACCTTTTACTAAATATATTTCAGGGTTCTTAGGGTTTAAAAGAGTTGCTTTGTCAAGAAAAGTAATTGCTTGATTGATGTCTTTTTTCTTTGGTGCATTAATGTAAGCTTCTGCAATACAAATTAATGTAATTGCTTGGTCTATCTTGCTTAACTTAGAGGCTTTGTTTGTTTTACTTGGAAATTTTGCTTGTGCGTTATCAAATTCTATTTTAGCGGTGTTTACATCGCCATTGTATAAAGCAACTTTTCCTTTTCCAACGTTATTTAAAGGATTATTAGGATCTACTTCCAGACCTTTTGTGTAATAAACTAAAGCGGCATCTGTCATTTCCTTAATTGTATTTGACAATGTATCGGCGAAATATGTTTTCAAAAAATTGTCGCCATAATAATAATAATAGGTTCCATTGTTGGGTTCTTTTTCTATAATTGTTTTAAAAACTTTTGCAGCCGCTTCAAATTGTTCACCTGCGGTAAGATTTCTTGCAGCAAATAAATCCTGAGACTTTACTTGGTAGGCGAAACAAAACAATGCAATACCCAATAGTACGCTTAGTGGTTTTTTAAATAGTTTTGACATAATCTTTTAGTATTTTAGGTTTAATGATTTAATAATTATTTATCTTTTTACTTCAATAAGTCTAACGGGCATTGTGGCAGGAACTAGACCTGATTTTAGCACAATTCTTTGTCCTTGATCGCCAGCAACAAACTGAATAAAACCATCTCCAAGCCCTGTAAATGTTTCACGACAAATCATATATACATCGCGAATAAATGGATAAGAACCTTCTGCAATATACCCTTGATAGGGTTTTGTAAAAACTCCACTGGAAGGATTTTCAATGGCAACTATTTTGGTACGCTTCATAAAATTAATAGATACTGAATCGTCTGAATCGCTTATCCAGTTTACACTAATAATGCCTAATGCATTTTCGTTTTTTTCAACATAATTAATTACTTCTTGATTGCTATTAACTGCAAAGCAATTGGCAGGAAAGCTCTGTTTAATATTAAATTTTTCTTTTATATAGCGAACATTCCCAGAGTTATTGTTATCAAAAACCACAACCATATCTTTTAGCAAAGTTTTCTGGTTTATTTGCTTCCATTGGTTTAAATTTCCATTAAATATATCTTCAATTTGCTTGTAATTAAGCAAACTATCGTGGTTGTTATTGTTAATAATAAATGCCAACGCATCATAAGCAACTCTGGTAATACGTGGGATGATGGATTTACTTTTCAATACATCTTCTTCGTTTTTGGTGAGTTTTCTATTAATAACAATGGTTCTAACAGAATCGTTCATAAAATCTTTTATCAAAAGACCCTCTGGTTTATAAGTAGGGTTAATTTTTGCATATTTATAAAGAGACTGAAAAGTGTAAATTTCAGTATCCAAAAGCAATTGATATGATTCATCTACATATATTTTAATGTTTCCAGCTGTTGTAGTTTCGGTTATCTTGTTACCTCCCTGTCCACAGCCACTTATAATTATGGTAGGAATAATTATAAATAAAAATAATTTTTGAATATTTCTCATAATTAGTCTTTTAACGTTAACAATAATACTGAAAAAATGTTTTCAAAAGCAAAAATAAATATTTTTTTGAATTTCTATTGAATTAATAACAATAAATAAGCCAAATTGTTTGAAACATTTTGGTTTATTCTTCTTCTGAGTTTCTGTTTTTGGCGTAAAGACGTGCTAAACGATAAAATCCAAATAAAATACAGAAAACACCAAAAATTACCCTTGCCATTTTGGGCAAATAATCAAATGAAGGGGCTAAAAAAATATAAACACCCAAAAAAAACCATAATGCAATAATAACCCACGTAAGATATTTCATCAATCTATTTTTTAATGATTCATTTGCAAAGGTAAAAAAATAATAAGCAAATAATGCAAGTCCTAATAAATTGTCTTTATGAAATTCTGTTGGGATTATTTTTTAGAAAAGATTCCCAACTTGAATATTTGGTGCCTTGTTCACCGCTATTTTTGTGTTGAAAAAAATGACATACTGCTGCTGCCAGTCCATCGGTAGCATCAAGGTATTTTGCCTTTTCTTTGATTTTTAGAAGAGAATATAACATTTCTGCTACTTGTTCTTTAGAAGCATTGCCATTGCCCGTAATGGATTGTTTGATTTTCTTGGGTAAATATTCGAAGATGGGAATATCTCTATACAAAGCTGCTGCAATGGCAACCCCTTGAGCTCTTCCTAGTTTTAACATAGATTGAACATTTTTACCAAAAAAGGGAGCTTCTATAGAAAGTTCGTCTGGTTTATAGGTTTCAATTAATTTTAGGGTGGTTTCAAAAATCTTTTTTAATTTTAATGCTTGGTTATCCAAGTTTCCAAGTTTTAGTACATCAAAAACTATTAACTCTATTTTATTTTGTTTAGTGCTTATTACACCATAACCCATTATATTTGTACCCGGATCAATTCCTAATATTATTCTTTCTTGTGTCAAAACTATAGTTTAATGAATGAATAAAGCAAAAGTACATAAAATTTTTAGTTTGCTGTTTAAAACCACAATCTTATTATTGTCATTGATATATATCTATTACAAGATTTTTTATAACCAAGACCTAGATAAAATAAGATTTTCTGTTTTTCTGGCAAGTGAGAATAATTCTTTTGTTGGATATTTATTATTGGTATTGCTGTTAATGCCTCTAAATTGGGGCATTGAAGTAATTAAATGGCGCTACTTAATATTTAAAATAGAAAGACTATCTTTTTACGATTCACTAAAAGCTGTTTTAGTTGGTATTACGTTTAGTTCATTTACTCCTAACCGAATTGGTGATTACTTTGGAAGAGCATTTATGTTGAATAACCCTAAGAAAAGTGATGGTGTCCTCATTACTATTATTGGAAGCATTGCACAATCAGTTGTTACAATTGTTGCAGGAACCATTGGATTAATTTGGCTCGAAAACATACTGCTAACAAACATCCTTTTTATTAATAAACTTCCTTTAATGATTAGCTTGTCGGTAATGTTTGTTATAAACACTTTGATTTTGCTAGTTTATTTTAAAATTTCGTTTTTAAACAAATTATTTTTAAAATTTCGTTTTTTAAAAAAGTTATCCCCTTATACTCAAATATTTGCCAGGTATTCATTTTATGAATTACTCACTGTATTATTCCTAAGTTTGTTGAGATATTTTGTGTTTATATTTCAATTTTATTTACTATTGCTTATTTTTAACATTGAAATTTCATTATTTGATGGTTTAGCAATAATAGCAATAATCTATTTGGTAACAACTATAATTCCAACAATAGCACTCTCGGAATTGGGTATTAAAAGTGCCGCCGCAATTTATATATTTGAATTATATGATCGTCAAACAGCTTACTTTTCAAATACAATTGCATTAAGCATTGTGTCTGCAACTTTTATATTATGGCTATTGAATCTCGCTATACCCGCTTTAGTAGGTGGATTTTATGTATTTAAAATGAAACTGTATAAAAAACCCTGCAATGATTGATTTTATATACGTTTTTCTTGTGTTATTGCTAATAACAGGGATTAATTATTTTGTCCTGATTATTTATTTTATTATCGGTTGGTTTAACATAAAACCATTCAATAGTCTTGAAAACAAAATAAAGACAAAAGTAAGCATTATACTTCCATTCCGAAACGAAGAAAACAATATCCTTAATATTCTTGAATGTCTTTTAAAACAAGATTTTCCTAATCAATTGATGGAAATAATATTAATTGACGACCATTCCACTGATTTATCATTATCAAAAGCAAAACTATTTAAAGAAATTCACGCCAATAATGATATTAAAATAATTGAACTAAAAGCCCTATACCCCAATACAGGTTCTAAAAAGCTGGCAATAAAGGAAGGAATTGTTTTAGCAAATGGAGAATTAATAATAACAACTGATACCGATTGTATTATGAATTCAAATTGGCTGAAATATATTGTTTCTTATTACGAAAGGTATCATCCAAATATGATAGTGGCTCCTGTATGTTTTGTAAATGATCATAAGCTTTTTGGGCAAATGCAGCATCTTGAATTTTTAAGTCTTCAAGCCATTGGTGTGGCAAGTGTTGGCATTAAGCATCCAATTCTTGCTAATGGAGCAAATCTCGCTTACAAAAAAGATGTTTTCAATGCAGTGAATGGTTTTAAAAGCAATGAAAACATTGCTTCAGGTGATGATGTATTTTTATTACATCAAATAAATAAAGCGTTTCCCGATACTATTCATTATATAAAATCTTATGAGACATTGGTTTATACCAATCCGCAAATAGGAATACGCAAATTTATGAGTCAAAGAAAAAGGTGGGCGTCTAAAAGTAAATATTATCAAGATGTTTTTGCAAAATATGTTGCTATATCTGTTTTTTTATTCAATTTTTTATTATTAATGGCATTGTTTTTATCCCTTTTCCAAATAAAATCTCTTTTGTTTTTTGGTATTTTATTAACTGTCAAGCTATTGATTGATTCTTTATTGTTATACAAAATAACAAAATTTGTTAAAAGGAGGAAACTACTTTTGCTGGTTCCCTTTCTGGACTTGTTGTATATTTTTTATGTTGTATTTATTTCTGGATATTCTTTGGTAGGCAAATATAAATGGAAGGGCAGGCAAATAGAGAACTAATTTGTCAATTGTTGTATTAAATTTTCGGCGATTAGCAAGTCAATAGCGGTTGTTATTTTAATGTTTTCATTATTTCCGTCCACCAGAAAAATTTCTTCTCCAGTTTTTTCTACTACCGTAGCATCATCTGTAAACATTTCGTTATAGGATTGTTGGTAAGCCTTATTAATGATTTCAGATTTAAAACATTGAGGTGTTTGAACAATTTTAAGATTGTTTCTATTTACCGACTTGTTTGTTTTGTTGGATATTTCTCGAATAGAATCATTCACAGATAAAACTGGTATTGCTGTCCCTAATTTTTCAGCAGTATTGTAAACGCGAGATATAGTTTCATTGCTTACCAAGGGTCTAACTCCATCGTGGATTGCAATTAAACCAGCCTCTTCAATTGATTTTAATCCATTTTTTACAGAGTGAAACCTTGTTTCACCTCCTTCCACAATGTTATGAGGAATTGTGAGATGATTTTCGTCACATAGTTCTTTCCATTTACTTATTTGGCTGGACGGTAAAACAAGAATAATGCTTATTTCATTATTATAACTGAAAAACGCATTAATAGTGTGAAACAAAACAGGTTTGCCAGCAAGCAACAAAAATTGCTTTGGCACACTATTATTCATTCTTGTGCAAAAACCGCCTGCAACAATAATTACGTATTTTTTCAAATTAGAACAAAAAGTCTCTTTTAAAAAGAAAAAGAATAAAATTAAATAATCAACATTGCATCTCCATAAGTAAAGAAGGAGTACTTTTCATTTATAGCTTCTTTATAGGCCTTCATTAACAAATCGAAACCAGAAAAAGCAGCAACCATCATCATAAGCGTACTTTGCGGCAAATGAAAATTAGTAATCATTGCATTTGCAATGCTAAAATCGTAAGGAGGAAAAATAAATTTATTGGTCCAACCATTAAAAGGTTTAAGGTGTCCTGAAATTGTAACTGCCGATTCTACTGCTCGCATTGAAGTTGTACCTACTGCACATATTTTTTTTCTATCATTTATACCTTTATTAACAATTTCAACCGCTTTTTCTTTTACAATCATTTGTTCAGAATCCATTTTATGCTTTGTAAGGTCTTCCACATCTACACTTCTAAAAGTACCAAGACCTAAATGTAAGGTAATTTCTGCAAAGTCGGTGCCAACTAGTTCTAATTTCTTAATTAATTCGCGACTAAAATGCAAACCAGCAGTTGGAGCAACAACAGCACCTTCGTATTTGGCATATATTGTCTGATATCTTTCCTTATCTTCAGGTTCTGTTTCTCGTTTAATAAGTTTTGGAAGAGGTGTTTGTCCTAATGATTCTATGGTTTTTTTAAACTCATCGTAAGTACCATCAAATAAAAAGCGTAATGTTCTTCCTCGTGAGGTTGTGTTATCAATTACTTCGGCGACTAATGAGCCGTCATCGCCAAAATATAATTTGTTTCCAATTCTAATTTTTCGAGCTGGATCTACCAGTACATCCCATAATCGTGCATCTCGATTTAGCTCTCTTAAAAGGAACACTTCTATTTTTGCACCTGTTTTTTCTTTGTTTCCATATAAACGTGCAGGAAATACTTTTGTGTTATTTGTTATCATTACATCGCCATCTCCAAAATAATCTATGATGTCTTTAAATATTTTATGTTCTATGGTTCCATCTTTTCGGTTTACAACCATTAGGCGTGATTCATCTCTATTTTTAGCAGGATAACTTGCGATTAACTCGGGTGGTAAACTAAATCTAAACTCAGATAATTTCATATTTTATTTTTAATAATTATTTATAATTATTATGCAAAGATAATATCTGAAAAGGCAAAAGTCCAGTTTTACGACAAAAAAGAATAAAATAATTATAAGGCATTCAATATTTAATAGTTAAGTAGGAAGTAAATACTCTTTTCAAATATTTTTTTTATTTTACAAACAAATTATCTGGTTAAAAATTAATCAAAATAGAAGTTTCCTGGAATAATGGCAGCTTTAAATGAATTAATTAGAGTACCATCTGGTTTGTAGCGATAAATAATGCCTTTTTGAACATAATCTATAGCATCCGCAACATAAACAATTCCAGTATAAGGTTCAATGCCTATTGCATAGAAGTTTGCTGTTTCTTTATTAATAAATACATTGTTGGTAATAGAACTTGAAGTAATTGGAAAACGATATATGCTTTTATTAATATAATACAAAGTATCCTTCGTAAAATTTATGTTTAATTTAAAAGGTTCATCTGATGGATTAGTGAAAAATAATGTTTTTTCAACTTGCCTTGAAATTGGGTTAATTTTACATAAACTTGCTAACTTATTTAACTGATTACTACCGCTACTTAAGACCCATATCATTCCATATTTATCTTCTCTTATAGAATTAGAAGCATAACCAACTTGAATACTGTCTTCTATTGAATCGGTAGCTGTATTAATAACATACACTTTGTCTGTCAGCATATTGGTAACAAAAGCATTTCCATAAGACAGCAAAAGCTCTTCAGTCCATCCTTTACACAATATTGAACCCGTTTTAACATTTGAAGTTAAATCTACGATTGATATTGAGTTTGAATATAAATCTGTAACATACGCTTTTGCATTACTCACAGGTAAAAAATATCGTGGTGATTGGAGATTGCTTATTGTTCCTATAGACTTAAACGTTTTTTTATCTACAACCTCAATTTTGCCTGAATTATTTACCACAATATAAATTTTATCATTGAATATATTCATCGATTGGCAAACATCTCCTAATGGACGATTGTTTGTTTGTTGAAATAAGTCTTCGTTCACCGTTGCATTTGCTATATCATAATAACTGACTTTCGCATTTCCAAATTGAAAATTCCCTTCATTGGTAATATAAACGCCTCTATTATTGCTTATTATTATGGATGGGTCTTGATTGATGGACGGTTTGTCTTTTCTACACGCATTAACTATGAAAATAACTCCAATTAATAATGCGATTGTTTTAATTTTATTCATTGTTAATAATTATTTTTTTTACCAAATTTCCTTTTGTAGTTAATAATTTAACAAAATAAATACCATTGGTTAAATTGATATTATTTAATTTAATAGTATGAAACCCCTTATTTTCTTTCTGGTCAATTAAAACAAAATTCTGTTTGCCTAAAACATCAGAAATAACAATCTTAATAGGTAAAGACTCCTTTAAATAATATTTGATTACGCTTAAATTATCAATAGGGTTAGGGAAAACTTCAAACAGAGAAACGCTATTTGATAGTTCATTTATTTCACCTGAATTATTCTGATGTATCACCCCAACGGCATCTAAATCGAAACCACCTGAGGGGTATGGTGTATTCCAAGGGTCATTGATAATATTTTGATATTGGTCATAAGTAGCATAATTTGCTTGAATGCAACCCACAACGTCAATAATTTTAACATGTGTTATCTTGTTAATGTCAAGGCCTGATTGAGAGGAAAGATCTTCCAAATCGAAGGGTGTGCCATATAATGCACGATATTTGCCAGCAAGGTTATCAATTTTCGTTGCATCAAGAGTTCCGAAACCATCAACTTGAATAAGGTTCTGTGTATAGGAAGTAGCTGGGAATCTGAAAAAATTAATACCATCTGAACTCACTTCTACAAAAGCCAATTCAAGAAAGTCATCATTAAAAGAGTTTTCAAAAACTGCAAAATCCCAACCAGTTTCATTTTTAATAGGTTTACTAAATGTCAAGATCGCAGAACCGCCATCGCCTAAACTAATTACTCCATTTTCGCCAGCTTTTCCAATAGCCATCGTATTATCTCCTGTAGTAGTAAAGCCAAGACTTTGGTTAGAAATATCTTGATACCCTCTTGTAACCAAACAATTAGTTGCCCAAGCAACAAAAACAGAACTATCTTTATAAATGGCGGTGGTTCCTATTTGACCAACTGGAGGTGGAAATTGTGCCATTATAGCAAAGGATATTATTATTGAAAAAATGGTAAGTAATTGTTTCATTTGTTTATTTTAAAATTTTACTTTATAGCTGCCTATAAAGACCTGTAAATAGCCATCTGGCTTTGTATGCTATTGTTTATAGGTATTTCATCTGTTATTCTTTTACAAATTTATTGTTTAAACAAACATTATTTCCAAAAATTTGTACAAAATAAAGTCCCTTTTGAAAATCACTAATGTTAATGACTTCATTATTATCAATGGATTTTGTGAAAACCTCTTTTCCCGAAATGTCTAAAATTCTTACTTGTAAATCATCTTGTTTTAATTGCGAAATGTCAATATGAATTAAATCTTTGGCTGGATTGGGATAAATATTAAAGCGATTGTGATTAATAGTTGAGTTAGCTAATAATAGAGGACTATCGGTTGTAGTAAAATTATCGATACAATAAAATGCTGGTGTATTCATTCCATAAGCACCATTATCAGAAGAAGAAAGCACAAATTTTAAACTATCTACATTTCCTAACGATTTTAAATCAATCCAATTCCAGTTTTTAACGATGTAATCTTCCGCATTATTTGTAAATCTAAAATCTGCTAAAAAAAAA
>Ga0066650_10000637_pt1 | contig 12011 bp, 12 predicted proteins | sample CryGey092014_all_FD_59539 | JGI IMG/M metagenome (GOLD analysis project Ga0066650, IMG submission 59539) | Groundwater microbial communities from aquifer - Crystal Geyser CG23_combo_of_CG06-09_8/20/14_all | ecosystem: Environmental > Aquatic > Deep subsurface > Groundwater | place: USA: Utah...
ACTGGCTGAGCAACACAAACAAGATAGCAGATACATAAAAGATATGATAAGAAGAAGGCCGCAGATTGAAAAGCTAGAATTTATCTTGAAGTTGGAAAATAGAAAAGAGAGGGGTGAAGAAGAAAAGAGTTATAATGCAGTTACTGGCTTCAAAAATTATATAAATATGTTTTGGAAAGAGCTTATATAAGATGAACTTCAAAGAAGCATTAAGCAGAGTAGAGAAAAGCAAAGAATTTGATAATTTCAAGAAACAACATCCAAAAGCATATTTATGTGCAGGTTTTTTTGTTCTCGATTTTGAGACTGAAAATAGCACACAACAGCTTGACTATCAACTTGAAGAGAAAATTGCAACTTTCTCTGTCAATAATGAAGTGAAGATAAAAATACAAGAAACAACAAAACAGAAAAAACTTGATAAGCTTATCAAGCCAGAAATAGAAATTGATGAGCTAAGAAAAATTGCCGATAAAGAACTTGAAAAAAAGAAAATAGTAAGCAAGCTAAACAAAATTATTGCAATTTTGCAAATGCATGAAGGTAAATGCATATGGAACCTTACATGCATGCTAGAAAGTTTTGCTATGTTAAGAATGCATGTTGATGCCTTGAATGGAAAAATTCTCAAAGCAGAAAAAGCTTCTTTATTTGATTTTGTAAAGAGAGTTAAGTAAAAGGAACTGATAAAATCTGGAAATAGATGATTAGTACTTATGATTAGTATTTATGTGATCACTTATTAAAATTATAAAAAGATTAATCAACAAACCGCAAATAAACAGAAAACTTATTTCTGTGTAAACCAAAATTTATACTCTTTGCCTTTTTTTTGTAGGCAGCAAAATCCAAATCTTTCAAACTGACAAATTTCTCCTACTTTTAATTTCCTTATTGTTGGCTCTCCAAGGCCTCTGACTATTTCCCCATTTGGCATAACCACACTAACTTTTATCAATCTCTCGCAAGTAGGTAACCAATGTATATGTTTTGCATTTAGCTTCTTGTCAAGTTTTGTTGACAAAAATTGCATGTTTTGAAAATTGAAAAGATACATTAACCTATATGTTTTGTCTTTTTCTATCTTATCGTCTTCTGATATATAAAACTCATTTCCTACCTTTAGAATTCTATTGCCTCTTTTTTTGTAGTCTGGGTGTAAGGGAATTGCTACTGTCAATGCATGCAATTTTGGAGCATCTTTTATCTTTATTTTTTTTGGATTTTTGATGAAAAAATATCTATTACTTTTTTCAATTGCTTTCTTGTTTTCTGCATACAAAACATCAATTGGAGCTTTTATTTCTGTATCTGAAATTCCTAACTTGAGGCAAAAATTTCTTACTGCTTCTGGCATGAAACCTCTTTTCTCGAGAGATTGTAAACTCCATGTTCTTGGATCATCCCAACCAATATACTTTTTGCTTTCTACTTCCTTCAGACTTTTGCTTTTGCTTATCTTTATTCCCTCTAGCTGGATAAGACCTGTATGCAAGATTACTGGATCGTATCTAGGAAACAAAATTTTCCAGATAAGCCTTTCCATTTCTGTTTCCATCATCAAATCCTTACCTCTTATGATATGTGTTATATCAAGTAAAGCGTCATCTATTACCCAAGAAAAATCAAGCAAAGGCCAAACCTTGTATTTATTTTTTGTGCGAGGATGTTTTCTGTCAACTATTCTAAACAAAACTCTGTCACGAAAAGCAGGATTTGGATGCTGCATATTTGTCTTGATACGTAAAACTGCCTGGCCAGCAAAAAATTCTCCTTCAAGCATCCTTTTCCACCAGTCTATTTGCATAGGAATAGGATGTTGTCTGCATCCACATTCTCTTCCCTCTTTTCTATTTTTTCTTAACTTTTCTGCAGAACAAAAACATACATAAGCAGAGCCCTTTCTTATTAGTTTTTCTGCATACTCATAATAAATTTCTAGCCTGTCAGACTTGTAAATTATTGGCTTCTCAAATTTTATTTTTAACCATTCCAAGCTTTTTGGTATTAGTCTATAAGCTTCCTTGCATACATATTTTTCTGCACTTCCTATTGTGTCATCAATTACAAGAAAAAGTTTTCCTTTGTAAAATTTGGTATAGTAATCATTTATTATTGCAGAATGGGCATTACCTATATGTAAAGCACCAGAAGGAAATGGTGCCAAACGCATAACAACTTTTCCTTTTTTTGCTTTTGGTAATGCTACTAAGCCTTCTTTTTTCTCTGGCTTTTTAACAAGTTTTTTTATTGTTTGGAACTGTTTTTCCTGCTCTTCTTTTCTAAGCCTGTTAACTTTCCTGATAGTTTCTTTCAAAATAGGCATGATATTCTTGATATCTTTTTTTTTCAAGCCGACTTGAAAAAGTTTTGAAAGAACTGCTCCTTCTCTAGCTTTGCCATCATGTAACAGAGCATTTTGTAAGGCGTACGCAAGCATAAGATCCTCTTTAATCGCCTCTTTTTTTATTGCTTTTTTTTCTGCCATATTTTTTTGAAGAAAGAAGAGTTAATAAAGATTTTGTTATAACAACACTTTAAAATAAAATCTTTTTGTATTATCCGGAAATAGTGTTACCTCGACAAAAAAGATAAGCCTTGCTAAACAGCAAGAGCTTATGAAAAAACTCAGTAATGCAAGATAAGTGGATTGTTAGAGAGATGGAGAAAAGAGAAATAGGAGCATGGACAATAGCAAAAATACAAGATATAACACCAAGGCATGCAAGAAGAGTGCATAAAAAGTATAAAGGCATTAAAGACCCAAAGCTTCTCCCTTGTGGAAGAAAGCCTAGAGAAATAACCAAAGAAGAAAGAGAAGCAGTAGTTAAAGCCTACAGAGAATATCTTGTAGGAGCAACGATGATAGAACAAATTCTCGAGGAGAAAGATATTCATATAAACCATAACAGGATACATAAGATTTTACTTGAGGAAGGGCTTGCAAAGCAACAGCAGAAGAAAAGGAAATGGATAAGATATGAGAAAAACATAGTTTGAGTTTAGTTCATAGTGACTGGGCAGAGTACAAAGGATGGAAGTTTATGCTGATTAAGGATGATGCCTCACGTTTTATAACAGGTTATGGTAAGTTCAAGCATGCAACAGAAAAGAATGGAATAAAGGTTTTCGAAAAGAGTTTGAAATATGGTATACCTAAGCAGTTTCATTCAGATAATGGATCTGTTTTCAGAGCAAATGAGCAGGAAGGCAAGCGCAAAGGTGAAGCTGACTTTGAGAAAGTTATTAGAAAAGCAGGAATTCGCCACATATTCACAAGAGTTAGACATCCGCAAGGAAATGGTAAGATGGAAAAGCTCAGCGATACGATCATGAATTTGTGGGATAAGCTAGGCTCTTTTGAGAAAGCAGTTAGACATTACAACTACAAGAAACCTCATTGGAGCCTGAATAATGGAAAAACCAGAACACCTTATCAAGCTTTCCTTGATAAAAAGAGAAAATAGCAAATAATTTAAAGTTAAGATGGCTAACTCTGATTATCGAGAGGACAATAATAGTGGACAACACATTTTACTTTGTTATTTATGCAATAACCTTAAATTGGATGAGCTTAACAAGAGGTCCTCTTGGTCTTCCTGGGGTTCCAAAGCCAATTTTATTTGGTTTTTAATTTTAATATTTCAACGCATTCCTTCAGCGTATTAACTGTTTTAGCTTTATTTTTTTCAAGCATTTCTCTTGCATGGCTTTCGAAATATCTTAGGTGAGATGCACCCAAACATTTTTCCAGATCGCTTTTTAATCTATCTGCTGAACTTCTTAACAGATTTTTCTTTTCTACGTTGTAATTAGCTATAGTGTCTAAATCGTCAATTATGTAACTGGACACGTGGATTGTATCAACATCTATTCTTTTATAAGTGGAAGCCACATTATTAGAGCCGACATAGTATTCTATTCCCGGCAATTTACTTTTCATTCTTTCATTTAGTTCTTCTATTGTTTTCCTGAGAGTTCCACTACCTGAGATATACCATGAGTCGCTAAGCGGATATGCTTTTATATGACATCCTCCACACTTTTCGCAGTCCTCCATACGAACAGATATTATACCTGATCTCTTCTTGAATTTCTCCTTAAGATCGGCAATAGGATGCCCTTCAAGAGGCATGTCCTTTATGTTTGCTACTAATGTTTTTAGATTTTTAATAGTCTCTTTTTCAAGTGTTTTTTGTTTTGTTTCGTTTGTCATTTTCTTTTACCTCCTTGTCTTTTGCATCATCGCGTCGTGCTCATTCAAGTTTTTTTTCCAACCCTTTTTCTTCCTTTCCTAAGCTCTTAAGCATGTATAGATATTCTGCCAAAAGACTAGGTATTGCTATTGCTCCTGCTATTACAGCAGTTTTCTCATTTCCTTGTTGATAGGCTTTTATTGCTGTTGCAGCTACTATATAAGGTGTTACTATTGCTGTTGCTTCTATATAAGGTCTATATTTTTCTTTCAGCTTTTTTATTAAATTTTTCATTTTGTTTACCTCCTTGTTTTGTTGTTCCTTCTTAATAATAACAGTATAAGGGATTATTTAAATACTAGCTCTCTAATTTTGGAGAGCAATATTTCCAATAACTGTTTCGGTGTATGCGAAGTTGTGCCGAAGGCACAATTTGGGTGAGGCTACAAGAATCTTTTAACTGATGGACTTAGCTATTTGCAGAATCAGCTTCAAAAAGCTAAATAATTATGTTAACAAAATCTTAAGTCTTTTAGGTATTCTATCAGCGGACTATACTAAAGGTGGTAAGAAGTTAGGTACTTACTTTATCAATTCTTCCACTTTATTCTTCATAAATCGGTTTTATGTTTAATCTTTTTTCTATTCTCCCAATTTTATGCTCTAACAAGTCAAGCCTTTCGAGAATTTTGTAAGTTCTTTCTGAAAGCAAAGAAATCTTTTCTTTTATATTTTCAAATTTTGTTGACTTTGCTATTTCGCCTGCTTCTGATTTTTCACTTGTCCCAACAGAAGCAAGAGAGCCGAGAAAACCTGTTCCAGACTCAGCTAAGGACTCTGAACTTAAATTATTACTAATACTTTTATCTTCTTCAGCTATAGGTTCTTTTATCAAACCTCTTTTTTGTAAATCGCCTAGGTCTATTACAAGATCCTTTTTTCTTTTTTTGAATAATCTGAATACCATTTTTTTCTCCTTTTCCTTTTATTTTTTCTTTAACTTTAACCTTTCAGCGCATCTGCTATTGCTTTTCCAAAAGCTTTCGCAGCAGCAGGACCATTGGCAGTTATTATCTTGCCATCTTTCTCAACTGCCTTGCCAGTATAAATTGCTCCTTTTTCTTGTAATATTCCTGCTTGCTCTCCTCCACTATCCCAGACAGTTGCATTCTTGCCTTGTAAAATACCAGCATTTGCAAGAATTATCGGCGCTACACATATTGCAGCAACTATCTTTCCTTGTGCAAAAGCAGCTTTTGCTATTTTCAATGCTTGAGCATCTGAAAAATACTGTTCTGCTCCAGGGCCACCAATAAAAATTATTGCATCATAATCTTCTACCTTAACTTCTTCAAGCAGCAAATCTATTGTTACTTTCTCTCCTATTGCGCTTGTGGCTTCTTTACTTGTAGAAGCAATTTTGACATTAGCTACTTTTTCCACTTCTGCTTTTGTGTTTGCAAATTCTATAGGCTGAAAATCTCTCTCTGCTATAATTAACAAAACATCCATCTTTACCTCCTTTTCAGCAGTTTTTCTAAATTTGATAAAGCCAAAAACTGATACAATTAATATTATCAAAAAAATCAAAGCCATATCTTTTTCATTTCCTTGACTTTATCCTTACCGTATCTATCCTTACCGAAAGTAATAAAAATACTGCTTTATTTATACTTTTCGGAAGAATGGCAGAAGAAGATATAACAAAAGAACTTGAGAAAGGAGAAAAACTAACAGAAGCAGGAACAATAGCAAAAATCATAGCAAAAACCAACCCAAGATATGATGCGCTAAGAGGGAGAGGCGAGATAAAAGAAGGTGAAAGAGTAGTTTCCCCATTTACTGTATGGCAAAATGGAATAGTTTATGATTCTTCTTCTCAGACTCTTGAACCATTATATTTTTGGATCCTTGACTGGCTAGGAACAGCAGGAGCAAAAGTAGAAAAACTTGTTGATAATTTTACAGCTTCTCCTGGCTCAGGATATTTTGCTGACCTCAGCGCAAGAGCAACAAGAATGCAAGAAGAAGGAATGAAGATTATGGCTAGTGTTAATACAGTTATCAAAAGCATTATCAATATAATTTATGACCTGAAAGAATTTGAAATAAGGCTAAAACATTATGAAAATGCAAAAAGCAAAAAAAAAGAGGAGAGAGAAGCAGGCATACTAGGGTTAAAGGCGATATGGATGGATAATGTTGATATGAAAAGAGGAAGAGGAAGTATTAATGCGATGACATATGAGCTACAATTTACAACCTTGAGAGATGCTTTTATGAAAGCAGAAAGTGTAAAAGATGTTGACAAGATGGATTTGAATGATAGAGTAAAAAGAGTGCTGAGGCCGAGAATTGCAGAATTTCTTGAATGGTGGAAAAGAAGCGAGGCAGAGCTAACAAAAAGATATGAAATAGAGAGAAGTTATCTGAAAAGCCAAGTTAGTTCTTTGAAACTATATACAAGATGGGCGAGGCCTTATTTAAGGGCAGCAGAACAGCTAAGAATGAAGGCATCAAGAAGTGCTGCTCTGGTAACAGCTTTTGATACAATGTTACTTGAACTTGCAATACTTGCAAAAAAAGAAATTGATCCTGTAGCAGAAGCATATGACAAAAACTTGCCTTTGAGGTTTGCTAGCATGAGATGGAAAAGAAAATATTATGCCTGTGTTTTTATAGATTTTACTTTTAGGGGTATTCCAGCAGCACTGAAAGGCCATTATGTTTTTGGTGGCAGGGCAGACATCTCTTTCAAAGCTTATGCCTTGAATGAAGATGAGTTAGAAGAAATAGAAAGAAGATTATCAGAAGAGGATGTTGGTTATGCCTTGAAGTTAGTAGAGGGGGTAACAACTGAAAGTTTAGCAGAAATGCAAAAAGACATAGAATATTTTTTGAAAAAAGAAAGAGAAGAGAAAAAAAAAGAGGAAATAAATCCTTTTACTGCATTATTTTCTTTCAAAAAGAAAGAAAAGCCAGAAGAAAAAAAAGAGCTTATAGCAGGGGCGGAGACAAAAGAAACAAAAATAAAAAGGGACAGCCATACTGAGTCAGTATTGAGAACATATGCAGAAAAACAAGCAGCTGAGTTATGTTTCAAGGTATTTCATATTTTCAAGAAAGCACATGATATGGGCTCTTATCCAGAACCAGATTTTGATTTACATTTTTTGAAAAAGTCATGGGAAATAAAGAAAAAATAAAAAATTATTCGTAATTTTTAAAGTACTTCCTTTACTAACTGATTTAATTGATGTATTGATAACATTTTACGGATTTTTATCAAAATTTATTACTCATGCTTAAATAAACATAGATACACTAAAAAATCTTCTTTGTTATCTTTTATTTATTACTCTCTGCTACTCCACTCTCTGCTACTCCAGGTTTTCAGGAAATCCTGGAATTTTCAGCAAACCTTAAAAATAGCCACTTCCTTATTCTGGCATGGAGAAAAAGAAAGAAAGAAAGAAAGAAGAGAAATTAGCAGCAGAAAAAACAATAGAGGAAATAGAAGAGCAAGCAGCAGAAGAAGAAAAAGAAAAAAGAACAGAAGAAGAAAAAGAAGAAGGAGTTGAAACTTTTTTGGAAACTGTCAGAGCTCCAATAACTCCTACCTTGCCTACAGAAGAAGCTCTTCCAATTGGGGCAGCTGAAGCAAGACCCCCAGAAGATTTGGAAGAAGTACTAAGCAAAATTCCTGCTGCAAAAACTCGCACAGAGAGAGAAAAGGAGGAAGAAGAAAAAAAGGAAAGAGTAAGCTATGAGCCAATGTATGGCAAGGGCATATATGAAGAAACAAGGGAAAGAGAGGCAGGAATAGAAATTAGTCCAGAAAAAGCAATAGCAGAACTAAGAGAAAGAGGAGCTTTTGTACAGCCACAAATCTTCAAGCCTTTTAGAGAGCTGCCATCTGCTCACATGGAAAAAATGGAAAGAGAAGAAAGAGTAGAAGCAAAAGAGCCAATCATGAAATATGCTGAAAGAGTAGTAGAAAGAGAAGAACTTCCTTTTGCAAAAAGGGAAAAAAGAAGAAGAATAGATATAAGGAAATATGAAGAATAAAACTAATAAAAAATAAAGGCTAAAGGCTAGAAGCTGAGCAAAATCATCTTATCAAAAAATTATCAAGGTGTTTAAAAATTAATTAAATTTTTTAAAATCAAAAAGTTTATATTCTCATCCTGCTTTAATAAAAAAGGAAAAAAGTAAAAAGAATAAAAAACAAGAAAAAAAAATGGCATATCCTGACGAGTCAAACTATGAATTTTTGTACGGAGGAACTCCCACTAGTCTAGAACCAGAATATGGCGAGTTGTTTACTGGTTATAGGATAGGAGCAGCAAGAATTGGAGCAGCAACAAGCATACAAACAGCTAACCAGATTACAGAAGTTAGCAACAGACTTAGTGAAGGAGTAAAAACTGTTGAAGTCCAACCATTATCAGAAGATGTTTTTGAAGTAATACCAAAACAGCATTTGAAAGAAATTAATCGCTTGAGCAAGTTAACAGGAAGCGAAGTAACAGTACATGCTCCTATGATAGAACCAAGTGGCTTTACAGATAGGGGTTGGAGCGAGGGAGAAAGAGCTGCTGCAGAAGAACATTTGAAAAGCATAGTAGAAAGGTCTCACGAGATGAATCCTCAAGCACATGTTACAATTCACGCAACAGCTGGCCTTCCAGGAACACAAAAGTTTTTTGCTAAAGGAGAAGAAAGAGAAGAGCAAATGACCGCAATAAACCAGGATACCTACCAGATGGCTCCTCTAAGAAGAGAAGAAGCTTATGATCCTCAGAAAGACAAGATAAGGATGTATGAACCAGAAGAAAGATTAAAAGTTATCAACGAGTCAGAATGGGTAAATAGCATATCAAATCTTGCTTTCTACAAAAAACAAGCTGATGAGATTTTGGAGGTAGTACAACCAGCACTGATTGCTTACAAAGAAAAAATGGAACAGTTAGCTAAAGGAGAAATTAAACTAGAAGACTTAACACAAGAACAAAGAGTAGCAATTGGACAGTTAAACGAACAAGCAAGTAGAGCACAGACCTTCTTAGGGAATGTTGACGCAAGTATACGAAACTTGTACGAAAAAGCATATAAGTTTGGAGATTCTGAAACAAAAAAAGATCTTTTAAAAGTTTTTGAATTTAGAAAAAAATTTAAGGAAGAGGCAAAAGAAAAAAAGTTAGCCTTTCCAGAATATATAGCAGCAGAGTCTAGGTTAGTTGACGGGCAAATAAATGCTCTTAATAATACACGTCCACCACAACTTTATATTCCTGCAGAAGAATTTGCTATTGACAAATCTGCTACTACTTTAGGAAATGTTGCTTTCAAAGCATATAAGGAATTTGGAGAAAAATCACCAATTGTTTCTGTAGAAAATGTTTTTCCTGGCATGGCTTTTTCTCGAGCCGAGGAGCTTAAGCAACTTATAGAAAAGAGCAGAGAAAAGTTTGTAGAAGCAGCAAGAAAAGAAGGTTATGGTGAGTCAGCAGCAAGAGCAGCTTCTGCTAGACTTATAGGCGCAACATGGGATATTGGACATATAAACTTGTTGAGAAGAGCTGGTTACAAGGAAGAAAAAGTTATTGAAGAAACAAAAAAAATAGCTCCTTATGTAAAGCATGTTCATCTAGCAGATAATTTTGGTTTTTCTGACTCACACTTACCTCCAGGAATGGCAACTATGCCAACAAAAAAGACAATGGAGGCGCTAGAAAAAGCAGGTTATAAAGGAAAAGCAATAATAGAAGCTGGAAAGTTTGTCATGCATTTCAAGGTTTCCCCACATCCTTATGTTTTGGAAGCTCTTGGCTCACCAATGTACTCTGCGTACATGGCACCTTTCTGGAACCAGATGAGAGGAACTACTGGAACATATTTTGCAGGCTATGGCACAATATTGCCTGAAGAGCATTTCACAATGTATGGAGGTGGATTTGCAGGAATGCCTGTAGAGCTAGGAGGACAGATGCCTGGCAAGAAAAGTAGACTAGCAGGCACGCCAACAGAATAAAATCTTTCGTTAAGGAAATATACAAGAGTAAAATAAGAAGACAAAAGGGTCGGGGAAATAAATAACTAAACTTAGATATCAAATAAAAAATTATCAGCCTATCAAAAAATCTTGTGGAATAGCAAGATTTAAAAAAACAAAAATACTTTCAAGATAAGAAAAAAGAGGGAAAGAAAAAATGGCAAGAGAAAAAAAAAGTGAGGAAACTAAAATTTCTGAAACTAGCGAGACTGAAACAAAAGCTAGAAAGGCCAAAAAAGTAGCAAAAATTGCTCTGCCTACTTTACAAATAAGAACAGAAAGAGAAATAGCAATGGACTTTGCAATAAAACTTTACAGAAAATTTACAAAGATGATAAAGAGTGTTGTTTTATTTGGCTCAACTGTAAAGCAGCTAGCAACAAAAACTTCTGATATTGACTTGATCATAATAATAGATGATTGTACAATACAATGGGATGCTGAGCTTATAGCATGGTATAGGGAAGAGCTAGGAAAACTAATAAAAGAAAATCCTTATAGAAAGGCCTTGCATATAAATACAGTAAGATTAAGTACATGGTGGAATGATATGTTAAGAGGAGACCCTGTTGTTGTAAATGTAATAAGATGGGGTGAAGCTTTGATAGATTTTGGTGGTTTTTTCAATCCTCTCAAAGTACTTTTACAAAAAGGAAAAATAAAAAGCACCCCAGAAACAATTTATACTGCATTGCAAAGAGCTCCTATACATATAAGTAGGAGTAAAGCAGCAATTCTTGGAGCAATAGAAGGCCTTTACTGGGCATGTGTTGATTCTGCTCATGCTGCGCTAATAGCAGCAAAACAAGTTCCTCCAAGTCCAGAACATGTTCCACAAATGCTAAAAGAGCAGTTTGTCAGCAAAAGATTACTTAATATGAGATATGTTGTTTGGTATCGTGACCTTTACATACTAGCACATAAAACTCTGCATGGTGACATAGTAGAAATAAAAGGAAAAGAAATAGACAAATGGGAAGAGCGTGCTGATTTATTTGTTAGAGAAATGGCAAAAATTGTAAGAAAAATTACAGAAAAATAAAAATTTTTCTTTGATAAAAACTCCTATAAGTATTAGCTAATAATTCTTAATATTATTCTATTTGGCTCTATGTGAAATTTTATAGACAATATAAAAATATTATGGAAAATAAAAATACAAATAAAAAATCTTCTTAAGCTTTTGCTGTTGCAATTCTTGCGAGACCCTGGTAAATTCCATCCTTAATATTTTCTGGAGCTTTTTGTAGTGTCTCTTTTATATAACTTACCATCCTTCCTGTTAAAGGCTTTCCTTTTTTATCTACAAAATATTTTTGCACTTCTGATTTTGCGTCATTCAGGTAAATTTGGAATATTCTTTTGACGAAATCACTCTTGCTAAGGTAAAGTTGTTTGAATAAAGGATAATCTTCTGGATTTTCTTTTTTGACTCTTTCGTTTACATATGCTTCTATACTTCCTTCATCACCACTTGCAGCTATTGCTTCAACTTTTTCTGCTTCTTTCTTAGCTTCTGCTAATTTCTTATTTGTTCCAAGATATGGAATCATGTGAATTAAAATAGCTAATCTATCTCCTGCTTTTCTAAAGACAGCTCCAAGATTCTTCTTTACATACTCTTTAATTTCTCCTTCATGTTTGCTAGCATATTCCTTCAAGACAGCCTGTAGTTTTGTAGGATTATTTCCCCATACTTCTTTTATTGCTTCTAGTTTTTCCGGGGTATAAAATTCTGGATTTTTTTCTGCTAGCATTCC
>Ga0066650_10000639_pt1 | contig 12002 bp, 15 predicted proteins | sample CryGey092014_all_FD_59539 | JGI IMG/M metagenome (GOLD analysis project Ga0066650, IMG submission 59539) | Groundwater microbial communities from aquifer - Crystal Geyser CG23_combo_of_CG06-09_8/20/14_all | ecosystem: Environmental > Aquatic > Deep subsurface > Groundwater | place: USA: Utah...
CTGGAAGCATACATTTTCAATCCTGAATTAAGTTATTCATTAATCATTCCTTTGGTTCTTTCAGCTGTTACTGGCATTATTATTTCTTTCACTATGAGCAGGGGCGGGAATAATACTAATGCGCGTATTATTCATGAAAGCCCTTTTAATTTCATTCCTGCCCTGAAATTTACTGCTTTATTGGCTGTTATTTTACTGGTTTCAAAATTGGGCAATGATTTTTTCGGGCAGGCAGGAACTTTTATTACAAGCACTCTGGCTGGTTTTGTGGATACTGACGCGATTACTTTGTCAATGGCTTCATTGTCAGGTGCAGGCATAAGTTACACTACTGGCAGTATCAGCATATTATTGGCGTGCATTACTAATACTTTGGTAAAATTATTCATTGCTGCCTCTGTTGGAGGGAAGGAATTGTTGAAGAAAGTGATTATTAATTTTGGGTTAATGATTATTCCTTTGATTATTTTCATATTCCTAATTTTTTAACTAATTTCTCGGCTTTTTTTGAGTTAATTTTTTTAATCACTGCTTTTATGTGCGAGCAATGGGTTTCTTTTAAACTGTTCCACGTGCAGTCGCAGCACCATTCATCCTTTTCTATTTTGTAAATAACGCTGTGTTTTTTCTTGTTGGCAGTGTTGAATACTGTGAATGCTTTATTCCTTAAACTTTCATAATCTTTTTTTACGCGCATCATTTTTGATTAATAAGAATGATGAATGTATAAAAATATTATTGTATCAGATTTCTGTGCAGTAAGCATCGCATGTTCCGTGGTTCATGCAGTAATAGAATACTCCTGCCTCCCCTTTGTCGCAGTCATTATTATTATCGCATGCCGGGTAAACGCACGCGTTTAATCCGTTAATTTTGCACACGATTTGCCCTGCAAGGCATGGCTGGTAATAGCAGTACGCATTAATTGTTCCGCCGTTGTAGCACTTGTATGCGTAATTGTCGCGGTTGTCATAGCAGTCGTCTTCAGTCATGCAAGCGGGAACCACGCACTCGCTGCCCACCCTTATTTTCCCTGATGAGCAGTTAATTTCAGAGTAAGGAGTGTTGGTGCAGTAAGAATTGCAGGGGTTTATGCTTTTCACGCAACTGTCCTGCGTTGAAATATTGTTGTCATCGCAGTCATTATTAATGTAGCACGTCTCGTAGCACGCATTACTGCATAATACTTGGTTATTCGGGCAGTTAGTGCAGTCAATATCATTTTCCCTGTTGCAGTTAACCGGGCAGTAATCGTCGCTGTTGAATGAACAGCTTGGTTCTTCGTGGGTGCAGTAATAATTGCAGGTTTTAGGGTTATTGCACACGTCAATTGTCGGAGTCAAGCTGTCATCGCAGTCATTATTGCTTATGCATGATGTTATGCACGCCCCGTTGCAGCAAACTTTGTTGTCACTGCAGTCATCATTTTCTTCGCAAATGCTTTGCACGTTTAATGTGTCTATTAAGTCAGTGGTTGCGCTGAAAGTCTTAATTTTTACTATTGCGCTCCATTCCCCGCTTTCATTAAGCATTAAATTCCTGACAATCCAGCTCGTTTTACCGTTCTTCTCTGCAGAGTACTCAGTCACTTCGCCGCTTGTTGGATTTGTCAGTGAGAGTGTCACGCTTTCAGCATTAGGGTTGGTGTTCACGTATAAGTTGAAGTTTTCGCCTGCTTTGGCAAAATCTTTGGTTATGTAATTTTCCGGAAGCGCAGGAATGCTGAATAACAATAATAATCCCAATAGTGTGATTATTCCTGCACTGATTAGTACAATGTTTTTCCTTTCCTTTAAAATTGTGAAATATTTTCTTAATTTTTTTTCGAGTTTAATCTTATTTTCTGAACTTTTTTCATCAGCTGCTTCGTATCCGCACTTGCTGCAGGAAGTGCTTGAATGAACCAAATTATTGCATTCAGGGCAGTGCCACAAATAGGGGTAGTGCAGTTCGTTCGGGTAATTGCATTTCGGGCAAATTTTTGAATTGCTGATTAATTCCCCGCATTCAGGGCAGCTCCACAATTCAGGGTAGTGGAGGGAATATTTGAATTTGCAGTTAGTGCACATCTTGTTATTCTTGACAATGTGCCTGCAATTCGGGCATTTCCAGGATTCGGGGTAAACCATTGAATAAAATTACCACTTCTTATTTATTAAAAGTTTTGAAAAAAGAATAAAAGCACTGAATTTTTTGGAATTGAGTAATAATGAGAGCGTTTGGTTTGAGGATAATCAGTGAAGTTTTCACGAAAACAGTTAGTAAGGTGAAACTTTTGAATTTTAATGAAAAATTGATTCTTGGAGTTATTGCTTTATTTTCCGGTTTTTCAGGATTGCTGTCATGCTCTGCAATTTTTTATAAGACAATGCCCAATATTCTGAACCTTGCTGATGTCAGAATTGCTGATGAATTTTTTAGTTTTAATGCTGAGATTGTTCTTATCTCTTTATTTTTTATTTTATCACTCGTTTTCGGGGTTATCCTGTTATATTTTCATTCTTTTTCCTTATTATTATTGTTTGACGCTGTTAAGATGAAGGTGATTAATTTCAGGAAATCATTGAAGAAGTTCGGAGAGGAGGCGCATTCTTTGTTCAAATTCAAGGCATTGTTAATGTTAATAATTGGTTTGTTCATTCCTTTGCTGGTTTTTTCATGGACTAATTTGCTGCTGAACGCGGGAATTTTTGAATTAATATTTAATTTTTTTGCATTCTTGATTTTGTTCCTGATTGTGGCAGTTTTTCTTTATGTTCTTAATTTCTTATTGGAAGCTTTTATTATTCCTTTAATGTTTTTCAGGAGGATTAATTTTTTGTCAGCTTTTCAGGAATTTTTGAATTTATGGGGGAAGAATAAGGCAGAGATTATTTTCATGTTCTTAGTCACTGTTATTCTTGAATTTGTTGTCAATATTTTAGTGCTTATTATTAGTTTTGCTTTCGTATCCTTATCAGGATTGGTTTTAATGCCTTTCTTTTACTTATTGTCGTATGTTCCGGCTATTATCGTCTTATTGTTCTTCTTATTTTTCACTTTGGCAGGTTTTTGGATTATTAATGTTTTTTGCGTTCCGCTCGCATTTTTTAAGGCAAATTTTTTCATGACTTTTATTGGAAAAATTCATAAAAGGATTAAGTATTAAAAAAAATATTTATGGATTTGACTGAAGCGTTCCATTCATTGGAGAAAAGTGTTAGCAAGAAGTTTATTTCTGTTATTTTCTGCAGCTGCGAGATTGAGTATGAAGGAAGGGCTAAGAGTTTTCTCGGGGAAGGTGACAGGATGATTATTATAAAGCACGATTATACTGTTCTAATCCACCGTCCTGACGGGACTAATCCTGTTAATTGGATGCTGCAAGGTTCAGGAATCAGCGTTTCAATGGAGAAGGACGTGCTGACTCTTGATTGTTCAAGCCTGAAACCTTTTGGGAATATGAAGATTAACATTTTTGAGGTCTATTCTTTAACGTCTGCGCCGTTAGTGGATACTGAACAGTTAAAACTTATTGGTTCTGAGAAGGATATGAGCGACATGATTTACTCGAATCCTTTGCTAATCAGTGATGATTTTGTGCCCATAAGAAGAGAGGAGCAGACAGATTATGGTTTCCTGGACGTGTACGGGCATGACGGTAATGGTAATTTGGTTATTGTTGAGTGCAAGCGCTACACTGCTGGTTTGGATTCTGTGACTCAGTTAAGGCGCTACGTTGAAAGGGTTAAGAAAAGCAAGGGTGTTGGTAATGTTAAGGGAGTGATTGCTGCGCCTAATATCAGCAGTAATGCCCTTAAAATGCTTAATGACTGGGGTTTTGAGTACAGGAATGTAAGCCCTCCCCACACTTTTGTCTGCGATTCTTTTAACCAGAAGCGCTTGAAGGATTTTTAACCACAAATTTTTTTAATAATCAATGTGCTTGTATAATTGTGATAAATTTAATTATTTCATTATTTTACTTTATTGGAGGCTTCAAAATATTGTTCAGTTCGAATCAGAAGTTCCGCATTTATTTAAGCATTGGTTTCATCCTTTACGGGGTGCAGTTCTTACTGAATGAGTTTATTGTTCAGACTGGAATTGTTGAATTATTTTTTAATATTCCAAGGGTTCTTGGTTCTGCATGCTTAATGCTCAGCCCTTTAATTTATTTGAGAGGTAAGGTGAAATGATTTACTTCCTGTCATTCATAATGTCTTTCCTGGAATTTTTTTTCCTGCTTTCAGCTTTATGTGCAATGGTGGTTATTTACATTACCACTAAGAATAAGGAGAATAAAATGTTATGGTGCGGGAGGGCTCTTGTCCTGCCTTTATTATTGCTGGTTTCAATTATTGACCTGTTCTTGTTGTTCACTTCTGATTTGAGCAGTTTATATAATTATGAATTATTAGTAAGGATTTCTGAGTTTTTTTCATTAATTGCCAGCGTATTCTTTTTAGTGCTGGTAGTTGGCAAAAAATACTTGCTGAAATTTTTAGGATAAAATTTAAATAAGCAGTTATGTTTTAATACTTGTATGGATGAATTGTCTGACATTATTGATTCACTTCACGATTTTGAGAAGAAGGTTCTTGTTAATTTGAACCAGCCTGCGAGTGTTGAGAAAATTATGTCTCTTTCAGGACTGGACCAGATTGAAGTTATGCGTGGCGCGCAGTGGCTGAATAATAAGTGTTTAATCGTGATTAAGGAGGACAAGAGTGTTATTGCTAAGCTGACTAAGAGGGGTGCGGAGACTGCGAAGAAGGGCTTGCCTGAGTTAAGGTTTCTTGAAGAATTGGATAAGAAAAATAACCAGTCATTTGATGATTTGAGGAAAACTGCTGGTTTGGACGCTAATGAGTTCAATAAAGCAATGGGTTTTTGCAGGCAGAGCGGATTCGTGTCGATTAATCAGGGAAAAATCATTATTAATAATCTTGGGAAAGAATATTTGAAAAAGGAAGGCAGGAAAACTATTATTCTCAAGCAATTAGTTGCAGAGTCTTTGGATGTTAAGAGTGTGAAGCATGAGGAGGAATTGGACTCGCTGAAAGAAAGGGGATTAGTGGATGTTGAGGAGAAAATTGGGCGTGAATTGGCAGCAACGCCTCTTGGTATTAAAGTAATTAAGAGAGGAGTGGATTTGGGCAGGAAATTATTGGAAAGGAATACTCTTCAAGTAATAAAATCTAAGGATTGGGAAAGCACTGATTTCAGGAGGTATAATGTTAAAGAGGCTGTGCCGAAAAAATATTATGGAAAACTTCATCCTTATCAGGAGTTTATTGAAAAAACTAAGGACAAATTTGCAAGCATGGGTTTTAAGGAAATGACCGGCCCTTATGTTGAGAATAATTTCACCAACTGCGACGCTTTGTTCATGCCTCAGGACCATCCTGCAAGGGGTATTCATGACATTTTTTACATTAAAGAGCCGGAAAAAACTGAATTGAAAGAGTATAAGAATTTTTTGAAGAAAGTCAAGAAGGCGCATGAGAAAGGCATTAAGGGCAGCGCTGGCTGGAGGATTCCTTTTGATGAGGAGTTCACAAAAAAGCATGTTTTAAGAAGCCAGACTACTAGTGCGAGCGTGCGCATGCTTATGAATGAGGATTTGGAAATACCTGGCAAGTATTTTGTTATTGACAGGAATGTGCGGCCTGACGTTATTGACTGGAAGCACGGCGCTGAATTTCTGCAAATGGAGGGGATAGTTCTCGGAGAGGATATGAATCTGCGCTCATTGTTCGGCTTGTTAAGGATGTTTGCCGAGAAAGTAGCCAAGGTTGAAAAGTATAAAATTATGCCTGATTATTATCCTTACACTGAGCCCAGCGCTTCTTTGCACATTTTCTGGAGAGGAAAATGGATGGAATTGGGCGGTGCTGGAATATTCAGAAAGGAAGTAACTGAACCTTTAGGTGTTAAAGTGCCGGTTATTGCATGGGGTTTGGGTTTTGACAGGGCTTTCATGGCTGAAAGGAGTATTAATGATATACGCCAGTTGTTCACTAATGATTTAAGCTGGCTAAGGAATGCTGAGGTGAAACATTAAAAATGCCTACTTTTGATTTCAGCTTTAAGGATTTCCAGAACTTGGTCGGGAAAAAACTTCCAAGAAATCATGAGAAATTATGGGACATTCTTCTTTTTGTGAAAAGTGAAGTTGAGGAATTAGAAGGTGATACTTTAAATGTTGAAGTTGCTGACACTAACCGCCCTGATTTGTGGTGCGTTGAAGGGTTGGCAAGGGCGTTGAAGGGCGCGTTGAATCTTGAAACAGGGCTGCCTGTTTACAAATCCAAGAAGTCAAATTATGAGTTAAAGGTTGACAAGAGCGTTAAAAAAATCCGCCCTTACATTGCGTGCGCTGTAGTGAAAAATCTTAATTTTAATGACCCTATTATACAGCAGTTGATACAATTGCAGTTAAAACTTGACACTACTTACGGCAGGAGGAGGAGGAAGAGCGCGATTGGCATTTATGATTTTGACAGGATTAAGTTTCCTGTGACTTATAAGACAGTAAAGCCTGGCGGCATAAGTTTTATTCCTCTGGGTTTTGAGAAGAGGATGACGCCGGAAGAAATATTATCAGAGCATCCTAAAGGAATAGAATTCGGCAGCATAATAAGCAGCTGTAAAAAGTATCCTATTCTTGTTGATGCTGATAAGAAAGTTTTAAGCATGCCTCCAATAATTAACAGCGATGATGTTGGGAAAATTACTGAAGCAACTAAGAACGTTTTTGTTGAAGTGACAGGCACGAGTCTTTCAAATGTTATCAGCGCTTTGAACCTTGTTGCATCCACTCTTGCGGACAGGGGCGGAACTGTTGAAAATGTGAAGGTAAAATACGGCAGGAAGGCAATGATGACTCCTGTTTTCAAATCTGAAATTTTCAGGATAAACAAGGCAAGCATAATTAAAAGATTAGGGATTGAATTAAATGATAAGAGGATAAGGGATTTATTGGAGCGTGCAAGATTCGGCGTTAAAAAAGTGACAGATGACAGCGTTAGTGTTCAGGTTCCGTTCTACAGAACTGATATTATGCACGAATTTGACGTGATAGAGGATATTGGAATAATGTACGGTTACGAGAATATTATTTCTGAAGATTTGAAGATTTCAACCAACGGCGGATTATTGGGTTTAAGTGATTACACCAGGGTTTTAAGGAAATTAATTGCAGGATTAGGATATCAGGAAATACTTAATTATTACAGGGTTGACAAGGAAGTGTTGTTCAACGCTGACTGCGTGGAAATTGCGAATCCCATGAGCAATTCAATGAATGCGTTAAGAAATGAATTATTGCCTGTGAGCCTTAATTTTTTAAGCAGGAACACTCATAATGAGTACCCGCAGAAAATTTTTGAAGTTGGAAGAGTGTTCGAAAAGAAGAAAGCTGAAGTGAGTGAGCATAATCATTTAATTCTTGTTGCGTGCGGTGCTGATGCTGATTTCACAACTGTCAGGCAGGAAACTGAATGGGTGCTTAACAATTTAAGCGTGAAATATGAAATTAAGGAGTATGATCATGGGGCCTTCATTAAGGGCAGGTGCGCAGCCATTATTATTAAGGACAAAGTTGCGGGTTATTTCGGGGAAATCAATCCTGAAACTCTTGCAAGGTTTAATCTTGAAAATCCTGCAATTGCTTTGGAATTAAATCTTAAAAAACTGATGCAATAATTTTTATTTCGCGTTGTCTGCGAACCATTCGCCGAGAATTTTTGCAGAAACAAGCAAAGATATTGGAGGTATTAATAATACTCCTATAAAAGTGAATGACACTAATAAACCCACGATTGTAATTCCTACTGAATAAACAAAAGTTATGAGCAGCATTCTCAGCCAGTCACCGAAATTGTTGAATATTACTCTGAACGCTTTCGCAATGTCAAAGAATGCGCTGAATTTTTTCTTTTCTGCATAATTCACAGTTAAAGGAGGGAGTATTAGTAAATAAATTAATGTTAATATTACCAATGCCGGAATCCACTGCATAATTAAGAACATTGCAGTGCTCATCATCTGGGCGCTGGCACTGAATGAAGTAATCATTGAAACTATTAATGCTCCGAAAGTTAGCCAGGTAATAATAATTAATGGTATTGAAATTATTCCTGCAAAAATGAGGTATTTTAATCCGTCAAGCAAAGTTTCGCTTATATTTTCCATTGGGTCAGGAATTTCTTTTTTCATTAAAACATTGCTTATTGATTTTATCATTAAGCCCATTACGAAAATTTCCCCGATAAAAGGTATTAAAAAAGCGATTCCTGCGATTAGTACGAATTTAAGTGTTGCGCTCCAGTCATTTGAAATGTATTCCCATACTGATGCGAAACTAACCATAAAGAATAAAATACATCGCTTATTTTTAAATCTTTTAATGGGTTGCTACAGCAAAGGTGCAAGTTATGAAAGGGAACTGCTCGCTCTTTTGAAGGATAAGGGTTTCGCAGTTGTGAGGGTGGCTGGCAGCGGGAGGGCAAGGATGGAGCAGCCGGACTTATTGGCAAGCAACGGCAGGAAAATATTAGGTTTTGAGTGCAAATATTCAGGAACTGATTATAAGACGATTGTCAAGGATGAAGTGAACAGTCTGGTTGATTTCTGCAAAAAATTCAACTGCGTTCCAGTACTCGCGTTCAGGTTCCAGCACACTGAATGGAAATTCAAAATAATCAGTGATTACGTTAGTGAGAACGTGAGCGTGAAAAAGAATGACGACTTGTTAGTCATGGACGAAATAATTTAATTTTCTTGATAATCTCGTTCTTGAATGCTTCGCGCGCAATGCTTGAATAACTCCTTATATCAAAACTGTTCTTGTCTAGTCTTGAAATTACGCGCGTTTTCATGTAATTGTTAACTTCTTCAGTGTAAATCCATCTTAATTCAGTGTCAATATTAATCTTGCAGATTCCGCTCTTAACTGCAATTTGAATAGTGTTCTCGTCTAATCCGCTTGCGCCGTGCAGTACTAAAGGAGTTTTAATTGATTCATTAATTTTTGACAATCTTTCCAAATCCAGTACTGGCATGTATTTGTAAAAGCCGTGCATGTTGCCGATGCTTACAGCCATTAAGTCAATATTTGTTTTTTTTGCAAACTCTGACGCATCGTTAATATTTGTCAGGCTCTTATTGTCCAGAATGCCGACTTCGCCTTCTGCTATTAATCCTTTCCTGTGCGCTAATTTTGCGATTTCCTTGGTTTTCTTAATATTCTGGCCGAGCGGCAGGCTGGAGCCGTCAAACATTACGCTCTTATACGCTCCGCTGTTAATGCATTTCTTGGCATTCTCATAACTGCCATGGTCTAAGTGCAGGAAAACTTTTAATTTTTTCAGGTTTTCCCCTAATCTTATTATATTGTCGAAGTTCATGTATTTAATGCTTGCATTGCTCGTGGACAAAAAAACCGGTTGCTTGGTTTCATTGCTCGCGTTAACTACTGCCTGGAACGTTTCAAGATTGCACACGTTAAAGCTGCCAATGGCGTAACCTTTCTTGTAGGCTTTCATCACTTCTTTTTTCGCATTAATCATCTAGAATTTCAGAGGATGGGATAATTTAAAAATTATAAGATTATCCTTAATATTCTTATGAAAGTTCTGAAAATTAATGCCGGCAGTGAAAATTTTGAAGAATTTATCAGTGATGATTTTGGGGCTGTGAGTTACCCTTTAAATTATCATCTTAAAATGAAAACTTACGATGAGCCTGTTTATTCTGCAAAGAATGATGTGATTATCAGCGCAGGTTCATTAACGAGTTTGGGCATTCCAGGAACTTACCGCTTAATAATCAGCGGCAGAAGCCCTCAAATAACGACTTTTTTCATGAGCACTCTTGGCGGCGGGAGCATAGAATTAGTAAGCACTGGTTTTTCAGCGCTTCACATCACAGGCAAAGCAAAAAGCAGGAAAATAATTATTGTCAGGAATGTTAAGGGGAAGTTAAGCGTTGAATTCAAAAACATTAAAAGTATTCCTGATGACACTATTAAGTTCCAGAAATATTTAATCAAAAATTATTCTTCAAAATTTAAGGGCTTGAAATACAGGTGCTTAGTCATTGGGAAAGCATCAGAGCACACGAATATGGGCGCGATTCACAGCGTTCAAATTGTGAATAACAAGATTAATTACGGCAGCGAGGGCTGGGCTGGCAGGGGCGGAATGGGCAGTTTATTATTGGGAGGGCATAATGTTGCAGGTATCGTGTTCGGAGGGGATTATGAAGATGAGAAATTGTTCAATCCTGATGAATTGTTCCAGAAGGAATTCAACAAGAAAATGGTTAATGTAATTTATGACGCAACAGAGAAGTACAGGTATGTTAAGAAATTGGATACTGGCGGGACTTACGGAGTTAATTTCTTCAGCGAGGGTGACAGGACTTTATGGTTTAACTGGCAGAGTTTAAAATTGGACAAGAAAGTAAGGCAAAAATTGTATGATGGCAAGATTAAGAATCATTTCCTGAAACAATTTAATGATGAAATTATTGAGAAGAAATTGTTCAAGACGTGCGGGGAAGCGTGCCCTGCTGTGTGCAAGAAGGTGTGGAATAAGAGGACAAGGGATTATGAGCCGAGCAGTTCTTGCGGGCCTCAGTGCGGAATTTTTGACATGAAGCATGTTCATGATTTTTCAGGAATTGTTGATGATTTGGGCTTTGACGCTATTGAAATCGGGAATTTGGTTTCGTACATTTTTGAAGGCGTGAGCAAAGGAGAATTTGACAAGGATGATTTTTTAATGAATGATAAGCCTGTGATGAATCCTGATATTACTTTAGAGGATTCAAGGCATAATGCTTTGATTGGCATAAAACTCGTGGAGGATATAGCAAAAGGTGAATTGCCTGTTTTTAATAATGGCATAAGGCTGGCGAATAAAGAATTGGGCTTTAAGGATTTTGCAGTTTACATGAGTTACGGGAAAGAGGGTGTGATTGCGCCGAACATGTATCCTGTGCCTGGATTCTTAATTCCTCTGCCTGTTCAGGGAAAATTCCACACTTATTATGGCAGGGATTTTTTGAATCCTGAAGAAATGGGGAGAGTAGCAGTGCAGAGGGCGGTGAAGGAATTGTACAGTGAGGAGTTGGGCATTTGCAGGTTCCACCGCGGGTGGAGCGAGCAATTAGCGCCAGTATTGGTTAAAAGATTAGGATTAAAGAAGGGCTTGTATGAGCACTGCAAGGATTTGTTCAGGAAAATAATTAAGTATAATGAATTGGCAAATGCTGTGCCTGAATATTATGAAACGAGGAGGACCAAGGAAATACTGAAATATTCCCTGCTTTACCATCTGGAAAATAAATCAGATGATAAGATTGCATTGGAATGGAAGTCAAAATTTGAGGAAAATTTTGAAAAAGCAGCCAGGGAATACTGGGATGGGTTGCGAAAAGGAATTAATGAGGAGGTGAAAAAATAATGGTGTTGTATCAGTGCCAGAATTGCGGCTATGTCAGCGATTACGCGGTAACAGTATGCCCGAAGTGCGGAAGCAAAAATATTAAGAAATTTTCAGGAAAGGAGGAGAAATTAATCAAAAAGTCAAGGAAAACTAATTATTTGCATATGAAACTGACAAGATTTCTTGTTAAAATTAAGAAGTATGCGGAGAATGGAGTGAAGGAGAATTTAGACCCTGCTTGCGTTAAAATTTTCAAGGAAGTGGAGCACAACTGCTACGAGTCGTACCAGAAAATAGTTGCAGAATTGCAGACGCATATGAAGGGCAAAAAGTGGGGATAAAATTATTAAATAAGAATATTTGTTTAAATCTGGGATGAATATCTTGTTTAATAAATTAACAGAATTAAGAGGTTCCAGTATTGGAGAATTAGTGAATACTCGCCTGGGAGAATTCAAAAAATTAGGCAATGACAGCAATGATGAATTGTTCAGCGAGTTATGCTTCTGCCTGTTAACTGCTAACAGCAAGGCAAGCACTGCTTTGAAGATTCAGGAAGACTTGGGG
>Ga0066650_10000644_pt1 | contig 11978 bp, 7 predicted proteins | sample CryGey092014_all_FD_59539 | JGI IMG/M metagenome (GOLD analysis project Ga0066650, IMG submission 59539) | Groundwater microbial communities from aquifer - Crystal Geyser CG23_combo_of_CG06-09_8/20/14_all | ecosystem: Environmental > Aquatic > Deep subsurface > Groundwater | place: USA: Utah...
TTGTCCCAATAGTGATGCTGAGGGCGTATTGGACAACGCGGGGGCCGATTTTGATATCGCTTACTTTTGCGTGTATGCCGAAACTTTTAAGTGTTTTTTCGATGATCTCGGATTTCTCTTTATAGTGCCGCGGATCGGTTGCTGGTGGTTTTGAGACCGAAAGAATGTCGAGTGACGGGGTTTTCCAGTTGGGAAACTTCGGACCTGGTTCTCCTTCATCGGGTTCGGTTTCAATATTATCGATCGTGTCAGTGTTTCGAATGCCCTTTGCCGCATCTCCCTTTGTTTGAAGAGTAGAATGGTACTCGAGACCTGGCTCTGGTGTGGGCTTGATATCAGATGGAATGTGGCTGCTCCCGATAAATTGATCGGTTGCATCGGGATCTGTGGAAAGAGGAAGGGTTTCTGATGAGCCTTTCCTGGAAAACGTGTTTGAAAAGAATTGGGCAATTTGAGCAAGAGACATTCCGGAGATGAGCGAGAAGGAAAAAATCGCTAAAACAAAAAGAATGAGAACGGAGGCTGCCCTTCCAAACGTATCGATGAGAAATTGTGCCGAGGCATAACCGAGGTACCCGCCCCCATGCCCGTCCTGAGCATTTTGCAAAGCCTGGTCAACAGGGATAATCAAGTGCGCAGTAGAGGAAAGGAGAATAGTGAGAAATGCAAATCCGATGAGTGGCTTTATCTCATTAACACGGAATTTCTGACCAAAAAGAGAAAAGGATATAAGTATCAACGTAATTCCCGCAGGGATGGTTCCGATGCCAAGCACAGTACGGATGAAGTCAAGAAATGAACCTTCCACAAACGGGCTGATAACAGAAAGGACACCGATAAGTCCGAGGACAAGTGCGGTGACCGTCCGCGTTTCATCGCTCTTGATGGTGATCTCCTTTTTTTTGCGGGGCCGTCCGCGTTTTCGTCTGGGCATGGTTAGATTGTAGTAGAAGGATGATATGTTGGCAATCCTCGCTTTTACTGCCATCGAACTCACGCGCGGTATTTCGGAACGTGCCGTAGGGACCGCGCGCCAAATTCTGGGAATTTTGAAAATGACACACGAGCAATGCGCTAGGAACTATGTGCCAATGGTGTAAATATGTAGTAGTTGACAACCCTCATTTGTGATGTTAAGATTGCCGAGACGTTTTTTCAGAAAATCTTGTTTTAATAATGTTTCTTTTGATAATTCCTATACAAAGCTTTGTTTGTCAGGCAAAAAAGGCACTCCAGGTGCCTTTTCGCTTTCTTTTAGAGATTCTAAGAGATTCTAAATAGAGATTCTAATTTTGGAGGAATTGGCGACGAATGGGAGAGGTCAAACGTAACTCCGTAGGAAGAGTTAATCTCGGGCTTTCAGATCCGATTGTTCCTCTTCCAAATTTCATTGGTGCGCAGCACACTTCTTTTGATAGTTTCAAAAATGATGGTCTTCGTGTCCTTTTTGATTCTATTAACCCCGTAAAAGATACCCTTGGGAAGATGTGGACTCTTCAGTTTGGGGAATATCGGTTTGGGAAACCGAACCGCACGGTGGACGAGGCTCTTGAAAAGAATCTCTCGTACGATGCACCTCTCTATATCATGGTCACGCTCACAAACGAGCGCACAGGTGAAATTCAGGAACAGGAGATGTTTGTTTCAGATGTTCCCATCATGACAGAGGAGGGATATTTTGTTTACAACGGTGTTACCAAAGTTGTCGTTCATCAGATTGTGCGTGCAGAGGGCGTTCTTTTTGATGAAAGTAAGCGAAGCACACCCCTCAAGAGATTATTCAATTCCCGTCTTATGCCATACCGGGGCCCCTGGTTTGAATTTGACGTGAGCAAAAGCAATATTTTGACAGTCCGGCTCATAAATAAGCGGCCGAAGATACTTGTGACCTCGCTTCTTAGAGTTCTTGGTTTCCCGACTGATGACGATATCAGAAATGTGTTCAAGGATGTACTTGGGCTCGAAAACGATATTATCGAGGCTACTCTTGAGCGGGATCACACCCCAAATAAAGAGCAGGCGGTCATCGACATTTACAACAAGATTCGACCGGACGAAACCGTATCACTCGAATCGGCGGAGAAATATATCAAAGGCTTTTTTTTCAACCAGAGACGTTTCGAGCTTGGCAAGATCGGCCGTTACCAGCTCAACAAGAAACTCGGGGTGGATGTCGAACTGAAGCCTGGAAATTACAAACTGTATCCAAGTGACATTATCGAAATACTCAAAGCTCTTGTCCTTGTAAACAACGGTAAGCGCTTGCCTGATGATGTCGATCATCTTTCCAATCGTCGTATTCGCGGAGTGGGTGAACTTATTCTCGACGAACTTCGGGTAGGAATTGTCCGGATGGAGAAAACTATTCGCGACAGAATGAGTATGCACGGTGAGGAAGAAAAGGTTACTCCCGCGATGCTTGTCAGCACAAAGCCGTTTTCAGCGGCGGTCAACAGTATGTTTGGTACCGGCCAGCTGTGCCGGTTCATGGATCAGGAAAATTTTCTCGGTGAGCTAGAAAACAAGCGCGAGGTTACCGCATCAGGTCCGGGCGGGCTTACGAAAGAACGAGCGACGTTTTCTGTCCGTGATGTTCATTTTTCACACTATTCCCGATTTTGTCCTGTTACGACCCCAGAGGGAACTCCGATCGGTATATCTCTTCACTTAGCTTTGTATGCGCAGATCAACGAGTACGGCTTCATCGAAGTGCCGTATGTTAGAGTTCTTCAGTCCGTGAAGAATGTAAAAGCCGCCTTGATACACAGAATTCCCCTTGAAGATGTCGTACATCCAAAAACGAAAAAAGTTATCGCAAAAGCTGGAGTGTATATAGACGAAAAGACAGCGGCCGCACTTTCTGCAGTAAAAGAGATCAAGGAGATCACAGTCAAATCATATAGAAGTACGGATGTCCTCTATGTGGACCCGTCCGATGAAGGAAAGTATGTCACCACAATGTCCACTGTCCAGACGGATGATTTCGGAAACCTTACAGGACAGCTCGTTTCCGTGAGAGGGGAGGGTCACTTCTTCCTCCGACCGGTGCAGGAAGTACAGCTGATGGACGTTGTTCCTTCTCAGGTGTGTGGTCTCGGCCTTGCATCAATCGCATGTGCAGCCTGTGACGACCCGGTCCGTGCATTAACCGGCTCAAACATGCAGAGACAGGCGGTCCCGCTTATCAAAAATGAATCCCCGATAGTGGGAACAGGGTACGAGGAGCCGATCGCCCGTCAGTCCGGGTGGACGGTATATGCAGAAGGAAATGGAGTGGTCTCGTATGTCGACGCTGATATGCTCAAGATCAAGTATGAGAAGCAGCGCAGAGAAGCGGAGTACCCGATTGTCACATTCAAGGATACGAACCAGGGAAACTGCTACATTCAGAAACCAGTTGCGGATATTGGCCAGAAAGTTTCCGTTGGAGATTTGCTTATTGATGGACCGAGCATGGAGAAGGGTGAGATGGCATTAGGGACGAATATTTTAGCCGCGTACATGATTTTTGATGGGTACGTCTACGAGGATGGACTTCTTATCTCTGAGCGCCTGGTCAAAGACGATACACTTACCTCGATACATATCAAAAAATACGAACATGAAGTTCAGGAGACCGAGCTTGGACCTGAGATTCTAACAAATGATATTCCCAATGTAAGCGAAAGGGCGCTTAGAAATCTTGATGGACAAGGAATTGTTCGTGTAGGCGCTCGGGTACAGGCCCAAGATGTGCTTGTGGGCTGTATCGCACCAAAAGGCGAGCAGGAACTGACAGCAGAGGAGCGGCTTTTGAGGGCAATTTTTGGAGAACATGCGCGTGATGTCCGGGATAACTCTCTCAAAGTTCCTCACGGACAGGGAGGTGTTATTGTAAAAACCCAGGAACTATCTGTTGCGGATGGGGATAAGCTTCCCTCCGGTGTTCTCAAGCAGGTTAATGTATGGGTTGCCCAAACAAAGCAGATTTCACATGGAGACAAACTTGCTGGACGCCATGGAGACAAAGGTACCATTTCACGTATCCTTCCCATAGAGGACATGCCGTTTCTCGAAGATGGGACCCCAGTAGATCTCATTGTCAATCCGCTTATGATTAAGCGTATGAACATTGGGCAGCTGCTTGAAGTAAAATATGCAAAACTCGCAAAAGATCTCGGAATTAAGATTGCTCTTCCGAATTTTGAGAAGTGGAATGTGCAGTGGCTGTACGATGAGTGTGAAAAGAATGGGGTCGATTCATCCGAGCGAGTTACCTTGTTTGACGGAAGAACCGGCAGGGCATTTCCCAAAAAGATGAAAGTTGGACCGAAATACATGCAGAAGCTTAAGCATATCGCCGATACAAAGATACACGCCCGCTCAACCGGACCGTACACGCTTGTCACGCAGCAGCCGCTTGGCGGAAAAGCGCAAATGGGGGGACAACGGTTTGGAGAAATGGAAGTGTGGGCTCTCGAGGCGCATGGTGTGGCGAATATTCTACAAGAGATGCTGACCATCAAGTCAGACGATGTAAAGGGCCGCGCGGATGCATACAAAGCTATTATTCATGGGGAGAAGGTTGAATCTGTTTCCGCCCCGGAGTCCTTTAAGGTACTTATGCGAGAACTTAACGCGCTATCACTCAATATCGACCTAATTTATAAAGATGTCGTGGTTGACAATGGAGAAGACGAACAACCCGCTGAGGCCGTACAAGAGGAGATTTAGCGATTTCTCCGCAATAAAAGTCACGCTGGCATCACCTGACCAGATTCTTTCGTGGTCTCATGGGGAAGTAGAGAAAGCAGAGACGATCAATTACCGCACCCTCAAACCTGAAGTATCAGGGCTCATGTGCGAGAAGATTTTCGGTCCAACGAAAAATTACGAATGCTATTGCGGAAAATACAGAAAAGTACGTTACAAAGGGATTGTCTGCGACAAATGCGGAGTTGAAGTTACTCACAATAAAGTACGCAGGGAGAGAATGGGTCATGTCAAACTTGCCGTCCCTGTCACCCACGTCTGGTATTCCTACAGCATTCCAAACAAAATCGCAACGATACTTGATGTTTCTCAGAAGAAGCTTCTCTCTGTCGTGTACTACACGAGATACCTCATTACTGCGGTAGAGGATACAAGGAAGAAGGAAATTCTACCAATTATTGATGATGAACTTGCTTCAAGCAAAAAAGAGCTGAATGACGAGATGGACAAAGCGGTAAACGCTATTGGAGATGCAATGAAAAAAGAGGTAGCAACGATAAAGAAGTCCAAGAGCGAGGCAGACAAAACTGCTTTCAAAATCGAGACCCTTGAGCACTCGCAAAAGCGGCAGATAGCCCTTCTTCATAAAGAATTCGCCGAGAAAGAGGAGATGCTTATCCGTGAATATGATGAGTTGAGAAAACTTGTTGAAAAGGTTGAAATTGGTGAGGTCCTCTCAGAGGACGAATTTATCACGCTCAAGGACAGAAATTTTGTCTTCTTTACAGCGAAGATGGGAGCTGACGCTCTTAAAGATCTTCTCATCGCACTCGATCTAAATACTACCATTAAAGAACTTCGTCATGAGGTGAATGTGACACAGTCGAATGTAAAACGAGCGAAACTGATCGGCCGTCTACGGCTGTTGGAGGGATTGGTGAAAAACAATCTTCGTCCCGAGTGGATGATACTTGACGTCCTTCCTGTCATTCCCCCTGATTTGAGGCCAATTATTCAGCTTCCCGGGGGTAAATTCGCTACGTCTGATCTCAATGACTTGTACCGCCGTGTAATAAACAGAAATAACCGTTTGAAAAGACTCATCCAGATTGGCGCTCCGGAGGTAATTCTGCGAAACGAAAAGCGGATGCTTCAGGAAGCAGTAGATGCGCTTATCGACAATTCACATCGTCCGAGCCGCCCCGTTGTTAACCTCAGAAGGATGCCGTACAAAGCGTTGACAGATCAACTTCGCGGCAAAAAGGGCCGTTTCCGTAGGAACCTTCTTGGAAAGCGGGTGGATTATTCTGGACGTGCCGTCATTATTGGATCAGCCGAACTCACTCTTAACCAGTGCGGCCTTCCCAAAGCGATGGTACTTGAAATGTTCAAACCGTTTGTCATTCGCGAGTTGCTTGAAATGGAGCGTGCACCAAACATCAGAGTTGCCAAGCAGCTTATTGATGATGAGGACGAGATTGTGTGGGACATCCTCGAAAAGCTTATCGAAAACAGACCGGTTTTGCTCAACCGTGCACCAACATTGCACAAACAGGGTATTCAGGCATTTTATCCCAAAATTGTAGAAGGAGAAGCTATCCGTATTCATCCGCTCGTATGTGCCAGCTACAACGCAGACTTTGATGGTGATATGATGGCTGTGCATATTCCTCTTACGGACGAGGCGGTTGAAGAGGCACGGACGCATATGCTCGCGCAGGACAACATCGTACAGCTTAATGATGGAGGTATTTGGGCTCTTCCGGCAAAGGATATGATTATCGGTATGTATCTATTGACTGCAATCAACGATGATGACACCGACCCGGTGACATTTACCAATTGGAACCGCGCTATCTCATCATACGATTCGGGACTGGTGTCCCTCTCACGCAAGATCGCGATTTTGGTCGACGGGAAGTCCATCGAGACTTCTATTGGCCGGCTTATCTTCAATATGGCGCTCCCGGATGACCATCCGTTTGTGAACGAGAGGGTAACGAAATCAGTTCTAGGAACGCTTGTTAAAAATATAGTGCTTACCTATCCGATCGAAGAAACAGTAAAGGTTCTCGACAATCTTAAGGATCTTGGTTTCAAGTATGCAACAGAGCTTGGCTATGACCTCGCTATGGAGGATTTCGAGATTGATGTCGATAGAGACAGACTTTTATCAGAGGGTGATAGCCAGGAGTTGAAGCTTCAGGAGGATTATCTTATGGGACTTGTTACCTATGAGGAAAAGCTGAATCTCAGCGTCGAATTATGGAACAATATTACCGAGCAGATGTCGAAAAATATCTGGGAACGAATTGATCCGGATAACTCTGTAAATATTCAGGTCAACTCAGGTGCGGCGAAGTATCACGACCAGGCTCGTCAGGTCATTGCGATGAAAGGTCTTCTCCGTGATCCACAGGGTAATTGGGTAGAACTCCCTATCAAAGGAAATCATGCACAGGGTCTTTCCGCGTTTGAGTACTTTGCGGCAAGCCGGTCTGCTCGAAAAGGTATGGCCGATACCGCGCTCAGAACAGCAAAAAGCGGATATCTCACTCGCAAACTTGTAGATGTTGCGCAGGATCTCATAATTCGCATGGACGACTGCGGGGTGAAGGGACATGGACACACGATTGTTCGGGATGACGACATGAGAACCCGCAGACTTCCCTTCCTTGATTTAATTCACGGGCGGTGGACGGTTGCAGAAGTAAAGAACCCAAAAACAGGAAAAGTTATCGCAAAGGCAAATACGGAGATAGATCTGAAGTTAGCGGAAGAGATAGACAAAGCGGGTGTGACTGAAGTTGAGGTACGATCCCCGCTTACGTGCAAAGCACCGCTTGGATTGTGTACGAAGTGTTATGGCTACGATATTGGAACGAATAGACCAGTAGAAATCGGCAAGGCTGTTGGTGTCATCTCTGCCCAGGCCATGGGAGAGCCTGCGACCCAGATGGTCCTTCGGACGTTCCATTCTGGCGGAGTAGGGGAGACAGACATCACACGTGGACTTCCCAGGCTGGAGGAGTTGTTTGAAGCCCGGATGCCCAAGAAGGTTGCGTTTATTGCTCCGTTTGATTGCAAGGCGTCAGTAGAGGAGATAGAGGATGGGATGTACAAGCTAATTCTCAAGGGCAAGAAAAATGAGTGCCGCGTCTACTATCTCAATGAGGCGAAATCGATTGAGGTCAAGGATGGCGCGTCAGTCAAGGACGGTGCCGTAATGTTTGTTTCAAACGAAGAAAAGGAACACCAGGCCCCATTTGCAGGAAAAATTCGGATTCTTGGGAATGTGCTCGAGATTTCAGGGGAGGTTGAAACAACGGAGGAGTATACAATTCCCGAGCGATACAAAGTTCTTATTTCCGAGGGAGATGAATTGAAGGCCGGTACACCGCTTACAGACGGCAGCCTCAACCCCAAACAGCTTTTCGATGTGGTAGGCCTTCGCAAAACCCAGGAGTACGTGATTGACGGAGTACAGAGCGTGTACACCGAGCAAGGTATCGCGATGGATGACAAGCATGTCGAGTGTATTGTCCGCCAGATGGGGAGAATGTCAAAAGTTGTCGAGTCGGGAGATACATCGTATCTGATTGGGTCCTTTGTAAACCACTTTATCGCCGACAGGAAGAATGAGGGAATCGCTAAGGGAGAAAAGAAACCGGCGTTCATCATCGATCAGCTTATGGGGATAACATCATCATCGCTTAAGACAGAGAGCTTTCTTTCTGCAATGTCGTTTCAGGAGCAAGTTCGGGTCCTGACAGAAGCCTCGATTATCGGAAAGGTGGATTATTTGCGGGGATTAAAGGAAAATGTTATCATCGGGCGCTTAATACCCACGGGTGAGAGTGCACGAATAACAGACATTGACACACTCGAGGAGTTTACTGATTAGATAGACGACAGCTAGGATGCCGACCATCAACCAACTTATACGAAAACCAAGACAGCCCAAGAAGAAAGCGAAGAAGCGCATTGGTCTTGCTCTTGACCGCAATACCGTGAAAAATACGGTGAAACTGAGGAGCAATCCATTTAAGCGCGGTGTGTGTGTACAGGTTAAGACGATGACTCCCAAAAAGCCTAACTCCGCTCTTCGAAAAATTGCGCGTGTTCGACTGTCGAATGGTCATTTGGTGACAGCATATATTCCAGGAGAAGGACATAACCTTCAAGAGCACTCAGTCGTTTTGCTCAAAGCGGGTAGGAAAAGAGATCTTGTCGGTGTCAGATATGTTGTTGTCCGTGGGAAGTATGACGCGGAGGGAGTATCAGCTAGAAATAGGGGACGATCTAAGTATGGAGCAAAAAGTCACAAAGAGGGCGGATCACGTTCTATAGAAGAATAACTAGAAATATAACTATTTTTGTACCCATGAGAGGAAAGCAAGCATCAAAAAGAAAAATAGCTCCCGATCCAGTGTACGGAAGTACAACGGTCACGAGGTGCATCAACTACCTGATGCTTCGCGGGAAGCGTGGTTTAGCCGAAGGCTTTGTATACGGAGCGCTTGATTCAGCGGCCGCTACCCTCAAAAAGAAGCAAATAGAAGTGCTGGATGAAGCACTTGCGAATATCAAACCATCACTCGAAGTCCGTTCCCGACGTGTTGGTGGAGCAAGTTATCAAGTTCCTGTTGCTGTCGATGAAAACAGGCAGGAGGCGCTTGCTCTTCGGTGGCTTGTAAAGGTTGTCCGCTCAAAGAAGGGAAAAAATATAACAGAACTTCTTGCCGCTGAGCTCATAAATGCGTGTAAAGGTGAGGGTGATGCGGTTCGTATGAAAGAGGAGACGGAACGTATGGCGGAAGCAAACAAGGCATTTGCTCATTTCCGCTGGTAGAGAGCCCCTCTCAAAAAGTTTCCTTCGTCGTGTTTCGATCATGTATTGAATCTACCCCCACTTACCCCAAACGCTATCGGTGATATACCCCCCGGGGGGTATTATGTATCAGCTTAGTACGCGCTATATGTCAACACGCGTATGGACATAGTATTTGGTAGGGAGGTTGTTCTACTCAGCGGGTTCTTCAGTCTCGCCGGCGGGCTCTGTCGATTCTGCTCCTTCTTCTCCTGCGGGAGTATCGGTTGTACCGTCTTCGCCTTCTTCGGGCTCTTCTGCTGGCTCTGCAGCTTCTTCTTCGGCCTTTTCTTCTTCTACTGTCTTCTGGAATGGTTGTACGAGGGCAATTGGCAATTCCTCCACTCCTTCATGAATGAATTCGAGTCCGTCCGGGATAGTGAGATCCTTTATAGAAAGGACATCGCCTACAGCGCCAAGAGAGCTAATATCAAGCTCAATGTGGGTTGGGATATCCTTTGGCAGGCCGCGGAGTTCAACTGAATTGCGGGGAATGAGCAAAATACCAAGATTGTTTCTTACAGCAGGGGATTCACCTGTTAACACGATTTCTACATCGAATACCGCTTTTTTATCAGGCGCCAGGGACATAAAACTCAGATGTCTAGGACTGTTGCGCCTCAAATCCATTTGGACTTCTTTGAGAAAGGCCAGGTGTTGGTCTTTCCCATCTATAGTGATCTCTACGAGGGGTGTGCCTTCTATGTTGGATAGAAGCACTTCGACGTGGTTAGCGGGAATTTTGAGATTGACAGAATTGCTCTCCTGATCGTACATAACCGCTGGAACCATACCTTCGTCCACCATCGACTTGAGCTTCCGCATATTCTTCCTTTTTTGAGCCTTCACTTTTATTCTTTTCATCGAGAGAGGAATATAGCAAAAAAATCGAATAATAACAAGCTAATGTATCCAAAGATACCGTAATTTGAGGAATGGAGGTACGTGACCGACGTCATAATTTGACAAGTACAGACCCATACGATATGCTTGCGTTTAGCAGTTGAATTGTTAGATTGCCAGATGTCGTGATGACAGACCGCCAAAAGCAGATATTTGAAGCGATTGTTCAAGAGTTTATGAAGCAGGCGGGTGCAGTCGGATCGATGAGTATTGTATTGCACCACAGTATAGGGGTAAGCCCGGCTACAGTGCGCAATGAGATGGTTGATCTGGCAAATAAGGGTTATTTGTCGAAGGAGCACTGCTCGTCCGGCCGGATCCCTACGGACTTGGGTTTGCGGTTCTTTATCAAAGAATTGATGGAGGAGGAACCCCTGAAGAACACAGACGAGGTCGATATGCGGATCCGCGTGTTTAGGAATCGGTTTGATGAGGAAAAGCTCATGTCAGATATACTCACATTTCTCTCCGAGGAGACCGGCTATGCCGCATTAAGTTATGTAAACGATATGCTGCGGTATCGCGGTTTGTCCATGCTTCTTGACTATGACGAACTGAGGGATATTGAAGTGTTGGATGGTTTACTGCGGATCCTGGAGAGCAAGACAATACTGAACCGAGTTCTCTCTGGCTCGAATAGCGAGGAAGAAATCCGTGTGGTGATAGGAAAAGAGAGTGATATCGATGGGCTGAACGATTGTGCGATTATCTGTTCGCTGTTTTGCTATGTTGGAGGCAAGAAAGGATACCTAGGCGTTATCGGTCCACGCAGAATGCGGTATTCAAAGGCCATTCCCGTGGTGAAAAAGGTGAGCAGGGTTTTGGAAAATGCAGTGCGAGGTTGGTAGTGTCTGTGTTATCTCAATGAATCTACGTGATTAATGACTGCAAAAAATACTCGACAATCGAATATGTCAGAAAACGCTCCCAAGGATGGTAATGATACGCAGGACAAGCATGCGTCGGTCAGGTCAGATCAGTGGAAAAAGATCGCCGAACTTGAGATCCAGCTCAAAAAAGCTCTTGCTGATTATCAGAATTTGAAGAAGGACATGGAAAAATCGCTTGAGTTTGAGAATTCTCTTATCCGTGCGGGTGTTCTGCGTTCTCTTGTCGCAATTGCAGATGATATTGATGTAGCGATGGATCATGTAGATGACGAAAAAGGCTGGAGGGACGGGGTTTCTCTCATTTTGGACAAGTTCAGAACGGTTATGGAAGATTTGGGGGCCAGGATGATAGAGGTGATGGAGGGAGAGGAATTTGACGCAAACAAACATGAGGCTGTCGGAGTTGTTCCTGATGGAGATGCCGGGAAAATAGCGAAAGTGCTCCAAAGCGGGTATATGTATGGAGACATGGTTGTTCGGCCTGCTCGCGTGCTTGTATATAAAATGAGTAGTGATTCAAAATGAGTAAAATAATTGGTATTGATCTTGGAACGACAAACTCGTGTATGTCGTTTATGCAGGGAGGAAACCCGACAGTGATCCCGAATGCACAGGGCGGTCGG
>Ga0066650_10000650_pt1 | contig 11924 bp, 11 predicted proteins | sample CryGey092014_all_FD_59539 | JGI IMG/M metagenome (GOLD analysis project Ga0066650, IMG submission 59539) | Groundwater microbial communities from aquifer - Crystal Geyser CG23_combo_of_CG06-09_8/20/14_all | ecosystem: Environmental > Aquatic > Deep subsurface > Groundwater | place: USA: Utah...
TGTAGTCGTAAGATGAAGCGGAAGAGAGCTGCCAATGTGCCGTCTTCGCATCGTTTCATGTTTAAAGGAATCAGGTTGAAAAAGAAGCGTATCTTGCGGTAATCACGCTTTCTGAAGCAGCTGCACCAACCGCCCGTCGGCCCCTTTTCAACAACCATATCGCCCCGTATGTCCTCGGTATAAAAAGACGAATCGGGCTTTGCTCCATTGGTGTGTTCATCCTGAATGACGTTCAACGCAAGAAATCCATAGTCAGAGTATACGTTCATGTAGTCGATCATCGTTTGATCGAAATCCTTTGGAAACGACAAGATGTCGTCATCGATTTCAATGATATAGTCGCCGTGGGCCATTCCGAATAACCGCTTATAAGCGTTTAAGCCCTTGTTGGAGAGATTCCGAATGACCCTCACGCAGGACATGCCTCGGTTCTCCAGTCCGTTCAGTATCTCGCCGGTCTTGTCCGTGGACCCGTTATCCATGATCAGAATCTCATATTCGCATGACCCTGATAGGTTCGCAAATAGAGAAGAAAGACATCGGTCAAGGAATTGATATCGATTCCATGTCAGAATAATAAGTGTGATAAGCATAGACGCCTCGTCAGAGAGTCAGAAAAACGGTTGAAACTTATACTCGACAATTTAAACGAATAATATCAAACTTTATGAAAAAGAGTATTGGATTATCAATTAAAAAGGCGGAAAAGTATGCCCAGCGAAATGAAGCTCAATTTAGGATGCGGCGACAAGAAAAAGGATGGCTATTTGAATGTCGACATTTGCGGGACTCCTGATCTTCTTTGTGATCTGTCGTCATTTCCTTGGCCGTGGGCGGATAACTCTGCGGATGAAGTCTTTTCTGAGCGTTTTCTTGAGCATGTTGAAGATTACGCGAAAACCATGCTTGAAATCCATCGTATCCTGAAACCGGGCGGCACGATTTGGTTTAAGGTTCCGCATTTCAGAAGTCCGATGGTTGCGTGGCATCTGCACCATTACCAGTTTAGTACCTTCTCTCCTGAATTATTATGCGAAAGCCGTCCTTATCAATGGGGCGGAAAAAGATTATTCCGGAAAATATCATTAAGAATTAATTACGTGTGGATAAGACCTGTTTTTGGGCGGTTTTTGGGGTGGCTTGCCAACCTTTCCCCATTCCGCTGGGATTGGCTTGGCTTGCCGGTCGATGAAGTTGAGTTTAAGGGGGCAAAGTGTTAAAAGACGAGGGATCGGTTTTCCCCTTGATCGACATCTGGAGTGCGGCGTAGCTGAGGTTCACGCGTCGGCTGGATTGGGGGCGTACACGCGACCTGGTTCATCAGAGGGGAAAGGGCTTATCCAGCACGGTGCTGAATCGATTCCTCGAAAACATGCATTGTTTACGGACTTGTTTTCGCCACTCATTTTTTGAGCTATGACAAGGATGTGATACGGTAAAAAAAGCTCAACAGCGAGTATTTGAAGTCCCGCTTGATTAATCATCTCGACAGCCAATCGCGTGTCAAAGGCATGCTGATGAAGGCATCTGTTCTCAATGTTCCGTTCTGAGCGTGCTTTGAAGGACTTGAAATCGCCGGCTCCCGGGTCTTTCGCCAGATCGTGTAATCGCAAAATTTCCTCCAAGTGCGCCAAATCTCCCTCGCCTGTGCGTGCATTAAAATCCTGGATCAAATGCGCCAATGAAGTTGTGGGCCTGCGATGATCGAAGGTGCCGTCTTTATGGGGCACGACAAGTACAAGCAGCCCATTGTCCTTAAGAACGCGAATCCATTCTGAAAGGGCTTGTAACGGATTGGCCAGATGTTCGATACAATGAGAAGACAGCACGAAATCATATGATGAATTTTCGATGAATTCTAAATTTGTCGCCTCTGCAATGTGCTGATACCCAGGTTTTTTCCCCTTGGCGAAGGCGAATGTATAACCTTCGCTAATGGTTCCTTCCCACGTCGTATGGCGCTCAAAGTTGCAATTATCTATGCTGTTTGTAACAGAATAAACGGGGATACAGCCTCTTCGCCGGAACATTGGACTGGGACCTCCAATCTCCAAACCTCTGCCGGTTTCAAATACAGCTTTGCAAAACGGGTAATATTTAAGACGATAAGGAAAAACATAATGATAAATGGCTTTGAGAACGCCAAACACTCCATCTGATTCGAGTTTTGCGCGAATGTTCCTAATCACTTGATCCTCCCCTGTACAAAGGCATAAAAGAACCATTTCAAATAGTGAGGAATCCAGCGACAGAGCTTGAAGTTGGTTTTTCCTGTCACTCGATCGCGCCAGACGGTCGGAACCTCTGCGATCTTGAAACCGGCTTTGTGCGCTTTGACGACAAGCTCGATACCGATTTCGAACCCTCCTGTGCTCTCGATGGTTGTGGCTGCTAGAAATGATTTCCGATAAAGCTTGAAGCTGTTGGTCGGGTCATGTGTAGGTAACCGTGCAGCCCAATAGAGGAACAATCCTGCAGTGTGCGAAAGAAAACCTTTAAGTCTGGGGCCACCGAGCTGACGTCCGCCTTTCATGTAGCGTGACGCGCAAACGATGGCGGCCTGCTGTTCTTTTGCAACCTTGACCATGTCGTTCATCACATCAGGCGGATCGGAAAGATCGGCCATGGTGACGATAATCAGTTCCGTTTCAGCAGTCTCGAGTCCTGTTTTGATGGCATTGAGCGCGCCGCGTCCATATGCGTTTCGGACAGTGCAGACTGTCGGCTTAAAATCAGTTTCCAGCTGATTTAAAGCAGGGAGGGTTGAATCCTCCTCGAAGTCATAAATGAGGTTGATCTTAGCCGGCACTCTAACGAGACGCTGAATCTCTTTCAGCGTTGCCAAGATGTTGTTTCCCTCGTTGAAAACGGGGATCACAATGGTAAGTTCAAGGGCATTGTCCATAACGCTCTTTTTGAGTCTAGATGCCGCCGATCCGCACCTGTTCGGTGATCCATGGAATCACTTCATCGAGGATCGTTGCGAGGGAAGTGTCTGCGGAAAAATCTAGCAATCGTTTGGCTTTTTCCACCGACGGGATGCGTTTTTTCACATCATATTTGAACGGCGTGTCAGAGGTGAAACGGAACGGCTTTCTTCCCTGGTGAGTTTTGTTCCAGATCAGTTCCGCCAATTCGATTACCGATGTGGAGATCGGCGTAGAAAGGTTAAAGTCCTCATTGATGGCTTCTCGTTTTTCAATGCAAAGACGGATGCCACGTGCAAGGTCGCCTCCATAAGTGTAATGGCGGATCTGCTCTCCGGAACCGAGAATGTGCAAGGGGTTTTGTCCCTTCACGGCCTTTTGGACGAGATCGGGGACAACGTGACTCATGGCCAGTTTAACATTTCCCGACTTGATCTCACTGTCGCACAGGGCGCGTTTTTCTCCGATACCTACACAATTAAAGGGACGGATAACGGTATAGGGAAGGCCATATTGTTCAAACGCACCTTGGGCAAAATATTCACAGGCGAGTTTTTGAAATCCATAGGTGCTGAGAGGGGGCGGACATTTTCGCGCGTCCTCTTCACGGCTGGGAAAAGTGGTAGACGACTCGAACACCATGCTTGAACTGAGAATATTGATTTTCTTTAGCGTGCTGTGCTTAAGACCCCATATCGCGGCATCAAAGGTGGCGGCTGCAATCCGTTCGTTTTCGGCAAGAAGATCGTATGCGAATTCGTGGAAATAGGAGATTCCTCCGATCATTGCGGCGGCCCCCAAGATCTGATCGCATCCCGATATCAGCTTTTTCATTAGGGGCAGATTCTTGACGTCACCTTCAGTAAAGTGATAGCAAGGGTGTCGGTCGTAAGATTTTTCAACCTTGCCATATTTCGAGTAGTTGTCAATGCCGACCACTTCGTGGCCATGATTGAGTAACTCTTCGACCAAATAACCGCAAATGAAACCAGCTGAACCCGTGACCAGAATTTTCATCGGATATTTCCGTTTTGAATGTGAATAATAATTAACCGTTCAATCTTGGCCACACACCCCAACAGTCGACATACGGGCAAGAGGGAACACGCGTTATGTATTCGGTGTGGGGAACCCCCAGAATAACGCCTTCAGCCTGATGCAAAAATTCTTCAAGGGACAGGGTTCCTGAAACGTAGATGTCCGATACAAGAACGTTCGCCATTTTCAGCTCCAAGAGTTTCTTGATTTTGGAAGAGAGGCTATCGCGGAGATCGTCGTTGTCGGCTTTGAAGGCCAAGCCGAGAATGCCAATTTGACGGTTCTTAAGAGAACCTAGCTTATCTTCCAGTTGCTGGATCAAGAAATTGGGTAACCCTCATTTATCAACATGGCTGAATGGCCAAGGAAAAACTCATTACTGTGAAAAGCGGAAAGTTGCATGGTGTCTTTGAAAAGACAGGGGCCTGCGGCCAGTCCCGCTCGCGCGAAGTGTTTGGCACGCGGGTACTCATCCTTCATGGCATCTAAGATTTTATAGAAGTCAAATCCCTGCTTCTCCACAATCATATAAAACTGGTTCGCAATCGCGAATTCCAGATAACGCCACGCATTGGTCATGAGCTTGGCGAGTTCGGCCTCCGTGGTTGAGAGAAAAATGATTTTCTTTGCGATTAGGGCAAACAGCTCGGCGGCTTCACGTTCTGCCTGAGGTGAGGTCGCGGAAACAATCTGCGGCAGGTTGAAAATCTCTTCAATCCCTTTGCCTTGCACGATACGCTCTGGACAAAACGCAAGTTTACAGATGCCAAGTGACCGTGCCAGCAGGTCGCTCACGATTTTGGATACCCCGGGAAAAAGGGTGCTTCTAAGGATAATGAGATGTTCTTTGTTTAGGTAAGGAAGATATGAGGTGATGACATTTAACACATCATTAACGCGTGGATTAAGATGTTCATCGACAGGCGTTCCTGTTACAAATACGACCACATCCTGATTCTCTGCCTGTGACGCATCGGTTGTCGCAAACAGATTCTTGCCGATATGCTGCCGTAACAGTTCTTCTGCATGTTCTTCTTTGAATGGAAGACATCCGTTCGAAATCTGATTAACAGCCGTCTGATTGCGGTCGATTAGCGTGACCATAAGGGCTCTGCATGCAAATGCAAGGCCGAGAGGAATGCCAACATGACCGCATCCTCCAATAATGCAAATCCTTTTCATGGATACTAGTTTATTGAAAAGAGACTGTGGTGTCCATCGCGCTGATCAGGGAAAACGTGCCTTGAACCTTTTCTTTTGAGTTTAAGTGTTTCATTTTTTGCTGTGAAGTTGTTTTTCACATTTCCTGCCCGTGCAATCTGATCGGCATACCGTTTCGTTAGGGGATGAACGTGGAGTTTCCTTCCTCGATCCGGCGGAAGGAGAGAACCGCGGACATTAGGACGTGAATCATTACGTTCCTGCCATCTTTTCATGTCTGGATGTCGCCGTGTCGCACGACCAATAACTTCGGGCGGACACGAGTTATTTTCACGAAATCGCCCTTTCAAACTTTCCGCCTTCACTTTTCGGCATATCAATTAACATAAGAACACACCGCCAGCCCGATTTGATTGCACCTTGACAAGTATATTGTCAAGATTGTCGAAAAATGTGATTATCTATTCATTTCAGAGGAAAAAGTTAGTGAACATACTGCAACAATGGCAGACCTCTCATCTTGCCCGCTTACGAAAATTACGGCCTTCTTTTGTCGGACCGCGAAATGTTACGACCATCGCTTATCATTTCTGGGATGAGTATCGAATTGATCAGCAGTTTGACTATTTGGAATGTTCTCTTCGCGAGACATGGCGGCATTGCGGTATGATGGAAACTGTTGTGGTGGTTAACAAGGTTACGACGCGTCTTGAGGCTTTCGCTGCTGATTTTTCTGAATGGGTGAAATTGGATGTCGCCCCTCAATTGGAGCCCGGCAGTCTCTATCTGATGAGTGTGGACTGTAACGAGGCTCTTCACAAGCGCTTTGACACGGAGTATGCGTTAATTGTGCAGAACGATGGTTTTCCCATTCGTTCGGGACTTGAGTGCTTTTTGGGGAAGTGGGATTTTATCGGTGCGCCTTACGTGCGGAATACGTGGCGGAATCGGCTTGTATGCAATTTGATGGGGTGTTGGGTCAGCAACGGCGGATTTTCCTTACGCTCGAAAAAAATTTGCGAAATGGCTGCTTATTATTGGCGGAAAAAGTATGCCCAACTTCCTGATAGCCGCCAAGTTTCAGAAGATGTGTTCTATACGGAAACGCTACCCTTACGTGAACGTGAATATCGGAAAGCCGTTCGGATTGCGGATTATTCCCATGCCCTTAGCTTCTCCTACGATGCGGCATTCCCTTCAAGGAACCGTTTCGCCGTTTGGCTTTCATGGTGTTAAAGCGTTCGAATCGCTTTTCGCGGCCGGATGGGTTTCTGAATAAGGACCGAAACGCCCGCAGACAAAATCTTTATAACCTTGCCAAAACATATATATCCGTGCGACCTTGTGGGTGTCAAATAGAAACGCTTTTATGATCAACTTAAGCGTGTTTTTTTTGTCCGCTCGGATAAAGTCGCTGGGTTCATTATTTTTCTTCCAGAAATATAACCCGTTCCTGATGATGTAGTACGAACGAAAGGGAGGATGCTGATCGATGATTATGTCTCGTCCCCATCGGCGTAGGGTGGTCGCTTGTCCAATCATGTGTACGAGGTGAGCATCTGAACACCCCAGAATCTTCCATCCCGCCTTTCTCAGACGGAAGCAGAAATCGTGGTCAACGTAGTCGATGAACAGTTGTTCTTCAAATCCGCCTACGTTTTCCCATGCTGAAGGTTTTATCATTGTGCCGGAAGTGATCGCTGTTTGGAGCTCAAGGACGGGCAATGGCCTTTTGGGCCCATGTGAGCGAGTTGTGGCAGGAATGGTTTCGGATGAAATGATATCGGGTGCGAGTAGGGCGGTTTGCAGCTTGATCTCAGGCGCGAGCAATTCGAATGTCGTTAGCATGGTTTGGACCGTGCCACTGGTTATATGACTGTCTTGGTCCATAGTCAGTACCCAGTCCGCTTGGTGTGCCATTGCCTCTTTCATGCCACGGTTCAGGGCTGCCGCAACACCGGCGTTGGTCGGATTGAACACAAGTGAATAGGTTTCCGGATGCGTTTTTGCAAGGGCGTGTTCAAGAAAATCTCTGGCCGCAGCATTTGCGGTGTTGTCGATTACTATCACATGGTCAGTCTGCTCAGCTAGGTCGCGGATGTGGCTGATGACAGACACGTCAGGATGATAGGTGATAATCATGGAAACAACATTTGGCATATTTTTTAGAAATATAACAGATTTGTAGTGGGCGTGACACGGTATTTCGAATGTGATATATATTATCCCATATTGGTCAAATCCGAAGGAATGCTATGGCGGAACAGATAACGAATGCATCTTTGTTTGAATGGCAATGTTCGCGCCTCGAACGCCTTCGGAATATGACGTTTCGACCACGTGGAATGCTTGGGGTAACGGTGGTCATCTATCATTTTTGGGACGATGTGCTTTTTGACAGGCAATTCGATGCGGTGGAGTGCGCGATTTATACGGCATGGCAGCATTGCGGGCTTTTGAAAACACGGCTTGTTACTAATCGAAGTTCAAACCGTATCGAGGCCTTTGCTTCAAAATTCGGCGGTTGGTTTGATATTTGTGTGAATCCTTTTCTGATTCCAGGTAGTGTTCCCTCCATGAGCGTCGATTGCAACGCGAATTTGTTTCGGTATTTTGATACGGACTACGTATTGGTTATTCAGAATGACGGCTTTCCCCTGCGTGCGGGTTTAGAAGAATTTGTCGGACGTTATGATTATGTTGGGGCGCCTTTTGTTAGAAAAACAAAAATAAATAGATTAGTCGGTCTCTGGCCACGTTTTGCAGTCGGTAACGGAGGTTTTTCTCTGCGTTCACGGAAAATCTGTGAACTGGCGTCGTATTATTGGATAAAACGGTACAAGTGGATGCCTCACGACTGGCGATTTGTACGTGAGGACGTTTTTTTCTGCGTGCTTCTTCCCTTTCTAGAGCCAAATTACAGAGCTGCAGTTCGTTTTGCTCCTTGCGAAGAGGCTAAGCGGTTTTCATATGATTGCTTGTATAATGAGGATGTTCAGAGTTTACCTTTCGGGTTTCACGGAAATGGTGCTTTTCAATATTTGACGAGAGCTGGGTTGCTCGCTTCTGATGGACGTGATATAAATTGACAAAAAGAAGGGTGGCATGAATTCGAAGAATGCAAAAGTGACGGTTATTGTTGCATCATGTGATGCTTATTCGGATTTATGGGAACCGTTTTCTCGTTTGTTTAAACGGTATTGGCCGAATTGCCCTTACGATGTTGTTCTTGTTACGGAGAGTTCGGTTAGTGAGCCGGAGCGTTATGTGTTTGATCGGATCGTCTCTTGCGGAAAAGGCGTCGGATGGGGTGACCGGTTAGTGATGGCTCTGCAACAGTTGCAGACTCCGTACGTCATTCTGCTGTGCGACGATTATTTTTTATGTGATCAGGTGGATACGTCCAAGATAGAAAAAATAGTGGGATGGGCTGAAAAGTATCATTCCGGTTATTTTCTTATGGTCCGAACGGCCGAGACGCGGCCTGCTTTTTCGGAGACAGAAGGGCTCTTTGAGTTGAAAAAGGGGCGTGGTTATTGTGTGGGTACCCAGGCAGGCGTGTGGGATGTTCGCTTTTTGGAGTATTTGGCTTTCGGCTGTAACAGCATATGGGAGTTCGAACGGTTGGGGTCATTCAAATGTGTCGGATGGGATCAGCCTATTCTTGGGACTTTAAAAATGGTGTTCCCGTTTGAAGACGTTGTCCACAAAGGTAGATGGGAGGTTCATGGTGTTCGGTTGTGTGATCGCAACGACATTGATATTGATTACTCTCGGCGCAAACAGATGACAGATTTAATGATGGCCAAAGAATATCTGAAAGGTGCCATACTAAAAATTAACCCGACTCTAGTGCTAAGAATTCAAAATTTTCTTAAGTTGGGGCATAAATAGTCAGACATTTTTTGCGAAACGTGAGATGGTTCGGCAAGTCTGCATTCGCGAGAACAGAAAAATGAGGCCGATGACAAAACGTTCTGCCCAGATTGTCAAAAGAAAGATCGGATGGCGTAGCGACTGTTTCCATTTGCCCTCTTCAAAAAAAACGATAAAGAAACGATAAAAGAACCCGAATTGGTGTTTCGTTACGGCATCATGATTCCATTTATCGAGGTAAACCGAAAAAGAACCTGAATAATACTGTTTCTTTTTTATGTGGCGGCTGAAAGTCAGATTCTGTTCATTATGGAGAAGATGCCCGTTGGTTAGGGCTAGCTGAGGACGGAGTGCTAAGATGCGACGGTCCAAATCCCAATCCTCACAGGAAACAAGGGTTTCGTCGTAGCCTCCGACCTTCTCAAGTAAGGTGCGTCGAATGACTCGCAATCCGTCGATACAGGTCGCGTTGTAGAAACTTCGCTCGAAATTTCGCACACGCGTCCACCAACCAGATCCCGTACGCATCTCCTGGATATAAAGGGCATCGGGCGATGTGGGGGATGAAAGCCGACTCTGCAACTCATGCAAGGTTTCAGCTGGTATCGTCATATCGGCATCAACAAAAAAAACATAAAGTCCGTTGGCCTCCTTCCAGCCCCGGTTACGCTGTGTGCTGCGTTCCGGTCCCTGTTGAAAAAAACGGACTGGGTACGTCGTAGCGATACTTTGGGTCGCATCTTCGGAATAATTGTCCACTATCAGTACTTCGCACCAGCCTTCTGAAATGGCTGATCGAAACGCACTTATACAAGCCGCAAGATTATGTTCCTCGTTGCGGGTCGGGATAACGACACTCAATAATAAAGAAGACATGATCGCTATTGTGGCATACGCGGCATGGAAAACAAGTTTGATTTGCACGGGTAAGTAAAGAAACGTACACTTGTTGAAACTAAAGAGAGGAGGTGTTCGGATGGATGCAATGGAGGATCATCCAGTCAGCCCTGTCGAGGTGTCCGTTATCATTCCGACGTATAACCGAAGCGCCGTCTTGAGAGACTGCGTTGATTCTGTTTTAAAAAGTGATTTTAACCCGCTTGAAGTGATTGTAGTCGACAACGCCTCTACCGATGACACCGAAACCGTGTGCATGCGATGTTACGGGACGGAGATGAAGAGGGGACGTGTCCATTATGTTCGGTTATCGGAGAATCGTAATGCGGCCGGTGGGCGTAATGCGGGCCTTACGTACGCAAAAGGACGCTATCTGCTTTTCTTGGATAGCGATAATGTCGTTGACCCTGCGATGGTGGGAATTCTCGTGCGAGCCTTGGATGTCCATCCGGCGGTTGGATTGGTTGCTCCACTTTCCATTCAGGCCCGAAGTGGTGTGATTTGGACGCTGGGGGCGGATTATGATTTTTGGACGTCACGCCCGATAAATCTTCACGAAAATGAGCGTCCTGAAACGGTTCACATGCTTGAAGCATATCCGACCCGCTATTCGCCCAACGCGGTTATGGTTACTCGTGCGGCGGTGGATCGGGGGCAAGCCTTTGATCCGTTTTACGGGGTAATGTATGAAGAGGCGGATTTCGGTTTCAGAATTACGTCGCCCATGGTTCCGGGATTGATTTGTCCACGGGCCAAAACGTTACATATGGGGGCAATTGGAAACGAGCAAGCTTTAGCGCTTCGACGTCTCGGTATCGAAACACCGGAACGGACATATTGTTTCGCACGGAACCGTTCTGTTTTTATGCGACGGTTTGCTCCATGGTATGGACAGTTGAGCTTTTTCCTTGTTTTCATTCATGTTTTCACCATTTATTATTGCTGGATCGCTTTTCGAAACAAGCGAAGCGATATCGCTTGGGCATATTTCAAAGGCGCTTTTCGCGGCTTGTATCTCGCATTCTTTCATATGCCGCCTTTACCTCTGGCGATCAAATAATACTGTCCGACACGATTCATCTCCCGTTCGCGTCAAAGAACACCGTTTCTCAAGTTCTGTCGGAAAACGGTGTTTTCTGCATCAACATGTAGGGCGTGTGCTATTTCAGCAGGTTACACATCTTGGGAATTGCGAGTGAGAACCATGGAACAAAGGTGATCAACATTAGAGCGATGATCATCGCTAAGAAGAAGGGCAGGGCTTTGACGGTTACTTTAGCGATGGTCGTTTTGCCGACTCCGCAACCGATGAAAAGGCATGTTCCGACAGGTGGGGTACAGAGACCGAGGCAGAGATTCGCGATGATGATGATGCCGAAGTGTATGTCCGACAGCCCCAATTGCCGAACAACAGGAAGCAGGATCGGTGTAAAGATCAGCAGCGCGGGCGTCATGTCCATGAACATGCCCACCACGAGCAGCATGGCGTTGATCGTCAGCAGAATAATGACGGGGTTCTTCGAAAGTCCCATGAGCGTCGCTGATACGGTTTGCGGGATGTTGGTGACCGTCATGATCCAGGACATGGCGCTGGATGCACCGATCAGAAGCATAACCACAGCTGTGGTTATGCCGGTCTGAAGACAGATGTCTGGCAACGCTTTCCACGGGATCTCACGGTAGATCACCACGCATAGCAGAAAAGAATAAGCGACGGCGATGGCCGCGGCCTCTGTTGCCGTGAAGACCCCCAGCAGAATGCCTCCGATGATGATGATCATCATCAGCAGGCTGGGTAGCGCACGCCAGCACACCACCAGCGGGTGAACACGTTTTTCAACCGGCGCGCCCGGAACCGCTTTACCGTAGCCGTTACGGATCGAGATGATGCCCGACGTGACCATGATGCAGAGACCGATCAGGATGCCTGGCAGTATCCCGGCCATGAACATCGCCGCGATCGAAACCGAACCGGCGGCCACAGAATAGACGATCATGGCGTTCGATGGCGGAATCAGCAAGCCG
>Ga0066650_10000651_pt1 | contig 11919 bp, 11 predicted proteins | sample CryGey092014_all_FD_59539 | JGI IMG/M metagenome (GOLD analysis project Ga0066650, IMG submission 59539) | Groundwater microbial communities from aquifer - Crystal Geyser CG23_combo_of_CG06-09_8/20/14_all | ecosystem: Environmental > Aquatic > Deep subsurface > Groundwater | place: USA: Utah...
CTTGACGAATCAAGGTTCTGGCGAAGCCAGGTTCTTATTTACAATAAAATCCCAAATCCAGTTAACAATTAACAATTAACGGTTAATATCACTATGGCTAAAGAAACAAAAAAGACAACGGAAAGGAAGTTTGAGCATGCTGACCTAAAAGCAACTATTGAGGAAATCAAAAAAGAGTTCGGCGAGGGCGCCATTATGCGCTTGCAAGAAGTTGAGGCAGTGGATGTAGATGCGATTTCCACTGGTTCCATATTCTTGGATTCCGCCTTAGGCACCGGAGGATTGCCGAGGGGCAGGATAGTGGAGATTTACGGACCTGAAAGTTCTGGGAAAAGCACTCTGGCTCTGCATTGCGCGGCTGAAGCCCAGAAAAAAGGAGGAGTGGCCGCTTTTATTGACGCAGAGCACGCTTTGGATCCGGAATATGCCAAACGACTTGGGGTTAAGGTTGAAGAATTACTGATTTCCCAGCCCGATTCCGGAGAGCAGGGGCTGCAGATTGTAGAGAGCTTGGTAAGGTCAAATCAAGTAGATTTAATAATCATTGATTCAGTGGCGGCGCTTACGCCGAAAAGGGAAATAGCCGGAGAGATAGGCGACCAGCACATCGGGCTTCAGGCGCGGTTGATGAGCCAAGGATTAAGGAAGTTATCCGGCATCGCCTCAAAATCAAAAACCATTATTATCTTTCTGAATCAGACCAGAATGAAAATCGGCATTCCTTTTGGCAATCCCGAAACCACTCCCGGCGGGCTGGCCTTAAAATTCTACGCTTCAGTAAGAGTCCGCCTGCAAAGGCGGGCGCAAATAAAGCAGGGAGAAGACATAGTCGGGTCCCGCATTAAGGCAAAAATTGTTAAAAACAAAGTAGCCGCTCCGTTCAAGACGGCGGAGTTTGACATATACTATAATGAGGGCATTTCCAATACCGCTGATATTATCAATGCAGGGCTGAAATATGGGGCTATTAAGAAAAGCGGCAGTTGGTTCACTTTTGGCGAAGAAAGATTGGGGCAAGGTATGCCCGGAGCCAAGCAAGCGCTGAAAGACAATAAAGAGCTTATGAAAGGAGTGAGAAAAGCGGTTTTAGACAAAATGAAAGAGGAAGGGGGCTAATTTACAATTTTCAATTTACAATCGTAATTTACGAAAACAATTTCCAATTTACAATAACAAAAAACTGCCTTTCGATAAACTCAAGACAGTTTTTTGTTTCTCGTCTGTTAGAGTTGTTAGGGGCGACCCTGACAAAAATATTCTGTTACTTTTTTGTTGCGGCCAAAAGACCCAGATGGCGGGCTTGTTTTACCGCTTTTGCCATCTTTCTTTGATGAAAACCGCAGAGCCCGGTCTTTTCCCTTGACCTGATTTTTCCAAGACCGGTTAAGAATCTTTTTAATTGGTCGGTTTTCTTGAAATCAATCTCTTTGATGTTTTGTTTGCAGAAAAAGCAGTTCATACTTCAATTAAACAAGTAAACAATTTAACAATTAAACAAATGCTTCGCCAACAACTAAACAGATAAGCGAAATATCTTTAAAATGGGATTTCTTCTATATTGATATCGTCTCCTTCTTCTATGGTCGGGATGTCGCCAGAGGGAGAGCCGTCGTCATCATCTGAATTGCCTTTTTCAGGACCATTGCTCTTGGGGCTGGCGCCTGCTGGCCTTGGCCCGAGCTGGATGTTGTCTGCCACCACTTCGGTTCGGTATTTTTTGGTGCCTGACGGGTCATCCCAGCTCCGCGTGGCTATCTTTCCCTCTATGAAAACCAAGCTTCCTTTTCTAAGATATTGCGACGCTATAGTAGCCAAATTTCTCCAAGCAACGATGTTATGATATTCGGCTTTTTGCTGTTTTTGTCCGGTTTCTTTGTCCGTCCAGATTTGATTGGTCGCCATGCGGAAAGAACATACCGCTTGTCCCGAAGGGAGGTTTCGCAATTCCGGGTCGCTGGTCAGGTTGCCTAATAAAAACGCTTTATTTAAGTTCATTTTTTTTTCTGTTGAAAATTTCCTCTATTTTTTTATCAATATCCTTGAGCTCGACCTTTTGCTCTTTCTCTGATGTTTTTTGGGCCGCATCATCTTCAGCTATCTTTTTTGCCTCTCCTTCCGCGGACGCGGGCGCTCCGCTTCGGCGGGCTGAAGGAGCGTATGATTTCTGCTCCGGGACTTCCATCAAGAGAGAGCGAAGGATTAGCCCCTCTGCTGATACGGTTTTTTGCAATTCAGGGATTTTTTCTCCTTCATAAGAGAAATTAAGGCCAGCGATGACGGCCCCTTTTTCTTTTTTAACCGGATAAGCTAAGGTTCGCTCTTCTGGAGAGCTCGCGGTTAAAATATCGCCCCCGCCTTCCTGAATAAGGCGGCTTATTCTCCCTATTGTTTGTTCTCTTTCTGCCGGTCCTGCCTTGACAGACAAGAGACAGGTTAATTGATATTTCTTAGTCATAGCAATACTTTAACAGGAAAAGATTTTTTGGTCAAGATTTTAAGACCATCTCGCTTTTCTTGGATTTTTGGATTAGAATGAAATTATATGGATACATCTATTTTTAAGGCCTATGATATCCGCGGGTTGTGGCTAAGCCAACTAAACAGGCAGGATGCTTTTGTTATCAGCCGGGCATTTGCGGTTTTTGTCAAAGAACTGTATGCGTCCGAAAATCCGAAGGTTATTGTCGGGTATGATATAAGGGAATCCTCAAAAGAAATTTTTGAGGCAGTGGTTGCCGGCTTATCAGCGGAAAACTGCCGGGCCATAAGCATAGGCCTATGCTCGACGCCTCTGAATTATTTTGCCAATTGGCATTGGCGCGCAGATGCTTCTGTAATGATTACTGCCTCTCATAACCCTAAAGAATATAACGGCTTAAAGCTTTCGTTAAGAGGAGTAATGGCTTTATCTGAAAAAAACGGAGTGGAGGCAATAAAGAGAGCGTCTTTGAACACGGGCAGAGAGGACGATGATTTTAAGGGAGATTATCAGCCCAAAGAAGATGAAGCCATAAAACAATATCTGAATTTTTTGATTGATGCTGCCAAGGGGGTTAATGTTTCAAGATTTAAGATTGCTGTTAATTGCGCCAATGGGATGATAGGGCCTGAATTTAAGAGGTTAGCAGATATATTAAAAATTGATTATCAGGGTATATTTATGGAGCCGGACGGGAGGTTTCCCAATCATGAGCCGAATTCATTGAATGAGCAGGCCATAAGGTCTTTGAGAAATTTGATGGGAAGAGATAAGTTTGATTTCGGGGTAATTTTTGACGGAGATGGAGACCGGATGCTGGTTATGACAGAGAAGGGAGAGCCGATAAGAAATGATTTTTTGATAGGTCTTTTGGGGAGGAGCTTTACGGTTAGTTTGGGCGATAAGAGAATGGTCTGCGATTGCCGGATCAGCAGGGGGGTAAGCGAGTATTTGAGAGAGTCGGGGATAGGGATAGTAAGGTCAAAGGTGGGTTACCCCAATGTCAGAAAATTGATGCGCGAGTTGGATATATTTTTCGGGGGAGAATTGTCGGGCCATTTTTTCTGGAAGGACTTTTCATATTCAGAAAGCGTTCTTTTAACCCTGATTCGTTTGATGGAGATTTTGCAAGAAGAAAAGAGAAATATCAGTGGGCTCATTAAGCCGATGCAGAATTATTTTAATTCTGGAGAATTAAATTTTGAGATTCCTGATAAAGAAGGGACAATGGCAAAACTCAAAGAGGCCTATAAAAAAGAAGACCAATCTTTTTTGGACGGCCTTACCGTAGAGTGCGCTGATTGGTGGTTCAATGCCCGGCTTTCCAATACCGAACCCTTGCTTCGGCTGATAGTAGAAGCCAAGACACGGGAATTGCTTAAAGATAAAATTTCCGAGTTGGAGGGGATGATTAAGAGCTAATATTACGAGGCCCGGTTTCGTAATTCGCTTTTGTGCCCTTCGCCTCTCTCTGTTTTTCCTTTTGCGTTTTACGCTTTACATTTTTAGACCTCTATCACGACCGGGAGTATCATCGGCCGTTTTTTGGTTTTTTGGTAAAGGAAATCGCCGATTTTTTCCCGCAGGTTATTTTTTATAAACGACCAGTTGACCGATTGTCCGGATCCGGTGCTGGCCTCAATGATGCTTACCGTTTTTTTCCGGCTTTGGTAAAGCAGGTTTTTGGAAGTGTCAAGATGAACAAATCCTCTTGAGATGATGTCGGGAGAACTCGCCACTTTGCCGGTCTGACCGTTAACTACGGCGATAATGACAAAAATCCCGTCGTTGGAAAGGGCCCGGCGGTCGCGCAAAACCACGGCCTCAAGGTCTTTTGAGCCCAGCCCGTCTATAAAAACATAACCTGTGTCTGCCTTTTTCTTTTCAATGACCGGCAGGTTTTGTTTGTTGAATCTGATGATATGCCCATTATCCAGGATAAAGATGTTTTTAGCCGGGAAATTGGTTTCCTTGATGACTTTTTCCGCTTCTTTCAGGAGATAGTGGTTCGCATAAACAGGCAGGACATAAGTAGGCCTTATCTGTCTGACCACTTCCTGTATGGCTTCAACATTGTTGTGTCCGCTGACGTGGATGTTCATTATTTCATTATGGATAACATTATCGCATTGGCGGTATAGATTGTCTTTCAGGCGCTGGATAGTCCTCTCATTGCCCGGGATGATGGAAGAGGAGAATATGATGGTGTCTTTTTTGCGCAGTTTTACATACCGATGATTTCCGGTAACGATTCTTGAAAGCACGGCCCGGGCTTCCCCCTGGGCCCCTGTCCCGAGAATAATAACCTTGTTGTCCGGGTAGCTGTCTATTTTTTTGATATCAATCAGAGTATTGTTTGCGTCTTTGATGTATCCCAATTGCTGGGCAATCTTTATGTTCATTTTCATGCTGTAGCCGTCAATGGCTATTTTTTTGCCGAGTTTTTGCGCAAAAGCGATAATATCTCTGGCTCTTTTGACTTGAGTGGCAAAGGTGGCGATAACAATCCTCCCCGGCGCGCTGGTGATGATTTTCCTCAAATTTTCCCACATATCTTCTTCAGTGACGAGAGCCCCCCTGTTTGTCGCGCCCAAACTTTCAACCATCAGGATTGTCGGCTTGGGGAGATTGGCAAGATAGTTATAAGATATGGTTTTTTTGCTTGATGTCTCTGTGCCCAATGTCCAATCGCCCATATGAAGGACAATTGCAGCCGGGCTGCCAAGGATGACGCCCATAGAGTCCATAATAGAGTGCTCAACCTCAAAAAATCCCAAATTAAAGCTATTGAGATTTATTTTCTGCTTGGTGTCTTTTATTTGGATGGTTTTTAAGCGCTTTGACGAATCTTTTTTATGGTCTTCCATCCTGCGCTTAATAAGGGCGATAGTCAGGGGCAAACCGACTACCAAAGGAAAACCGAGCTTTTCCAGAAGCAGGGGAGCAGCGCCTATGTGGTCCAGATGCCCGTGAGTGAAAACAACGGCTCGGATGTTTTTTTCTTTGCCTTTGAGATAACTGATGTTCGGGATAATATAGTCAATCCCGGGCATATCCTCTTCCGGAAACTGGATTCCCATATCCACAATCACAATATCGTTTCCATACTCAAAAACAGTCATATTTCTTCCGACTTCTTCCTGACCCCCCAAGGGGATGATACGCAGGTCAGAATCCTTTTTATATTCTTTTTGAGTTATCGGCTTATATTCTTTCCGAATCTGCGCTTTTTGGGTCTGCATTTGTGTTGTTTTAGACATAATTTTAGAAAATGTAAAATGTAAAGATAAAAATGAAAAATGACAGATTAAAATTAAAAATTTTAGATTTTAGATTGTTATTTTTATTTTTTCTTTTTTAATTTTTGATTTGAGCGAGCCCGCTCAGGCGGGCGAGCGAATGTGCCGAGGGAGGGAGTTGAACCCTCACGAGCTTGTGCTCACTGACTCCTGAAGCCAGCGCGTCTGCCGGTTCCGCCACCTCGGCCAGTTGACAAAATATTAAAAAATAGTAGGATTGGAAATATCAAACAAGCAGTTAAGAGAGAGGGAGGTGGCGATGTTGTTGGTTATTGCAATGGCGTTCTTTGTCACAGGAGTCGTCGCGCTTGCTTTCCCGATATCTATATTGACAGATTCGGGCATCGATGCGTTGAACCTCAAGGCTCTCGGTGCGGCGTCTATGGTGGTAAGCGCCCTACTAAGCCTGGCACTCTTGAGGGGAGGAGGTAGTCTGCGGCGCGGGGGAACATATCTCGTTGTCCAGGCAGGGCCCAAGGGCGGGGAGACCCGATTCTTCTATCTTGCCCTGATAAACATCAGGGCAGGAAAGGCGGTTCGCCGCGAATTCAAGAGCAGAGAAGTTCCGTCGGAGATTGAAATCAACTGCATTGTGCGGGCAGGAAAGAAGGGATTTGTCCCTGTCGCAAGAATGGATTTCATCTCTCCCCCGCAGTCGCCCAAGTAGCGCACTCTCGTTTGTTCATTCAGAATGTACTACGTACTGCGCGTGCTGTTGCGCGCTTCCTCCGCCCGAGGACTTCGGTTCTCGCGGCGGATTCTTTTTTTTATAAAAGAGACAATTCTTTAGGCAGGGACGATTGGGGCTGTTTAAATCTTAAAGTAGGGATATTCTGGTAATTTTCATTTTTGACCCAACCGTTAGGAGTGTAGAAATAGCAGGCGCCATTTCTTTGCTGGATTCCTTCATACTCATTTTCCATATTTTTGTCAATCCAATTCGCTGTTTTTAATGTCTTGTCTGTTGGATTAATAGTGACATGGCCATAAAGAGGGGGAATGACGCAAACCTCTCCTTGTTTCGCCTTGACCGCATAAACCTCTTCTATTATATCATTTTTTTCTTTTTGAAGGAGGAAAATCGCTTCTCCTTCTAACACAATACATGTTTCCTCGCCCTTATTTTTATGAGTATGGCCTTTGGTTTTATTAAACTCTTTTCCCAGCATTATTGGGAAAATTACCGTAATATCATATCTTAAGTTGTTTTTTTCTTTCAGTCCCCGGTACATATAATATAATTCCGTATCCGGGTTGGCGGTTTTCTGCCACTCCTTGTCGTATAAAACCGAACCCATGTCTTTCACGGCGCGGATATCGGGTTTTAGATTTTCCAAATTAAAATTTTCCATAATCTCGATTTTAATTTCGGAATTTTTTCGGTCTTTCTATGCCCAAATCCCTACAAATTTTATCAGCCAGAAATTTATGAATCTCCGGATGGCGGGGGATATTTGCATTCTAAATTAAGAGATGGAGAGCGTTTCTCTTATGATTTTCCCTTTGGCAAACTCTTTTTTGTTCAATAAACGGTTGGTTTCAAGCACTAACAAGAGAGCTTCTTTAAGATTTTCCTTAGCTTCTTTGAGAGTTTTGCCCTGAGTATTTACTCCTGGAACTTCCTCAATCCAGGCGAGATGCCATTTCCCGGCCTTTTTATATATTGCTGTAAATTGTTTTCTCATGATGATTTATTATAGTTTTAGGGGTCCTGATTGTCAATTTATTTCCGGACTCTTTTGGTTTTGACGTACCAGTCAGCGATGCCCGCGAATCTTTGAGAAGGGTCAGCGATTATATGCGCCTTGATTCCCTTGATTTCGCCCGAGGCGAGATACATAAAATCAGGATTAAAGAGGAAAATTGCCGGATAGTCAGCCGTTAATAAATCTTGGGCTTCTTTTATTTTCTCGACCAGGACGGCTCTGTCGGACGTGGTTCTGATTTGTTCAAGCAGGTTATCAGTTTTCGTGTTCTTATAGTCCGCAAGGTTCAGTCCCGGATAAACTCGCTGGCCGGAATGCCAGAAAGGGTAGGGGTCGGGGATAATGCCGAGCACCTGGCCGAACAAAAGGGCCTCATACCCGCGCTCCTTAATGGTTGTCTGCTTGATTTCCGTAATCGGGAGGGCGTTTATTTCCGTTTCTACGCCGATTTTTGCCCATTGTTCCTTAATCAGTCCGGCTGTTTCCTGAAGCATTGAGTCAATTGGCAAAGTAATAGTTATTTTGAACGGAATATTTTGGGCAGGACTGATGACGCACACTTCATTCAGTTTTTTTCTGGTGCCGGGACCAACCACTCCGTTGCCGGAAGAAAGCCCTGATGGTTTCAAAATTTCATCCGCGTATTTTTCTTGGAATTTAATGACCGCTTCTTTTGTTTTGTCTCCGAAATAGCCGGAGATTTCCCCGTCCGGGTAAATGTCGCTGAATTTGGCAAGGCATTGCTGGAGATATTCCACTGTTTTTCCTTTTGAGCCGAGCGACAGAGTACTGACGAAATTCATTGTTTCCGCGCTTTTGATTTTTACCAATTTCCCGTCCTGTTCGGCAAACCCGGCCTTGTTTAACAGCTCTTTCGCCTCGTCAAGATTGAATTCTCCTGGCGTGGTTGTGCTTTCCGGACCGTAGATATTCAAGAGAAAAGGAGATTCAGCAATGGCCCCCTTGCCAGACAATATCTTTTTCTTAATTTCCTGTTTATCAATAGCGAGAGTCAAGGCGCGTCTTATTGTGTCTTGGGCCAAGAATTCGCTTTTGCCCGGATTGAAAAAAAGAGCAAAATATCGCGGGATAACGAAAGAATAATCGCTGAAATTATAGACTGACTGATAATAGCCGGAGGGCAGGGAGAGCGCGTTAATGATATTGTTTTCTGCTGCGCGCAAAAGGGACCGCTCGTCTTCAAAGAACAGAAAATTTATTTGATTTATATATGGGACTTGGCTGAAATATCCGGCAAATTTATTTAGATTTATCGAGGTAATCCTCCCGGCTTTTTCTTGAGCGATATTTTGCACATAGAAAGGGCCGGAACCGATTGGCTTGTAATTATATGAGGATAAAGGGAAATTTTCCGCTGAAATTTCCGACCAGATATGGCTGGGCATAATCTTCAGGCAGAGCGTTTCCAGGAAGGCCGGGTAGGCGTTCTTCAAGGTAAAAATTATCTGGTATTGGGAAATTTTCTCTGCCCTTACATCCAGCCATTTTGCCTGAATCGGGCTTTTGAAATCAGGGCTCTGGATGGTTTTTATGGTAAAAATTATGTCATCAGCAGTAAGGGGCTGGCCGTCGTGGAACAGGACATTTTCTTTCAAGGTTATATTATAAAGCTTGCCGTCATTTTCAATTGAATATTCCCTGACAAGGTCAGGGACGATTTGCCCGGCGCTGTCATATTTGAAAAGCCCGGAGTAGATTAAGTTCACCAAATCCCTGTCAACATCATTGGAGGCGGCGTAAATGGGGTTTATAAACCTTGGCTGGCCCAAAATGCCTTCGCGCAGAATCCCGCCGTTGGCAGGCGCTACAATAGTGCCGCCCAAATAAGAGGAAATAATCAGATAGACGCCGGAAGCGAGAAAGACGATAAGAAATATAAAGAAAAATATTTTTTCTTTCTTATTAAGGACTTTTGGCAGGACCCTGACCATATTAAAAGCCCGGCTGATTCTCGGCTTTATTTTTTCCTTGATCGGCTGGATTTTCAGCTTCGGCCGGATAGAGTTCAGCCCCTTTTTGATTTTAGGGTTTATATGAATCGTTTCAAAACTAAAAGATTAGATTTAAGACAGCCAAAATTACAAAGAGGGCGCCCAAAGTGCAGGTGGCCCAGAATATTTTCTTTTCCATCCCTCTTCTTGAGCTATAGAAGGCGCCTCCTTCCTGCCCAAAAGCAGACCCGATGGCCGAGCCCCTTTGCTGGAGTAAAATGCCTATAACTAAAAGGATTGAGACAATAATTTGGATAAAGGCCAATATGTCAATCGTCATATCTTTGTTTTCGCCAACTGCGCTTGGCGAGCAAATAAAAGAAAAAACTCGAAGCCCAGATGATTAAAGTGGTTATTATTAACGGAACAAGGCCGGATATCTGGAAATTGTTCGGAAAGAGCGCATAAGAAACAAACCAGACAATGGCAATATTTATTACTAACCCAATTAAGCCAAAAGTCAAGAGCCGGACAGGGAAAAGGAAGAAGTTCAGAATCGGTTTGATAAAGTAGTTAATTATACCAAAAATTAGGCCGATTAGAAGGAAAATTTTTCGAGCGCCAACGAATTGAACTCCGGCAACGAATTCAGACGCCAGATAGACGCCGAGTACCCCGGCCATGATTTGGAATAAAAATCCTGTCATGTGTTCTATTGTATCATTTCCCGATAAAAAGGCAATAAAAATCTTGACAAAATTAGGAATTTAATTTAGGATATGAGATAGAAAATCCAAATGTCAAAATCCAAAATCCAAAACAGAAAAGAATAAAAGGTCAATCAAAATAAATAATAATAAAAGAAGATGAATATCAAACCATTAGCTGATTATATTTTGATAGAGCCGGTTACCGCGGAAGAAAAAACGAAAAGCGGCATATTTCTGCCGGAAACAGCAGAAAAGGAAAGGCCGGAACAGGGGAATGTTGTTGCCGTGGGAACGGGCAAGAAAACAGCTTCAGGCAAGGTTATCCCCTTGGATGTCAAGGTCGGGGACAAGGTTCTTTTTACCAAATATGGACCAAATGAGATTGAAATTGATGGCAAAGAATATTTGATTGCCAGAGAAGACGACATCCTCGCAGTTCTTGAGTAAGTCCAAGAACTGCTAAATAAATGATTAATGATTAATAATTATTAAATAAGAGCTATGGCTCCCCACTCAAATTTTGCGGGGACTACAAGGCAACCCGCTTCGCCCAATAAGGGGTGTTCCTATTTGGGACACGCAGGCTGCAAGCGCTATCCAATTTTAAATAATAAACATTAAATATGAGTAATGGCGATGGCAAAATTTGAGAGGGATGCTCATTTTTGTACCTACTCGCTAATACTCGCAGACAAAAATGGCAAAAGATATTATATATTCCGAGATTGCCCGGAAAAAACTAAAAGCCGGCGTTGACAAGCTGGCTAATGTGGTAAAAGTAACCCTTGGCCCAAGGGGCAGGAATGTTATTTTAGACAAGGGCTTTGGTTCTCCGACCATCACTAACGACGGAGTCAATATTGCCAAAGAGATTGAACTGGAAGACAAAGTGGAAAATCTCGGGGCAGAGATAGTGAAAGAGGTGGCTTCCAGGACCAATGATATGGCGGGAGACGGGACCACTACTGCCACTGTGTTAGCCCAAGCCATTATTAGCGAAGGCATTAAAAACGTGGCGGCCGGAGCCAATCCTTTGGCTCTTAAAAAAGGCATTGAAACGGCAACTAAAAAAGTGGTTGAGTTTTTGAAAGAAATTTCAAAGCCAATGGCAGGCAAAGAAGATATTGCCAAAGTTGCCACTATAGCGGCCGAGGATTCAGAGCTTGGCGATATGATTGCCGATGTGATAGACGAGGCAGGCAAAGAGGGGGTGGTGACCATAGAAGAGTCAAAAACATTCGGATTGCAAAAGGAAATCGTCAGAGGGCTCCAAATTGACAGGGGCTATATTTCCCCCTATATGATAACCGATGCCGACCATATGAAGGCAGAGCTTGAGGAGCCGTATATTTTGATAACAGACAAAAAAGTTTCTTCCATAAAAGAAATTCTTCCGATTCTTGAGAAAGTGGCCCAAGCAGGCAAGAAAGAAATTGTTATTATCGCCGATGATGTTGACGGCGAGGCCTTGGCAACATTATTAGTCAATAAACTTCGGGGAGTGTTTAACGCTTTGGCAGTCAAGGCCCCGGGATTCGGCGACAGGAAGAAAGAGATGCTTGAAGACATCGCTTGCTTAGTCGGGGCAAAAGTCATTTCCGAGGATATTGGTCTGAAAATTGAAAATGCCGAAATTGAAATGCTTGGCCAAGCAAGAAAAGTGGTCGCCACTAAAGATGATACGACTATTATAGAGGGCAAGGGGGGCAAAGAAGAGATTGAAGCAAGAGTGTCGCGGATAAAACAGCAATTAGAAATAGCTGATTCAGAGTT
>Ga0066650_10000657_pt1 | contig 11885 bp, 14 predicted proteins | sample CryGey092014_all_FD_59539 | JGI IMG/M metagenome (GOLD analysis project Ga0066650, IMG submission 59539) | Groundwater microbial communities from aquifer - Crystal Geyser CG23_combo_of_CG06-09_8/20/14_all | ecosystem: Environmental > Aquatic > Deep subsurface > Groundwater | place: USA: Utah...
AAAAAGGATCAACCGCATGAACTGGAAAGAGTTCAGAAAAATGGTCGGAAACACGTGGGACCCAGGCGCGAACGTTCCCTTTGATCCAGTTGCGAGCAAGTGGGCGCAAAGATGGGGAATCCGTGTCGTGATTACTCGTGGGAGTGATATGAAAAATTTAAAGCTAATAATCGAAGATAAGCCCGCACGAGGTACGGTTATAGAGTAGTTTAATCAGATTTCTTGACAAGAAAAGGGGGGTTCGCTAGTATTCAAACCACGATATCCACAGACAGTAGGTGCGATACAAAACGCGTAAATCCTACCTAGGAATCAAAAAAAGAAGGCAATGCTTTCTTTGGGTCTGTGGATGATATCAACTCATCCATTTTTTTATGCCAAAGACACGACAGAGAAAAGAACTTGATATTCAGCAATTTGTTGAAAATTCCAAAAAAACAAAGGCTGCCATTTTTATTCGGTATAAAGGGGTAACCGTAAAAGCGGAACAAGAATTACGTGTTAAACTGCGTGCTGAAGGTAATTCATACACAGCTATTAAGAAAACACTTTTACGAAAAGCCTTGAAAGACGTTGGTTTAGATTTAACGCAGTTAGAGGATGCCCGAGGAAGTATAGCTGTCGCGTTTGGATTTGAGGACGAGGTATCCGTTGCGAAAATTTTATATGATTTTAGTAAATTCAATCCTGGGCTAGAACTTATTGGCGGGATATACAACGGGGAAATTATCCAGAATAATCAGGTGCGACAATTGGCATTACTTCCATCAAAAGATCAACTTATCGCGAAGTTTGTCTTCTTAGTTGGATCTCCATTGCGTGGTCTTATCTCAGTTATGAACGGTCCTTCACGAGGGCTGGTTCAAGCACTGAAGGCTCTGCAAGAAAAGAAATCAGTTTAATTAATTTATTCATTAAATAAATCTCATCCCTATGAGCGAAGAAAAAAAAGAAGTCGTCGTTCCAGAGCAATTCAAAACAATGGTTGAGAGCATTGAAAAGCTCACAGCTCTTGAATTATCGGAACTCGTAAAAGTTCTTGAGGAAAAATTTGGTGTTTCTGCAGCCGCACCAATGATGGTTGCTGGTGGAGCAGCGCCTGCCGCTGAAGCAGACGCAGCTGAAGAGAAAACAAGCTTTAACATTGAGTTAACAGAAAGTGGCGGAACCAAGATAAGTGTTATTAAGGTCGTTCGGGAAATTACACAGAAAGGTCTTAAAGAAGCAAAGGATCTCGTCGATGGAGCTCCAAAGATCATAAAAGAAGGAGCATCCAAAGAAGAAGCAGAAGAGATTAAAAAGAAACTCGAAGAAGCTGGTGCGAAAGTAACACTTAAATAGATTTAAGATATTACAAAAACACCGTCCGCTTTCATAGTGGCGGTGTTTTTAGTTTTCCGTCATGGGTACACTATAAACGTCTGTGCCAGAAACAAACAAAATTGTTTGATTTGCTTCTGAGATGCCAAAGCTGTCAATTTTTCCAATGTTTGTAATCACCAACTGTTGTAATAGGTTGCCGTTGTTTTTATTTATCATCAAGACTCGCGAGCCATCAGAGTCTAATACGTACAGCGTGCTTGTTGTTTCATCAGTCCACAGTGCATTAATATGTTGAAGTGCTGGGCTAATTTCCTGGAGCGCAAAAGTAGCTTCTTCCCCCTGTGTATATTTTTGTATCGTACCATTTTGAAACCCTACATAAATGGATCCATCAATAGCGAGAGAGTTTGCGAGCGATAAATCTTTTTGCCCTAAGAGCCAGGCTGTTGGTCGCGAATATCCGCCATTGCTTGGCAGTGACTTTAAAATTTGATTTGTATTGATGTCAATAAAATAGAGGCGACTCGAATAGCTTGCGGCAGCCGAAAGGTTTGCGCTATCCAAAGGTGGTGTAAATGATACGGGAGATAGTGAATCTGTCGCGGGCGTGTATTTCGAAAGAGATAATTCTTGATTGAGAATATATGCAACAGGTGAAACTGATGCAAGTAAAAATGGTGTCTGGCTTTCTGCTGTGACTGCGTCGTTAACCTCGCTTATACCTGAGATAATATCAGTTGCTACCAGTGATTGTGCTGATGCGTTTAGTAGTATAAAAGTATTTCCTATAACGGTCGCTTGGGTGATTTTTCCTGTTGGGATAAGATTTGAAATATCTGATAAAATTTTTGGTGAATCGATTAGACGTATTTTTTGAAGACGTTGTTCTCCAAGAGAAATAGCTTGTTGTGTTTGCGCAATTAAATCATCATTACCTTTTGTCGCCTGGAGCGATGCAAGTTCTTGTTGTAATTGATTAATTGCCGCCCGTATACGATTATCATCCCCATACAATAACGATGCATTAATGTCATCCATTGCTTGCCGTATCTGTGTTTGTAATGTCTGTTCAACGGCTTTTTTCTTTGCTTGCTGTTTTCTCACGCCATTAACAACTATACTCTGTGAAAAAATTGCAACAAGTAAAAAAGCAGCAATAAAAAGGACTTTTCTTTTTTGAGAAAGTGCCTGGAACCACCCTAGCAAGTTTGTTTTTCGTTGAGTGTCTGTGGATCGAACAGCGGGCGCGAGTTCAATCTGACCTTCTTTTGCATGACGTGATAGCCCCGAAGCGAACGACTTCGCCTGTAATTTACTTTTTTTAGTTGCCTGAGATATGCTCTGAGTAATTTTGTTCCAACCCTTAGTAATAAAGCCACGTGCTCTAAAAATGGATTTTTTTGTTCCTTTATGTGAATACCTCAGAGGAACCTCAGCTTCTTCATTTTCGGTTATAATTGGTGAAATTCGAGAAGGTTTTTTTAAAAAATATTTGCGAATAGCTGCTCGTATTTTTAATATGCTAATTTGAGTTTTCCGTTTAATAAATGGCCAAAATTTCGGCGACAAAATATCTTCAGTATTTTGTTCACGTTCTATTAGAGTTTCCATTGATCGACTATACGGTGTTGACGTCGTTTGTTGTTGAGCAGTATCTAAATCTTTTATGGTTTTCAATTTTCCTTCTTTCATGGTAATTGACAGAGCGGCAAAAGATGTCGTAAGCGGAGCTTGAAGTAGGTATTCGTCAAAACCTTTTGCTAAAACATCTTGCGCGTGTTCCTCAAGAATTCGTTTAATTTTTTCTTGGGAAAAGTAATCTAAAAAGTTTGTCGTGCTTATAAAAACAATATCTGAAAGTTCAATTTTGCCAGAAGCGACTTCTCGAAATAACTTAAGAGGATTTTTATTTCTAGGAAATGTGTGGTCGCCAATTTCGTAAATGCTATTTTGTTGGACAAAGAAAATTGTGGCTGGGCCTACTTGAGAAAAGTGCATCACATTGCCCGACAGGGCACCCGCAACAAAGGTTAGAGATTCAATAAATGAAGGCGGGCGATTTGCAAAAAAAGTCGGCAAAATTTTATTTAATTGGTGTAGACCTTCTTCAAACGTGCTTTCAGTTAATCGTGTGTTTTGTGAACGGAAGAAACGTGAAAAAGCATTTTGGAGTTCACGTAGAAAATATTGATTTTCTGTATGTTCATCAGTCCGGATTTCAGCCAAAAGAAATATCGTAAAAACTGATTCTCCCTCCGCAGATTTTATTTCCTCGGTAAAAGTCGTAACCGTTGATCTTGATTGATCAGGGTCATAATAAAGGAGTTTCTGGGTATTCGGCTCAAAAGCTGGCATATGCAGTTAGTTGTCATTTGTTGATGTGTCTAGTATACTAAGATTTGACCGTCGCTTCAATAAAGAATGATGCGATTATGCTTGAGCAACTTTTTGGTTCAAAAACCCGTGTTCGTCTTCTACACATATTTTTAAGTAATCCTGATAAGCAATTTTTTGTACGTGAGCTTACACGGAAGCTGAATCAACCAATTAATTCAATTCGAAACGAACTCAAAAATCTTGAGTCCGTTGGTCTGCTTGTTTCTGACATGCAAATGAACAAGCGTTTTTATCATATCGATTGCGAATTTTCACTTTACCCAGAGTTAAAAAGTTTGCTTTTAAAATCTTTTTTGCTTGTAAATAAAAGTTTTGTACGGCAACTTAAAAACATTGGTAATATTTCATATTTAACCCTCACAGGTTTCTTTACTGGTGCAAACAATGTGAAAACAGATATTTTGATTGTTGGAAAAGTCCATCGGGCAAAATTAGCTAAGTTGGTGAACAAAATGCAAAATGAATTTGCCCATCAAATCCGTTACACTGTTATGTCCAAGAAGGAATTTAAATACAGGAACGATTTAACCGATAAATTCCTATACGAAATTCTAGAGCAACGTAGAATCGTCCTCGTTGATAAAATTCAGAAGAACGTATGAGTATCGCGGTTATCTGCTGGAAAAAGGAAGTTCCAATTTTAGCGATCTACGACACGTCAAAAAATTTTTTTTTGACAACACATAAGTTAAAAAAAGATTTTTTTCGTGAAACCGTTCAATTTTTAGTCGCATATAAACATTCTTTTACGCGTTTATACGCGGTGTTTAGTAATGGTCGTTTTTCGCAGGCACGGCAATTGACGCTAATTGGAAATCTTTTTGCGCTAGAATACAAACTTTTTATTGCTTCAAGTACAATAGATGAAAACGTTTTAAAAGCCGCTGATTTAGTTAATCATCTACAAGTAACGTTGCCAAAGATTACATGGACAAAGATTATTAGCCCAGCATACGCGCATCCGCCCCACATAACAAAAAAACTCACATGATTAGGAAAAAGAAGGATACAATATATCACATATCAGCTGGTGGTTTTATTTACCACAACGGTAAGATATTAATGATAAAAAATTATTATCATGGCGGAATAATTCCTCCGCATGGCCATGTTGAAAAAGGGGAGTCTTTTTTAGAAACTGCAAAAAGGGAAATTTGCGAAGAAACAGGTTATTGCAATTTGCGAGTATTACTCCCACTCGGGAAAGCCGTGTATACATTTAAAAATGGGAATGTAAAAAACCATAAAACTGAGCATCGGTGGCTTTTTGCTCTTGGAAGCGAAAAAACTAAACCAAAGCTTGATAATAATGAGTCGCGCCAATTAGAAAATCGTTGGTATACAATCGATGGAGCTTTGCGAGCCGCTACGTTTGAAAACGCAAAGGTTGATTTACGGAAGATTAAACTGTACCTTCAAAAGCGCGTGGTGAAAAAAGGAAGGAAGTAAGAAGTGAAGGCTGCTTCATTTTGTCAACGCGCTGTCCACGGTGCGTTTCTTTTGTGTGTGGTAAGTTTTGAATAACATGAGTTGGATACCTGACAAGCCCCTGTTTTGTTACAGAAATTGTTATTCTTTGGACTTCTTCAGCTAGTTTTTGACTTAGAACTTTAATAAGAAGAGCTGTTTCATTAGGTAAAGAAGTCGACAGTGTTTTTGTTGTTTTTTGTTTGGTGAAGGTTTTACCGCTTATAGTTTGTAGGCTGACATGAATTGTTTTTGAGATATTCAGTTCGTCATTGATTTTTAATTTTAACTGGTAAGCAAGAAAAGATCCAAGAGAAAGCAAATGCGGAATACTGTTCGTGGGATATGGCAAATAAAAAGTTTTTGATATGGAATGTATTTTTGAGGGGGTTTGTATTTTTCGGTCATCTACTCCATTTGCAAGCCTGTGTAAAAAAATATTTTTTTCTCCAAACAAGCGCGAAACCTCATTTTCAGGAAGTTGGCAGAAGGCTCCAATTGTTGTAATACCAAGTGATAAAAGAACTAACATAGTTCTTCTGCCAATGCCAGGCAACAGTGATATAGGAAGCGAGGCAATAAATTTTTTTTCATGTCCAAATCGAATATGTATAGTTTCGGATGGTGAAGCTATTTCTGCGGCAAGTTTAGCAGTAATTTTATTACTCGCAATTCCAATTTTAACTGGAATTTCAAGCTCGTGTTGGATTTGTTTTTTTATAGATTCGATTTTGTATTCCATTTCATAGACAGAATGTACATTGTCGCAATCTAAATATGCCCCCGCTGGTCGTTCAGGTTCGATAGTATTAGTATGCCTTAAAAGAATTGCATAAAACTCATTTGAAAATTCGTTTGTTCTTTTTACGTTTTCTTTTTCTCTAACAAGGCCAAAGATTTTTCTTTGGACTTCTTGTAAAGTATTGCCAATCTGAATATTACGTTTTTTTGCTATATCGTTTATTGCTGTTATTAAATTGTTTTTTTCGATAACAAACGGTACGCTCCGTAAAATTGGTTTAAGAACTTCATGAACACGTATCTGGAAATTGTCGAGAGCAATGTAGATCATAGAACCGAATATAAACCGAAGATTGAGATTAAAAAAATTATGCGTAGTTACGAAGCACGCCGATAACCTTCCCTTGGATGTCTGCGCATTGTACGTGCAGGGGTTTGTAATTCTGATTTGCTGGCTGTAAACGAATTCCGTTTTTCTCTTTATAATACTCTTTTAATGTTGCCGTCCCATCTTCAAGTACTGCTACAACAGTATCTCCATCTTTTATGTCTGAATTTTTTTTCACAACGACGTAATCTCCGTCAAGAATAAAGTTGTCAATCATGGAATCTCCCTTAACGCGAAGTATATAAGAAGGGGATTCCTTTGCCATGTGCTCAGGAATAGATATTTTTTCAATTATATCTTCTTGCGCTTCAATCGGGCTACCCGCAGCTATGACTCCGACAAGTGGGAGTAACATCGCTGCCTGCTCAAGATTTGATGTGTCTGATTGATCAATTATAGTGATTGATCGAATATCATTTTTACTTCGACTTATAAACCCTTTTTTTTCTAAATATTGTAAGTGTTCATGTATTGTTGCGAGTGATGAAACATTAAAGTGCTTCGCAATCTCTGAAAGCGTAGGCGCATAGCCACGATCATGAATAACACCTTCGAGATATTCTAAAATTTCACGTTTCTTTTTTGGGAGTATTGGAGCCATGTGTAAAATATAGCCGAAGAAAAACCGAATGTCAATTGCTTCCTGTGGATAACTCAAAAAAAAGCCATAAATGCTATACTGTTCTTACTATTAATAATAATTCTATGGATAATCAGAATACTATGAATAACGAACAGCAAATGAAAACAAAATTGGATCATTCGCACAGTTTTTTGCTAAAGACAATTTTTTACTTTTTGGTCACAGTAGCCATAGTTTTGGCTCTTTGGTTTGTTAACTCAAAAGTGTTTTTACGCCATAGCACCGGATATCAAGCCGTATTTTTGAGCAACGGCCAGGTTTATTTTGGCCATACACAGACCAATATGAGGGGTGAATATGTTCAATTAGTTGATGTTTATTATCTCCAGGTGAACCAGAGCGATCAGCTGAATGCGGATTCTACTGACACAACCACAACAGATCAGTCCAATTTTGCTCTCATTAAACTCGGTAATGAAATTCATGGTCCAAAGGATGCAATGCTCATAAACAGAGACCATATCCTCTTTATAGAGGATTTACGTTCGGATTCTGAAATAGTGACCCAAATTGAGGCGTTTGAGAAATAAATTTTTTGGTTACAGATTTAGCCACATAACATTTACTCGCAAATTATAAAAAGCTCCACCCATATATGGGTAGGGTTTTTGTTTATCCACACCCTTGACGCATAAAGGGAGAATATTGTGTGGTTGACCAAACAAGAAAAGTGGTGTAAAATGGATATGGGTGGTGAGATGTGGATAAATGTGGGGATAAGTCATCCAAACAGTGGACAACTAAAAAAACAAACACAAGAAAGACAATGTTTATCGGAGAATATCATCACACAATAGACGAGAAGGGTCGCCTCGCGGTTCCGGTTAAATTTCGTAAAGATATGAAATCCGGTGGCGTCGTAACTCGAGGGTTAGATTATTGTCTTTTTGTGTATCCAAAAAAAGATTGGGAAGAGCTTGCGCAACGCCTTTCAAAACTTCCGATTGCAAAAGCGACATCACGCGCATTCGCCCGGCTCATGCTCGCGGGTGCAATGGAAGTGACCGTCGACAGCCAAGGGCGCGTGATGATTCCAGAATACTTACGTGAGTTCGGTGGATTCAGAAAAACAATTGTTGTTGCAGGTTTGTATAATCGTATTGAGTTGTGGGATGAAAAAGCTTGGGAAAAGTATCGAAAGGGGACTGAATCAAAGAGTGGAGATATTGCTGAAGCGCTAGGGGAGCTCGGCGTATAAGAACATGAGCGATGTTTCACATCAGCACATTCCAGTTTTAGAGAAGCAGGTAGTTGAGCATATTCCAACTTCTGCGCGCAGCATGATTGACGGAACTGTCGGGGATGGAGGGCATGCGCGGGCGATCCTCACATCGCATCCACGCATGAAGACTTTATTCGCGATAGATCGAGACCCGGACGCCATCGATCGTGCGCGCAGGACGCTGGAAGGACTACAGCGGCACATTATCTATTACATTGGATCGTACGAATCCATTCCCGATATGCTTGCGCAAGAAGGGGAGTCAGGAGTGGACGCAATCTTGCTTGATCTCGGATTTTCAACTCCGCAGATCGACAAACCTGAGCGAGGGTTTTCATTCGAAGATGGACCGCTCGATATGCGGTACGATCGTCGATCTGGAAAAACAGCTGCGGACATACTGAACACCTATCCGGCAGAAGACCTTGAAAATCTATTACGAACATATGGCGACGAACGACACGCAAAGGCAATTGCTCGCGCCATAGGTCACCATCGCCGCGAACATCCATTTACTCGAACCCGCGAACTTGTTGGTTGCGTTCTTGATGTATACAGGACAAAACTTGGTTCGAAGAAAGATGTTCCATGGATCGGAGGAGCGCATCCTGCGACACGAACATTTCAGGCGCTCCGCATCGCCGTCAACGACGAGATGGGGCACCTAACCCGCGCATTACCGTTATGCATGAAGACATTAAATTCAGGTGGCCGATTACTCGTAATAACATTTCATTCCGGAGAAGATAAAATAGTTAAAAAATATTTTCAATATGAGCGTCGCGATTGTATTTGTCCTCCAGAGTTACCTACATGCGCTTGTGATCATAAAGCAATTCTTCGAATCATAACAACAAAAGGGATACATCCTGACGAACACGAGCAAGTAACTAATCCACGAAGCCGAAGCGCGTCATTGCGCATAGCGGAAAAAATATAAGCGCAACGCGCTTTCACTCCCGTCGCTCGTTCCAGATAAAAATAAATTTTAATCTGATCCCTTGCTAGGGATTGTAAAACTAAGTTATGTCCGAACACAAAAAGAAAAAATTGCTCAAAAAGTTTAAAGATAACTTTTCAACCAATACAAGCGGATCGCGAAAAACGATTTCGCCGCTTGTGCATGTTGCATTTTTACTTGTCATGATTGTGGGTGGCATTTTTTATCTTGTGGAAGTAAATGCTACTTCGACACAGGGATTTCAGATCCGTGCATTACAAAATCAAGTTCAACAACTTGAAGAGATTCAAAAAGAACTTGAGTTCAGACAAGCTGACGTATCTTCGCTTGGTGCGTTGCAAGAAAAATCTGATGAAATGCATTTAGTAGCTGTTGAACGTATTGAAGCAATCGATGGCGCCGGACCATTGGCATTGTCGAGATAATATATTAATCTATGACTCCGCGTCGAGGATTGAAAGCGCGCCGACGGCAAAGCACCTCGCAAGGGTCGGATCGTTTGCGTTATCTAACGATTGGCGTTTCGATAATGACGATACTGATTATCGGACGCATGTTCTATTTACAAATTCCTAAACATCCTTTTTATGAGGCACTTGCAGAATCACAGCATGCATTACAGCAAGAAATCGCTCCCGAGCGAGGAAAAATTTATGCTCAAAATTTTGCTGAACCAGGTAAGCTTATCCCTTTGGCTTCAAATAGAACATATTGGCTCCTGTATGCGGTCCCAGATGATATTGAAAATGTGAGTGAGGCCGCAGATCAATTACTTGACGTTTTACCAAATTTAGATCGAGAAGAAGTCGTTTCGAAGTTGAGCAAACCCAATGATCTTTATGAAGAGATTGCGACAAAAGTATCAGAAGAGGCATATAAAAAGATGTCTGAAAAGACAATAAAGGGAATTTATTTTACAGATGAACGTATACGGTATTATCCAGAAAAAAATATTGGAAGCCACATGCTTGGGTTTGTCGGTTTTGGCGGTGGCGACGAAAAAATTGGGCAGTATGGGCTTGAAGGTGGATTACAAGATGTACTCGCTGGCACCAAGGGGTACGTCAAAGCGGATCGGGATGCCGGCGGTAGATGGATCGTCGTCGGAACACGGGAATTTCAGGATGCGAAAGACGGCTTGTCGCTGGAATTAACTATTGACGAAACAATTCAATACACTGCCTGTACGAAACTGAATGCGGCGGTGCAAAAACACGGCGCTGATTCTGGGAGCGTCATTATTTTAAATCCAAAAACTGGCGCGATTCTCGCGATGTGCGGGAGTCCTGATTTTGATCCCAATGCGTACAATCAAGTTGAAGATATTGGCGTCTATACAAATCAGGTGACGTCTGGCGCATATGAACCAGGATCCATCTTTAAGTCAATTACTATGGCGATGGCGGTGAACGAAGAGAAGGTGACGCCACAGACAACATACAATGACGAAGGGTTCGTAAAAATAAATTCCTATACGATTGAAAACTCAGACAAGAAAGCGCACGGTATTCAAACAATGACGCAAGTACTCGAGGGGTCATTAAACACCGGAGCTATTTTTGCCATGCAGCAGATTGGAACAGAAAAATTTAGAGACTATGTGAAAGATTTTGGTTTTGGCGCAACAACAGGATCACCGATCCAAGGTGAGTCCACTGGCAATATTTCAAATTTAGATTTACCCGGCGAAATTTACGCGATGACAGGATCTTTCGGTCAAGGTATTTCTGTCACTCCATTGCAAATGGTTTCAGCATACGGCGTGTTGGCAAATAACGGAAAGCTTATGAAGCCATATCTTATTGCAAAGACGTTGAATCCGGATGGGAGTACAAACGAGGAAACACAGCCTGAAGCAATTCGTCAGGTTATAAAATCAGAAACCGCGACAATCATCGGCGCTATGTTGGTCAACGTCGTAGAAAACGGCCATGGTAAAAAAGCATCCGTGCCAGGCTACTACATTGCTGGAAAAACGGGTACAGCTCAAGTCACAAGCACAAATGGACGTGGCTATGACCCAAACAACACCATTGGGAGTTTTGCAGGATTTGGTCCGGTATCTGATCCAGCATTCGTCATGCTTGTTCGAATCGATCATCCGCGCGATGTAACGTTCGCGGAAAGCACTGCCGCACCTTTGTTTGGCGATATTGCAAAATTTTTGCTACATTATTTGCATATTTCGCCTGACAGAGTAGAATAGCACCACATATGCGTGAATGGATCAAACGTCGTGTCCAGCGGCAATTGGAGGTTCTGGCTCGCAAAACATTGCAGCATTATAAACCAATTATTGTTGGGGTTGCTGGCAGTGTCGGAAAAACATCTACCAAAGAGGCAATCTATTCCGTGTTGTCGAAATCGATGTCCGTTAGGAAAAGCGCAAAAAGCTATAACAATGAGTTTGGGGTTCCGCTCACCGTATTGGGTTTGGAGTCTGCGTTTAGCTCACCGCTCGGCTGGCTATTGACCTTGATTCAAGCGCACAGTATTGCCATAGGTAATGCAATTGATTACCCGGAATGCATTGTGTTAGAAATGGGGTCCGACCATTTGGGTGACGTGCATAAACTTATGGCAATTGCACATCCAAATATTGGCGTGCTTACCGCAATTGCGCCGGTCCACTTGGAATTTTTCGAAACCTTACAAAATGTAAAAATGGAAGAATCGACGATTGTACGCGAATTAAATGAAGAAGATGCTGCCGTAGCTAATGGAGACGATGCTGATACGATTG
>Ga0066650_10000658_pt1 | contig 11884 bp, 14 predicted proteins | sample CryGey092014_all_FD_59539 | JGI IMG/M metagenome (GOLD analysis project Ga0066650, IMG submission 59539) | Groundwater microbial communities from aquifer - Crystal Geyser CG23_combo_of_CG06-09_8/20/14_all | ecosystem: Environmental > Aquatic > Deep subsurface > Groundwater | place: USA: Utah...
CCCATACAGGTGGTCCAGGGTCCGCTGGTTGGCTTTAAGGGAATCGTTACAACGGTCTACGCTGAAACCAATATGCTGGTTGTCAACCTATGGGCATTCGGGAAAACCGTCCGCCACGAGGTTAGCGCGTCCGATGTTAAACTTCTACCATTGCCTGATTGGGTCTAGAGGTGTGCCATGTTTGAACCTGATTTTCTTTTACGTGCCGGATTATGGATGTTTTTCCTTACGCTGGGAGCCTGCTGGCTCCCCGTGATGATAAGGGAGTTTGTCGGGGGCCTGCGTCTCATTGTCGGCGGTTTGTCACACATCAGGAGCCGTCCGCAACAATCCTCTCTGCTGTCGGGTCAGTGGCCGCCTGACAGCTCTTTCGAGATTCCTGTCGAGGAGCTTGCCTTCTGGACACGCTTCAATAACGACTATATCAGCTTACAGCCCCAGGCACCTAAAGAAGACGAGGAAGCCGCCCCTCAGCAGAAACCACCGGAAACCACCGTGGATAATCCCAGGGCGTTGTTCACGGCATCGGCCATGTATGACGACATTATTGCTCCCTATGAAGCTGTCTTTAAGACACAGGGGATATATGATTGTGTCGTTACACTGTTAAAGACACTCGATACGTATGGTCGCTGTCCGTCCATCGTTCCAATCGGCGCGGCATCCCAGGACTCCGAACAGGCGGAATTCGGTTACTCCGCTCTGTTCACCGAACTGGGTAAAGTGCCATTGATAGACCATAGCTTCGATGTAGCCAAGCAGATGGTCTCTATCCTGAAGGATACCTACAGGGACGACACCACCCCTACTCTGATAGGGCCGGGAATAGTCTGTGCCTTGGCCCACGATCTCGGAAAGATTCCGGAGTTCAGGGCTGAAAAAGATTATAGCAAGTACGACCATCCCTATACCAGCGTCGAGAAGTTAAAAGAACTTTGCCAGTGCCAGCAGGCTGCCTGGTTTCCCGATGTTGAGAAGGCCATCAAGAGTCATCATAGTCCCACGGCAGGTAACGACCAATTCGCTGTATGCCTGCAACTGGCCGATACTAAGGCCCGTGAGTTGGAACTTCTGAGGGTTACTGGCCGCGAGACGAAACCCCTTAAAGAGTGGCTCGATCCTATCAGGTTCGTGGAAACCGCCAAGGCCCGCATCAACGTCTATCCGGAAAAGGCGAAAAGCACTCCTATCTTCAGCTTCCGGGATACGGTCTATTTCGAGCCCAGGGCGTTTATCTGCCTCTTGGTTGAACTTATGAATCACGTTTGCATGATTGATCTGCGACTCTATAAAACCGCTTATCGAGAGGCAGTCATTCGTGAGGCTCTGGAGGTGCTTCAGCATTCTCAGCACATGGTTTCTCCGCTCATGAGGCAAAACAGCATCGGCGAGTGGTTCGTGCTCATGTATCAAAACGGAAAACGCAGCAAGGGTCTTTACATACCCTTTTGCTTGGAACCCTTCGGGCTTGCAAGTGATTTCGACGGCAAACGCAAGGGTCTATTGGCCTTGCTCCAGGAGGTGTCTCTACAACCTAAACAGTATTGATTCAATATGTTTGAACTATTAGACTAATATCAAAAGGGAGGACTTCAATGTTTGACAGCATGTGGCTATACAAGCTGCTATCCAACGGGCTGTGGCCCAGAGTGCTTGCCAGCATGTTTCTGAGTGCAGCGTTGTGGTGGGGAATCTATAGGCGCCGTTTTGTCGTTGGGGTCATATTCTTCATCCTTACCTTCATGCTAACGTATTGTACCAACTTTGTCACCGGCATGGTCACCTGGCTGGTCGCAGGAGGTGAGGTATGACTTCAAAGGGCGGCGACGTAGTTCTCACTTCCCCCGGTGGCGTGGAGAAGCCAAAGGGTCTTCTTGATGCACTTGCGGAGATACAGCAATACTATGTAGTCGAACGTTCCAGTCAGAGCGTGTCCGAGGATTTTCTTACCCTCAAGGGCAAACTGGCATTCTTCGAAGTCGGCTTTAAGAGCACCTTTCTGACGGGGTTGCTCTCCGTGCTCCTTACTCCACTTGCCTTGGGGGTGCTCAACTCATATATCCCGGTTTTTGGAACTACCGAATTGACCAGCTTTGACAAGGTGTTCACTATGGTGTTCGCCTTTTCCTTTACCATCGGCTATACCTTCTTTGTGGCAAGCATCAGCAGGTACTATATAGGCACGTTGACAACAGCTTCGATCCGAAACCTCTTCGGCGGTCTCGTTACAGGGTCTCTGTGTAAGGTGGTCTTTGCCTTTCTAATCTACTATACGGCATATCATTTTCTTCTCGACCCCTACCACTTCGGGGCATTCTGTCAGGCGTTAATGCCGTCCGACAGGCCTGATTTGGCGCAGCGTCTGTATGCCGCCGGAATCATGTTCCGATCCGTAATGCTGCCGTCTTTCTGGTGGGTATTCGCCGGAGGAGTCGCCATGATCGTCATCCCGGGTCTGTCAATTTTGATAAGGTCCCGAAAGACTCGGCGGGCACTCAAAACCGAAGAGACCAAGGGCCTCCGACAAAGCGAGACTGCCTCTGTATGATAGGCGCAAACCATGCCGCAATCGCCGCGCTCATCTACACGGGGGTTGCGGCGATTGTTCCTTCCTTGCAACACTCCCCCATCGGGTTGGGCGTTGCCGCACTTGGAGGGCTCCTTCCCGACCTCGATACGCCTCACAGCGGTCTTGGCCGCCGTTTCTGGCCGTTTTCCAGTCTGTTAGGCGGCAGGTGCGGGCATCGAGGATTCACTCATTCCCTTGCCGGATGTCTGCTGCTCGCAGTACCGGCGCTGTTGACAAGTTTCTTGCAACGCGACCTTTTCCCTGTCGCTGCCGGTTTGGCCCTGGGTTTTTTTGCCCATATTGCGGGCGATTGGCTCACGGTAGGAGGTGTTCCGCTGTTTTGGCCCAGCAAACGACGATTTTGTAGTCCCCTAGCGTTTCACACAGGCGGCCTCCTCGATGTTGCAGTCGGTTTGGCTGCGGGAGCGGTTTTTCTTATCGTGGCCCGTAGGGTGTTTTTCTAAGGTTAGAGTTTTCCCATAGCTTCCAGGCTAGATTGACCTCTTTAAGTTTCAGACAGGCAGGAGGCGGCCCCTTCATGTAGTTTTCGATTACATGCGTTACACCAAAATCCGTCAGAAATTGACAATCGAAGCTTCCTTTCTTTAAGGCCTCTGCAAATGCATCTCTAATTTCCCGAGCGTTTCCTCCATGTTCCATAGACGGCAGTACCTCGATCGTTCCCTGCGCATAAAAGGGAGCAGCCAGCGCACCGCCTCCGACCGCAAACACCCTCGCACCCTGCGGCAGGGCAAATTTAGGCAACTCGTATCCGCGAACCACAATGAGGGGCGAGAAGGCCAGCATCACGAATAGCCCTATTCGAAGAGTCAGGTGTCGAATGTAGAGAGCCTGCTTACAGGCCGCCAGGAATACCGCCGTAATCACTGACTCGATGACCAACACCAAAGTGACGTAGCGAACCATGTTGGAAGCCACAAATACAGCCGCAACAGCAGCACAGGACAGCACGGGTGTTCTGATGTCTTTCCACTTCCCGCCGCAATATGACCTTGCCAGGAACAAGGTGACTGTCATGGCAATTGCTGCTTTATCCATGACCATCCATGCCAGGAGCGGGTAGTTTTCCGTAACCGGGACTGTGCGATTGGCCAGCCATCTGCGCATGTAATCAAACAGCTCCAGCCATCTGCCGTCGGTGTACCATATCCAAAAGCCTGTCTGAAGCAGAAGCACCACTACTAGAGCGGTCAGTTTCCGCCGCCAGGTCGTATCAAGGCATAACGCCCCGACCGCATAAATCGGGAGCAGCCCGTACATCGGCGCTATCGCTGCCCCGATTGCAACCCACAGCCACGGTCTCAGGATAAAGGCGCTGAAAAGCCAGATTGCCGCAAATCCCTCCGGGCGTGCGTTGATGACAGCCCTGGTAGCCACGATTGGAAAGACCATCAGTATTAACGCCATAGCCCAGTATTGAGCGTCCGGCCTGCTGCGCAGCCGTTTCCACAGGGCCGCAATCACGACGGCAAAGGATAGAATCAGGCCTGTCACTTGAACCACTCTCACTGTTATAACTCTGCTGAGACCGAAAGGGCCTTGCTGAAGCCAGGCTAGGGCCCTTTCAAACCCTATCCAGTAGTTCCATGACGGAAAATCCATGAACGGATACAGCTTGAGGTAGTCGTAGTCATAGAGATAGGCCACGGCGTGTCTGTAAAGGTCGTCACACGGCATCGGCATCGACAAGAGCGCCACTACCATGCCGACTGCGCTTGCCAGCACAAGCACATTTATTCTGGGGCTGTCCGTATGGTCTTCAAACTCCCTGGTCAGGGATTCCCAGATTCGTTTACCTATGATGTGCATCAGGACTTCTCCTCTCCCAGCAATGCGGCGGTAACTTTCTCTTAAAGATTGCCATTTGTGGAGTGTGTTTATGTCACTATCAGTCATTATACCGGCCCGCAATGAAGTTGCCACAATAGCCCAGCAGATTGCCCGGGTCCGCTCGGCATTTCCCGCAGCAGAGGTTTTGGTTGTCGATAACGCAAGCTCTGATGGCACGTGTGCAGAAGCTTTAAGGGCAGGCGCTTCGTGCATAATGTGCCCGACCCCCGGAAAGGGCGCGGCCATGATGCTAGGGGTCCAGGCTGCCAGGGGTGACATTGTGCTGTTCCACGATGCCGACGGAGAGTATGAAATAGCAGACACCCCTGCGCTGGTTACAGCGGCAGCCTCCTGCACGATGGCTGTCGGATGCAGGAATCCGTCTGACATGAAGTGGTCCTCCGTCAGAGCGAACGCCTTTGTGCGAAGGCTTCTCTCTGCCCGCTTCGGCATTGCCCCTGCCGATATTCTTTCCGGCAGCAGGGCTTTGATGAAAGCCGACCTGCTTTCACTGGCTCCAGGATCCCAGGGGTTCGGCATTGAAACCGAGTTGACCGCCCGTTGTCTGGCTGAGGGTTTCCGGGTCGTTGAAAGTCCGGTAAGATACACTCCTCGCGACAAGGAAGACGGCAAGAAGATCAGGGCCTATCATCTGCTTGTATGCGCCTGGGCCGCCGTCAGGCCCTGCGGCGACGGCATACGGCAGCCTGTCCCGGTCATATTGCCGTAGAAGGGAGATTTTATGTCTGACAGCTATAACCTTGATTTGATGAGCCATGCTGACAACTATCGAAGAGCCCTGCTCGACAAGCTTATGCCTTACATAGCCGGATGCGGAACCATTGCGGAATTCGGGGCAGGCTGCGGAACATACGCGAAAGAGTTGAGCGGTATCTGGCCCGCAGTCTACTGTGTCGAGCCTGACAGAAGCCTTTGGCGAAGCTATCCCGGCCTGAAGTGGCTGGACACACTTAACAGCCTCACTAGAGAGCTGGACGCCATTTACACTATCAACGTCCTCGAACACATCGAGGACGACACCGAGGCCATCAGAACCATAGCCGCAAAACTCCGCCCCGGCGGACGACTGTTCGTGTTCGTGCCCGCCCACATGAAGCTGTGGACCAGGATGGACAGCGAGGTCGGCCACCTGCGGCGCTACAGTCTGAAAGAGCTTGTCGAGAAGGCGGAGGTCTCCGGCTTTTCTGTTGATTTTTGCTGTTATTTCGATTGGTTGGGTTATGCCGCCACAACCCTTCACAAGATTCTCGACGGTGGATCTCCTTCTTCATCCCAAATAAGGCTGTTCGACCGGGTGTTCGCATGGACAAACCGCCTCGGTCTGAACTTCGGAAAAAATCTCTACCTGTGTGCGAGGAAACGTTGAAGACTTTAATTTTAACGGAAAAACCCTCTGTTGCCATGGATTTTGCCAAGGCGCTTGCTGCCACTTCAAAAAAGGATGGTTTCCTGGAGTCCGACAGCTTTATCATCACCTGGGCTGTCGGTCATCTCCTTGAGCTATACGAGCCCAGCGACTACAATCCGGCCTGGAAGCAGTGGAATTACGCTCATCTGCCTATTGTCCCGGAACGATTTCAATACAAGCCGCTTGCAAAGACAAAGAAACAACTCTCTGTCATCGCTAATCTCTTGAAGCGAACCGACATTGCCTCAATCGTGATCGCAACCGATGCCGGACGGGAAGGAGAAGTGATAGCAAGAACGGTTCTATATCATTCCTACAAGACAAACGGCATTCCTATCAAAAGATTTTGGAGCAGTCAGGCCTTGACCCCTCCAGTAGTTCAGGCAGAAATCAAAAATCTAAAGCCTGCGGCAAAATATGACCGCCTCTGGCAGGCCGGTCAGGCGAGGCAGATTGCCGATTGGTTGATCGGTATGAACTGCACCAGGGCGGCCACGCTGAAGCTTGGAAGCCTCTATACGGTTGGCCGAGTGCAGACCGCTACACTGGCCCTGCTGGTTGACCGAACAAGAGAAAGGGAAAAATTCGTTACCAAGTTCTATTATGTAGTCCTGGCAGACTTCGAACATGAAGGCCAGTCTTGGAAAGGCATCTGGACAGGGGCAAACGGAGACCGCTTGGACACCCAGACCGAGGCGGATGCAATCATCGCCAGGGCACAGGGCAGGCCCGGCACCGTAAAGGAGTGTAGGCAGGAGAAGAAAACCGAACAGCCTCCCCTGCTCTACTCCCTTACAGAACTCCAGAGGGCCGCAAACCAGAAACTCGGCTTCACAGCGCAGAAAACTCTTTCGATTGCCCAGGACCTCTACGAGAACGATAAGTGTATCAGCTACCCGAGGAGTGACGCCAGAGTTATGGGAAGCTCCAATGTGCCATTGGTGGCAAACCTGGTTGCTTCGTTGTCACAGAACTACAGGGAAATCTTCAAAGGAACTAATAGCGCTCTTATCAATATTTCCAATAAGCGGGTTTTCGATGACAGCAAGCTCACGGACCACCATGCCTTGATCCCGCTTAAACCGCTTCCGTCAGACGTAACCGACCCAAAGAAGCAGAAGATATATGATCTAATCCTGAGACGCTTTGCAGCCGCATTTTATCCTCCGTACATCTATAACCAGACCACACTCGATGTTTCCGTCGGCGGAGAGCTTTTCAGAACAACCGGGCGTCAGGTTCTCTTTGAGGGTTGGCATGGGCTCTATCCCGAAAACTCGCAGCCCCTGATTCCTGTCCTACAACCGGGCACAGATGTGAAGACAGCCAAGCTCTGGAGCGAACAGCGCGAGACTCAGCCTCCACAGCACTACACAGAGGCAACCCTTCTTCGTGATATGAGCAACCCGGCAAAATATGTCCAGGATAAGACGTTACAGAATGTCTTTAAGAAGGGAGAGGTGGGGCTCGGCACTCAGGCAACAAGAGCGGCTGTAATCGAGAATCTCATCGAGCGGGGCTATGTGGAAAGAAAGAAAAAATCCCTTGTTGCAACCGACAAGGCAAAAACCCTCATAGACTTCCTCAGGACCTCCCCCAGCGGAAAGGTCCTTGCCTCAGCACAGGAAACCGCCAGGTGGGAACAACAGCTTGAAGCCGTCTCTCAAGGGCTTGCAACAGGCAGCTCCTTTCTGGACGATATCAAGGGGTTCAGCACCAAGGCTGTTACGGATATAGCCGGCGGCAAGATGCCCCCCGGCTTGCCTGCCAAACGACCGACGGTCTCTTCGAAAACTGTCGGAATCTGCCCAAAATGCAAAAGCGAAGTAATTGAACAACCAAAAGGTTTCAGTTGCTCGGGCTGGAAGACCGGTTGCGATTTCATCATCTGGAAAACAATCTGTTCCCGCTTGCTCACAAGGGAAGAAGCACAGACGCTTCTGTCTTCCGGTTACGTCGGCCCGCTGTCAGGGTTTATTTCAAAAAAAGGAAAATTGTTTGAAGGGAGGTTATGTTTGCGCGATGGCAAGGTTATCTTCGACTTCGGGAAGGTGGATCAAGCTGGGCATCCTTAGCGTCGGGGTGTTTCTCGTCGCTATTGAAATATTTCTCAAGGTATTTTCAGGTGTTTCTCTTTGTCCGTCTGACGGCTGCGAAGTGGTAAGCAACGCGGTTGGAGCTATTGAGTTTTTGCTGCTTGCAAGCGGTTTGGCGTTTTTCCTGGTGATGCTGGGGTTGGAATCGACCGGGCGGTGGCCGACAGTCAAGAAGCTTCTGCTTGTGGCGGCGGTTGTCACCGAGGGTTATCTGATCGCCTTTCAGTTTTTTACATTGCAGGAGGTCTGCTTTTTTTGCATGGTCGTAGCCCTGCTGGTAGTCGGATACGCCGTTTCCGAACTCTTACGCGAGAAAACCGCCGCAGTAGCCTTCGGAGCAGCCCTTTCGGTGTTTCTGGCAGGAGCCTTTGTCAACAACCCCGTTGGAAAACATCTTCCAGCCGACGAACAGGTGCTCATCTTCTCGGAAAACTGCCCACACTGTCTGAAGGTTCTGCAATTCATAAAGGACAATAACCTCAACATCAGGACGTGCAACTACACGTGCCAGGCCGAGCTGCTTGCCCGGTTGGGGATCGACGAAGTGCCTGTTCTGGTTATCAGCCCTGAGAAACAGAAGAAGGAAATCTACGTAGGCGTCAATAACATCATCCCCGTTCTTGCCCGAAACTTTCCGCCTGCGTTTAAGATGCTTCCCTTGAAGGATGGTTTTGTTGACGATGGCTCTTGCCATATTGACGACGACTGTAATCTCTGAACACTGGAAAGAAAGGAGGAAGCGAGAGAGGTTGCCTGACGGGTCTCTCGCGCAAAAACTGATGAGTGACAGGAAAGGCTCACAAAAGAATTACATATACGTCCCACTACCCGAGGAGCTTCACAAAAAGCTCAAGGTCAAATGCGCTCAGGAAGGCGTTCCTATGACTGTCTGGGTAGCTGACCTGCTGGCAAGGGAACTCAAAAACGTTTCCATCACCTGGGACTCCATAGGCTCATGCCCGCTTTGCGGAGCAGCCGTGATGGAAGGCTCAAGAAGCTATTCCTGCTCCAATTGGCGAAACGGCTGTAACTTTCTGATCTGGAAGGAGATAGCTCACAGGCGTATAACACCCAGGGAGGCGATAACTCTGCTGAGTCAAGGCCACACTGAGGTTCTCCAGGGCTTCAAGTCGAAGACCAACAAGGAGTTTGCCGCGTCTCTGGCCATCCAGGGGGCAAAGGCTGTCTTTGTCTTCAATAAGGCCAAAAGCAAGGAGCAAGCCTCGGCCCAGGCAGCCTCGCAATAAGATACTCATTTGATATTATTATATTTTACGCCGAGAAGTCCCCTTCTGTGAGGGAATGGTAGCTCACCATATCATTTTAATATCATTTTGAGGTTATTTTTCTATGGTTTTGCGATTAGCTAAAGCGACGAAGCCTCGTTCGGGGCTTGGCCTCATCGAAAAGGAATCTCAAGTCCTCAAGGTTTGCTTGGACTACCTGCACGCCAAAGGCTACATTGTAATCCGCAACAACAGCGGCAAAGTGTTTTTGTCTAATGAAAACGGAAGCCGACGAATGGTCCGTTTTGGAGACCCGGGCAGTCCGGACATAATCGCCTGCTCTCCGACGGGTCAGTTTGTGGCCGTAGAGTGCAAAGGGCCGAGAGGCACTATCACTCCCTCCCAGAAAGACTACATCAAACGTCTGAAACGCTCCAACGCGAAGGTGGTCGTCGCGCGGTGCGTTGAAGACCTGATTGCAAATAATTTATAAAGGAGGTTAGGTTTGTTTTGAGACTTACTACGACAGCATCTTTTGAAGGTTTTGGAATCAAACGGTATTTGGGAGTTGTGGCGGGCGAAGTAATTTTCGGCGCTCACGCCGGAAAGGACGTCCTTGCCCGCATAAGAGACTCCATCGGCGGCAGAGCGGGCAGTTACGAAAACGTGGTAAAGGAAACAAGGTCAACAGCCCTGCGGGAGATGTGGAAAAACGCCAAACAGATGGGCGCCGACGCGGTTGTCGGTGTTCGTCTGGACTACCACAGTCTTGGACAGGAAAACTCCATGATGATGGTGTGCGCAAGCGGAACAGCAGTCGTCTTGGATGGAAGCTATCAGACAAAGATTCCCAGCTACGCGGATGTCCTGAACGGGGCTGGCAGACGGGCCAGGGCCACCTCCTCCTGCAAGGAAGCAGAAAAACCACCACAGCCACCTGCCCAGATTTCTTCACGTCTTCCTGTGGCTTGAAGGCCCAGCCGGGAGAAAGCTATCTGGGGAGGTGCAGAAAGAAACGGGAAGTAATTATAAGGCAAGGACCGCGTTAGCAATTAGTCCTGATCTTAATATAGTACGGAGGGCTTACAAATGGAACAACTGGCTAATCCTGTAACGACAACCTTACTGACGGAAAAAGAAGTTGCAAAGGCACTGAAAATATCAGTAAAGACGTTGCAAAGGTATCGTACAATTAAGTGCGGACCTCCTTTTCTAAAACTGGGAACCATAGTCAGGTATCCCATTGACAAACTTGATGAGTGGGTAAAGAGTTATCCGCTCTCAACTGCGAATTGAGGCTGGTTTTCTTTTAGACTGTCGAGATAATCAGCCCAGGCAATCATCATCTCTCGGCGTTTTGAAAGGTGGGTGGCCTGGTTGTAGGCGCTTCTAACCTTATTGGTGTCCACATGAGCCAGTTGAAGCTCTATAATCTCAGAAGGCCACCCCTGCTCGTGGAGAAGTGTAGACGCTGTTGAGCGAAAGCCGTGGGCGGTCATTTCATGTTTTTGGAATCCCATACACCTCAATGCGGCAAGAAGCGCGTTCTCGCTCATAGGGCGCTCGCCAGTGCGAGGATTTGGAAAAACGTATTTGCCTCTGCCGGTTAACGGGTAAAGCCCCTTAAGGATGGCGACAGCCTGCGGAGCCAGAGGCACAATATGATTGCGAGCCATCTTCATTTTTTCAGCCGGGATCCTCCACTCCTCCGTTTCGAGGTCTATCTCGGACCATTCGGCATGTCGTAACTCTCCTGGCCGGACAAAGACAAGAGGAGCCAACCGCAGGGCTGATTTGACTACAAAACTGCCCGAATAGGCCTCGATGGACAGAAGCAGTCTAGCGACATCGCCAGGTTTTACAAGGGCTGCTCTGTGCTGTGTCTTGACAGGAACTAACGCGCCTCTCAGATCTGCGGCAGGATTCCTGTCGCATTTGTCTGTTGCAAAGCCAAAGCGAAATACCATGTCGCAGATAGATAAGACTCTATGGGACGTCTCGTATGCCCCTCGATCCTCGATCAGGCGTATGAGCGAAAGAAGCTCTCGGCCTGTTATATCGTTTATGGGTCTGTTCTCAAAGTAGGGCAGTATGTTCGCATTCATACGGGACATGATGGTATCATGATAGGATTGCCGCCAAGAAATGCTGTATTTGGCGATCCACTCACGGGCAACCTGGCCGAAAGTCACCAAGCTGTCGATCTGGGCCTGCCTGACCTGTTTTTTCTGTTCGCATGGATCAATATGTTGGGCGAGTAATTTTTTTGCCTCCCTTAACCGCTCGCGGGCCTCGTCAAGGCTCATATCTGGGAACACTCCGATAGCCAGTGTTTTCCTGATATTATCAAAACGGTAGTCGAAGCGAAAATACTTACTTCCGTTTTTGTTGACAAGCACATACAACCCATCGAAATCATATAATTTATATGTCTTTTGGCGTGCTGAAGCATTGCGCAGCAATGTTTTTGTTAGTGGCATGACGGTATCAAACTCCCTTTTTAAGTTTTCTTTTCCGTTGATACCGACATTAATACCGTCAAATTTTTTAGAAGTCAAGGGAAGGCTTAAACGCAGTTAAGTAACAAATAGGAAGTGATTTGTAATTAAATCGGAGACTTATTGGACTTTAAAAGAAATCTATAGTAATGCTCAGAAATGCCTCTGGTGCCGGAGGTCGGAATCGAACCGACACGATGCCAGGCATCACCGGA
>Ga0066650_10000673_pt1 | contig 11808 bp, 14 predicted proteins | sample CryGey092014_all_FD_59539 | JGI IMG/M metagenome (GOLD analysis project Ga0066650, IMG submission 59539) | Groundwater microbial communities from aquifer - Crystal Geyser CG23_combo_of_CG06-09_8/20/14_all | ecosystem: Environmental > Aquatic > Deep subsurface > Groundwater | place: USA: Utah...
GCTATTTTATGGCAACCCAGGCCTTGGAAAAACCACTATGGCCTATTTGGTGGCCCAAGAAATCGGCGCTGACATTAAAGTCACTTCAGGGCCTGCTATTGAAAGAGCTGGAGACTTAGCTGCCGTTTTAACCAACTTAGAAGAAGGTAGTGTTTTGTTTTGTGATGAAATTCATCGGCTATCAAGAACTGTTGAAGAGTATCTATACCCAGCCATGGAAGATTTTAAATTAAATTTAATTTTAGGCAAGGGCCCAATGGCTCGAGTAATGGAACTAAACTTGCCAAAATTTACTTTAATTGGGGCCACCACAAAATTAGCTTCAATTTCCGGGCCGTTAAGGTCTCGATTTGGAGCTATTTTTGGCTTAAACTTTTATAGCAATGAAGATATTGAACAAGTTTTAGTCCACTCGTGCCGTATCTTAAATGTAGAGGCAGAAAAAGATGCTTTAAAAATAATTGCTGAACATTCCCGCTTCACCCCCAGAGTTGCCAATCATCTATTAAAAAGAGTGCGGGATTTTGCCCAAGTTAAAAATGAAAATTTAGTAACAAAAGAAATTATTGAGGATGCTTTTTCTAATCTTGAAATTGACCGGCTCGGTTTAACTCAAAATGACAGGCGGTTTTTGGAGGCCTTAGTGCTTAAGTTTAATGGCGGGCCAGTTGGTATTCAAACGCTGGCGGCTGCCACCGCTGAAGAAGAAGCCACTATTTTGGACATCTATGAGCCATATTTAATGAGGATTGGCTTGATTGCCAGAACCCCGCAAGGCCGAGTGGCCACCAAAATGGCTTTCGATTATCTTGGGGTTTCTTTTGCAAATTTGCCAAAAATTTTATTTTAATATGCTAAAGTCAGGATTGTTTCTTACAATTTCAGCAACTCTACTTTGCCCAGTTTTGTTTTTTACCTTTGGAGCTTCATTAGTGGATATAAACACTGCTTCTTTAGAACAATTAGATAACTTAACGGGCATTGGGCCAGCATTAGGGCAAAGAATTATCGATAATCGTCCCTATAACTCAATAGATGATTTATTAAAAGTGCAGGGAATTGGCCCCAAAAACCTAGAAAAAATTAAACAGCAAGGGTTAGCTTACGTTAATTGCCAAGGACTAACAACAAGCACATCAACAGAAAGTGTAGCCACAACAACTGAAACAGTAAAGCCCAGCCCTTTACCGATTATAGAAAAGCCAGTAAATTATCCGACTAACATATTTCTTAGCGAGGTTTTGCCATCACCCGAGGGGGCAGATACAGAAAATGAATTTATAGAAATTTTTAATGCTAATAATTTTGAAGCCGATATTTCTGACTTTAAAATAAAAGACAAAATAGGCGCAATAAAAACTTTTATTATTCCCGAAGGAACAAAAATTAAAGAAAATAGTTTTTTAACTTTTAAAAGCTCTCAAACAAAAATTTCTTTAAATAATACTGGCGATGGCGTAGAACTTTTAGACCCAAGTGGAAAAATAATTGAATCAACTGACTTTGGCAAATCCCAATCAGGTCAATCATGGAGCAAAACACCCGCCCAAAGCCCTACGGACAATGAGGCGGACAGGGGCTGGGCTTGGACAGCCAAACCAACTCCTAGCCAAGCCAATGCTATATTGGCAATCTCAACCGCTTCAGCAAGCTCAGCGCAGACCACCTCATCAACAAAAAATAACCTTACCGCCAACATTCAAAACTATCCACCTCAGAAAAAAAACTTTTTAGCCGTTGGCATAGCCACCGCCATTGCCCTATCCTCCGCTTTCATCGCCTGGCGCATTAAAAAAACCTCCACCGAAGTGTAGTTTTTTCGTAAATATTTTTGATTCACTTTTGAGACGATCGTCTCAGAATTGAATAATTTTTATTGACTAAAATTGATTTTGGAGTTGATTTTTTTTGGTTTATAGGGCAAAGTGGAGTTAAATAAATTACTTTTATGAGCGGACATAGCCATGCAAAAACTGTTAAGGCTACCAAAGATGCCAACGCGGCTGTTAAAGGGAAAATATTTTCCAAAATGGCGCGTTTAATTTCTTTGGCTGCCAAAGAAGGAGGCAACCCAGAGTTTAACGCCAAACTTAAAGGCGCTATTGATACAGCCAAGAAATTTAACATGCCCAAAGACAATATTGAACGAGCCGTTAAAAAAGGAACTGGCGAACTTGAAGGAGAGGCGTTGGAAGCAATTTTAGTGGAAATTTTAGGGCCAGGAGGCATAAATATTATTGTAGACGGCATTACTGATAACAAAAATCGCTCAATGGGCGAAATAAAACAAATTGCTCAAAAACGCGGAGCAAAAATTGCCAATGAAGGCTCGGTTAAATGGCAATTTAACCAAGTGGGAATTTTAGAAACAAATGTAATTGAAACAAACAGAAAAGAAGAGGCTGAAATGATAGCTATTGAAAGCGGGGCTATAGACATTAAGTGGCAAAGCGACGAAGGCCAAGAATTTATGGAAATAATTACCAAACCCGATGAACTGGCAACTGTAAAAAAATCAATCGAAGAAAAAGGCCTAACTGTTGAGTCTTCGGTATTGGGCTGGGTAGCCAAGGAAAAAGTTGAAGCAACAGAATCCGACAAAAAAATCGCCGAAAATCTTTTTAATGACCTAGATGAAAGCGACTCCGTACAAAACATTTACTCAAGCTTAAAATCGTAAAATTAGTTTTTGTTTTTGTTTTTAATCATTAAAAATTAAAAATTGATTAAAAATTAAAAATTAAAAATTAAAAATTCTTGATAATTCTCGGTATAGACCCAGGCACAGCCACCACGGGTTTTGGCATAGTGAAAAAAAACAGAGGCAATTTTGAACTGCTTGACTTTGGCATTATAGCCACAAGCCCCAAAGACACGGCCAGCAAGCGGTTAGAAAAAATATTCCAAGAAGTATCTCTTATTCTTGAAAAAATAAAACCGGATTTGGTTGTTGTGGAAAAATTATATTTTTTTAAAAATCTAAAAACTGCTATGCCAGTAGCCGAGGCCAGGGGTGTAATTTTATTGGCAATCCAACAAAATAAAATAAAAATAATTGAACTGACTCCGCTTGAAGTTAAAATGGGAATGTGTGGATACGGCCGAGCCGAAAAATTGCAAGTGCAAAAAATGGTCAAAGAAACTTTGAAATTAGAAAAAATTCCCAAGCCCGACGATGCTGCTGACGCTTTGGCCTTGGCTATTTGCGGGGCTTTAAAGGCAAGGTGTGGATAATTATTGGGAAACCCATTGACAGAATTGACTTAATAAATATAATAGCTTTATGTTGTTAAAAGTTAAAAGGTCGCAAACCTAATAAACATAAAAAAATGCAATTATTCAAGGTTTACGCTCAAATGATGGATTCAGAAGAAGAAGATATAGATGAGGAAAAAGATATAGATGACGATGTTGATATAGACGATGAAGAAGAGGAAGACGAAGAAGATATTGAAGAAGACATCTAACTCTTGTTGATAAGCTCAAAACCCGGTCTTCTAAATCGACCGGGTTTTGAATTATTTAACAATTTGCTTTATGATAAATAAAATGTCAAAGCGCAAAGACAACCGCATAGTCTATAAAAAGCCCCGTAATATTTTTGCTTTTATTGTTAAGCTGTTTTTAACTTGCTTTGCTGTTTTGGCTTTTGCTGGTTTTGCCACTTTTGTTATTATTACCAAAAATTTTCCCCGCCCCGAAAAATTTTCCGAAGGCATTGTGGCTGAATCAACAAAAATTTATGACAGAACGGGCCAAACTCTTTTATATGAAATATCGGGAGATGAAAAAAGAACTATTGTTTCTTTAGATAAAATACCAAGTCAACTAATCCAGGCAGCTATTGCCACAGAAGATAGGGGTTTTTACCAACATCACGGCATTGATTTAAGGGGCATTGGCAGGGCTATTCTGGTTGATCTAAAGCTTGGCAAAAGTAGCCAGGGGGCGTCAACTATTTCCCAGCAATTAATAAGAAGTTATTTTTTAAACAACAACAAGACAATCCAAAGAAAAACTCGAGAAATTATTTTAACTCTAGAACTTGAAAGACGCTATTCAAAAAATCAAATATTAGAATGGTATTTTAATATTATTTCCTTTGGTTCAAATATATACGGCGTCCAAGCCGCCAGTCAAACCCTTTTTAATAAAGATGTGAGTAACCTTTCTTTGGCTCAATCGGCCACTTTAGTTGCTTTAATTAGGGCTCCGTCTTTATATTGGCCTTATGGCCCAGGAAAAGATCTGCTTTTAACCAGAAAAGATTTGGTTTTAGATAATATGGTGGGTCAAAACTTTATAACCAAGCAAGAAGCAGAAGTGGCTAAAGCAGAAAAAATTAATTTTTCCTCTCGGCCATTAGCCAGCATCAAAGCCCCTCATTTTGTTATGTTTATTAAAAGCTATTTAGAAGAAAAATATGGCAAAGAATACTTGGCACAAGCTGGATTAAAAGTAATAACCACAATTGATTATGATTTACAACAAATTGGAGAACAAACCGTCAAAGAACAAGTGGGAAAAATGAGTTATATGAAAGTTGGCAACGGCGGATTGGTTGTGGTTGACCCAAAAACCGGCGAGCTTTTAACAATGGTTGGTTCAAAAGATTTTTTCGGCATATCTTCACCTAAGGGATGCGTCTCTGGGAAGAGTTGCGTCTTTGACCCCGAGGTGAATGTTACAACAAGCCCTAGACAGCCAGGTTCCTCTTTCAAGCCAATTGTTTATATAAAAGCATTCGAGATGGGTTATAGTCCAAATACAATACTACAAGACACCCTAACAGAGTTCAATCCTAATTGCCCAAGCAATGCTTTGGCTGAAAAAGATATTTATGGACAAGATTGTTATCATCCCCATAATTATGATGGAATGTTTGAGGGGCCTATCACGCTAAGGTCGGCGTTGGCTCAATCAAGAAATGTGCCAGCTGTTAAAACCTTGAAATTTGTTGGCTTAAGCAATGCCATTGCCCAAGCTGAAAAAATGGGTATAACAACCTTAACCGACAAAAACAGGTACGGCTTAAGTTTGGTTTTAGGAGGCGGGGAAGTAAAATTATTGGAAATGGTTTATGCTTTTAGCATTTTTGCCAATGATGGCGTAAAAATGCCAGTTCATTTTATTAAAAAAATTGAGGATAAAAATGGCAACATTGTTCAGGAAGAACAAATATGGAATTATAGGATTGTAGAATCCCAACTAACAAGAGAAATGAACAGTATTTTATCTGACAACGAAGCAAGAGCGCCCGTGTTTGGCTTAAACTCTACCCTTTATATGCCTGGCTGGGATACAGCTGTTAAAACCGGAACAACGCAAAACAATGTAGACGGCTGGTGTATCGGTTACACTCCGTCCTTAGTGGCTGGTGTTTGGGTGGGCAACAACAATAACGCGCCAATGGCCCAATCCGCTCTAAACGTAGCTGCCCCCATCTGGAATGCCTTCATGCAAAAAGCCCTCCCCAAATTCCCCAAAGAAAACTTTATAAAACCATAAAACAACTATTGTTTTATGGGCATTAAAATATAAAAATAAGAATCATCGCCAATGGGTTTTAAGCAAGCCGGGCCATCGAAACCATTGAGTTCAAAAGAAACCTCCGAGCTTTTTAAATTATTTAATCCGTCCAACAAAAACTTATAATTAAAAACTGAATCCTGCTCAACTCCCTCAATCTTACAGGGCAAGTATGATTCATTTTTGCCAATATCAGCGCTTTGAGAAAAAAGCTTAATTTTACCCTCTCTCGAAAAAGTAGATAATTTTACATCAAAAACTTTTCCGCTAAAGAGCCCGGCTCTTTTTATTTGAGAAATAAATTCGTCTTTATTAATTTGCGCTTTGGCTAAATATTGCTTTGGTATAATATCTTCATATTTTGGATATTCGCCATCAACTAAACGGCTTTGAATAAAACATTTTATCTGGTCGGGGCTTGGGCCCATTATTTCAAAACAAACTTGATTAACATTGGCCGATATCTCAACTATGCCCCTTTCTTGAGATAAAACAGCAATCAATTCTCGGCAAGTTTGCTGAGGGCAAATAAAAGAAATGTCTTTTTCTCCAGGTTTTTCTAAAAAAACAGTCTTCTCCGACAATCTAAAGCTGTCGGTTGCGACAATTTTTAACTTATTTTTCTGGAAAGAAAATAAAACCCCAGAAATTTCTGGCCTAATTGAAGAAAAGGCCGCCTGATCGACAACTTGCGACAGGCCATCGGATAATTTAACGCTATTCATTTGCCAAATAAACTCTTTCTCCATTTTAGGAATAATAGGGAACTCTTCTGGATCATAACCCTGTATTTGAGTTTCTTGGTTTTGAGAAATTAAAATTAAATTTTTATTTTCTTCTTGAGCTTCTATTTTTTCTGAAGAAGTTAAGCTTAAAATATTAGATAAAAAAGTGGCTGGCAATAATAAAGAACCTTGCTTACTCACTTTTGCTAATATTTTCCAAGTTATACTTAATTCTAAATTGGTCGTGGTTATTTCTAAAAAATTTCCATTTGTTTTAAGTAAAACATTCTGCAAGATAGGCAAAGAAAGGGTTTTTCTTGTTATTCGTTCACAAATAGAGACCGCTTTTTTTAGATTTTCTTTTATTGATTCGAATTTCATAATTTTAATTTAACTATAATAATTAATTTAAATTTATTTATTGTTATTATTGTAGGAGGAATTTTTGGGGATAACTGCAGGGAAGTGGCTAAGTGATTAAGTCGTTGGGTCGTTGAGTGGGGGAGTGAGTTGCTATAAAGCTGGGGATAAATTTTATAATTTCGGGGATAAGTTTTTTCGGGATATTTTTATTAACTTTTTACTAAGTAAGTTTCCACACTAATAATAATATTTATCCACTTATAATTCACTGTAAATTTTTTGTTTTATTGTGTTTATCTCATTAAAAATGACCTGGTCTTCTTCTATTTTTTGGGAAATTTTTTCAAAAGCATACATAGCTGTTGTGTGGTCTTTGCCTTGGAATCTTCGGCCAATTGACGGGTAAGATTCTTTTAGTTCGCTCCTTAATAAAAACATTGCCACCTGTCTGGGTTTTACTATTTCTTTTCTTCTGGTTGGCAATAAAATATCGTCTTGGTTGATTTCGTAAAATGAAGAAACTGCCTGGATAATTTTTTTAAAGTTAGTGGCTTTTTGTGGCGTGGCCACGATATTTTTTAGTAATTTTTTAGTTATCAAAATATCAGGGACTTTTTGGTTTATTCTTTGGTACATTACCAATCGATTTAAAGCACCCTCTAGTTCTCTAATATTTTTTTGAATATTAATGGCAATAAATTCTAAAATGTCGTTGGATAGATTAATTTGCCTTTCATCGCATTTGTTTTTTAATATAGCTATTTTTGTTTCAAGGTCTGGGCACCCTATATCAGCAATCATTCCTCCTTCAAACCGAGATCTTAGCCGTTCAGTGATGGCTGGAATAGCCGAAGGTTGTCTATCAGAGGAAAGAATGATTTGTTTCTGGTTTTGATAAAGCGTGTTATAGATGTAAAAAAATTCTTCTTGGGTTTTTTCTTTGCCAGCAAAAAATTGGACATCATCTATTATTAAAACATCAAGCTGGCACAGTTTCTTTTTTAAGTTTTCAATTTCTCCGTTTCTAATGCTTTCTATTATTTTTGAAATTAAGCGTTCGGCTGGAGTGTAGGCAATTTTTATATCAGGGGAAAGTTTTGACAGTTTATTGCCGGTTGCTTGAAGCAAATGGGTTTTTCCCAAGCCGACACCGCCGTAAATAAATAAGGGGTTATAAACATGCCCTAGTTTTTCAGATACCGCCCATGAGGCGGCGTGAGCCAGTTCATTAAAAGATCCCACAATAAAATTATCAAATGAATAGTGGGGGTTTAAATTTGTTATTGGGTTTACTTTTAATTCTATAAGTTGAAGTTGGGAATCCATTAGATCGTCATTTTGAATTTGGGGCTTTGCTTTCGGAGAACAGACCGAGTTTGATTCAACGGAAAAACCAATAAGTCGAATATTATTATCACACGATCTTAAAACTTTAAGAATAAGCGATTGATACTTGCTTGAAAGCCATTCTTTTGAAAAAGTATTAGGGACGGAAATAAGCACCTCCCCTTCTTTATTGGAAACAACCTTTGTGTTTTTAAACCAAGTGGCAAAATTAGCCCTGGAAACATCAAATTGTACTTGCGCCAAAACCGATTGCCATAATTCCTCGTTTGTCATCATGAAAGTTTTTTTATTTATTTATATTATTGTTTAATAATAAATATATAGCAAATATTAGACAGAGCTTGCTTGGTGTTAAGAAGCTGTGGATAAACTGTGAAGGGTTGACCAAGAGCTTAATAAATCATATCATAAGATAATTAAAGAATACAAAATATATGAGCATTACATATCAACCAAAAAAGAAAAAAAGGTTAAGGGTCCATGGGTTTTTAAAAAGAATGTCTGTTGCCGGAGGAAAAAAAGTAGTAGCTAGTAGGAGGGCGAAGGGCAGGAAAAAACTTTCGGCCTAATTTAATCTATGCTTTTTAGTAAAAATAGATTACGTAAAAAAAAAGACATCGAGAATGTTCTTAGAAATAAAAGCAGTAAATCTACGGCTGTTTCTTTTTTAAGTATTCGGTTTTTGGCAAACAATTTGCCCTATAGCAGAATTAGTTTTGTTGTTAGTAAAAAAATTTCCAAAAAAGCCGTTATTCGTAATAGGGTCAAAAGGCGCTTAAGAGAAACTTCTCGACCAGTTATAAAAAATTTTAAAAATAGCTTTGATATAGTTGTTTTTACCAAACCAGAAATAGCCCAAAAAGATTTTGCGGAGATAAAAACAGCGATAGAGGTCTTGTTTAAAAAGTCTGGCTTTTTGGGGGAGTATAACGTATAACTTAAAATGTAGAACATTTATGCTTAAGAAAATTTTTATCAAAGCAATTCGTTTTTATCAGTTAGCTGTTTCACCACACCTAACCAAATCATGCAGATTTTATCCATCCTGTTCGGAATATTCTATTCAAGCAATTGAAAAGAGGGGCGTTGTTATGGGAATAGTCTTGGGGACATGGAGAGTGTTGCGATGTAATCCATTGAGCCACGGAGGAATAGATAATCTTTTATGAATATCATTATTCAATTTTTTTATACCATTTTATATCAGCCATTTTTTAATGGTTTGGTTTTGCTTTATCAATATGTTTCTTTTCATGACCTAGGTCTGGCTGTGGTTATTTTAACTTTATTAATTAAAGTTATCCTACACCCGTTAACAATTAAGGGCTTGAAGTCGCAGAAAGTAATGGCAGACCTACAGCCAAAGATTAAAGAAATTCAGGCCCGATATAAAGGAGAGCCACAAAAACAAAATCAGGCCACGATGGAACTTTATAAAACAGAAAAAGTTAATCCATTTTCTGGTTGCTTGCTTTTACTTTTACAGCTACCTATTTTAATTGCTCTATATCAGGTTTTTTTAAAATTTTTAGCTAAAGATTCTTTTACTAATATTCTTTACAGCTTTGTGGCAAACCCAGGAGAAATAAACACAACATTCTTGTGGGTTATTGACTTGCACAGTAAGGTTTTTATCGGTCTACTGGCTGTTTTAGCTGGGTTTGTTCAATATTGGCAAACAAAAATTTCGTCTACCGCTCAGCCTCAGGCTGGTGGTAAGAAAAATTTTTCTAATTTAATGCAAAAGCAAATGTTATATTTTTTCCCGGTTTTAGGGGCTATTGTGGTATGGCAATTCGGGGCGGTTGTGGGGCTTTATTGGGTTTTTACATCAATTTTTTCAATTGGAGAACAGATGCTTATAAATCGAAGGAGGGCAGACCTCCAAAAAATCTGAGCTCAGTTCTGGGGAGGTCTGCCCTCTTTCGATTTAATCAAATTTAAATATATGCCTAACGAAAATTTAGATAAAACAAAAGAAATAACAATTGAGTTTTTCGAAAAAATGACATTGCCCATAGAAATTGAAAGCTGTAAAACCGAAGGCCAGTTGTTAAAAGTAGCTTTGTTATCTTCGGACGCTCAAACATTAATTGGTTATCAGGGCAGTAATTTAGCCGACATACAATCTCTTTTGGCGAGAATTTTGCGGAAAAAGATTGATCAAGAAATTATTTTAGATATTGACATAAACGGCTACAAAAACGATAAAGAACAAAGATTTTGCGACCTGGCTCAAGACACAGCCGACGAAGTTGTTTCTACTGGCCGTGAAAAAGCGCTTTTCCCTATGAACGCCTTTGAACGTAGAATTATTCACACCGAGCTTGCTAAAAGAAATGATGTAAAAACCGAAAGCATCGGCGAGGGCGATGACCGAAAAGTAAAAGTTATCCCCGCTTAATCTTTTAATTTTTATTTGCTACAATAGAATAATCATGCAGTTTACAGTGCCAAAATTTTTAGAAAGAGAGTCAGTGGTGGCTTTTGGACTAACCTTTAAAAATCTAGCCATTATGGCTGGATTGGGGTTTATTTTGTTTGTTTTGTATTATGTTTTGCCAAAAATTATTTTTATTTTGTTGGCTATTCTAATTGCAGGAAGTTTCTTAGCCACTTCTTTTATTAAAATAGGTGGTCAAACTTTGCCTCAAATTATTTATCATGCTTTTGGATTTTTGATTGGCGGGCGGATTTATGTTTGGAATAAAACAAGATCAAGCTCGCCAGTTTCATTGGTTCAAAAAAAAGTTAAAAAAATTGAAAAAAAAGAAGCGCCTTTGAAAATGGCTCCTCAAAGTCGGTTGGCTTCCCTGGGGTCAAGATTGGACTTCTCTTCAAAAGAACCAGAAAACTATTAACTATAAACTACTTACCATTAACTAACTTATGCCCTTTTCGTCTACTCAAAATTTTTTGCAATTTAGCCAAATAAAAGAAGGGGTAATGATGCTTAAAAACAAATCGTTTAGAGGCATTTTAATGATTTCTTCGGTTAATTTTGATTTAAAATCAGAAGACGAGCAAAATGCTATTATTTATCAATTCCAGAGTTTTTTAAATTCTCTGGACTTTTCTTGCCAAATTGTTGTTCAATCAAGACGGCTGAATATCACTGGTTACTTTGACAAACTAAAAGAGCTTGAAGAAAAACAAGAAAATGAGCTTTTGAAAATCCAAACAGCTGAGTATAGAAAATTTATTGAAGGAATGGTGTCTGGCGGGACGATTATGACCAAACAGTTTTTTGTTGTTGTGCCGTATTCTTTGGGCGAAGGGATAGACAATAGGGGGTCTTTAAAAATAACCCACAAATTGCCATCTCTTACCGAAGAAACTATCAAGCGGTGCAAGGAACAATTAATACAAAGAATGGAATTTGTGGCTATTGGTTTGCGAAGATGCGGGTTGAATATTGTGCCCCTAACCAGCCCAGAAATTATAGAGCTTTTTTGGGGCTTGCATCACCCAAGAGAAGCAGAGTTTGGCTACTACCCAGAAATTATTCCCGAATTAATAAAATAAAATGCAGTTTTCATTTTTTAAAAAAAAATCAGAAGAACAACTTGAGGTAAAAGCCGAAGATATTGATGTGGCTGATATTATTGCCCCATCCCTTGTTGAAATAAAACAGAACTATTTAATATTGGGAGAGCGATTTTGCAAGTCATTTTTTATTTTTTCTTATCCAAGGTATTTAACAACTGGCTGGTTGGCGCCGATTATTAATGTTAATTTTCCTATGGATATTTCAATGCACATTCACCCGGTTGAGTCGGGCTTGATTCTAAAAAAATTAAGAAAGAAAGTAACAGAAGTCCAAGCAGAAATTGAGGAAAGAGAA
>Ga0066650_10000684_pt1 | contig 11748 bp, 7 predicted proteins | sample CryGey092014_all_FD_59539 | JGI IMG/M metagenome (GOLD analysis project Ga0066650, IMG submission 59539) | Groundwater microbial communities from aquifer - Crystal Geyser CG23_combo_of_CG06-09_8/20/14_all | ecosystem: Environmental > Aquatic > Deep subsurface > Groundwater | place: USA: Utah...
ATATTGCTGAACCTTTCTTCTTTCCAAAAATTCAGAAATCTCGGTAAGATTGAGTCTTGGTCCTGCAAAATATTTTCTTTCAATTTGTTTTGTCATTTTACTTCATTTGCTTTTTGAGCATATCTAACTGCTTCATTTAAATAAGTGTTAAAGTTTTGGAGATTAGGATTTTCTTTAGTGAACTCTAAGCTTAATAAATGTGTGTAAATTTCAGATGTGAAGGGATAAAATTCTCGTTTAGTGTTTCCTAATTTTTCCGATTCATTAAATTCATTTAAAGCTTTAAGAAATTCCTCTTCCTTTTTTAGAGCATCTGAATGATTCACATAGTTATGCCCCTTCACAAAATGTGCTTGGCACAACAAGCTATGAATTTCTGGAGAATCGTCTCCTAAAGAAACAGCAGTTTGTAAATCAGATAGAGCTTTGTCTATTAGTTGAGAATCTCTTTTTAGTTTGCTAAGACGCAATTCGCATTTCCCTCTGTAGCTATAATCTTCTGCTGGAGAATTTTCTTGTCTATTTACTCTCATGTCAAATATCTCATTATATCCCTCCAAAGCTCTTTTTAGAAGATTGATAGCAACGCCCTTAACAACATCTCTCTCAAATCTTGAGTTGCTAGACACTTTTAAATCTTCGAAAAAACTATAAATTTCATTAAGTTTATCATTTCCTTTAATAGATGTTATATTTTGAAATAATTTTTTATATTCTTCAAACAAATTATTAGTAAATTCTCTAATTTGTCCAGATTCTTCATGACTTAAAAGTAAGTCCGTACAAGAGACTAAGTGCCCCAGCTCCTGATAAGAATTAGCAATATAAGAATAATTCTCGATTTCATTGTTTTCTTTAAATCTACTAAGCTCAAAATTCAGTATCGCCTCTAAATAATATTTATATCTTTCTACAGGTTTTTCAGATAATGCGGCCAATTCAAAACATGCTTCGCCTAACTTACCATCATTTTCTCTTTCTTCATTTCCAAGTCCTCTAGACTTTTTATATTGCTCCTTTGCCTTGCTAAATGCTTGTTTATCTAAATTATTATCGTCAGTTTTTATACTTAAATAATTTAGTATGCCTGTTAGTTTTTCTTCCAAATTTTTTTCTCTACTTTTGGAAATGAATTTCCCAATATAAAGATACATATCGCCTTTCAAACCTGGAATTATTTTTTCATGTTTCAAATTTTCTTTAAGCCATTCATCGTATTGCGGTGGGCGTGGCTCTCGAAGTTTTTCTTGATTCTCCTTAATTTCTTTTTCATATCTTTTTAAATTTTCCGAGGTTTTTTCAAAACATAAAGAAATTATATTTTCATAACTTAAATCACTTGTATTCAACAAGTTTTCCATTTCTTTTTGAAAATTTCCTGAATCCAAATCTTGAAAATTTTTAAAAACTAAACTTGTTAACATCAACCAACTATGGGTTGAACCACAATAATGATGTTCATTATAAGGATATTGATGATGGACATAATCAAAATGACGAAGTGATTTAATATTGTAACGAAACTTTAAGAATATATCATCACTTCTTTTAATAGCTTCTGTTTCTTGCCTTCCTAAAAATGCCCCTAAATTCATTCTCCACTCTTTCAAATTATGACCAGTTTCCAAAAAAAGTAAATCACAGATAATGTCTGGATTCTCAGATGATTTTTCAAAAGATAGGTTTTCTTGTTCTGTAGTAGCACATCCCTTCTTGATTTCTTCTTTTCTTAATCTACCAAGAGATTTAAGTTTATTTTCTTTTTTCTTACTTAATTTAGTATAAATCACCTCGTAAGGAACACTAAGGGCAAAAATTTTTGTAAGAGGGTTTTTTTCTTTATTGCCGATGTCCACAAGTTTTTGGAATGAATAACAAAATGTTCTAGCACACTCACCATCAAATGGTTCTTGAGAAGAATCAAAACTCAAAAAATAATCTAAATCACCAACTTGAATTCCATGACTCTCCAAACTTTTTTTTATCATACCTCTTTCGTCTTTTTTTATACGATATTTATAATTCTCATTAAAAAAATTATTTATAATACTTTCCAAATTTTCTTCTTCAGACCACATAGTCTTACAAAACCACACAAATATTTAAATCTTCTCTTTTTGTTACTATTATTAAAAAGCAATTTTATAGTAAAACACAAACATATTTAAAATATACAATCTCAAGAGTATAATGCTACATGAAACAGAAATTAAACTAAAATACAAAAGCAGAAAAGAAATTAAAAAACTACTTGAAAGTTTAGGAGCAAAGCCAAAAGAAAAATACCTGCTTCATGATACTTACTTCACTAAAAATAAAGATATTAGCAACAAGAATGAATTAATTAGAATTCGTGAAAAAGGAAAAAATTACGAGCTGACTTTTAAAGGAAAATGCAAGGCAAAAGGAAACATCTGGAAAAGAGTAGAATTGACAAGCCAAATCAACAATCCAAAAACAATATCTAAAATTCTTTTGCTTTTAGGATTTTTTAAGACAAGAGAAAATATTTCTTTTAGGGAAACTTACAACTTAAATAAATTAGAAATTGCTTTTATAGATTTTAAAAGACCTATAAAATTATCTATTATAGAAATAGAAGGAAACGAAAATAAAATTAAGCAACTTCTTAAAAAATTAGGCAATTCTGTAAGACAAATTGGAGAAGAAGCATTTAAAAAATTTGATAAAAATCCTTGTTAAATCCAATAATTTTGAGAGGCTAAAACGTAGAAGCGGGACAATTTCTAAAAATGCTTACTTGATTGCTTCAACATCAAATGCTTTTACTTCTCCCCAATATTCTTTTGGTGAAATCTTAATGTTAGTAAACTTTGATAATAACATTTTAATCTCATCCCTAGTAAAATAGTGATGCAACATATGTTCATCTTCTTCCATTGATCCTAAGAATGTATTCTTTTCTACTTCTTTTCCCTTGCCATAGGTTTTATCTTTGACTGACATAAACTCAGTGATAACCATCCCTTCTGGTTTAAGAACCCTATAAATTTCATCGATAGTTCTTTTATTATCTTTTAATAACCCATGGCCAAGAGTAAAAATACAAATAACACCATCAAAATAATTGGCAGGATAAGGTATCTTCTTCATATCAAACACTTTAAATTTCATGTTTAAATTGAGAGATTTAGCTTTCTTTTTTGTAATAGCTATACCTGTCTTGGATATATCTGAAGCATACACCATGAATCCTTTTTGCGCTAAGAAAATACTGTGCCTGCCTGTTCCACAACCCAAATCTAAAATTTTAGTATATCTCTTTTTCTTGAAGATTTTAGCATATTTTTTAACTTGGGGAGTAATATCTGTATAAATTTCACCTTTTTCTTTGTATATATTCTCCCATCCATTAGTTTTCATAATTAGAATTAAAATTATTAGTATTTAACAATGTTTCCCATAAATATAGATTAGAAATTTTCCCCTTAGCCTTGCTCTTGATTGCTCACTTTGTTCCGCTCCTCGCCACACCTTACAGGCTCTCACTTCGTTCGGGACAGATAACAACGCTTATCTGGAATTTTCCTAGAAAAATTCTCATATGATCCCTACATCTTAATAATTTCATTTAATGGGCTGTTTGCTTCTGCCGACAATATTGATTTATTTGTTATGAAGATTTCAACTTGATTTTTGCTTTGAGCCAGTTGGCATAATTATCATAAGAACAACATTTACCTTCATAGTATCTCCCAAGAATTCTACCCCAATCATGATGAAAAATAATATCACTTTCTGGAGAAAAATTTCCAACCCCCGCCCAAAAAAGACAACCAGAATCCATTCTTAATAAAAGTTCTCTATCATTAAAATGAATCTGAACCCAATCCTTATAATATGAAGATGGAAAAACCCTAACGACCTGCCTATATTCTAATTCATTTACTATTTTTCCTACAGAATGAATTGCTTCTATAGAAATTCCTTTTTCGAATACTTCCGTACTTAAAAAATGTTCTTCAAGAGCCCCCTCATCATGCATTGTCTCTGCTTTCACATTTCTCCTAAACTTAACAAGAGTCCCATTTCTAAAAGTTTTCCCAGTTCCATAAGCAGTTAACTCAAAAGCTATTAAAGCTTCTTTAGCCATATGCACAACAAGCTCATTCTCTCCAACACCACTTTTTCCAATTAGATTTATCCTTAAAGTATGCAAACCTAAACTTGATTCAAGCCTCATGCCTCTAATTAACTTCCCAGAAACAAAAGAATTTAATTCTTCTTCTATTATTTTTCCAGAAAGCCCTTGATGACCACTTGATTTTCTTAACAGTCTTTCTTTTACTTTTTCAGCAACCTCGATGTTTTTTGGAACATATATTAAATCGGCCGTCTTTTATTTTAAACTCTAAAGAATATAAACTTAATTATACTGCAAAAGTTATTTTGCTTTAAGCACTCCAGCACTCCAAGCACAACTTCTCTCTTGGAAAGCCAATTGCTTTTTCTAAAATCTCAATTGTTGCGTAATTCAGGCTGTCAAGCTTTAATTTTTTCTTTATATCTTCAATAGGCATTCTCCTAGCAATACAATCTTCATCCTTTTTAGTCGATTTGCCATATCTGCACGCAGCCATTAAAGGAGGGCAGGCAATCATAGCATGCACTTCTTTAGCTCCTAGCTGCTTTAATCTTTCTACCTGATTCAAAGTTTGAGTTCCTCTCACAATGCTGTCATCAACTAAGATTATTTTTTTGCCTTCAATTATATTTTTAATAATAATCAGCTTTGTCCTTGCTTCTTCATCTCGCGCAGTTTGCTCTTGTGGTGTGTAGCTCCTGTCAGAATAATCATATCTTATAAAAACCTCTGCATAAGGCAGTTTAGATTTTTTCGCATACCCCAAAGCATGCCATCTTCCAGAATTAGGAACAGGTGAAACAATATCTGCATCTACAGGATATTTTTCAGCCAATAAACTTCCAATTGCCATCCTAACTTCTGCAACATTCCTGCCATCAATAATAGAAGCAGGATACGAAGTATAAACCCACTCAAAAGTGCCATACTTAACAGGCATTAAATTTAATTTTTCCAGGCTTTTAATTCCATCTTTATTTAAAAAAACAATTTCTCCTGGCTCAACATCTCTCACAATTTCAAATCCAGTATTAACAAAAGAATTACTTTCAGAAGAGATAGCGTAACCTCCATTTTTTCTTCCTATAATTAAAGGTTTCCTCCCCCAGCCTCTTACTCCATAAACTCCATCTTTAGTTAAAGCAACAATTGCAAAATCTCCTTTCATCAAAGAAACTAATTTTTTAATTCCAGAAACAAAATCAATTTCTTTCGCAATTAGCTTGGAAATCAAGACAACATCTGAAACTTCTTCAGGATTTTTAAAACCAGAAAAAGAAACTCTCCCGCTTAATAACCTGTCTTTTAAGTCATTATAATTTATAACATTCCCATCAAAAGCTAAAATAATCCCCCCATTTTTTGCCAGTTCAGAAACTGGTTGCCTGTCGCTTGAAACACTTCCTATCCCTACATCACCGTTCATTCTATCAAGCTCGTCTCTTGGAAACTGCTGCCTTATTAGCCCTTTATGTGTATGATCTTCTAATTTTCCGTTGTTGCACACAGCCAATCCGCAATAATCCTGAGCCCTATGTTGAAGATAAAATGTTCCTAAAAACAAATCATTCACGCAATTTTTCTCAGCAACTCCAAAAATCCCGCTCATCTTTTTTGCTCCCTCTTTCAAGAAAAAGCCAAAATAAGCTATTTAAATTAATGTGTAATAAAAAAGATATTTTCATCAGCAAATTTAGTTCTTTTCAAAACCACTTCTTCAAAGCTTCTTGCTTTTCTGTTTCTTTTCCGAATATGCTTTCAATATAGCTCTTTGTTAATTCTAAATTCTGCTTTACATAAGCAGGCACATTATAATTAGTTGCAAGAGACAAAGCAGGCTCTAAATATTTTATAATTCCTCCTTCTGAAACTGTAAAAATTATTCTTCCTCCGCATTTTGTGCATTTTCCGACCAAAGGGGGTCTTCTAAATTTTGCGTTGCATTTCACGCATCTAAACTCTTGTTGTGAAAACTTCCTTAAATTTCCCTTGATATCTCTGATAAAATGCTTGTCTATAACTAATCTCGCAACATCTTCTGTTTTTACACTTCTTAATTTTTCTGCAATCCACATCTGCCCTTCTACTTTTTCCTTCATTGTCGGAATTGACTTGTAAGCAGAACACCTGACTGCGTTGTTAAAATCATCAACATTATTTGTAAATCCAAAATTAAAATAAGCTTCATCTGTCCCTAATCTGTCTTTTAACTGCAAAATTTTAATTTTCCAAGGTTCAATCTCTTGCTCAGCTGCCTCGTAAAGCTCAAGGGGGTATTTCCACAAAACATCTATATCAAAAGCCATGTCATCAATCTCTGTTGGTACAAGTATAGAAGTGGCAACTAAAGGAGCATCTTGTGTAGAGCCTCTGTGGCTCGGCAGATAAGCTCTTGAAAAATTAAGAAAAACATCAAGCAATAAAATTATGCATGTTTCGTCGCCCTCGCAATTATGAACTAAAATATCATTAGCAAAAAAATTATGCTCAAAAAGAACATTTAAACAATAACTTACTTTCTTTCCTAAATCCTCAATTTGTGTAACTTTAGGATAAATATAATCTTCATCAAAATCAATTTTCATCCCGCGAGGAATTTTTTCGCAAATTACATTTAAGATATTATTTTTTCTTTTAGAAACAAACCCAATTTTCTTAAATTTTTTGACAAAATTAGAGGGAATTATAATTTTAGTTATTTTAAATTTTGGAATCTTTCTATTCTTCCTCAAATAAAACTCTCTGACTTGCGGTCCAGGTTCTTTCTCATAATCGTAAAATTTAGTAAATATTCCAAATCTCGACAAAACAAAACTTAGATCATATTTTAGTCCTTCACTAACCGTGTCGCAAGTAATCCTAATATCAGATAAACTTACACTCCCATCCCCTTCAAAATAACCCCTTAACAAAGCGGCTAATTTTTCTTTTTTAAGATTCAAAAATAAGCTTGGAATTCTCTTGCTCTTTGCTCTCTCCCCAATTTTTAAATAATCAAAAAATAATTCATAGATAATTCTTGAAGAAAAAGTTACATGGTCAATGTGATCCTCACTAGGTTTTAAATCAAAATGTGTGACAAAAACTTTTTTAATTAAATTTCTAATTTCTTCATTTCCAGCAATTGAAATATCATAAAATCCTTTTTTAGATTCTCTTTTCCTTAAAAATCCCTCAGATAGATACAAACCAATAATCTCCAGTAATCTCTCATCCAAAAGAATTCTAATTGGAATACAAATCTTATTTCTTTTAATAGTTATCTTAGTCTCAGAAGGCAAATCCCCTAAGGTTTTATTGTGTTTCTCTAAAACTTTCCTAATAAGTTTTATTGGAAAACTGTCTCTATAATAAAAATTTTTATATTTTCTTAAATTTTCAAATTTGTTTAAATAGCTACGAACATTTCGAAGCATAATATCATCTCTGTCTTTAAAAATTTCTGGCAAAAAAATCTCTTTGATGTCCTTTTCTTCTATATCCTTTTTATAACTAATCATTAACTTATCTCCAACTTCAAGCTCATTAGCTTTCTTTTCTGTTTTATTTTTAATATAAACTCTATGATTTTCAGTTAGTTCAATTTTTCTTCCATCTTCTAAATGGATTTTAAACATCTTATTTGGTTGATGTTTTGTTACCTCTATTATTTTCTTTTGCCCTGGATTGCTATAAGCTTTAAGATTTGATACCTTTTTCTTTAAAGTCCCAAAATTATCTGCTTTTTCTTCTGGATGCAATTCCTCCACCAATTCTCCAATTTTCTCAATTTGCCATTTACCATTTTTTTTAACCGGAACATAAGTATCATATCCTAAACAATCTCTCCTCATAGCCGCGTGCCACATAGGATGAGAGACCGTCGCTTGTATCTTACTGAATCCAATAATTCTTCCGACAATTCCTGCAGAGGTATGAGGCGCAAGCCCCAACACTAAATGCCCGATTAGCTCTTCTCTTTTTTTAATCTGATAAAATGGCTTTTGCTTGTAAAGTCTAACTAAAAGCTCGTCAAGATAATTTGCTATGCCTATGAAAACTTCATCAGCTTTCTCCTCTTTGCTCTCGGCGCAGCAAGGCAAAACAACATCTTGGGGCATTATTTCCAAAAGTTGCTCTTCATTTTCCAGCTCTTTTCCGTAAATATCTTTTTTATAACCCATCTCTTTTAATTTCTCAACACTAGCTGAAATTTCTTTAGGCTTAAAATGGGTAAGAGGCATTTCTGTCACATCGTACCTTATAGTTCCATCTTTGTTCACATTTAATTTGTGTTTTGCTCTTAGAATCCCCTTTGCCAAATGCTCAGGAGTATGGTCTGAAGAACTTGTTCCTCTCACCCCCTTAATCAAAACAGGAATTTGGCTTTTTTCAAATCCCAATTGCTTGACTGCAGCATCAAAATAATGTTTGATATCTATTCTTCTGCTGTTGAACCCTTGGGAAAGATTATGCTGCGGGCATTTCTCTCTTGTAAATTTTTGCTGGCATTCAGGGCAGTAATGCAGTTTTTCAGTCTTGTTATTGCAAATTTCGCAAATGGAATAAATTGTCTCTTGCTTGCAATTTCCGCAATAATAAATTGGAAAATCAGCTTTAACACTTCCAACTTCTAAAGCTTCCTGCACACTTCTCATTCTTCCACCCTCTTCCCCCACAGGAAATAAAACATGCGGGCTTCCTGTAAGCTTCCTTAACTTTGCTTTTTCAGGCCTCCCCATTCTTGCCCCTACCCAGGTTCCAGATTTGTCTTTAATTTTATATTTGCTTAACTGATTAACAATTTCTAAAACATTTTCCGCCTTAATTTTTTTAGCCTGCTCTTCTATTTCTTTTTCCAAATTTTCCCCGCTTAAACCCAAGTTCAAAAATAGCGCTTTGGTTTCCTCCTCATTCAAAACAACATTTTCTATTGCAACTTCGTGCTCTGCCCCAATTAACTCCAAAGCTCTTTTCCCTTTGGAAAATCTTTCCTGCTCAGTTTTATTAAAAGGCAGAACAAGCTTGTTTTCTCTAATTTGTGAGTGAAAAATCCAATCAAGCAAAGCAAAAAACTCTTCTTTTGAAATCTGATCCCAATAAAAAATGTATTTAGGATACAAAGCTATTCCCAGCCTCTCACTCAGCTTAACAGCTTCTCCCACGGAAACTTTTGTTCTCCAATCCACGATTATCTTATCAACTAAAAATTTTGATTCCTCATCTATACTTTCGATTTTTTCTTTAGCTATTTTTTCCAATTCTGCAGAATACCAATCTTCACAATAACCAGGTTTTTGCAAGTGTTTTCCTCTATTAAAAAACTCCGCGTAGTTAACAAGAAAATCTCCTAAAAACAAGACTTCCTTCAGCTCTTGCTTGAATTTTTTAGCTTTCTCCAAAGAATTAATTTTTATAACACTTCCATTATTTAATTTTATTATCGGCCCTTCAATATCATCACACAAACTCATCGCACTGCTTTTTCCAGGTCCTTCATATTTCAACTGAGTTCCTATAGCAATATAATTTTTTAACATTTCCATTGTTAGAGGATGCATAGCCATTGAGCTTAAACCAGCTGTCCTGCACTTTCCATATCTTAATCTAAAACCTCCTGGCTGCGATGGGTGCCCTAAAACCGGCCTTCCTGCAACAATATCGGAAATGTAAGTAGCAGATGAAACCTCTTTTTTCAATTTTTCCTGTTCCTTGTTCTTTAATTCCACAAATTCCTCTAACCAGCTCCAATCACTTAACTTTATTCCTTTTTTCCTAACATTTTTCAAGATTTTTAAAAGTTTATGCGCTTTTTGTGCTATTCCTTCTGCTAAAACTAAAGCCACCCCATTTCTCATCAAATTTGTTTCTATTCTCTCCAAATCTTTGTAATTGCTTACTTCTTTTTCTTCAGAAGCTAATCCATTAATTTGCACAGGCAAATTTCTCGCTAAAAATTCCACCTCTTTCTCGCTCGGAACATATTGTAAATTGGTTATTCTTTCATGATAATCAAATATTTCAGTGATAGTCCTTTTAATTTCTTGTTCGGTAGGATCATATTTTGCATATCCAAAAACCTCTCTTAAATGGTCTGCAATCAAAACAGAAAAGCTTGCTCCCGTTCCCCCTGCGCTTCTTACAGGTCCTGAATAATACAAACAAAAATAATCCTCTCCTTTTTTTGTTTTTTTTAGTGTGAAATGTGTATATCCTTCTAATGGGCTTGCAACTACCCCCACAGTGATGTATGCAAAACCGACTCTTATCCCAGCATCTATAGCTTCTTCATGACTTTTAAATTTGCAGAATTTTTCTTTGGCTATTTCTTCTGCGATTATTAAAGCAACTGTATGGTCTAACATTCCATACTCTTTCTCCAGCTCCTGAATTCTTTTAACAATTCGCGGTTCAGATACCTGAGGATAAACTACGCTGATTAATCCTACAACTCTCTCTGCCAAACTTCTTGCTATAGGAACCTCAACAACTGACTTAGGGTCAAGGTCTTTGCTTCTCGCCTCCTGCGCAATGCTGTAACACACCTTAACCTTATCCTCTATTTCCTTAAAATATGCCTGAATGTTCATTTTAATCTCTCCAAAGTCTCATCTATTCCTATTTTCATTTTTTCTTCCACTCCTCGACTTTTTCTCCTTTCAAAACTCTATCTAACATCTCTAATTCTTCATAAATTCCATCGATTAATTCATAATGTTTAGCTTCTTCTGATGTAACCCAAGCATACTCCACAGAATCCTCATCCAATTTCACCTCTCCGCTTTTGTAATCTGCATATAAACTGACAATCAATCCCGGAGCATTGTCTGGCCTGATAAATGTCATGCTTGTCAAATATTTTATCTTCTCAACCTCTAACCCCCCTTCCTCTTTAACCTCTCTCCTTAAAACTTTTTCGAAAATATTATACCAGTGATGATTAGTATCTTTTGGTAAGTCTATGTAATCTTCTGCTTCTAAGTTCCCTCCAGGAACTGTCCACGTATTAGGAAATGCTTTTTTGTGTGGTGCCCTTTTTGTAATCAAGAAAACCTTGAGTTTACCACACCTTAAAAGGTGTGGTTTGTTTGGGTTTTCTGGATGCTCAGAAATTAAAACACCAAAACTACATCCACTTACTAAAGTAAGTGGTTTAATTTCTGACATTAAGAATTTTCCATCTTTGATAATAATTCCAGTCACACTTATATGATGTTTTTTATCCATTCTTCTCCTCAGCTAAAATCCATTATTTTTATTTCCCGCGTCTTTAAATTTAGCATAGGTACCTTGCATGGATCTGGCAGATTTCCTACTTTTTCTTCATAAGGAGTAATAGACTGCCAGCACGAGTTTGTAATAATTAAAATGTTGTTGTAAGAGTCTATATCTGCTTTGTGCATCTCGCCTGTTGTGATAATATCTGGGATTCTTCTTATGAACAAAGCATCTTTTTCTCCAGGAATATAGACAACAGATGAATGTGAAGGGGCGAGATGCCTTCTTTTTAAAAGCTCTTTAACAACCAAGCTTGGTTTATGATGCGCATTTAGAACTCTTAAGCTGTCTATATCATTGATAACTCCATGAAATCCTGCTCCGTGATACATTAAAACTTCAAATCCCTCTGCTAAAGAAACATAACATGGGTTCGTTACAAGAGT
>Ga0066650_10000685_pt1 | contig 11745 bp, 10 predicted proteins | sample CryGey092014_all_FD_59539 | JGI IMG/M metagenome (GOLD analysis project Ga0066650, IMG submission 59539) | Groundwater microbial communities from aquifer - Crystal Geyser CG23_combo_of_CG06-09_8/20/14_all | ecosystem: Environmental > Aquatic > Deep subsurface > Groundwater | place: USA: Utah...
CGCCGCTACGGGGTGGAAAGGGGGTGAGCTTATGATACAATCCCAGTACCCCCCACTACCTTTTCGGGAACTATGAGACAGTATTTTTGACCACCTACTTACAGAAGTTGATGAAGCAATACCGGCAGTCACGCACATCGGCGAAGTCCACCGGGGATGCTTCGCAACTCCGCGCGACGATCGTCCGCGCGACGATCCTGCTTTCGGAGTTGCACGCTCACGTCGCCGCGGGCCGGACAGACCAGGCGAGCACCACCGAGAATGACCTCGAGATACTCCTCAGTTTGTCCCCGCCATAGCCACTATCGTTCGCTTCGATATAGGAGCAAATACTACATGGCATGGTTTGATCTTTCACGTCGCCCTTGTGGCGGAAAACGGCGCGTTTCGTTATAGTTGGGTCCACTGAATGAAAACAAAGCTCCCGCAGCATACGCAGAAACCGCGGAAGGAAGCGGCCAACTCAAAGTCAATAACCTGCATCGAAGTTTCTGCGCATTCCGCGTGTTCTGCGGGGAAAAGCCTTTTCTCAGGGAGGGCCCCGTGCAACCCTACACCGCAAGTTGCACCGGACACCAACAGTGGATCGGGACAACGCGGGAAGTGTTGCTGAGCATCCACGGAACGGAGGAGAACATCCTGACAAGGGGAATCTGCTGGCGGTGCGCGCAGACCAGCCGGCCAGGTTCGTGTGTAGTGGTTTCTGCTTCGGTCACGTTCACACCTCCGTTTGCGGTCGTTACTTTTGCTGTGACGAGCCGCGCAGTGGCGACATCGTGGTCGGGTCGATCCGGAGCGGTAAGCACTTCGTCGCCTGCAACGCGGGAGCGATCACTGCGGAGATCAACGCGGAATTCGGCCAGAGTGGCCATGCCCACCCCTACCTGTCACCGGACCTGAAGTGGATCGTGTACAATTCCTGCCGAACCGGCAGACCGGCGATTCACGTGGCGTCGGTGCCCGAGGAACTGATGGCGGAGGTGGAGAGTAAAAGCCGGTGTTCGAAAGAAAGACTGTGACTGTGGCGAGTTGCGGATCAATACCTCGAATGTTACACTATGACCAAACCGTACAGTTCGTCCTGTGACCTCATCCGGGTACGTCCAGAATACCGGGAGAGTATCAGGGGATGGGAGGGCTTTGATGGAGAAGACTATTAGTATCGCTCAGGCCAGGGGCAGTCTCGCCGAGATGGTGAATTGTGTAGCATTCGGCAGAGACTGGTACATTGTCGAACGTCGAGGGAAGCCCGTCGCGGCCCTCGTTGGCGCGGCGGAGTATCGACAAGTGCTGGCGTTGCTTCGCGACCATGGGGTTGCCTCCGAGGTGGAGGGCATCCCCGTGCGCATCAACTTCGATGGAGAACGCTTCTTCGTCACCGAGGACCAGTTCAACCTGTACGGCGTGGGCGAGACGCCAGATGAGGCGCGACGGGACTATTGGCTTGCGGCTACTGACTATTATGAAGACCTGAAGCGGAACCGGGGGAACCTGAGCCATCCCTTGCGTCAACACCTGACATCGCTCCGGCGAATCTTCAAGGCGAGAGGGGAGTGACAGGGAGATGCTCCGAGCTCGCGATGCCGACAGGGCCTTAGTGGGGAAGCTTGGATTCGAGAAGACAGAGAGCCACCATCACGTCTATCGACTGTGGCTGCAAGGCACACTCGTGGCCCGCACCTTTGTCTCTCACGGCGAACGTGGACTCTCGCCCTACCACATCGCGCAGATGGCGCGGCAGATGCATTTGAGTGCTCAGGAGTTCACCGCAGCCGTCCGGTGTCCATTGACACGGCAGCAATACTTGGAACTGCTGCAAGAAAGGATCCCCAATCTGGAAATCGGTGAAGAATGAAAAAAGGCTCCAGACCGAACAAGATCTTCAACACCCCCCTCGCCTTCCACCTCCTCGGGACGGAGGTACGACCGGTTGCCGCGGTCAAAGAACAAGGCCAGCCACTGCCGCGGAAGCTAATTATTCCTCCCGGTGTCTACCGGTTTCAGGGACAGAGCTTCGCGTTGACCCGGGAGGGGATGTACCGCTTCCGTCTTCCACCCGAGGGGAACCAGCAACGTGTTGTGTACCAGAAGGACGTCGTCTCCCTTCTCTCGGCGATTAGTTGGATGACCACACACGGATCGGTGGACAATCCGAGGTCGCACCGCGAACTGCGTCAGTGGGCACAGAAGAGGAAGCTCATTGTGACTTGTGGGAGAGTGGCACAATTCGGGCACGAGCTTTTGCGGTCTCTCGGCGTCCCCTCACGTGTCGTGTCCACCCGCACGCTGGAGAAGCTGAACACCTACGACAACGGTCACGTGCTTCTGGAAGTCTTCCTCGACGGGAAATGGACGTTGGTGGATCTTGACGTGAACAAAATGTTCCAACGACGCGGTCGCCGGTTGTCGTTGCTGGAGTTCGTGGACGCCGTTGCGGCTGACGACTACCAGTTCGAGAACCTGTCCCTGTCGACACCCATCGCTATCGGCGGCTTTACCGAGGAGGGCTACGATTACAGCTTCTGGATGGAGACGGCCCTGCCCGACGCGGCCCACTGGCGGCGCTGGTATCGACGGATCATGATGGTTCCCCAGATCCATGGCAGCGAAGGAGCCTGCGCCGTCGTGGACACACCGGCGAAACACCGGAAGGCGCAACGGCTCTGCCCTGAGGCAGGATTCCAGTTCCTGCCGAGGGTCGAGTTTGAGAAGGAATTCTACGGATCGGATACACGATGAACACCACACACCCTCTCTGCATCATCACCGGGAAGAACGTCGCGAACCCGTTCGCGGGATACATGAAGGAAATCCTGGATACCGAGGGATACCTCTGCCGCGATGAACTCGACCTGAGCGCACGCCCCTTGAGTACGCAGGAGCTATCCGGCTACGACCTCGTCATACTGACCAACGTCCCGCTGGCGGATCACGAGCGCGACATTCTGGCTGACTACGTATGCGGTGGGGGCAACCTCATCGCCTCCCGTCCGCCAAAGGAAACGGCGGAAGTGTTCGGGCTGTCGCCGGCGCAGAGCGTTGTCAGCGCGTACAACGACGGCTATATCACTCTGAATCACGACCACCCCCTCGCCGCGACCATATCCGCCGACTGCCTCCAGTACCACGACGTGGCCGACCTGTACCAGTTGACGCAGGCGGAGGCGCTCGCATGGCTGACCGGGAAGCCGGGGACGAAGACCGCCTTTCCCGCCGTAACCATCAATCACTACGGCGATGGGAATGCCGCGGCGTTTGCCTTCGACCTCGCTGCGAGTACGGTGCTCTTCCACCAGGGGTGTCGCCTGAACGCCAGCGATGGGCCAAACGCCGATGCGAACGGGGATGGCGCCTACAAACCCGACGATCTCTTCTTCAAGTTCCTCGATGAGCGCATGAAGACCATCCCGCAGGCCGACCTGCACGCCGACTTGCTGGTGAGCATCATTCGATACATGGCTGAGCGGAAGAAACCCATCCCCCGCGTCTGGCACTATGCCGACGCGGCGCCTGCGGTTGCGCTGATTGACGGGGACAGCGACGGCATGACCTCCGCGGAGATTGAGAAGGTCATCGGCATCTTCGAACGCGTCGGGGGAAAGTACACCATCTACCTGATGCCGGAGCAATACGAAGCCATCTCCCCGGAACGTTTTCGCAAGATGCGAGAACGCGGCCATGACATCGGCCCCCATCCCTTCGCCGGACGGATGCCTCAGCCGGGAAAGTTTGCGGCGCGGCTCGCCGACGAAGTGCGGTGGCTGGCCGAACGTTACGACTACTCGCCTGTGGCCCAGCGCGGGCACAACGTGATCTGGGTCGGCTGGACGGCGCACGCCCGATTGCTGCTCGAGCAAGGACTTCGGCTCGACACCAATTTCTACGCGGGGCCAGGTTTTCAGCACGGATACGTTAACGGTAGCGGCCTGCCTGTGAAGTTCATGGACGAATACGGGCAGACCATTGACGTTTACGAGCAGGCAAGCATCAGCATTGAGGACGGCTTGTTCACAGAGAAGACGCTGCTGCCGAGCATGACTGTCGAGGAGTGCATCGAGTTATCGATCACTCAGATCGACGAAGCCACCGACCTGTACCACTCGGTCTATCACCCGTGCTTCCATCCAACCTACACCAGCGCGGAAGGGAAGAGCTCCACTCTCTGGCTGGAAGCCGTCGCAGCGCATCTGCAGAAGCGCGGCATTCCTTTTGTCAACGGACGTGAGTGGGTCGAGTTTAATAACGCACGACGCGGCGTGGAATTCACTGCGATGGCTTGGGATGAAGCGGGCGGTCGCTTACAGTTTGGAGTGACCAGCGACAGGGATATCGACGGCCTCACGATTCTCCTGCCAGCGACGTTCCGGGGGAGGCGGTCGAAGATGAGCGATGCGTCAACAAGGAACGTAGTGTTGGAGCAACGGGAGCAGCTTGCGGTTGTCACAGCGCTCCGGGCCGGAGCATCTCGACAATTTCAGGTGACCTACGAGTGAGCAGGCACGACTGGGAAGATTTTCCATGCTGGCGGACTGAAAGGTTACCACGACACAAAGACGAAAAGGGGAATCGACGATGAACAATGCGGAATTCTCCCTCCTGGTGCGGGCGGATTGCGAAGCGACCGGACACGCCATTGCGGACGCGGCGCTTGGCGAGCGCGCCACACGCGGTTTGGCCGAAATCGCTGTCAGGTCGGGATTGAAGACGACCCTCCTGGTCATTCCCACCGACCTGGAGGCGAGTCCGGCTTTGTACCGTGAGATGGAACAGTCCGGCCACGAGGTCGGCCTACACGTCCACCCCGCCGACCAGGGCTATGAGGAGTTCCTCGGCGTGTACGGGCCGGATATGCAGCGCCGGATCATCGATGAGGCAGCGCTGCGATTTGCTCAGATCATGGGACGGCGTCCCCACAGCATTTGTATCGGTTACGGTTCGGCGAACGACTACACCTATCCCGTATTTACTGAACTGGGTTTCACCCACGGGCACATATCGATACCCAGCCGCATCCTGCCCGAGTGTGCCTCGGTCTGGGCGGGCGCGCCTCTCGACGTTCATTACGCCCACCCCTACAACCGCATCCTCACCGGCACGCTCGATTTTGTGGAGATTCCTCAAACTCTCGATCCCGAGTCGCGCATGTGGGGGGGCAAGCACCCGCAGGACTTGCGGGTCGAACTGGTCGACGCGAAGAATCACTGGTACACCACGTCCAAGGCAGTTGAGCGCCAGCTCCGCGACGACGTGCCAGTGAAATTGATTCACATCGTCACTCACAACACCTTCGAGTTCGGGTCCCCGGCGGATTTCCGCCAGCAAACGCTTCTCAAGATGATCGAGCACGCAATCGATATTGTCACTAGCAAGGGCGGAACAGTGCGCGCGGCGACCATGGCGGACGTAGCCATGGCCTTTCGTCAGGCCAAGCCCCTGGGTCAGACGCAGGATGTCAAATTGAGACTGGATACGCGCGGCCGGCAGTGACAATGCGGACTGGAAGGAGAGTACTCGGTGGACGATATACGAATGGGACTGGCGGGACTGGTTCATCGCGGCTGCCATGGGTGGCTGAAGTGTATGAAGGCCGTTCCCGGCTGCAAGGTGGTAGCGCTGTGCGAGCCGATCGGGCCGAGACTTCAAGAGGGACTCGCCGCCACTAACGACCCTGACGTACGAGGCTTTGTCGATTTTGATAAGATGCTGGAGCAGGGCGGGATTGACGCGGCAGCCATCGTGGTGCAGCCGGAGAATCAGCCGGCACTGATCCTCAAGGCTCTTGCGGCCGGCAAGCACGTCATCGGCGAAGTGCCGCTGGCCTATTCGCTCGACGACTGCTGGGATATTGTGCTCGCGGTGGAGAGAACCGGTCTGACCTTCGCGATGGGTGAGCAGGTCAGTCACGCTTCCTTCACCCGGGCCTGGAAGAAGATGGTCGAAGAGGGTGCGCTCGAAAAGGTTCTGTATGCCGAAGGTCAATACTGTCATGGACGAGCTGCCCATCGCTACTGGGAGGATAGCGTAACCGGCAGGCAGTTGACCTGGGAGGAAGCTCGGTCAAACCCCGACGCGGTGCAGAGCCGTTCTTGGCGGGATGCAACACCCTATCTGGTACCCGCCGCACGACCTGGCGCCGATGTTGCGGATACTCGACGACCACGTAGTCGAGGTCACGTGCATGGGTTCCCGATCTCCCAGTTACGCGCATCCTGACTTCCCAATCAGCGATCCGGAAGTGGCGCTCATGAAACTGTCGAAGGACACGGTCTATCGCCAGCTCAACGCCTTCAGTACCCCGACGCCTCAGCCGTGGCATTGGTATCACCTGGTCGGCACCAAAGGCCAGGTCGAGACCGAACGCATCGCCGTCGCCGACGGCCTGTGGTATCTGGCGGACAACTATATGACCACGCGTATGCCGATGCGTTGGGAGTTCTCCCACTATCAGCCTGGCGTTCGCGGCGCCGCTTCCAGCGGACACGGCGGGTTGGATTTCTGCCCCATCTATGATTTCATTCAGTGCGTCCGGAACGGTGAAACGCCGGTGGTCGACGTGTATCGGGCGGCGAATGTCGCAGCCGCGGCGGCCATGGCCGGGCTTTCCGTCGAGAACGGCAGTCAACCTATGAAAGTGCCCGACTTCAAGCCCGGCCCCCACCGGCCGATGGGCGAACAATCGCGAGACTGACGGCAATACAAACGAATCGCTTCAAGGAGAACCTCCGTGCTGGCCTACATCCACGACGAGACACTCAAACGACAAGCACATGCGCAGCAGCGCAACTACTGGGAGGCGTACATCCCCGAGATCTGCGATCAGCTTGGTGTGCGTGGGACGCCCCTCGACCTCAAGCAGCTTGAGAATTCGGAGAACCTCAAGGACCTCAAAATCCTCATCGTCGGTCGCCAGTCCGGCTTGCGCATCACCCAGCGGATCAAGTTGGCCTTGGACGCCTGGGTGCGCGAGGGGGGGTTGCTCATCGGCTTCGGCTGTCACGGACTTGACCACGTCTTCGGTATCGAAACCCGCTTCACCAACCTCCAGACCCCTGATGAATACAGCATCGCCGCCGGCTTCGAGCTTTACCCGCACCCCATCACGGCCGGTGTGCATTCCCTGATGCAGATGGACCAGAAGCTGCTGATTCTCTCCGAGTTCGAGTCCGTCTGCCTGAAGGATGGCGCTGAACTGGCCCGGCTCCATAACAAGGACGGGCGCGACCGCAAGGAACCGGCCATCACCTGGCGGGTACTCGAGAAGGGCTACGCGGCCTACTTCGCGTTCGACGTTGCACAAACCGCCTGGCTGCTTCACCAGGGGCGCCCGATCACCGAATACCCCGAAGGGCAGGGCTACCTCAACACCTGCCACCTGCAGGTGCTGGGTGAGAACTCCCGTCAGGTTCGCTACGCGGACGAAATTGCCCTTGTGCTGCAGAACATGATGGCCTTCCAACAGCAACCGTTCATCTACCCCATTCCCCCCGAAGGCGACACGCTACCTGACGCGCTTCTCTTCTGGGGCGGCGACGAGTATTTCGGCCCCGCGGAGGTTTCGGTCCAGTCTTCCGACTGGATGAAGACCCACGGATTGCCCTACCACATGAACATTGGTATCGAGCGCAACCGCGGCAAGGGCGACGGCCATCCCATGACCCCTGAGGAACTCCAGCATATTCTGAATAACGGCCATGAGGTTTCGCTTTACTACATGCTCTACGACGACGACAACTATACGATGACCGAGGCGGGGATCAAGCGCCAGTTCGACCTCTTCGAGCAGCGATTCGGCTTTAAGCCGGTCTGCACCCTTCACTACAACACGAGTTGGCTTGGCTGGGTGGAACCGGGCCGCTGGATGGCCAAGGCCGGCGGAAAGGCGGACAATTCGTTCGGTTGCGGTGTGCCGCGCCGCCACGACCATCCCTGGCGGAACAGCCCCTGGTTCGGGTTCGGCCAAGGCACCGGCTACCCATTCTTCTTCCGGGAGGACTGGCAGCACGGCAACAGCCACATTGACTTTATCGAGGAGCCGGTCGTGTGCTATGAGATCGGTCACCGCGGCCTCAGCACGCGCGGACGCGATCCTGACCTCGACGCGCGTGTGGCTTACGAGGTGCACACACCGATCGACATGGCCGCTGAACACCATCTGGTCATCAACATGTTCTACCACCCGGCAAGCATCATCCGGCGACCGGCCGCGCGTGAGGCGATTGAGGAGGTCCTGCATTACATTGATTACCGCAAGCTCAACATCCTGCACATGGCCAACAACCAGGTGGCGGAGTGGTGGATGAGCCGGTCGCGCTCAAGCGTTGGCGACGTCGCTCCGCACCCGGGCGGCGTGCGCTTCACCGCAACCTGCGACTATGCCAAGGGCATGGTCGTGAAGCTGCGCCTGTCTGAGCCGACGCCGCCCGCGGCCACTTGCGACGGACAGTCGCTCACCCCGTTCATGCGCCGCGAATTCGGCGGCCACTGGGTGCACCTTATCATCCCGACGGGCAAGCATGAGATCGACGTTACGCATCCCGCTCAGGCTGAAGGAAAGGAAAGAGGAGAATGAGCAGGACAAGCCCCGGAGTGATGTTTCACACAGCTCTTCAGGGGTTGCCCCCCTCCAGACGCGGTCGAACTGGCCGTGTCTGCACCTGCACTGATTCGCCAATGATTCCGCGGAGGATAAGCCAGAGGAAGACACCATGACAATGCACAGCATCGCCTTCAAGAGGACGGTTGGGATGGTCACACTGGCAGGCCTGTTGGGCTCGGGAGCAGCCCGGTTCTCGGGTGATGGCCTGAAGGCCACCAGAAATGCCATCTTCAACGGGGCCTTCGTGGAAGGCGTCATGGGGTATGGCGTCCTGGGGCCCGGCCACAAGGGCGTCGCCCTGTCCACCGACAAGACCCAGCACGCGCAGACGCTGGTCACGGAGTTGATCGTCTCGCACCCGGGCATGGATCGAACTTTTACCGTCTACAGCACGTACCTGCTGCAGCCTCGGCGGGATCGCGCGTACCAGATGCGGATCCGGATGGCCGGCGTAGGGCACGTCGCCATCGGAGCCTTCGAATATGACGCCGAGGGGCACCATCTCGGCAACAACTACTCCGAGCGACAGGCGCTGACCCCCGAGTTCCGGCAGCTCATCTTCACTTACAAGCCCTCCAAAAACACGACGGGCATCCGCCCGGCCATCGTGTTCATGGAGTCCCCTGACGGGACGCGGATGGATGTACGTGCGCGCCTGCGCTGCTTTGAGCTGGCGGTGGCCGCCGACGAGTTCAGCGGAATGTGCAATAGCTGGCCGGATTACGCCAAGGACAACGTCTTCGCATCCTACAAAGGGTTCTCGGCGGCCGAGATAACGGCGCTGCAGGACCTCGAGAAGGCGAACACGGTCCTGCCGCCCTACAAGCCGATCGTCCTTAAAATTCCCGGCGACTTCACCCTCACCACTTCCCGCGTGCAGTTTGGCACGGCGGCGCTGCCGCAGCGCATTTCGGTGCTGGGACAGGAGATTCTGGCCCGGCCGCTGGAGTTGGGCGTAACCTATGGTGACGACACACGCCTGCCTACTGGTGGGGGCAAGGCGAAGGTGCGTTCCGCGGGTCAACGAGCCAACTTGAGCCAGCAGTTCCGCGCCGCGGGCAAGAGCCTCACCGTTAGCGTCGAAGTGCACTATGACGCCTTCCTGATCTATACGCTCGACTTCCCCTCCACGCCGGGAGCCTCCCTGAACGAAGTGGCCCTGACCCTCCCCCTCGCCAGACAGACCGCCCGCTACATCAGCTATGACCGGGCCGTAGCTCCGGGTGCGGTGGAAGGCAAAGGCTGGCTTTTCGGCTATGGTCCCATCCCCCAGCCCGGCGAGAAGGTGGAGACGAAGGTTGTCACCGGTAGCGTACACATGGGGGGCGCGATCTTCAATACCTGGAAACCCGCGGTGCCCGGTGCCGAGGGCGTGATCCACGAGTGGCAGCGTGATGTCCCGAACATGGTGTGGATCGGCGACGAGGTGCGCGGACTCAGTTTGGTGAGTCTGAGCGGGCAAGGGTACCGCGTCCGGGCGGGTGATGCCGCCGTCCGCCTGGTCCGCCGGGGGCAGGAAGTGGCCCTGATCTACCGGTTCATTACGGAGCCGGTGTCCCTGGATAAGGGGCGGCGAATGCAGTTCGCGTTGCAGATCATGCCACCCAAGCCCGTGCGCAAGGACTGGCTGGCCTCCCGGTTCAACACTCCGCTAGTCGGCTATCCGGGGATCCTTGACCAAGCCTTGCCGCTGTTTGAGGAGCGACTGAAGCCCGGCGCGGCCGACGCGGTCGCCCTCGGGGCGGTCCGACCGTACCTGACCGCCTACGATGTCATCCGCGAGGGCGCAACGCCGTCTCCCTGGCAGCCCCGGGCGCACCGGAAGTACCGCGACACCGGCTTTCTGTGGTACACCTTGTGGAGCCTGGGGTCCCGGCCCAGCGGAAAGCCCGTCGGCGGGTGCAGCACTCCGCTGGTCGGGCATCCCGAACGCCTGGCGCGGGTGGCGAAGGTCTCCGAACTCATGGGACACCAGGGCTTGCCGTACTTTGCGGCCACCCACATCGCTTCTGAGGACCCGGCGGGATACTACTATGTGGAGCAGACAGACGAGTGGACCCAGCATCCCCGCATAGCCCGGCCGCCCTATCTGCGCCCGACCTGCCCCAACAGTCTCTTCTCCGCGTACATCGCGCGGGGCATCGGCAAGCTCATCGACGACTATGGCATCACCGGCGTCTATTTCGACAACTGCGCCCCTTTCCTGTGCCAGAATACCAAGCACGGTTGCGGATATGTGGACGACAAAGGCACTGTGCAGCCGACGTTACCATTGCTGGGCTTTCGCAAGCTCTTCATGATGGTCCGCGCGGAGTTTGTGAAGCGCGGCAAGGAGCCGTTTATCCTGACCCATGCGGGCATGTATCCGTGCTCCGTCTCGTTTACTGACGTGGAATTGCAGGGCGAGGGGACTTACGGCTCTGACCATACGGAGATGATCTCGCTGGGCGAGTGGCGGACGCGGTGGCTCGGCCCGAACCAGTTTGGCGTGCAGATGACGTACCTGCCCTCCTTCGGATATGGTCTCGGTCCCAACGTCAACCCAGTTGAGCAGGAAGTGATCGGCACGCCGCGGCTGCTGGCCATGAGCCTGCTGCACGGGACGCACTTATGGGCCCAATACCTCGACGTATCGCTTTTGTACAAGGCATGGACTGTGCTCGATGAACTGGACGAGCCGGACGTAGCGTTTCTGCCTTACTGGCAATGGCCCGCGGTCAACAAGCCGCTGAACGCGCAGGGGGTGTATGTCACCGCCTACCGTGGGAAGGAGCGGGTATTGCTGGTGCTGTCGAATCTGTCTGCCGAAGAGCGCGAGATCACGTTGCCGGTGGCCGCGATCAAGACTCGCACCGGCGCGGTGAGCAAGGTTGCCGACCACATGCACAGCCAGCCGGTCGGTCTGGAGGGAGGGATCGTCAAGTGTACGGTGGGGGCGAAGAATTTCCGGTTGCTGAGCTTTACGAAGTAAAGGAACAGATCATGCCCCGACGCACTTATCGCGGGGTTTTGTGGGACATCGGCTATCTGGCGGGTTGGCTCCTGACCTCGGCCGGCGCCCCTCTCCTCGGAGCACCGGCCCCGGAGGGCCGGCCGTTCACCACCTCCATCGGCATGGAACTGGTGTGGCTCCCGATGGGCTACTGGGT
>Ga0066650_10000692_pt1 | contig 11694 bp, 8 predicted proteins | sample CryGey092014_all_FD_59539 | JGI IMG/M metagenome (GOLD analysis project Ga0066650, IMG submission 59539) | Groundwater microbial communities from aquifer - Crystal Geyser CG23_combo_of_CG06-09_8/20/14_all | ecosystem: Environmental > Aquatic > Deep subsurface > Groundwater | place: USA: Utah...
ATTTTCGAATTCCTACATCGATTAGGCATACGGTACAGAGCTACTTCACCAACCCATTCGAAAAACGGAAGTACCACAACTTTGTGGCATTGAAAGATGTAACATTTCGTGTACATAAAGGAGAGTTTTTTAGTGTTATTGGTCCTAACGGGAGCGGGAAATCAACACTCTTCAAGATTGTCTCTGGAATCTATCAACCTGATACGGGCAAGGTCAGGGTACAGGGAACCTTAATTCCATTTCTTGAGCTTGGCGTCGGATTTCATCCAGAGCTATCTGCAATAGAAAACGTGTATCTTAATGCTACGTTGCTTGGTATGAGGCGGAGTGAAATTCCTCGTCATATAGACGAGATATTTGATTTTGCCCAATTGAACGAGTTTAGAGAGGTCCCTAACAAGAACTACTCTTCTGGAATGCAAGTCCGTCTGGCTTTCTCCATTGCAATTCAGCTGAATTCTGACATTCTATTGCTAGATGAAGTTCTGGCTGTTGGAGATGCTGAGTTTCAGAGAAAGTGCTATGACTATTTCGATTCAATACGAGGGAAGAAGACGATCATGTTTGTTTCGCATGATTTGAATCTTGTTAAACGGTACTCTGATAGAGTTCTGTACCTCCGACATGATCATAGCTATGAAATCGGCAAGCCTAACGCTGTAATTGGTTCATATAAAGTCGATTCGGAAAAGAATACCCGAAGGTAATTGGTATCCTTCATGAAGATCAGAAGAGGATATCTTATGGCTAGTGAGAGTCTTACCATAATTGAGTTTTCTATACCGAAACAGTTATGCTTCTTGGTTATAATTTTTGGATGCCTATAAGACTGTGTTTTCTGAGTTTTTTAACCGAATAACAAAGAAGAAAAGATTCGCAACTGCGACAGTAAACAGCATTATGAATTCCCCGAAGACAAGGGGTCGAATTCTTCGGTATTTATACCTCCTAATATTAATATTGTTTGTTGTTCAGTCGTTCCATATTTCATTGTCCACCAAGTTTGGTATCTTTCCTGATGAGGAATATCACTATTCTTTTATATGCTACTATGCCCATAGAGAATCGTTAAGTCCTTTCATAAATAAGCAGACTGACAGTTTTCGTATGGGTGATATTACTAGAACGCCTTCATTTTTTTATCATTACACCCTTGGACTACTAAGCAAAGTTAGCCCAGAGTTTTTTTTGCAGGACAATGGTGTAGCTCTAAGGATAGTTAACATGGTAATTGTATTCATTGCTATAATATTCTATATCAAATTATTGGAGATCTTGACAGATAGTATATTTGTCAAGATTACATCATTGTTGATGCTTTGCTCTACGCAGATGTTTGTGTTTCTTTCTGGTGCAATAAACTATGATAACTTGGTTTTTCTTTTATCTGTTTTGTCTTTCTATCTCATGTTTAAGATAATAAGATACTTTGACATAATGGCCTTCCTTCTACTTGTGATTGTGTGGATGATTGGTATCCTAACTAAATATTCGTTCGGAGCCATCGTAGTAGCAGAACTAATTGTGTTCCTGATGTTTTCCCGAACGTACTTTTCAACTCTTCGGAGGAATTCTAACAAAGTAATTGTTCCTAAACGAAAATTGCTCATATCAATTTTGATTACTACTTTAGTCATACTTGGTTCTTTGTGTGTCGAAAGATATATTGGAAACATAGTTAAGTATCGGGCCATCACACCAAGATGTGATGTGCTACATTCCTACGAGGATTGTATGAAAAACGAGGTGTTTAAAAGAGGGGAGTTGCTCAACGGGGAGAGAATAAGTAAGCCCGATGAGCGTATCAGTTTACTTCGATACGGAGCTAATTGGCTTGAACTTATGAGAGAACGTATTTATGGAATAATGGCTCATAAGTCAATGCCACTAAATAGGATCACTGGCCTTGGTGTAACCACATTCTCCGTTATAGGGCTTTTTGCTTTTATTAGATATTCCTTTACCAAGGAGTTATGGAAAGATTGGACACTACTGTTTATTATCTTGGTTTACTTGTTTTTTTTGTTTTATGTTCAGAATTATAAAGCATACCTGCATAGCGGAAATTTAGCATCAAGTGTGCAGGGAAGGTATGTTTTTCCAATACTCCCGCTTGTTATTTTTCTTCAGCAACTGTATACATCAGTCCTTATGAAATGGAAGGTCTTGAGGTATGTCTATTTGGTTATTTTTGTTGCAGTATTGATGCCTGCTGTTTCTATCTCCTATTTACATTTTTCGACACCTGATTGGTATTACCACTTTTCAGGGTTCAATCAACATGCGAAAGACGTTATAGGTATTCTGATTGCACTTTTGTAAAAATATTCACCGTCTTTTCTGTGATAAGGTTTTGTTGAGATATCGATGTATATGGTCTGTTAATTGTACAATCCTTCTCGCAACACGCCATATTTTTCTGTTTGTAGGGATTGCATATTCATTGGTATTAATATCTAGAAGTCTTTGTCTTTCTCCTTGGAAATCATTGATAAGGCTGTAGTTGATTTGTGACATTAGTGGTCTGTCGATCATCTCGGAAATAAAAGATACAAGGCTGTAGTCCCAGTGTGTCCGGTTCTTCTCTAGGACTGCATTTTCACCGTGCCTAGATATTGCGGCTATTGTAATGTTTACATAGTTCGGAGAGGAGTGTTTTAACGAAGCCAAAAATAAAGCATAGTCCTCATAGTAGTCTCCCTTTAGTTCTGTGTCTCTGAATGTTTTCACTAAGGTGTTTACTGGATATATGACGGAACAGATAGGAATGTGGTTTTCTCCTTCGAGAACTCTAAAGTAATCTTTACCGGAAAGGCGCTCCTTGAAGTATGATGTTAACGGGGTCGACAGTTCTTTATCAGAAGACCAAGTTTCCTCAAAGACATCTGAATTCCCAATGAGAATTGATTCATTAGAAAGTAGGATTGGAAAAAGGTTCCCTTTTGTAGGATAAATCGAGTCATCGTCATCAATATACCAGAGATAAGATGACATATTGTTTTGCGCTTTTTCAGAAATTGCTCTTAGTGCGGCGACTCTCGGATATTGACCTTTTAAGTCAGAATTTCTTAAATAAATAACGTCAGCATCTAAGTTTTCATATTCATCTAGAATGTTCCGGATTTTCCTTCTATTTTGAGGGTTAACGGGAACTAATTTTCGGCGACAAGATGGCGAGGGAGTATTTATACATATTATTAATTTTGCGTGAACCGAATTAGGAAGCATCCTAGACAACATATAAACACTGTCAATACATCTTCGGATCTTACCTATATGCTTAAGCGTAGTTCTCATCCCGATATCCAAGGTAATCTTATCAAGGATTGAAATGGATTTTGTAACACATTTCTCGACAAGTTCGAAAAAATCGGCAGGTCTGCTTCTCCGAAATTCATGAATGTAGGTAGGGTGTGTATGTACAGGTCCATTTATAGTTGGAAATTCATGGTTCACAAAGCATCTTTTTAAGTAGTTCTGTATGTCTTTCGCTTTCTTGGCTGAGTCAAAGTCAATTGGTTTTCCCTGACTTAAATGTTTGACGTATAGATTTGAATCTATGCAGCAGAGAAGTCCTGCTCGATACGATTCAAGAACAAGTACAAGATCATACAAATGAAATCCTCCGAGTTCTGGAGGAAGAGAGACTTTTTTTTTGCGAAGATTGTCTATGTTGAGAAGTAAAGTATTGCCGTCAAGAAAAATAGCGACTTCGGGTGACTTCTGGACCGGTGGTATTAGTGTTGAGTGAGGGTCGGCAACAAAACGTGTGACTGCCTGGTCCTTCCAGCAAATGCCTGCATTTCCAATAACTCCCCAGTTAGTGCTGCCGTAGGTACTGTTTGCCCGCTTGACTGCAATACCTATCCTTTCGGATACTGTTTCGGGTAAAATGACATCGTCGTGGCATACAAGGGCATACTTGCTCCTGGCCTTTGCAATTACTGAGCTGAGAAATGTAAACAGGTCAGATCCGGATAAACAGATTGTAGGGGATAGTTTATAGATGTTTGCTTGTTCCTCTAGTACTTCTACCGTTGCTACATTTCGGCATAGTCTGTATATGGCACTGTCTGATTTCAATGCTATTGACTAAATATGTTATAACCATAAACTCGGATTCTTTCATTTGACTTAATCTTATTGGGAGATTCGTTAAATAGCATATCCTTTTGCTCTAGTGTTTCCTTAAGTCTCAAGTAACTCCTATATGTCCGATCCTTCATTTCAAGGGGGTATCCCGTTTTTTGCACTAAATCTCGAGCAATTCTCTCCCCTTTTAAGCCCCAAAACTTATAAAGAAGGTAGTAGAAATTTCTCATGGACCAATAATCTTCTAGGTAGAGTCGATCTGGTCTGTATTTAAAATGAATTCCTGTATAATGGTAAAAACAGGCATCTACTGCGTGAAGAACTGAGTAGTTATTGAGCCATGATCTCCAGCTCAGGTCAACATCTTCCAGGTACATCCAGAAGTTTTTGTCGAAGCCCCCTACTTTTTGAAACATTGCAGAATTGACTAAACAGCATGCTCCGGATGCCCAATTTGTTGAAAGGTCAGATTGGGAATATTGTTTTGGGTGACTGTAGGGAAGCTGCCTTGCATCGATAATTCCAACTGATGATTTAAACTTATTTACAAGGCAACCTATTGCTTCTTTTGCATAGAATCCCGTATTGCTAATAATAAAAAACTTGTCAGGGGTGCATTGTTCATAGAGGTAATTAATGGCCTCTCCAAAACCAAGGGATCCTCTTGTGTTTCTAATTTCAGTAATTTGCAGACACGGGTATTGAACTCTTTTCTTGAAGATTAACTCGTCATTCTTGTAGTGGACAAGAATAAGGTGAATTTTTTCTTTAACAGTCTGCTTCAACAACGAGGGTATAAGTAACCCGAACAGTTCGTCGAGTTCATTTTCAGAAATTGAGCAATAAATTGGTATCATACGTTTGAATGTTACACATTTAGTTAACCAGGGAAGATGCACTAGCTATTTTTTAAAAATATCCCTAATGTTTATGGTAAAAGGTCCAACTCTTTTACCTCTCAGCATGCTGTTATCTCTTTCAAGTTCTGTGTTCTTCGATTGAAGAATTTTCCTTCTATCCTCTGAAAGCCGGATGATCTTTTCCTGAATCTCTAATTTCTCATACAGTGGCTGACTTTGCATATTGCTTAATTTTTTGTTATAGTTTCTAAGTATTCTTAACTCCTCGTTCATATTTGCAATAGTCTGCTTTAGGATGTTTATCCTCGAGAGCGCCTGTCTAATGGTAAGACGCTTGCGTCTTGTAAGGTTTGGGAACTTAGGAGAGAAGGATTCAAACTCGGCTTGTTCAATCTTCAGAAGTTCTTTGTAAAGACCCCTTATTTTTGGGGGAATATCTGTATCTCTTCTGTTCATTAAGGAGATATTATGGTGTTTTTCTTCTGGATCGAAAAGGTCAAGTGCTTTGTGCAGGTGCTCTGAGGTATAGGGAAAGTTAAGAAAATGTAATATTAATTCTAGTGTGAGGAATGGTCTGCAAAGAAGTGAATCATAGCTTATATATATGGTCCTCTTTTGATCGGATCCTTTTACTAGTCTGTCATTATAGTCATACCAAAGTGCCATTGCTGTAGATTTCTGAATATGTTCTCTTCGATCTAGCGACATGTATACCTCAAGTGGATGTCTGAACATTACTATGTACTTTGCTTCGAAGTCTGCAAGAGCTTCTTTCCAAATTGGTAATAGGATAGATATTCGGGGATCTTTCAATACAATGTGAGAAGCATCCTTTGATATCTCCATAATTTGAGAACGTATCTTCTCTACACAGCTCTTCTTAATATCCATGTATCTTTCCGCACTCGTATCAATCTTCGAGATATCCTTCCACGAGGAATCCAACAGACGTAGAATTTTCTCGTTTATCTTTACAAATTTGCTATTTTCAAAAAAACCATAGACGTTATCACCTGCGGTTTTGAGAGAGTCACGTTCATTACCAGTAAAAAAATCCAGGGAGTTAAGCATTGAAGAGATGAGAGAAGTTCCACTTCTATGCATTCCGCTAACTAATGTAATTTCTGATCTTGTCTTCATGTTTTTTCAATCTAGAAACTCCCATTCGTTAGGGCTATATGAGGTTCGAGAATTCCAAACTTCGTAACCAGCCCATCCGTTACCAAAGTCAGTTCCCGTTGAACGTATTACATCGACTTTGGTTGTAGATGGCTGAAATGCTATGAGATCAACCATATTGTCGCCGTCTACATCTGTAGGACTTAAAAGTACCCAATCCTTAGCAAAGTATGTCTTGGCGTTCCAGACTTCATATCCAGCCCATCCGCTACCGAAATTTGCCCCAGTGGACAGAGTCACGTCTACTTTAGTTGTCGATGGTTGAAATGCGATAAGATCTGCACGGTTGTCACCGTTAATATCACCAGGGTCTAGTAGTGTCCAGTCGTGTCCGTAGTATGTTTTACTGTTCCAAATTTGATAGCCTTTGTATCCGCCTCCGAAATTTGTCCCAGATGATAAAGTAACATCAACTTGCGAAGATACATTATTAAAGGCAATAATATCAGCGAGCCCATCACCGTTGACATCGGATGGGGGGAGAAGCTTCCAATCTTTCGTACTATAAGATGATCTGGAATTCCAAACTTGATATCCGCGATATCCACCTCCAAAAGTCAACCCATCAGAAAGTGTAACATCGATGGCCGTTGTATTTGTATTAAATGCAATCAGGTCAGCTTTCCCGTCCCCATTTACATCACTAGGATCGAGTAATATCCAGTCGTTGGAACTATAAGAGGTTCTTTTGTTCCATATTTGGCTGCACCCAAAACCATAACCAAATTTCGAACCGTTCGAAAGGGTTACGTTAACCTGTGTTGTCTCTGGATTGAAGGCAACTATATCAATATTTCCATCCCCGTTTACATCTGCAGGTTTTAGTATTTCCCAGTCTTTGGCATAGTACGTTTTGCTACTCCACTGTTGAAATCCTCTGTAGCCCCCTCCAAAGGTATCTCCGTCAGAAGGGGTGACGTCAACTGCGGTTGTGATTTTATTCATCGCAATTAGATCTGAAAATGCGTCCCCGTTGGCATTAGGATTACTATTGGGGTTACTTGTAGCCTGCACTGTCGAGATGAAGTCAATAGCAGCTGTTGCATTCAGTATTCCCGCACCGGTCTGAAGCGAGCACCCATTAGTTATATTCGTTGTATTTCCATTGATAAGATTCCTAAACTGATAGATATTTATATCGCTGTAGATACTTTTTGTAAGTGCAGCAAGAGCAGATACCTGAGGTGCAGCAAATGAAGTACCCATTGCTGATGAAAAGGAAAAATTGCCGGTTGAGAAAGAGTTGATTTCAGGGTCCCATGTATGAGAAGTGTCACTTGTACAGGGGAATGGGTTGGACTGAGATGCTGCGAAGAAACAATTATAATCGTATTGAAAAAAACCTGCCCATTCTTCCCCAAGGGAAGTTTCTCCTACTGGAGCAACAAGATCAAGCCAGCCACCGTATGAAGAATAGGAATCTCGTCCACCGTTGGGCTTTGAGGCTCCAACCGCAATTACATTGCTGTATCCTGCAGGATACTGAATTGATGGAGACCCAGTATTCCCTGAGGCCGCGATGGAGATAATTCCTTCCGATGTGGCTTGTTCGATAAGGGACTCTTCAATAGAAGAGGGGTCGGGGCCTCCAAAACTCATGTTAATAACGTCGGCTCCATTATTGATAGCATACGAAAGCCCTTCGATAATTGAATAGCTCCAAACAGATCCAAGATAGTCGAATATTTTAACGGGCATTATGGTGGTATTGAATGCGACACCTGCTCCTTGGGAGTTATTGTTAGTGTGTCCTGCAATGATCCCTGAAACAAAAGTTCCATGGCCATAGTCATCATCGGCATATCCATCCTCTATGGTATGTCCCCCATAAAAATACTCGTAATTGTAGTAATCATCAATATTAACTCCACTTGCGTCATCGATGTAACCGTTAAAATCGTCGTCGATCCCGTTTGCGGGAGTCTCCGAAGAATTAGTCCATACGTTGATTGGAAGTTCCGCTGATGAGTTAAATAACCAGGCGTCTTCATAGGTTCCTGGTTGGTCGACTGTCCGAGTATTCATAGCCAGTCCGGTATCGAGTACTGCAACAACGACAGAACTTATTCCTCCATAATGGTCTCCAGCTCCAAGGATGGTATCAAGAGTAGAATCCACTTTCTCCCATGCATCGGGCATTCCTATGCCATAGATGCCACCTCCGGAGTTGCGGAGCTGCCACTGGTTATTAAAATAAGTGTCATTAGGTATCCATAGAAGATTTCGTCTGTAGGCTGGCTCAACATATAAAACGTGGGTTTCGTTGTTTAATTTCTCTATGAACTCTGAAATTGTCATGCCTTCAGGCTTTGGGAAAACAACAAATTTTCCACCTCCAACAGGGATGTCTCTTCTGGGATATTCTTGTGGAGGAGTAGTGTCACATTTTCTATAAATTGTAGCCATATTGTTCTCTGAAAAACTTCTATCTGTAACTGCGACGACATATCTGTCGCTAATTTGATCTTTGTTTGAAGTTAGCCGCCTGATATCCAACTCCGACAAGTGGACCTTCTTTCCTGCGAGAAAAGTATCTATCCACTGCGACTGTATTGACTGATTGACCGTATTATCGCTTAGTGATTTCGTCTCGGCAAATATAACTGTTGTGCCAGATGTTAGGACGACAGCGAGGGAGATAAAGGCTACAAGTAGTGAAAGCACTGGGCGATGAGCCTTCATATATCTTAGTTCAGTAAGCTTATCCTTTCCTGGTGGTAAGTACCCATTATTGTACTTTGGTTGGTGTGGGTGGTCAAGTAATTATATTGGTTGGGTACATGTTGCGCACAAGGTGCTCATGGCGAGTGTGACTGAAGTAAGTGCAGCATCTCCATCGGGGTCTTCAGTCCCAAGCTCCTGTGCGGCCTCTCGTAATTGTACTCTCTCACAGTGGAGGAATGTTCTGTACTATACCGGTTCAGAGGCCAACCTTTAACTCCCACGTAGAGACCTTTCAGGGCATGATCGACCAAGATCTGTATACGCACCTGAAGATGGACCAGCCGGAGGATTTTCTCAGGAAGGTCCAGTGGTTTCAGAATGACTGGAACCGACACCGGAAGGCGCTGGAGGGAAGAAAACCTACATTCTAGTTCCAAGTGCAACGGGAAGCTCCTGATTTAATTTAGCTTGAGTTACGAAACTATTTTGTTAAACATGTAGCCAAAGATTACGTGGATGTAGTGGGCAAAATAACCTCCTACACTCCTCGGTAAACTGGTCACCATGTTTAACCGCTCTTTTAGAACTGAAAACAACGTTTCTACTCTCAGCCTGAGATTGAGTTGCATAATATCGGATGGAGTTGCCAATTTCGGCATATTCCTCCTACTGCAGGTCTTGAGCACATTACCTCGCTTAAACGCTTTTTGTCAAGTTTCCTTGACGCATAGCCAGCATCCGCAATGATGATGGAATCGGAAAGAATATCCAGAAACTCATCCAATACCTGTTGATCTCCTACATTCGCTGTCGTAAACCTAAAGGCAATCAGATTACCAGCAATATCACAGACCGCATGTAATTTGAGACCGTAATACCAGCCACCGGAATACTTACTTCTTGTAACAGGGCAGCTTGAATTCGTCGGAGTACTTGTCCTGCAGCATTTTGTACGTACCTTTCCAGGTAGTGATGTTGTACCTGCTCCTCAGTAGACTGATTACTGCAATCTCTGCTACAGAGAGACTGTTGGGTCTTCCGTTGTTTGTTTTCAATTCTAAAAGAGCTACCAGATCATCAAACAGACAAAAGATGGTGACTAAGTCCGTGGAAAGTGCTAAGGTTTTCATGGTGAGCAGTGTAAAAAGTTATTCGCTCTTTACATTTTGCCCACTACTTCCACCTTTCGTCTAGTTTCGTAACTCAAGTTAATTTAGCTAGCTCCTGCTCGTAGTGCAACTGAGCTATGTCTGCAAAGTACCCATTTGGTGTCGACATCTTCTCAATCTCTCGGCAGACCGTCGAGGGAGCGACACCCAGTGTTCGTGCAATCTCAGATCGGGTACACTTACGGTCAAGCAATACTTCGATTGCTTTCCGGTCTGCAACGGTTAAGTGTTTGTGTCTCATACTTACATTCTAACCGTTGCACTTGGAATTTGAACTCGCGAAGTCCACAGAGGAAAGCGCAAGAGCTAGGATATCGTCTTCCTGACTGCTTCTATACGTTTCCGGTCATGACCTATGATACAATCGCTTCAGCAACTCTCAAAGGTGGGTATTATCTCCCCGATGAGGTCATTCTGTATTTTTTGGGAATATGTTACATATAGATAATCTGGCAAGTTTTACATCTGAAGAAGAATAGGTCTGTTGTAGGTTTGAGACTTTAATACCAAAAGAAAATTGTCCACCACTTGGATAATTTTGTAATGATTTCAATGATATATGAGTACTTTGCACCCATGGTCTCCGTGTGACCTCTTTGTTGGTGTCAACCAGCCTTGATTTCGTGCATCTTCCATATTCTATGAGCTTGAAGATACTGAGATTATAGCGATGGATTTTTCAGTGTGTTCTTATCTCAGTAATCTTTTCTCGCCACAACAATATAATAGCCGGCAAATGCCTTGAGCGGAGAACGACTTACACGTTTTTCAAATGCTTTGACAATTTTTGCGCCTGTGCGCGGGCGGGTTAGTAGTCCAGAGAATGGTAAAACTTTAACTCCGCGTGTCTCGATGACATAGAAAGAGCCGCCGAGAAGTTGCTTAATCTTCCGAGAGCTGTCGAAGCGTAGGTACACTTTGTTTCTCGCCCCCTGCAGCTTGTTGGTCAACGCCTTAAAGCTTGTAGGGTTGTAGAATTCCAGTATTGCGGTTCCTCCTGGATTGAGGACCCGGTATACTTCCTTGATGACCTTTTCGATCTCAGGAATATGGGGCAAAACTTTGAACGAGTAGACAACGTCGAACGACTCTTTCGGAAACGGCAATTTTGTCGCGTTTGCCTGTGTTACCTGTAGTCCTTTTTTTCGTGCTTCTTCGAGCATACCATCAGAGAGATCCACGCCCTGCGCCTTCTTTGCAAACTTAGCGACTCTTGCCAGTAGTATGCCGGTCCCGCAGCCAATTTCAAGCATGTGAGCCCCAGTTCCGTACTGCTGGACAGTTTCAATCTCGATATCATTGATGAATTCGTAGTAGCCCTCTACACGTTCGTCGTCGTACCGTTTCCCGTACGCATCGTAATATTTTTTGACTTTATGATACTGACTTTTGTCCATTGCTCATGCATTCTAATAGATTATCGACTACGTTGACAATATCGAACTGGATGGTGACAGTCTTTACTGCGTGTGCAGCCAGTTTGTTGTATGTTGCGGGGGTCTCACTTAGCATTGTTAGGTGCCGTATCATGTCGTCAGAGGATTCGCATATGAAGCCGTTTGCTCCATCGCTGATAAGCGGAGAGAGGACCGGGTTTTGCGTGCCGATGACGGGAATGCCCATAGCCATTGCTTCTATGGCTGACATTGACACAGCAAGAATGCTATCCGCGGTGCGGTACGGTAGAAGAAGCGCATGGCACTGGTACATGAGTTTTTGTGGATTTTTGA
>Ga0066650_10000699_pt1 | contig 11664 bp, 12 predicted proteins | sample CryGey092014_all_FD_59539 | JGI IMG/M metagenome (GOLD analysis project Ga0066650, IMG submission 59539) | Groundwater microbial communities from aquifer - Crystal Geyser CG23_combo_of_CG06-09_8/20/14_all | ecosystem: Environmental > Aquatic > Deep subsurface > Groundwater | place: USA: Utah...
AAGTCAGCAGAAATGTTTTGCCATGTCTATGCTAATTTATATAAAATTAAAACGACCTGTTTAAGATTTTTTACTGTATATGGACCAAAGGGACGTCCTGACATGGCACCATATTTATTTACCAAAGCAATAATAAACGGCGATACTATTAAGCAGTTTGGTGATGGCTCAACTAAGCGAGATTATACTTATATTGATGATATTGTAGAGGGAGTAGCAAAAGCTATTGAAAAACCATTCGATTTTGAAATTATTAATCTTGGCAATAACAAACCAGTAAGCTTAAAAGAGTTCATTGCAACTATTGAAAAAGTAAGCGACAAAAAGGCAAATATCCAAGTTTTACCTATGCAAGCTGGTGATGTAGAAAAAACCTATGCAGATATTAGCAAAGCTAAGAAACTGCTTGATTGGGAACCACAAACCGACTTAGAGACTGGGCTGAAAATATTTATTGAGTGGTATAAAAATAGCCATACAGAGTAATACTATTTAATCTAGCAAAAACTATGCAAACTACAATTATTAAACCTCAAAAAGGTTTTGCATCACTGAATATTGGGGAAATAATCAAATATCGTGAGCTTTTTATTACTCTAGTCTCAAGAGATATTAAAGTCAGATATAAACAAACAGTTATTGGTGGATTATGGGCAATTATCCAACCTCTTTCTACAATGGTTTTGTTTTCATTCTTTTTTGGCAAAATTGCTAAGATTCCATCCGACGGAATACCATATCCCATATTTTCTTACGCAGGGCTACTCTTATGGACATACTTTTCTGGAGCAGTCAATACAGCAAGTAACAGCATAGCAAGTAATGTAGGATTAATTACGAAAGTGTACTTCCCTAGGCCAATTATTCCTCTGGCTGCAACTATGGTAGGTTTAATAGATTATGCTATAGCACTAGTAATTTTGATAGGACTTATGACGGTGTATGGATATAGACCCACAGTAAATATTCTACTTTTGCCGCTTATTCTTTTTTTGACCTGGATGTTCTCAGCTGGTATTAGCTTATGGTTTTCAGCAACAAACGTTTTATTCCGTGATATGAGAATTATCCTTAGCTTTATTATGCAATTATGGATCTATGCAACCCCCGTTATCTACCCACTTTCAGTCGCTGGACAATTTAAATGGATTGTAACTCTTAATCCGTTGACTGGCTTGATTGAAGCTCATCGTTCAATGTTTTTGGGTACTCCCATGGTTAGCTTTGGTATTCTTATGTACTCTGCTTTAATTGCTTTTATAGTTTTTTGGACTGGAATGGTTTATTTTAAATCAGTTGAAAGGCGTTTTGCCGACGAAATTTAACCTATGTCAGAACCTGTCATCAAAGTCGAACATATCAGTAAAAAATATATCATTAGTCACAATGAAAAAGTAACTACGTTTACTGAAGCGCTTTCAAATCTTTCCTCACTGCCCAAACGAATTCTCCACCGTAACCAAATCAGCGAAGACTTTTGGGCATTGAACGACATTTCTTTTGAAGTTAAGCAAGGTGATGTAGTTGGCGTCATTGGACGCAACGGTTCTGGAAAATCTACACTACTCAAAATTCTTTCCCGTATAGTTGAACCTACTAAAGGTAAAGTTATTCTAAGGGGTCGAACAACGTCACTTTTAGAAGTTGGAACAGGATTTAACGCAGAACTAACTGGTAGAGAAAATATATACCTAAATGGGTCAATACTCGGTATGACAAGAAGGGAAATCGATAAGCATTTTGATGAAATTGTAGATTTTTCTGGTGTGGAAAAATTTATAGATACTCCAGTTAAAAGATATTCTTCTGGAATGTATGTACGCCTTGCTTTTGCTGTTGCTGCACACTTGGAATCAGAAATTATGCTAGTTGATGAAGTTTTGGCAGTAGGTGACGCTGAGTTTCAGAAAAAGTGCATAGGGGTAATGAATAATCTAGCTAGAAGCGGAAGAACACTACTATTTGTTAGTCATAATGCAAGTGCGATATCTCAATTATGCTCAAGTGCAATTTATTTACAACAAGGATCTATCGTAGCCCAAGGTAAAACCCAAAAAATTCTCAATCGGTACCTTGCTTATAACACCTCAAAAACAACTACCCTATTTTCACAGTTGGAAAATAAATCAAAAGAGGTTAATTTACGAAAAGTATATGTAAATAATAGCCAACTTAAAGATGAAAATTTATTTTATTACAACCAACCGATACCAGTAAGTGTTGAATACGAGGTAAACAGAGCCATTGATAATGTCAGTGTTTGGGTTGGCATACAATCTAGTGATGGTAGTATGATCTTTACTACCGTTGACTGCGACTTAAATCCAAAACTGTTATTAAACAGATCTATTGGCTATTATAAAACAATAGTCTCAATTCCTCAGAAATATCTTAATATTGGAGATTATTCAATTATCGTAGGAATAGTCCACAATGATCCACTTATCGTTTTTGATAGAGTTGAAGCTTTGGGTATTATCGTAAGCCCAGAACCAAAACCAGAACATATTTTATTTAAAGACGGGCCTAGAAAGGGGTACGTTCAACCACTTTTAGAATGGTCTACTTATTAATAGTATGAAGAATATTCCTTTTTTAGGTTTTATCCCTGCAAAGAAAAACTCTAAGCGTTTACCTAATAAGCATCATAAATTACTTTGTGGCATCCCGATAGTACAACATACACTCCAAGCCGCAAAAGATGCTCTCCTTTTAGATGATATTTTTATATCTACAGATGATAAAAAAATTGTTCAATATGCAGAAAATATTGGTATTGTAGTCGGTAGCTTAAGACCTCAAAACATCGCAAAAGATACAACTCCGATTCTTGACGTAATAAAGTACTCTGTTGAAAAATTAGAAAATAAAGGAAATAAAGTTAGTAATATAGTACTTTTACAACCCACGTCTCCTCTTAGAAATGCCAATCATATTGATCAGGCTATACAATATTACAAAGAAACCAACGCTGATACTTTATCATCAGTGTCACTAGACAAAAATTACCCTTGGTTATGGAAATTGAGCGCTGATAGAATAATTCCACTGTGTTCATATGAAGAGATGGCTAAACAGAGACACGAGAATCCAATAGTCTATGCTGAAAACGGAGCGATATTTATTTTCAATAGAAAATTATTAGACAAAAATACAATTTATGGTAATAAAGTTGTCCCTTTTATCCTAGATGTAAAATCATCAGTTGATATTGATACAGAGGAGGATTTTAAATTTGCTCAGTTTCTAGCAGAAAAATAATATGAAGCGCAAAATATTAGCTATTACAGGATCTCGATCAGATTACAGCATTATGGTTCCTGTGTATAAAGCAATTAAAGAATCAAATATTTTAGCGCTGGATCTAGTTATAACTGGTATGCATTTTTTACCTGCATTTTCATTGGGTGTTAATGAAATTGCTAGACAAAAATTTGCTACATTACATCCCCTTGATCCTCACCCTCACTTAAGCATGACAGCTATGAGTGCATATTTATTAAAAGAGTTAGATTATCTTTTTGAAAATTTGCATCCAGATATTGTACTCATTCAAGGAGATAGGTATGAAATGTTACCTCTAGCCATGACTGCTGCCTATCGCAATATTCCAATCGTGCATATGTCGGGAGGTGATTATAGTGGATCAATAGATGATTCCCTGCGTAATGCAATCACAAGCTTTGCTCATATTCACCTTACTTCTTGTTCCTTAAGCACTCAAAGACTACTAAAAAATGGGGAACAGGCTAATAGAGTTATTGAAGTAGGCGAACCCGGACTAGATAATATTAATAATCTGACTCAACTTCCCAAAAATGAATTGTTTTCCAGATATCATCTAAACGATCAAAAACCCTTGATTCTCGTTACCCAACATCCAGTTACCACAGAATCGGAAAATTCCTATCAGAATATGCTCGAAACACTTAAAGCCCTTGATAAAATAAATCTACCCACAATACTTACTTATCCAAATACTGACTTAGGTTACAAAGGAATATTAAAAGCAATTAATGAATACCAAGATCGACCATGGCTCAGAATCCTTCCCACATTAGGCATAACTGAATTTTTAAACCTATTGTCACATTGCTCTGTTTTGGTGGGCAATACAAGCAGTGGAATTATTGAAGCGCCTACCTTTAAGGTTCCTTTTGTAAATATAGGTACTCGACAAATAAACCGTCTAAGAGCAACTAATGTGTTAGATGTTAGTTATCATGCTCAAGAAATTACCTCAGCAATCAGAAAGTCTTTATTTGATGAGGAATTCAGACAAAGTCTAGTTGAATGTATTAATCCATATGGAGATGGTCATACCAGCTTAAAGGTAGTAAATATCCTTGAAAAATTACAAATAACTCCCAACTTACTTTCCAAATGGGTTCCCAGCACTGAATCCTTTATATAAAATATGCAGTTTTCTATCTTAAAATCAACCAGTTTAGATAGTAAGCGATGGCAAACATATTTTGATAAATTATCCAGTGACCAAAAAGACCTCCACTACCTACCCCAATATGCAAATATTTACTGTGACACCTATGGATATGATGCTTATTTGGCAGTAGGTGAATATAAAGAAAAAATTCTTATACAACCTTTTATACTAAAACCGATTAATAATCTGCCATTTTTAAACTTTGACCAATCCAATATATTTGAAGCTGCTAACGCGTATGGATTTGGAGGCCCGTTAATTATTAGCCCAATGGGTGATGACCATGTTAACATAGTAGAGTTTGAAAATAGATTATCAGAATTTTTGCTAAGCAAAAATGTAGTTACAGAGTTCATTCTTTGTCATCCTCTTTTGAAAAATCACACCCTCATAAATCACCTAGATTCACTTAATCAAGAAAAGAATGTTGTAGTTGTAAATCTTAATCTTTCAAAAGAACAAATTACCAAACAGTTTAATCGAGGTACTCGTAGCAAGATTAATCATGCCCACAATGCTGGGGTCACCATTGACCCCATTGAGTTAAATGCTAAAAATATCGATATTTTCCAAAAACTATACTATCAAACAATGAAAAGAAATCAGGCTGATAGCAAATGGAATTTCCCTCAAACATATTTTACCAATTGTGTTAAATATCTTGGAGAAGATAAAGTCAGCCTACTTTTTGCACACCTAGATAATAAGGTTATTGCTGCATATTTTCTCATTCACGCATATTCTATTGCATATTATCATTTTGGCGCATCAGATGAACGTTTTTTCAATACGCGTGCCACTTCACTTCTTATGGCAGAATCAATATTTTATTTAAGATCAAAAGGTTTTAAAAATTATCATCTTGGAGGAGGAGTAACCGGCAATCCCAAGGATTCACTGTTGCAGTTTAAGCTGGGCTTTACCAAAACCACTGCTCCACTTTTTTCTTACCATCGAGTCATAAATCAAGAACTGTACGAACAATTAAATCTTGCCAAATTTAAATATGAGCAAGATAATCATCTAGAAATCGTTAATCCCAATTATTTTCCTTTATACAAAAGGAGGTAGCATGAATTTTGTATGCAAAGATTTTTCATTTGATAAGCCAGATAAAACTTATTTAATTGCTGAAGTGGGTGTTAATCACAACCGTGACATTGCAATTGCTAAAAAGATGGTTGAAGTAGCCAGGGAGGCTAAAGCTGATATTATTAAATTCCAATTATTTGATTCGGAAAAAGAGGTCAGCATTCATGCTGATAAAGCTGATTACCAAAAGAAAAATACCTCAGATAATGAAGGACTTAATCAGCTTGAAATGTGCAAAGCACTTGAACTTAGCCCTGAAAATATTAAAGAGCTAAAAGCTTTTTGTGAAAAGCTGAAAATGCCTTTTCTTTGCACAGCTTTCGAAAAATATAGCTTGAATTATTTAGTTGATGGTTTAGGGCTTAAAACTATAAAAATCCCTTCGCCTGAAATAACAAACATTCCATTATTACGTCAAATCGGACAAAAAAAAGTTAGTGTGATTCTCTCAACAGGAGCAAGTCATTTACACGAAGTTGCCTTAGCCATACAAACCTTGAAAGAAGCAGGGTGCAAAGAGATCGTTCTTCTGCATTGTGTTTCACAGTATCCAACACCATATGAAGATTTAAATTTACGTGCAATGCACACCATGAAACAAGCATTTGGGTTGCCAGTTGGATTTTCTGATCATAGTCTAGGAATAGAAGCTGATATTGCTGCTGCTGCTCTAGGAGCGGTTGTTATTGAAAAGCATTTCACACTCGACCGGAACATGAAAGGGCCTGATCACAAAGCATCAATAGAACCAGATGAACTAAGAGCCTTAGTCAAAGGCCTTACAATTGCAAACAAAGCTTTGGGTTCTTATATTAAACAGCCAGCTACATGCGAACAAGGAAATCTCTCTCTAATAAGAAAAAGCTTAGTAGCAGGTATAGAGATCGAAAAAGGCAAACGTTTAGAAGAAAACATGATCGAAATAAAAAGACCAATGGGAGGGGTGTCCCCTGCTGATCTTGATAAAATAATTGGTCTACGAGTAAATAGAACAATTCAAGCAGATGAACTTATACATTGGGAGGATTTGGCATGATACGATCGACAGTTAATCCATACGATTTGATTGCAAACTCATACCAAGAAATTGCAGATGTGCGTAAAAATTATATCCATAGCGTCGATAAGCTAATAATTAAATACGCACCCCAAAAAGCAATTTCAATGCTAGACGTTGGATCAGGAGATGGCAAAAGAGCCATGGCTTTAGCAAAAGAATTAAAAGTGAAAAATATTACACTCTGTGATTCAAGCCAAGAGATGGTAAAACTATGTCAAAAACTGAAACCCACCAAAGTTTTTTTCTGTAAGGCTGAGGAAATCCCCATTAATCAACAATATGATATCGTTACTTGTCTATGGAATGTTCTTGGACATATTGAGTCAAATATAAAAAGAATTGAAGCATTAAGACGCATGAGTAAATCACTTAATAATAATGGAGTATTATTTTTTGATGTAAATAATCGGTACAATGCAAGCGCTTATGGCAATTTCAACGTTGTATGTAGAATGGTCATTGACCGAATATTCCCCAATGACTCAAGGGGCGATACGTCATATAATTGGATTATCAAAGATAAACAAATCCCAAGCATGGGTCACTTGTTTACACCTGGGGAAGTTGATAATCTGATTATCAAGACTGGATTAAAAATTGTTAAAAAAATAGCTGTTGATTACTTAACTGGAAAAATATCCAACTCATTGCTTAGAGGGCAATTGCTATATATATTAAAATTATGAAATTGAAAACTTTTAATCCAATATGGGAAGAAATTTTTAAATCTCGCAATTGGGGTAAATACCCCCCGGAAGAATTAATAAGATTTATTGCAATTAACTTTTATAAAGTGAGTGATCGGAGGGAAATTCGAATCCTGGATTTGGGTTGCGGAACTGGAGCCTGTACTTGGTTTATTGCAAGAGAGGGGTTTTCTACTTATGGTATTGATGGATCAAAAACTGCAATTGAGATAAATAGAAATAGACTTGACTTAGAAAACCTTAAGGCAGAATTAATCGTAAATGACATTGCGCATATGCCATGGCAAAATGATTATTTTGATGCAGTAATTGATGTTGATTGTCTACAGTGCAATAACTGTAAAGACTCTCAAATTATCATTGACGAAATTTACCGTGTACTAAAACCAAAAGGAAAACATTTTTCCATCACTGCAAAAAGAGGTTGCTGGGGTGATAAGACTGGAACAATAATTGATAATTATACATACAAAAATGTTACCGAAGGTCCTTTTTCTGATATGGGTACTATCCGATTTTCAACAAAATCGAACATTAAAAAAATGTATCAAAAATTTTATAATTTAAGTTTTGAATGTTCAATCAGAACAATGAATGATTGCCAAAAGAAAATAGCTCATTGGATTTTTTCGTGTCAAAAATAAATATTTATAAATAGTGAAATGAAAAATATTACTAAATTTACTATCAATATACATAGCACTATCAAGGAAGCAATGCAGGCCATTAATGATAATTATAAAGAGGTAGTATTTGTAATCGATAGAAATGATGTGTTACGGGGAATAATTACTGATGGAGATATAAGAAGAGCTTTATTGGCAAATAGAGGTTTTGATTACCCTGCAGCAAAAATAATGACCAGAGATTACTTCTCTTTAGATAGCTCATCCGATAGGACAACAGCCCTAGACATCATGAAGGCTAGATCCATTAGACATATTCCGATTATTGATAAGAATAAAGAACTAATCGGTATTCACTTCTTAGATGAACTGCTTGGTTCTCAACTGAAACCAAATAGTGCAGTCATTGTTGCGGGGGGTTTAGGTACACGTCTTCGTCCCATGACAGAAAAGTGCCCCAAATCGATGGTACTTGTAGCTGGTAGACCTATTTTGGAACGCTTAATACTACATTTGGTCGGATATGGAATAAGGAAGATTTATATTTCTATTAACTATATGGGTGAAGTGATTAAGAAATATTTTAAAGATGGTAATAATTACGGTTGTGCAATCGAATATATCGAAGAGACTAGCCCCCTTGGAACAGGTGGGCCTCTAAGTATTCTCCCAAAACAAAAACACCCGGTAATTGTCATGAATGGTGATTTGGTTACGCAAATTAATATTGATTCACTTATTAATTTTCATAATAATACTAAGCTAGATGCAACTATATGTGCCAAAGGATTTCAAGTAGAAATCCCCTTTGGAGTAATTAACGAAAAAAATAACAAGTTAGTTGAATTAAAAGAAAAACCAACACAGGAACACCTTATCAATGCCGGTATTTATGTCTTTAATCCAAATGTCATAAGTTTGATTCCAAAAAATACAGAATTCCCTATTACTAATATTTTTCATCTTATGCAAAAAAAAGGTATGGGAACTGGTGTCTATGTACTTGATGAGAATTGGATTGATGTGGGAAGAATGAATGAATTAAAAAAGGCAAATGGATTGAGTTAATTATGAAAACTAAAGTATTATATTCTGTTGTTATTCCTGTTTATAACTCGGAAAAAACCCTCGAAGAACTTGTATCAAGAATTCACTTGGTTTTTAAAAAAATCACACCATATTATGAAGTTATTTTGGTTGATGATGGGAGCCAAGATCATTCTTGGAATTTACTGGAAAAATTCCATAGAGAAGATAAAAGGGTTAAAATTATTCAACTAATGCGCAATTATGGGCAGCACGCGGCTATTATATGCGGATTTAATTATTGTAGTGGTATGTTTGTAATAACTATGGATGATGATTTGCAAAATCCTCCAGAAGAGATTCCAAAATTAATAAAAGCAATTAGTAACTCAGATTATGATGGGATTTTAGCTATACCAATAGAATCTAAACATTCATTATCGCGAAGATTGGGTAGTTATGTAACTGATAAATTTTATAATATTATATTTAATAAACCTCAAAATCTTAAAAGTTCATCATTTAGAATTTTAAATAAAAAAATAACAGATCATTTATCTCAAAATCAATGTAGATATACTGCAATTGGACCATTACTGTTTTCTTTAACTTTAAAATTGAAAAACGTAGACGTATTGCATAATAAGAGAGCTGTTAATAAGTCTAACTATGATTATATTAAATTACTAAAACTTGCTTGGGGTTATATTATTAATTATTCAATACTTCCATTAAAATTTGTTAGTATTGTAGGAATAATATCATCATTTGCTGGTTTTATGTTTGCAATCTATATAATATTTATGAGATTTTATAAAAACCAAGTACTTTCAGGTTGGACAAGCTTAATCGTCGTTAATCTCACTTTTTTTGGTCTAATCCTTTTTGTGTTTGGGATTATAGGAGAATATTTAATTAGAATCCTTAATCAAGTAAATAATTCAGATATTTATGTTGTAAGAAGGTTTCGTAAATAAATATGATTAATTATTCTGAAATATGGGGGTATTTACTAAAAGTTTGCGATTATTTTATCCCCCCTGGAAATGTAGGAGCAAAAATAAGGGGATTTTTATATAAACCTTTTTTTAGAAATTGTGGAAATAACTTGAAAATAGCTGAGAGAGCGTATATCTATAATCCTAATACAATAACACTAGGCGAGAATGTATGGCTTGGATATAATTGCTATTTAGGAAAGGGTTTTATAGTTATTGGTCACAACGTAGTAGTAGGACCATTTGTTTCTGTTTCGCCCACAAATCATATTAGAAAAAACGAATCATATCGTTTCTCTGGTAGTACGAATACAAAAATAAAAATTGGTAACAATGTGTGGATTGGTGCACATTCATGTATTTTAGCTTCCGTTTCTATTAATAATTCATCAGTAATTGCAGCAGGAGCTGTAGTTACTAAAGATATACCATCATGTGTTATGGTTTCAGGCATACCAGCCAAAATTAATAAAAAATATTCAAATTAAATATGAAGATTCTAATCTTAGGTGCAGGTGTTTACCAAGTCCCAGCAATTATTAAAGCAAAGGAGATGGGTTTGTATACTATAGTTATTAGCAAAAATATTACTAATTATCCTGGATATAAAATTGCAGATAAAGCTCTTGAGTGTGATACTACTGATATCAACAAAGCTATAAAATTAGCTAAAAAATACAAAATAGATGGAGTTTTTACAACCGGAACAGACGTAGCTTTACCAGCATTGGGGAAAATTAATGATGAGCTGAGACTGTGTGGACCTAGTTATGATACTGCCCTACTTTCAACTAATAAAATGCTTATGAAAAAAGCATTTAAAAAATTTAACGTACCTTCAGCAGAATATATAGAAGTTTCTGAACTATCTCAAGCATACACAGCTGCGGAATCAATTGGATATCCGGTGGTAGTAAAGGCAATTAATTCTTCTGGAGCACGAGGTATAAGTGTAGCTAAAAATAAAAATCAACTACTGAAATCATGGGAATTTTCCAAAAAACATTCTAAACCAAATGATGTAATTCTCATTGAAGAATTTTTAGAAGGATATGAATTTGGTGCCCAGGCCTTTGTTTATGATGGAAAAGTACAACTAGCATGTCCACACAATGATACAGTTACACCCCCTCCAATTAGTACTCCCATTGGGCATTCCTATCCTTTTTCTAAAGAGATAGAAGGCATTATGAATTTTATTGATTCTGGAGTTAGATCATTGAAAATTGACAATTCGGCAGTAAACATTGATTTGATAAAAACCAAAAAAGGTATGTACTTTTTGGAAATTGGAGCTCGAATGGGAGCTACCTGTCTGCCTATGCTTACTCATAATTTTACGGGTGTAGATGTTACCGTAGAATGTATTAAAATGTCTATCGGGGAAACCCCATCTTTTATACAGACAAGTCAACAACCAACAGCTGGATTATTACTCCAAGCAAGTAAAACCGGCGTAATAAAAGAAATGTTAATACCACCAGATATTAATAGAGATAAAAATGTTGCCTACTTTTCACTGGATGTTAAGGTTGGCAATAAAGTTAATAAGTTTACTATAGGACCAGATAGAATTGGCGAGATTGTAACATATGGGAAAACAGCTGAATTAGCAGAAAAATACGCAGAAAATTATGCAAAAAAAATTAAATTTAGGGTCTGTCAATAGTTGTGTGTAAACGGCAGCTTCATAATTTTAATAATTTTTAGT
>Ga0066650_10000702_pt1 | contig 11656 bp, 9 predicted proteins | sample CryGey092014_all_FD_59539 | JGI IMG/M metagenome (GOLD analysis project Ga0066650, IMG submission 59539) | Groundwater microbial communities from aquifer - Crystal Geyser CG23_combo_of_CG06-09_8/20/14_all | ecosystem: Environmental > Aquatic > Deep subsurface > Groundwater | place: USA: Utah...
TGGGGTGGTTGGGGAATTGTTGAGGGAAGTTTTGATTCTGAGAGTTGGAGCGGCTATAATTTTGAAGTTTACGGAGCGACTTCTCTGATTATTACTCCTAAAAATGCTCCTTCTCAGCCCGCGGTTTCCTTAAGTCCAGCAAATCCCAAGACTAATGACGATTTGGTGGTAACTGCTTCAGGCTCAGTTGATCCAGGTGGTTTACCAGTTAGCTATGAATACGCTTGGTATAAAAATAATGTTTTACAGGATGATCTAACTACTAATACCGTAAGTAGTAGTCGGACACTTAAAGGACAAATTTGGCGCTGCGTGGTGACACCGACTAATGGAACACTTAGAGGAACTTCAAATGAAATCCAAGTGATTATTGGCAATACTAATCCGGTATTAAATCCGGTGGGCGATCAATCGTCCGGCGTTGGGATTAATTTAAGATTTACCCTAACAGCATCTGACCTTGATGCTAATGATTCTTTAAGCTTTTATGCCGTTGGTTTGCCGTCGGGGGCGTCATTAAGTTCAACTTCGGGAGTATTTTCTTGGACGCCAACCGTGGCTCAACAAGGTGTTTTTGCCGATATTCGTTTGACCGTTACTGATGGCACCACCACTGATTTTGAACTGATTGATATTACGGTACTAGGTGGGCCAGCTAATACTCCCAACGGAACTTTAATCAGAACTTCCAACGAATCAACGATTTACGTTATTTTTGATGGTCAGAGACGGCATATTATCAGCCCCAATGTTTTTACTAATAGTGGTTTTAGTTGGTCAAAGGTGAATGTGGTTTCTTCGTCAATTGCGAATCTTTATCCTGTCGGCGCCAATATTTACAAAGTTTGGAAGGCAGCCGGTACCTCAAATATCTATTTAATGAGTCAAGGGATCAAATATCCCATTACCAATACCCGTTTCTTTTCTTATTGTGGTTTTTCAAAATACCCAGTTAGCGAAATCCCAGCTGATTTTTTGGCCACTAAAGTTCAAAATATGAATTTGTATCTAACTCAAAAAACTACCAGTTCTCCTAATGTTTATTTAATTTTTAAAGGATTTAAGCGACGGATTGCTGATCCGGCTACTTTGAGACATATGGGTTTTCGTTGGAATGAAATTAAAATAGTTTCAACCGCCACCATCAATCAGAATAGAACAGTTTTACCAGCTATAAATCGATTAATTACTGGAACAAATGGTCGGATTTACCTTATTCAATGGGGCAAAAAAAGATGGATTACTTCTTCGGCTAAAATTAGTCAATTGGGTTTTTCCAGGTCTAGTATTGTGAAAGTGCCCCAAGGTTTGGTTGATATATATCCTACTGGGCCAAAGATATAGAACTCGAATTATTTTCAATAAATGATACTTGTTAATAGATTTATTTTATAATATAATCAACTTATGAAAGCTAAAAAGTTGATTATATTTTGTGATGGAGGAGCTTATAATAATCCCGGTCCAGCCGCAGTAGGGATAGTTTTTTATGATAATCAAGGAAAAGAAATTCTGAAAGTTTCTAAATTTATTGGAGATAATACCAATAATCAAGCTGAATATCAGGCGGTGATATTGGCATTAGAAGTTGCCAAATTGAAATTTTCTCCAAGTGAAATTCAGTTTTTTTTAGATAGCAAATTAGTTGTTGAACAACTTGCGGGAAATTACAAAATTAAAAATCAGGGTTTAAAACCGTTATATTTTCAAGCCAAGCAGTTGCAGTTAAATATCCCTTTGGTTCTGTATAATTATATTCCTCGAGAAAAAAACACTTTGGCTGATAAATTAGTTAAAAATGAGATCAAGAAACACCTTTCACAAAATAATTGGAGATAAATGCCAAAAGAATTAATCTATCCCAAAATTGAAAAAGAAATTTTAGATTTCTGGGACAAAAATCAGATTTTTTCTAAAAGTTTAGCCAAGAACCCAAAAGACCGGCGATTTGTTTTTTATGAAGGTCCGCCAACCGCTAATGCTAAACCAGGAATTCATCATGCTTACGCTCGAACTTTAAAAGATTTGATTTGTCGTTATAAAACTCAGCGGGGATTTTTTGTGTTAAGAAAAGCTGGTTGGGATACTCACGGTTTGCCAGTGGAAATTCAAATTGAAAAAGCTTTGGGGATTTCATCAAAACCAGAAATCGAAAAATATGGAATTAAAAAATTTTGTCAAAAATGCCAAGAAAGTGTTTGGGACTTTCAAAAAGATTGGGAAAAATTAACCAAAAGAATTGGTTATTGGCTTGATCTGGATAATCCTTATATTACTTATCAGCCAGATTATATTGAGTCAGTTTGGTGGGCGTTGAAGAAAATTTGGGATTTAGGATTGATTTATCAAGATTATAAAGTGGTACCGTATTGTCCTCGTTGCGGAACAACCTTGTCTGATCATGAAGTAGCTTTGGGTTATAAAAAAACTCGAGATCCATCTGTTTATATTAAATTCAAAGTTTTAAGTTCAAAATCCAAAACTCCAACTTATTTTCTGGTCTGGACAACTACTCCTTGGACTTTGCCGGCTAATGTTGCTTTAGCAGTCGGCGGAAATATTAATTATTTGAAAGTAAAACAGAGTGGAGAAATTTATATTCTAGCCGAAGATAGGCTTGCGGTATTGTCTGGCAAGTATCAAGTTTTGGAAAAAATTAAAGGCAAAGATTTAATTGGTTTAAAATACCAGCCATTATTTGAATTTTCCAAGCCCGATAAGCAAGCTTATTTGGTGGTGGCAGGAGATTTTGTTTCAACCAAAGATGGAACTGGAGTAGTCCATTTAGCACCAGCTTTTGGGGCCGAAGATATGAATTTGGCCAAAAGAGAGCAGCTGGCTATAATTTTAAATATTAATTCAGAAGGCAGGTTTAAAAAAGAAGTTAAACCTTGGGCTGGAATGTTAGTCAAAGATGCAGATGGCAAAATTATTGACGATTTGGCAAATCGGAAATTATTGTATCAAAAAAAGATTATCAAACATACATATCCATTTTGCTGGCGCTGCAATACTCCTTTGTTGTACTATGCCAAAAACACTTGGTTTATTAAAACTACAGCTATTAAATTAAAATTATTAAAAAATAATCGCCAAATTAATTGGATACCGGATCATTTTAAAAATGGCCGATTTGGCAATTGGCTGGAAAGTAATGTTGATTGGGCGATTTCTCGGGATCGTTATTGGGGAACTCCAATTCCGATTTGGCAGTGTCGAAAATGTCATCACACGGTATTGTTAGGTAGTTTTGATGAATTAAAGAAAATTGCAAAATCGACGCCCAGCGGTTTTCATCGGCCAGAGATTGATCAAGTTAAATTTGATTGTCCCAAGTGTCAGGCGAAAATGACCAGAATTACCCAAGTACTTGATGCTTGGTTTGATTCAGGTTCGATGCCGTTTGCTCAGTGGCACTATCCTTTTAATAATAAAGAAATTTTCAAGCAACAATTTCCGGCTGATTTTATCGCTGAAGGTCAAGATCAAACCAGGGGTTGGTTTTATACTTTGTTAGCAATTTCCAGTTTAATATTTAACAAGTCAAGTTATAAAAATGTTATTTCTCATGGTTTGATATTAGATGAACACGGGATTAAGATGTCTAAGTCAAAAGGAAATATCATTAATCCGGAAAATATTATTGATAAATTTGGCGCCGATAGTACTAGATTTTATTTAACTTTAACGACCCTGGGTGAGTACGTTAGATTTTCGGAAAAAGAATTACTTGATATTACTAACAAATTTATTAGTACACTTTGGAATAGTTATCAATTTTTAATGATTTATTCTAAAGACAAAACAATTACAGTTAAACCAACCAGGAATAACATTTTAGATGAATGGATTTTGTCAGAATTAAATCTGTTAATTAAAGAAGTTACGACTAATATGGAAAAATATCAAATTCCAATCGCAAGCCGTAAGATATTAAAGTTTGTCGATTTTCTCTCCAATTGGTACATCAGAAGAAGTCGAAAAAGAACCGATTTTGATAATTTTTTAAATACCCTTAGCTATTGTTTATTAAATTTAGTCGAGTTAATAGCGCCTTTTTGTCCCTTTATATCGGAAAAAATTTATCAGGATCTGAGGGTAAAAAATGATCCAGAATCAGTTCATCTAACTAACTGGCCGGATTTTAACAAAGATTTAATTCAACCCCAATTAAATCAGAAAATGATGATTGCGCGAAATTTATCATCGCAGGCTTTGTCAATTCGCGCTCAAGAACAAATTAAGGTCAGGCAGCCATTATCTACTCTGGTGATTTGGGGTGATGGGGAAAAATTAATCAATGATAGGCCATTGCTTGATTTAATTTCAGATGAGACAAATGTGGAAAAAATCCTAGTTGGTAAACAAAAATTATCCAAAGATTGGAAAACAAAAAGTGATAATAATTACTGGCTGGCCTTAAATTGTCAGATATCTTCTGAATTAAAAAATCAAGGTTTGGCAAGAGAGCTAGTTAGAAAACTTCAAGAAGTCAGGAAATTAGCCAGTTTGAATCCTCAAGATAATGTTGAAATATATCTCAATATACCAGATACCACCCTAAAAAAATTGGTTGCTGAAAATCTAGATAATTTCCAAAAATCAATAAATGCCAAAAAGCTCAATTTAAAAAAAGAAAAAAGAATTGATTTCGAAAAAGTGTTATATATTGAGGAAAAAGAAATCTGGGTGGGGATTAAAAAATAAACCTGAGAGGTTAAGCTGCCCGAAAAAACAACTCAGACAATTGATTGGGTGCTATACTTACTAATTTTTGTTTTAGTAGTTTTGGGTGTTTTGGTAATTTATAGTGTTTCATTTGGTGAAGAAACTCATTATTTATTCCGAGACCAAATCGTTTTCGCCTCGCTCGGTTTTATTTTTATGACATTTTTTACCTTGATTGACTATAAAACTCTTAAGGGTTTATATATTTATTTTTATTTAGTAGGGTTGATTTTATTATTAATAGTATTATTTTTTGGTAAAGTAAGTGGAGGAGCGGCTCGCTGGCTTGATTTTAAAATTTTTCAATTGCAGCCATCAGAAATATTTAAATTTATTTTAATAATTAGTTTAGCAGGATATTTATCAAAAAATTCATCAGATTTTAAATTCAGACATTTCATTGCTACATTACTTTTGATTTTAATGCCAATTATTTTAGTTTTAGCCCAACCTGATTTTGGAACCGCCTTAACCTTATTGATTATTGGAGTTGGAATGATAATCGCGTCTAAAATCCGCACAATATATTTGATTATCTTAGGTTTTTTAGGTTCAGTATCAATTCCGGTTAGTTGGTTTTTTATCTTAAAAGATTATCAAAAAGAAAGATTATTAACCTTTCTCAATCCCAAAAATGATCCTTTTGGAGCAGGCTACAGTGTCTTGCAATCGATAATCGCAGTGGGTTCCGGAATGCTAAAAGGCCGGGGATTTGGTCAGGGATTTCAAAGTCATTTAAAATTTTTACCAGTTTCTCATACTGATTTTATTTTTGCGGTTTTCGCCGAAGAATTTGGTTTAGTGGGTGGGATTTTAATTTTAGCAATATTTTTAATCCTAATTATCAAGATCATTAAAGCTGCCAAAATTGCCGCGGATAATTTCGGTTATTTGATTTGTATTGGGATAGTTGTTTTGATTTTATTTCAAGTTTTAGTTAATATAGGTATGAACATCGGAATTATGCCAGTTACTGGTATTCCATTACCATTCGTGAGCTATGGCGGGACGGCGCTAGTTGTTAATTTAATATTAATTGGGATTGTTCAAAGTATTATCATTAGACATAAAAAATTAGCTTTCTAGTTGACAAAAAAATGAATTTTTGGTATATTCAAGTAGTTAATAGTTATAAATCAATAACTGGCAATTATTAATTTTAGATTTTTAAATATTTATTGGGGGTTTTGTGAAAGCGGTTATATCATATTTAGGCAAACAGTATTTAGTTTCTGAAGGAGATGAAATTATTGTTAACAAGGTTAATTCTGATCCGGACAAAAAAATTGAGATCGCGAATGTATTATTAATTTCTGATAAAGAATCAGTTATATTGGATAATTCCAGACTAAAAGAAGCCAAAGTTGAAGCTGAATTATTAAAAACCAACCAGGGAAAGAAAATTAAAGTCCTGAAATTTAAAGCAAAAAAAAGATACCAGAGAGTTTTTGGACATCGCCAAGAATATTCCAAAATCAAAATTACTAAAATAAAAGGATAAAATGTTTTCAAAAATTTCGCATTATTTTATCCAGTCGTTTAATGAATTAAAAAAAGTCAGTTGGCCCAAAAGATCTGAAGTTATTAAATTGACAATAATTGTGATTATTTCAACTAGTTTAGCTATGCTTTTTATTACGGGATTGGATTGGTTATTAGCTAAATTAATAAATTATTTTGTAATAAAATAATCTAAGCAATTAAAGGAATCAGATGGCGAAAAAAATCAAACCTCAATCAAAAGAAAAAATCAAAGGTGAAAGAAATTGGTACGTCATTCATACTTATTCCGGTTACGAAGATCAAGTTGCTGAAACTTTAAAAGAAAGAATTGAATCATTGGGGATGCAAGATAAAATTTTTAATGTTATTGTGCCCAAAGAAAAACAAATTGAAATTAGAGCTGGAAAAAGGAAAGTCGTCGAAAAACGAATCTTTCCCGGCTATGTGTTAGTTGATATGACTGTTACTGAAGATACTTGGTATATAGTTAGAAATACTCCTAATGTCACGGGATTTATTGGTTTTGGTACTTATCCAACGGCAGTGTCTCCTGAGGAAATAAGGACAATCCAGAAAAAAATGGGCATTGAAGAACCAAAATATAAAATCGATCTGACGATTGGTGAAAATGTCAAAATTACTGATGGGCCATTTTCGGGTTTGGAAGGGACAATTGATGAGATTGATCAAGGTAGAGGGAAAATTAAAGTTTTAGTGTCAATGTTTGGTCGCGAGACGCCAGTTAATTTAGATTTTTTACAAGTCAAAAAATTATAATAAATTTTTATAGGTCATCATGAAGAAACCAATTCAAACAAAAATTAAACTTCAAGTTCCTGGCGGAGAAGCCAATCCAGCGCCACCAGTTGGTCCAACCTTAGGTCAACATGGTTTGAATATTATGGAATTTTGTAATTCTTTTAATGAGCAGACCAAAGATAAAAAAGGGACAGTTTTGCCAGTTGAAATTACGGTTTACAAAGATCGTAGTTTTGATTTTATTATTAAAACACCGCCAGTGGCAGAATTAATTAAAAAAATCCTAAATTTGGAAAAAGGATCCGGCGTACCCAATAAAGAAAAAGTCGGCAAACTTACTCGGGAGCAAGTTCGGCAGATTGCTGAAATAAAAATGCCGGATTTAAAATTGAAAAAAATTGAATCAGCGGAAAGAATTGTAGTCGGAACTGCCCAAAGTATGGGTGTTGAAGTCGAAAAGTAACTAAAAATTAATGTTATTTTAAAAAGAGTTAGTAAACCTCTTTTTTGCCTTTAAACCCCACAAACTAATTTTTAATAATAAAAAAAATCCCCTCAGAGGGGATTTTTTAATCTTGCTAATTCTACCTGCGGGCACGGAAGTCAAAGGAGGGGCAAAAACTTCCAGTGTCACCGCAGGCAGAACTAGCCAGATTAAGCTGTAAATATAATGCTAATTATGCTATTATAGCATATAGAAAAATACTTGTCAAGGTTTTAGGCATTTTTAATCAAATAATCACTTGCGATTTTTCTAAAAAATATCATGAATAAAATAATCAGACAAATTTTACAAGATGATAATTTTGCTAAAATTGTTCAGAAAATAAAATTATCAAACCAACACACTATTGAAATGCCGGATAATTTTTCGGCCAGAATTTTGACAATTGCCGCTTTAGCAAAATATTTTCCAGTTGTGCTGGTAATCAAAGATTCGGCTGAACAAAACCAGTTTTGGTCGCAACTATCTACAATGGGTTTAAATCCGATAAATTTAGAAGTCGGTAATGAGAATAAAAATTTTAGTCAAATCCTTTATCAATATTATCGCGAATCAAACAGACGAATATTAATTCTACCAATTGGAATTGTGGCAAAAAAATTTTCTTCACTGAGTACTTTTAAAAAACAGATTATTCAATTGACTCTGGGTCAAAAAATATCTCCCCGAATACTAAACAAATCATTACTTAATATTAAATATACCAAACAAAATAAAGTAATTTTAAAAGGTGACTTTAGCCAACGCGGCAATATTTTTGATATATTTCCGGAAAATTTAAACCACCCGATTAGATTAGAATTTGAGGACGACCAAATCGTTCAATTATTTCAATATGATTTATATTCTGGTCAAAAGATCAAGCAATTAACTAAAACTAAGATTATTCCAAAATCTTGTTCAGCAAAAGATGGATATCTTCTCGATTGGTTAAAATCAGATGATTTGGTAGTATTTTCTGAACCGGAAGATTGTCAAGCCAAGCTAGACGAGATAAACATTTTAGAAGAAGGATTATTGAATTTTGAACAAATAGTTTCCAGATTAAAAACCAAAATTATCAATTTAGAAGTGTTACCAAAAGATGACAAAATAGTAACTGATCTTAATTTTAAAAATAGTGAAAATTTTCAGGGACGTTTGGGACAATTTGCCAAAAGATTAAGTGATTTATCAAGTGCTGGCTATCAAATTTTTATTTCGACAAATTATCAAAAACAATTAAAAAGATTTTTACAGAACGATAAAATTTTTGGCATTCAATTTTTAAAATCAGAATTAATATCCGGATTTTATTATCCCGATGGGAAAATAGCAGCTTTTAGTGATTTAGAAATTTTTGGTCCGCAAAAAAATATTATTAGTAAAAGGAAAAAAGGGGAAGAAAATTTTATTAAATTATTAAAGCTAAATGATTTAATAGTTCATCAAGATCATGGAGTTGGAAGATTTGTTAAATTTGATTTTTTGCCAGCCAAGTTAGCTAAGAATTTTTCTCAAACACATAATCTTCGTTATTATTATTTAGAATATTCTGGCAGTGATAAGTTATATGTTCCGGAAAATCAAATCTCAAAGTTGTCTCGTTATATTGGGGTGGCTGGTCAGAAAGTTAAATTGTCAAAATTAGGATCAGCGGTTTGGGAAAAAACTCTTAAAATAGCCAAGAAACACGCTCAAGATTTAGCCCGGGAGTTATTATCAATTTATTCTCAAAGAAAAGTCCGAAGAGGTTTTAGCTTTCAGGCAAATGAGGAATGGGAGAGAATGATAAAGGGTTCTTTTGAATATCCTGAAACGCCTGATCAGACTAAAGCCATTAAAGAAATATATCAAGATATGGAAAAGCCCGAACCGGCCGATCGACTGATTGCCGGCGATGTTGGTTTTGGTAAAACCGAAGTTATAATTCGTGCGGCTTTGCGAGCCTTGTCGTCTGGAAAACAAGTTGCGGTTTTAGCGCCGACCACGGTTTTGGCTGAACAACATCTGGCGACTTTTCAGAAAAGATTAAGTCAATTTCCGATAAATATTGAATCGTTAAGTAGATTCAAATCAAAAAAACAGCAATCAGGAATTATTAAAAAAATTAAAACCGGCCAAATTGATATTATAATTGGAACCCACCGATTATTGTCCAAAGATGTGGATTTTTTTGATCTGGGGCTAGCAATAATTGATGAAGAACAAAGATTTGGCGTCAAAGATAAAGAAAAATTAAAAAGATTTAGGGTTGAAGTTGATATTTTGACTGTCACCGCTACGCCAATTCCCCGAACATTGCAAATGGCAATAACTGGAATTAAAAAAATTAGCCAAATTAATACTCCGCCAGCTGGTAGAAAAGCTACGGAGATTAAAATTTCTCGGCCTGATAATTGTTTAATTAAAAAATATATTTTACGAGAATTAAATCGTCAGGGTCAAATTTATTATTTATCCAACCGAATTTCCGCAATTCAAGCCAAAGCCAAAAAATTAGCTGGGATGTTAGATCCAAAAATTAAAATTGCACAAGTTCATGGTCAAATGCCAGAGGTCGAGATTGCGAAAACGATGAAGGATTTTACTAATGGGAAATTCGATATTTTGGTTTGTACTACTCTAATTGAAAATGGTTTGGATTTGCCCAAGGTAAATACTATAATAGTAGAAGAGGCAGATAAATTTGGTTTGGCAGAATTATATCAGTTAAAAGGTCGGGTTGGTCGAGGCGAACGTCAAGCTTATGGTTTGTTTTTAGTGCCAGAAAAAATCAAAATTGATTTTACCGCTCGGAAGAGATTGGCGGCGTTTCTGCAAGCTAAGGAATTAGGATCAGGTTTGCAGATCGCCCAAGATGATTTAGAAATTCGGGGTGGCGGGAATATTTTAGGCCGCGAACAATCCGGACAGATGGCGGCAATTGGTTTAACTTTATATTCACAATTACTAGAGCAGGCAATTGACAGAGTTAAAGAGGGGAAATGACGGATAAAAAATTTTGGCTGGCTTTTAATGTTTTGGGAATCGGTCCCAAAACTTTCCAAAAACTATTAGATTATTTTGGCAGTGTTGAAAAGGCCTGGCAGGCGACTGAATCAGATTTGAATAAAGCCGGACTTTTACCAAAGACGATAACTAATATGATTGCCAAGAGACCAAAAATTAATCCCGATAAGGAACTGAAAAAAGTTCAGAATTTGGGAATTCAGGTTTTGATTCTAGTGGACCGCCAATATCCAAAAATGTTATTGGAAATTGCTGATCCACCGCCAGTATTATATTTAAAAGGCGAATTAACCAAATCTGATCATCTGGCGATCGCGGTGGTGGGAACCAGAAGAATGACACCTTATGGTAAAAGAGTTGGGGAAAAAATTGTGGCCGGTTTAGCTCACAACGATTTGACAATTGTTTCTGGTATGGCTTTAGGGATTGATTCAGTAGCTCACCGGACTGCCTTGGAAAATGGTGCCAGGACGATTGCGGTTTTGGGTACAGGATTGGATAATATTTACCCTTTTTCTAATCAGAGATTGGCAGAAAAAATTATTCAAAACGGGGCAGTGATTTCGGAATTTTGTTTGGGAACTCAGGGTTATGCTAGCAATTTTCCCCAGCGCAACCGGATAATTTCTGGTTTAGCTTTAGGAACTTTGGTCGTGGAGGCGGCGGCCCGGTCCGGAACTTTGATTACGGCCAAATTTGCCTTAGAGCAAAATCGAGAGGTTTTTGCGGTGCCAGGTTCAATTTTTAGTCCGCAGTCAGAGAGTTGTTTAAATTTAATTAAAATGGGGGCAAAATTAACCACCGATTATACTGATATCCTAGATGAATTAAATATTAAGGATCAATGGCAGGGTGAAAAGGAGAGTGTGGCGCCGGAAACTGAACAAGAAGCCAAAATTTTAAATATTTTAGATTGTGACTTGGCCAAACACATTGATAGAATAATTAGCCAGACCGGTTTTAAAACAGCTGAGGTGCTATCTTTGTTGACCTTAATGGAGATGAAAGGAATGATCAAAAATCTCGGCGCTCAAAATTATGTTAGGAAATAGAGTATGTTTTAATATGATAATATCGCTCGACACCATTCTCTTTCAGGCCGCTCGTTCGCCCAGCGCGCTCACTCGCTTATTAAGTCGCCTTCACTCCCCCCCGACTAAGTCGGGGGAA
>Ga0066650_10000704_pt1 | contig 11635 bp, 8 predicted proteins | sample CryGey092014_all_FD_59539 | JGI IMG/M metagenome (GOLD analysis project Ga0066650, IMG submission 59539) | Groundwater microbial communities from aquifer - Crystal Geyser CG23_combo_of_CG06-09_8/20/14_all | ecosystem: Environmental > Aquatic > Deep subsurface > Groundwater | place: USA: Utah...
TTATCAACAATGTCAAATTCTTTGTCTTCAGGATTTGGTGATGCACCTGGAATGAACGAAGCAACTTCAAGTATGAATGCTCTTATTAATAATGGTGCTCTTTATTACATGTTATTAATTGTAGCTGCATTAATTTGCTTGGTTGGTGTAATTATGATGTGGAAACTTAAGAAAACTGGTTTTTATATCTATGTAATTGGAGAAATTATTCCTGCAATATTACCTTTTATTTTATTAGGTGGTTTTGGCGTATTAGGAACTATGGCTTTTGTATTTGGCTTAATTTTTCCAATAGCTTTCATCATTATGTATGCATTGAATCTTAAACACATGTCATAATTGTTTAATTTTAATATTAAAAAAACAGCTTTGAAAAAATCAAAGCTGTTTTTTTTTAAGTATTTTTACCTGATTTAATAAAAATAAGTATTTTTACCCTTGATTGAGTAACATTTATTATCTTACTTTGTATTTTGGCAAACATAAATAATAAATATTATGAGCAATATTAACGAATTAATTTTAGCTGTGGAAAACGAAAATAAATACGCCTCTAAGCCTATTTCACTTTATATAACTTGCATTTTAGCTACCATCTTTTCATTAGCAGGTTTGTTTATTTCAGTTTTATCTTATTTGTTTACTACTGGTATGCGTGTTGGAGAAAACATACTTTTGGTTAAACCTTTAGTTTTCTATACTTTTGGTGGCAAAGCATTTATCATATTAAATATTTTATTTTTTGTTGCTTCATTGGTTGCCATATTCTTTCTATGGGAAAAAAGCCACAAAGGGCTTTGGTTATTCATTATTGCTCAATTAATGCTAACAATTGCCCCTTTTTATTTTTTACATTGGGGATTTATGCCCTTACTTTCTAACTTATATCCTATTATTTCGATTTCATTTATTTTTATATTCTTGTTTTCACTCAATTATAGAAAATTATACTAATTTTCCTCTTTTATATCATGAAGTTTCACTTAATTTAATTTAGTGAAACTTTTGTTTTTTATACCTATTTTTGCCAAAAAAAAGAATGGCACATATTATTTTTATAATCATTACTTCCGTAATATTATTTGACTTTATACTCGAACGGTATTTAGACAAATTAAACAGCTCACGATGGTGCAATGAATTACCAAAAGAATTGGAGGGAATTTATGATGCAGAAAAATACAAAAAATCTCAAGATTATGAGAAAGCAAAACATAAATTTTCTATAATTACCGATACTTTTGGATTGTTTTTAACCCTCTTGATGCTTTTTATAGGTGGTTTTGCTTTTGTTGATAGCTTAGCACGAACATTTACAGACAATGTAATTATTATTTCAATGATATTTTTTGGTATCATTGGGTTTTCATTCGAACTATTAACTATTCCCTTTAATATATATGCTACTTTTGTTATAGAAGAACGATTTGGATTTAACCGTACTACTAAAAAGACTTATATATTCGACAAAATAAAGGGCTGGCTTTTGGGTGCAATAATAGGTGGTGGTTTATTAGCATTAATAATGTGGCTTTACGAAGTTTCAGGCAGTTGGTTTTGGCTAATTGCTTGGGGAGCAATTAGTGGTTTTATGATTTTTATGGCTATGTTTTATTCATCACTAATAGTACCCCTGTTTAACAAACAAAAACCACTTGAATCGGGTGAATTGAGAGATGCTATTGAAAAATTTGCAACAAAAACTGGTTTTAAATTAAACAATATCTTTGTAATTGATGGTTCTAAACGTTCAACCAAAGCTAATGCCTATTTTAGTGGATTAGGAGTAAAAAAAAGAATTGTTTTATACGATACACTAATTAAAGACCATTCAACCGAAGAACTTGTAGCTGTTTTGGCACACGAAATAGGGCATTATAAGAAAAAACACTCTTTAAAAGGTATTTTAATTTCAATAGTTCATACTGGATTGATGTTTTTTATTCTATCACTTTTCCTTGGAAACATATTGTTAGATGAAGTATTGGGAGTATCTGTGAGTTCTTTTCACATAGAAATAATAACCTTTGGATTATTGTATAGTCCTTTATCAATGATATTAGGAATTGTAATGAATATTTATTCTAGAAAAAATGAATATGAGGCAGATCGTTTTGCAAAAGAAAATTATGATGGCAAAGCATTGCAAACAGCATTAATAAAACTATCAGTCAATAATTTAAGCAATTTGCGCCCACATCCGCTGTATGTCTTTTTCCATTATTCTCATCCACCACTGCTTGAACGATTGAAGGCTTTGGAAAATTAAATGAATTAAGCTAAAAAAGAGTTATTAACTATTCAACCTTGCACCACTTATACAATTTTTCTTTAAGTTGCTCGGTAGTGAATGGTTTAGAAAGATAATCATTCATTCCAAGTTTTATATATTTCTCGGCATCGCCTTCCATCGCATTGGCGCTTAATCCAATAATTGGCGGCAAATTTTTGTATTTCTTTCGCAATATACCAACTGCTTCCACTCCATCCATTATTGGCATTTGGATGTCCATAAAAATGATATCATATTTGTTGCCTGCACAAATTAAATCGACAGATTCCCTGCCATTATTGGCAACAACAACAGAGCAACCAGCACTTTCGAGCATTAAAGTAGCCACTTTTTGATTTACAAATTTATCTTCCACCAGTAGCACAAAATGGTTAAATCTCACATCTTTAAAACTTCCGTAATTGCTTTTTACAGAAACGCAATCTTTTTCTTCGGAAGCAATTGCATTAAAAGAAAACCAAAAGGAACTCCCTTTTCCATATTCACTTTCAACACCTATTTCGCCACCCATTAATTCGGAAAGTTCTTTAGAAATAGCCAATCCCAAACCCGTACCTTCTTGACTTCTAGTTAAACTATTGTCTAATTGGTTGAACTTGGTAAATAGTCTTAATTGGTCATTGTCTGAAATTCCAATACCTGTATCAATGACCTCAACAAGAAATTGAAGTTTATCTTCAACTCGATTGGTAATAGAAAAATTAACAGTAACGCTTCCTTTTTTAGTAAACTTAAATGCATTTGAAACCAAATTACTTACTATTTGAACAATTCTGTTTTCATCTGCTTTAATATACTTAGGTATATCTATAGTGAAGTTAATTGAAAAATCAATATTCTTAGTCTTTGCGTTTTCTTGGAATAATTTTTGAATTTTCTTTGCTGTTTCTATAATGTTAAAAGTATTAATTTTAAGTTCCATCTTTCCTGCTTCTATTTTCGACAAATCAAGTATGTCGTTTATAATACTAAGTAGGTTATCAGAGGCATCTTGAATGGTTTTAATATAATCAACTTGCATTTCGTTGAGGTTGGTTTTTTTAATTAAATCCAACATTCCCATAATGGCATTCATAGGAGTTCTAATTTCGTGACTCATATTTGCAAGAAACTGTTGCTTAATCTGTGCTGTTTTTTCAGCAATAGCAATGTTTTGTTTTAATTCTTCAGTTTCTATGCGTTGAGTAATTTCTCTGGTAGTAAAAACTATGCCATTAATTAATTTATTATCAAGATGATTAGCGCCAATACTTTCGGCATACCTATATTTTCCGTCTAAATGAATCAATCTATACTCTGCTCGTGCGGAATATTCGGGATATTGTATAAGTTTTTCAAATATGTTTTCAACATTTTTGAGATCATCAGGATGTACGCGTTCAAAAACTTTTTTACCAATCAATTCTTTGCTTTTAAAACCCCACTTTTTTTCAACAATATCAGTACAATAAATAATGGTTCCTTCTTTATCAATAATACTGATAACGTCATCGGCGTTTTCTATTAAATATCTAAATCGTTTTTCGTTGTTAATAAGAATTACTTCCGATTGTTTTCTTTCGGTAACATTACGAACAATTGACACCAACTCCATATCATTCATAGCAACCATACGAGCTTCATAAGTGAAAATACCTTTTGGTTGGAGTATTTCATATTCGCATGTTTGAATCTCTTTGGTTTCAAATGCTTTTTCGATATGTAGTATAATTGTTTTTAAACTTTGTTGGAGGATACCAATTTTTCTAATATTGGTACCTATAATATTATCAAATGCGATGGCTAAATCGTCATTGTTTTGGGCTTTAAAATCAATAAAAGTTCCATGACGGTCAATAATAAATATTAGGTCAGGAATGGCTTGTAATAAGGCTTTATTTTTTTGGTGAATGCTAAATATTTCTTGCTCGGCTTTTTTTCTTTCAGTAATATCTTCGGCGGTTCCTTCATAATAAATAGTTTTGCCGTTTTCATCTCTAATAGCTACCGCATTTTCTCGCATAAGAATTGGGTGATTATTAAAAACTTTCCACCATGCTTCAAAATTGCGAATGACGCCATCTCGCTCAATTATTTCAATAAATTTTTGTCTATCAGTCATATCAAGATAAACATCTGTAGGAATATCTAATGAATTGATTAATTCTTCATAGCAGGAATATCCCAATGATTTAATAATCGATGGGTTTGCCATTAATGATTTGCCATCAGGAGTTGTTCGGTATATGCCAATAGGAGAATTTTCAACTAAATTTTTGTATCTTTTTTCACTTTCTTTCAATGCGAGTTCAGCATTTAGCCTGCTAGTTATGTTTCCCCATTCTCGCAATGCTCTTTCGATAGTGTAATATATGTTTTTAAAAGAATCAGCAGATTTTACAATATAATCAATCACTCCAGCTTTAATAACTTCCACCGCTGTTATTTCACTTCCAAAGCTGGTCATTACAATGATTGGATATTTTATAAGTTCTTTTTTTTGAGGAATAAGCTCTATGGCGTTTCCATCAGGTAAACGCCAGTCGGCAATAATAAGGATTGGAGTATTTTTATTTAAGAAAACACGTGCTTCAGAAATACTTTTAACCCAATCAACAGCGTATTTATCAAACATTTTAAGATGTCTTACTATTAATTCTGCATGTGCTTCTTCGTCTTCAATAAGCAATATGTTTAGTTTGTCTGTCATTTAATTTCTTTCAACATTTTAAATGTTATGCTTTCGGACTAATTTAGCAATTTTATTTAATAAATCTGTTTCGTTGATGGGTTTAATAACGTAATCATCGATTTGAGCTTTAACAAATTGTTCATTTTTTTCGTTAATGGTATAACCAGTTATAGCGATGATAGGAGTTTTGGAGTGGTTTGTTTTTTCTTTTTCACGAATAGTTTTAGCTGCTTCAAAGCCGTCCATTTTAGGCATTTGACCATCGAGTAGAATAATGTCGTATTTGTTTTGTTCCCATTTTTCGATAGCTTCTAAACCATTTTTAGCAATATCAACCTTCCAACCTTGCGATTGCATAAAACTACTAAGATACATTCTGTTAATAGCATCATCTTCGGCAACCAAAATAAAAATTTCTTTTGGCAATGCAAGGGTTTTTTGTTCTTTTTGATTGAGAGAAGTTTGTTTTTTTTCAACGCTATTAAATGGAATTTGAAAATAAAAAGTTGTTCCTTTTCCAAATTCACTATCGAAAGCGATTTTACCGCCAAGCAGTTCCACATAATTTTTTGATATTGACAAACCTAAACCAGTTCCTGGGTATGCTTTTTTTGTTGAACTATCTAATTGTGTAAAAGACTGAAATATTTTAGGAAAATCTTCTTTTTTAATTCCTATTCCTGTATCAGAAATGGAAAATTGCAATAATGATTCCTTTGTATCTAGTTTAAATGTATCGACTGCAATTTTAATAACCCCTTGATTGGTAAATTTAAGGGCATTCCCGATTAGGTTTGACAATATTTGCTTTAGTTTTTTGCTGTCGGTATTAATATATTCAGGTATATCATCAGAAATTGTTAAAACCATTTGCAAACCTTGTTCAGATGACTTGTTTTCGTATATAGCAATAATTTGATTTATAAAATTTTTGAAATGGAAATCATTTAAATTTATATCAACCTTGTTGGCTTCAATTTTAGATAGATCTAAAATATCATTCAAAATACTCATCAAATTTTCGGATGATAAGCTAATTGAGGAAGTGTATTTCTTTTGTTCCTCAGAAAGAGGTGTTTTTAATAATGTATTTGTTAAGCCAATAATGGCATTAAGTGGGTTTCTAATCTCATGGCTAAGATTGGCAAGAAATTGCGATTTTACTTTGCTGGTAAATTCAGTTTCTTCGAATTTTCGTTTTAATTCTTCTGTTCTAAGCCGTTCACTAATATCTCTAAAAAATGATTGAAAGTATCCATCAGTCATAAATTTTGAATTCATTTCCACAGGAATAAAAGTGCCATCTTTTTTTTTAATTGCCTTGTATTAATAACATTTTGACCTTTTTTTAACAACTCGTATTGAAGGGCTGAGCGATTTAATTCTTCTTCTGTAAATAAGTCTTGCATATTCATCATCAACAATTCTTCTTTTGAATAGCCAGTCAAATTGCAGGCTTTAGAGTTTACCCCAATAAAATTTCCATCTAAGTCGCCTAAAAAAATGGCATCTACTGCATGTTCAATTAATAATCTATACTTCTCTTCACTTTTTCGCAAGGCGTCTTCGGCATATTTACTATTTTCAATATGTTCCCATTCTCGAATGGCTCTTTTAATGGCATAAGGCAATTTGCTAAATGCTTCAATTGATTTAACCATATAATCTAAAGCACCTGCTTTAATAGCATCTACCGCCAGTCCTTCGTTTCCATAACTTGTCATAATGATGATGGGAAAATCAAATTTTGTTTTTCCTTTTGGAATTAAATCAATTGCATCACCATCGGGCAATCGCCAATCAGAAATAATTATATCAGGTTTGTCGTTTGCAAGAATATCTTTAGCTTCAGCAAGGCTTTTAACAACTGTAAATTGGAAATCAGATTCATTACGAAAGCTTCTTATTACCAACTCAATATGAGCTGCTTCATCTTCAATTAGTAATATTTTTATGAAAGGCTGAGTCATTTTGTTAATTTCATTTTACAATTAAAAGATGGATGTAAGTTGCTTATAGATACTTTTCAAAGGTACAGTTTTTATATTAAAAACAAAAGTGAAAAATAAAAAAAAATCCATTCCTTCATTGGAATGGATTTTAATCAATAATTATAATTTTAAAGGGTAATACCAAAAACCATAAATACTTTTTCTGATTGAGGATTTACAATAATTTGAGCTTTAATAGGCAATTCAAAATTTTCAGTAATTTTAATGGAACGATACGCAGTAACTCCTAAATTAACAATACCAGGTCCTGTACCATAAACATTTTGTTGAGGTGTGCCTCCAATAAATACATCAAGGTTATTCTCAGCAATAGCAAAAGGATAAATCAATTCAAAATAGGTTGAATAACGGTTGTTTCCCCATTTTGTTGAATCATTAGGATATTCAACGCTTGAGTATTTATCATCGCCATAGAACCAATTGGTAGCTAAAATAGAGATTGGAAAAGCATCGGGACCAGTGTATTTCAAAAAGCCTTCGTAAATATGATTGGTATTATCTTTCTTGTAAATAAAATAATTTTTATTAGACCAATCGCTGGGCCAATAATAATCATATACGCCAACAGTTAAACTCTTGAATGAATATTGAGCATACAAATCAAATTCTTTATAAGTAGCTGTTAAATTAGAAGAACCCCAAGCACCAATTTCAAAACCGCCTTTGGTATAAGCCAATGTTGGTTGAATGTTAGGATTTAAATCAACAAGACCTCCTCTCCAAATATAGCTACTCACAATATCGCTGGTAACTTTGAGTGAATGTTCTTTTTTTTCTTCTTGAGCCAACACTATAGAAGAAATAAAGGAAAAGCATAAAATTAAAAATGCAGTGTTTACTTGGTTTCTTTTTACAAAGCAAAATGTTTTCATTTGATTATTTTTAAATGGTTACTAATATAATTAAGGCAGCACTTGTATTAGAATAATTTTTAATTTTAATATCAAATTGCTTATGCTAAATTAGTTTTTTTTTGATATTTAAAAAAAAATTGTTTAATGTTAGAAAAAAATCTACTGCTTTTTCATTGAATATTGTTTTTGAGTGTTTTAACAAATGTAAATGCGTCATTTTTTATTTATTTTATTGATAAGTTTTATTTAGACTTCATTAATTCAGACTTTTGAGTATAATCAATTTCGGAACCCAACACAGAATGAGGAACCAAATATACAATTAATAACATGATGGCAGCAAATATAGGCCAAAAACGATTTGTTTTTTTTCTCCACATCACAATCATTGCTATTACCCAAAACAATAGTGCCACCAATGTTTTATTATCGGTAAGGTCGTGCCCGAAGGGCCAGCCTGTCCAATAAGCGCCAAAAGCATACTTTTGTACCAATGGACCCAGAATAGCACCACCAATAAAAAGAGAAATCACCGTTATTATAGTATATTTAAAGGTATTTTGCCCTTTAGTCAATGCTTCAAGACCAGTTCTAGTAGAAAAAAGCATAGCTGCAAACATTAAAATAATATGTGGAATTAGCACCCAAGGAGGAACATCGCCTCTAAACCTAATAACAACAGGTTCTTCTGTTAAAACGTAAGAAATGTTTTTATTTTCAAAGTAAATTTCATACATCACTTTACCAGCAGGGGGCTGATGTGGAATGTATGCAATAAGATTTTCTCCAACTCTAATCATAGGCATTTGAGACCATTCATCAAAACTCTTGAAGCGTCTATATTTAATCATTCCTTTAATAGAAGTATCAGGAACAGCAATTTTAATTTCAGCATTTCCTTCTCCTCCATAAGATCTGGGTAGTTTGCATTTAATTTGCTGATTGTTGATGGTAACTTTTTTCATAACAGGATAAGAAGGACCCGTTGTTCTTTGATAATAGGCGATTCCTAATGTAAATACGATCGAAAATAACCAAATATATAATGCTTTATGTTTCTTCATTTTTAATTGATTTTAAATTTCACTTCAGGGTATTGAATGATGGATTTTAAAAATTTACTTGCATCTACTTTATATTTTTTAGAAGACATTTCAACCGATAAGTTGCTCAAAGGGTCAACAACCATAATTCTTAGAGCGCATTTACCTTTCGAAGTATTTGCTAATTTGTTTAAAATTTCAATCATTTCTTCGGTAATATCCGCTAAAATAAGCCTTAAAGTTATTGATTTTGCATAAGTTTCTAATACTTCTGATAGAAGCATCATACTATTTATTTTAAACTCATATTGATCAGCGGATTGATAACGCAATTCAACCTTCCCTCTAATAAAAAGGAAGTAACCTTTAACTAAATAGTTTTTAAAATTTATATAATTTTTAGAGAATAGGTTTTGTTGTGTGGAGTCAGAGTAGTCTTCAAGGGTAAAAATACCAAAAGGACTCCCATTTTTAGTAGTTTTTTCTGCCACATTGGTAACTATTCCAGCAATTGAAATTTCTTTATTCTTCAATTGTTCAATATCTTTTAAATCATTAATAGTGCAATTACAATATTGTTCTATTTCTATTCTATAATCATCAAGTGGATGACCAGAAATATAAATGCCAGTAGTTTCTTTTTCATTTTTAAGTTGCTCTAATTTAGACCAAGGAATGCACTCAGGCAATTTTGGGTCTGGTATTTGCACTTCTTCTGCTTCTCCAAAAAGTGAGTGTTGAGCAGTGTCAATTCTCGATTGAGTAATATTGATATGTTTAATAATTTTGTCAATAAAATTAGTTTCATCAGAGCCAACACAATAAAAATATTGAGCTCTGTGTGTGTTTTCAAAACTATCAAATGCGCCAGCTCTTGCAAGTGCCTCCATATTTTTTTTATTGCAAGCTCTTAAGTTAATTCGTTTTGCTAGATTAAAAATACTTGAAAATAAACCATTGGTATTTCTTTCTTCTACAATTGCTTCCACAGCTGCACCACCAACACCCTTCACTGCACCAAGTCCAAAACGAATTTCTCCCTTTTTATTTACCGTAAAATTAAAATAACTTTCATTCACATCGGGTCCAAACACTTTGATGCCTTGCCTTTTACATTCATCCATATAAAATGTGATTTTCTTAATATCATTTAAGTTATGTGTAAGAATGGCAGCCATATATTCGGCAGTATAATTGGCTTTAAGATAAGCGGTTTGATAAGCAACTATAGAATAGGCAGCGGAGTGAGAGCGATTAAACCCGTATTCAGCAAACTTTTCCATTACGGTAAATACTTCAGTGGCTTTATCCTTGTCAATTCCCTTATTGATGGCTCCCTCAACAAACTTTTCTTTTTGCTGAGCCATGATTTCTTTATTCTTTTTGCCCATTGCTCTGCGAAGTAAATCGGCAGCACCCAATGAAAAACCAGCCATTATTTGAGCAGTTTGCATAATTTGCTCTTGATAAACCATTATGCCATGAGTGGGTTTAAGAAGTTCTTCGAGTAATGGATGTGGATATTCTGTTTTTTCTCGACCTTGTTTTCTATTAATGAAAGTAGGAATGTAGTCCATTGGACCTGGACGATATAAAGCATTCATAGCAATAAGGTCTTCAATAGATGTAGGCTTCAAATCTTTCATATAAGCTCGCATTCCTTCCGACTCAAACTGAAATACGCCAATGGTATCGCCTTTTTGAAATAATTCAAATGTTTTTTGGTCGTTCAATGGAATAGTATTAATGTCAAACACTGTTTTATGCCTTAATTTAATGTTTTCTAAAGCATCCTTAATGATAGAAAGCGTCTTAAGCCCAAGAAAATCCATTTTAAGCATGCCAGCAGATTCAACATATTTACCTTCATATTGAGTAACCATTAAATCGGAATCTTTGGAAGTGCTGAGAGGAATATAATCCATCAAATCATCTTTGCCAATAATAACACCACATGCATGAGTGCCTGTATGTCGCACAGAGCCTTCCAATGTTTCTGCAAAGACTAAGGTTTTTTTAATTAATGGATTTTCGCTTTTCTTGGCATCCGAAAGTTCTTTAACTTCTTTATAAGCATCTTTTAAAGTAACATTGGGTCTTTCTGGCACAAGTTTAGAAAGCTTATCAGCTTCTGATAAAGGCAATTTTAGCACCCTTGCAACATCTTTGATGGCCGATCTTGCTGCCATTGTTCCAAACGTAACAATTTGAGCCACTCTATTTTTTCCATATTTTTCAACTACATAATCAATTACTTTTTGCCTGCCGTCATCATCAAAATCTATGTCAATATCGGGCATTGACACACGCTCAGGGTTAAGAAACCTTTCAAAAAGCAAATTGTAAAGGATGGGGTCTATGTTTGTAATACCAATACAAAATGCAACAGCTGAACCAGCGGCAGAGCCTCTACCAGGACCAACTGCAACATCTCTTCTGCGTGCTTCGTTGATAAAATCTTGAACTATCAAAAAATATCCAGCAAATCCCATATCCTTAATAACTTTCAATTCGAAGTCGAGTCGGTCTTTTATATCCGAATTATGGTTGGGGTAGTGTATTTCGGCACCTTTGAATGTGAGGTGCTTTAAGAATTCATCTCCCGTTGCAAATCCATCTGGTAAAGGAAATTCGGGAAGCAAAATATTATCTCTTTTGATGTTGAATTTTTCTATTTTATCAACAATTTCTCTTGTGTTTTCAATTGCTTCAGGAACATCATGAAAGAGTTTAAGCATTTCATCGGGAGTTTTCAAGTATTC
>Ga0066650_10000706_pt1 | contig 11625 bp, 10 predicted proteins | sample CryGey092014_all_FD_59539 | JGI IMG/M metagenome (GOLD analysis project Ga0066650, IMG submission 59539) | Groundwater microbial communities from aquifer - Crystal Geyser CG23_combo_of_CG06-09_8/20/14_all | ecosystem: Environmental > Aquatic > Deep subsurface > Groundwater | place: USA: Utah...
TGATTTGCTGCAGATCGAAAAATGCGGCGCCCGACAAGGCCCGGTAGCGCTCGGGATGGCAGGTCAAAATCAACAGTTGCAATTTTTCGGCTGCCTCTTCCAGAAGAGTCATCACTCTGGCCAGCCGCCCGGTGTCGGTGGCGGTGAGCACATCGTCGAAGACCGCCATCTGGCGCTCATCCCGGGCCAGGACCTCGGCAAGCGCCAGGCGTGTGACCATGTAGAGTTGTTCCTGCTCCCCGCCGGAGAGGTTGATAGGATCCACCGGAGTTTCGGACAATTCCGGGCACACGGCGCAAGGCACGAAGCCTTCCCCCACGGAAACGCGGCCGAGTCCCCGGCCGGCGATGCGCATCAGGTTGCGGCCGGCGGCCTCTTCGACGGGTTTCAAGACTGACATGACCGCTTCGGTCTTGCACTGGGAAACGGTGGTAAAGAGCAGCTTGACCACCTCCATCTTCAGGTTTTCCCGCCGGATCGTTTCCTCCAGTTGAGCGATTTCCTCTTCGGCCTGGGACAGGGCGGAATAGTGACCCTGGTCGGCAAGCGTCTCCAGAGTTCCGAGGGCTTTGCGCTCTTCGTCGCGGGCCTTAAGGGATGCGTCCTGAAGGGCTTGCAGATTTTTTTCCAGGTTCGCCAGGGCCACAGCACAATCGTTGGGAAACCGCGCCAGCTCGGCGTCGACCCGTTTCAACAGGGTTTTCCCGGCGTCCCGATCGATGAGGCTCTTTTCCAGGGCACGTTGGCGGTCCTGCAAGGATTCGCCGTCCCGGGAAAGATCTTCCAGTTGGAGTTCGGATTTTTGAAGGGCAATTCGGGTGGTTGCCGCTTTTTCGGCGATGCTCCGGAGCTGTTCACGGGCCGCCGCAAAAGCGCTGTGGGCCTGCTCCCAGGACAGGGCGGCGTCATTTAATCCCATGGCATGGGTAGCCTTGACATCACCGGCTTTAACTTTGAGGGCTTTGTAATCCGGCAGCAAAGCCTGCCAGGCCGGATACTCTTTTTCAATGTTCGAGATCCTGGCGCCAAGTTCAACCTGGTCTTTCATCAAGCAATCCCGGTCTTTTTCTTCCTGAAGCATTTCGAGGAATTTCCGGGCTTCCTCCAGGCGACGATCCAGGCTTTCGGCGCGTTCGACCAGCCCTTCCAGGTTGACGAGGTCGGCCGTACCGAAGGGCTGCGTGAAATCATCTATTTTTTGTTCCTGCTTCCTGATGGCCCGGCGATGGGTCTCGATGTCTCCGGTGGGGCCGGAAGCCCGGATGCGGGCCACACCCTGGATTTCCGCCACGACTTCCGGGGCGCCCTGAACGATGAAGGGCTTTCCATCCGACAAGGGCGAGGGACCGGTCGGTTCCCCGTGGGTTACCTCCAGGACGCCGTTTGCAGACGGTGTGATTTCCAGGCGGATCAAGGACGCCTCGAGGAGCAGGCGGGCTTCGTCCCGGGCCCCGATGGCCTTGCGGACAGCGTTGAGGGTTTTGCGGTTCGGCGCTAAAAGCGCCAACCGCTCCTTCCGCGCGGCGTCAAGGCTTTGCTCTGCGGAGCGGATGGCGTCGATGCGCCGCTCAACCGTCGCTTGCCGATCGCGTAATTCGCGATACGACCGGGCCAATTCGGCCTCGTGTTCCGCTTTTTCCACGGCATCGCCGGCCTTGCGTACGGCATCCAGGTGTTGCCGGGCTTCGGTGAGTCGGGTTTCTCTTTCCCCAAGCTCCGTTGCCTTCAGGGCTTCTTCGGTTCCCAGGGATTTCAATTCCTCTTTTTTCAGCCGGATCTCGTTTTGGGTGGATTGGATCAGACGGATATGCTGATTGAGCTGCTTGTATTGGGCTTCTGTTTTTTCAAGATCCCGCCGAATATTTTCTTGGTCGGCCATGAGCTTCCGATAGGTTTCGGCTTCCCGGCGGGCTTCGGTCACATGCTGCGTCAACTCGGCGATTTCCAACTGAAGCTGACGGTGCCGGTGCCCGAGTTCTTCCACGCGTCTCGACGTGGCTTCGTAGCGCTGCAGCATCTCCAGGGCCTCAGCCCTGCGTTGCCGGACATTGTCCAGCGAAGCCTGCATCTGGGCCAGGGGAGGTGCCGCCTTGCCGGTTTTGACTTTCCCCTGCTGGGTGAAATATCGCTCGTAAAGATCAAGAATTTTTTTCTCGATGGGGCCGGCGGCGATGTCGGTGACTTGGACACCTAAGAGGTTTCGGATATCCGTGATCACGTCTCCCGACAGATCGCTGAATTTCAGCTCCCCCTGGGGCGCCCAGAGGACCTGGGCCAGCCCCCAGTTGCGGGGTTGGGAAAGACCGCGGCCCGGCGGGTTTTTAGATAAAATGCGGCGGACCTGTTCATCGGCATGACGGCCTTCGGCCAGCCGTCGGAAGATCCCGTTTTCCTTGCGTTCCAAAAGCGCGAAGGCATCGTCTAAGAATTGTTTGGTCACCCGATAATGAACGCCTTCGTGGAGAAAAGAGACCGACACCCTGGGCGGCAGGGATCGTCCCCAGGGACGGATGGCCTGAATATCCTGACCTGTTACCGCATGGCTGTCCATCAGGGCCCGCCGAAGCGCTTCAAAGAGCGTGGATTTGCCGATGCCGTTGGGACCGCAGACGACATTGAGACGGTCGTTGAACTCTCCCACCGTGATCTCATTTAAATAGCATCGCCATCCCGAAAGGGTGATCGCCCGCAGGATCATGGGGTCACCTCCCCGGAGAGGGTATAGAGCAGGATCAAAGCCTGGGAGGCGGTTTGCGCCTCCGGGTTGTTGCCGATGCTCAGATCCCTGAGCCGGCCGGCGGCTTCGCGCAGAATGCCGGAGGGAAGGGATTCGATCCAGCGGTGATCTTCGGGCGACGGAATCAGGGCGGAGGCATCCAGACGGGCATACAGGAAATGGGATTCAGTCAAATGCGCAAGACGAGAAAGTTCTTCCGTTTCCTGGGAATCCAGAAGCCCTTTCAGACGCAGATCCAACAGAGTCAACTGAGGATCGCCCAGGTTTTCAACTTCCATTCGGATCCTTTTCAGATCCCCGGGTGCAAGGGCTTCCCGGTCAAGGATCAGCCATTGCAGCCTTCCTGTCGAGACGACCTGGACTTGCGGCGCGGCTTTGGGCCCCGGGATTTCGACCATCAGGGCGTTGCCGCTGTCCCTTTCCCCGAATCGTGAGGTTTCGGGGGTGCCGCAGTAGGCCATCCGCACGATTCCGGATGAATCCGGATAAGTCGATGTGGAGTGCCAGTGCCCCAGGGCCAGGTAGTCCAGATCGGCCCAGAGGGCGGCGTTGCGGGGAATGGGAAGCTCCGGCTCCGGCTGAGGAAGCCCCTCGACATTTCCATGGGCCATCCCCAATCGGATGAGATCGTGACCGTCGCCTCCGATCCAGGCGGTGGGATCTTTCCGGGCGTATTTGTCCCGGATGGGACACGGAAACAACAGGCCGTCGGGGATTTCGACCGGTTCTGGTTCTTTGAGCACCACCAGGTTCGGATGCGTCTTCCAGGATGGGTGATCCCAGACACTGCCCGGCGCAAGGGGGTCATGATTGCCCGGGGTCAGAAAAACTTGCCCCTGAAATCCGGAGAGGATGTCGATGACGCGGCGCACCAGCGTCCGGTCCACCGCATTGTTCTCGAAAAGGTCTCCGGTCGCCAGGATGAATTGGGCTTTCGACCGGTTGGCGACCTCGACGACCCTGGTCCCGGCGGCAAGCCGTTCATCCCTGACGCGCTGGGCGGCGCTCCCGACGAAGTCGGCCTTCATGCCGATCTGCCAGTCCGCGGTGTGAAGAAATTTCATATTTTTAGCTGAAGACCCGTTGCAAAGAATCAAAAGGTGATGATTTCATATTTACCGTCTGATTCATTCCGGAAGCAAATCGTAGAAGTAATGCATGACATCCGAGCGTGAGATGATTCCGATTAATTGCCCGTTATCCACCACCGGCAGGCGCCCTACGTCGTGTTTGACCATGATCTGGGCGGCCTGCATGGGGCTTTTCCCCGGCTCGATGATTTGCGGATTTACCGACATGAAGGTTTTCACCGGCCTTGTGAGTTGAGATTCCTTGCGCAACCGGCTGAAATCCCGGCGGGAAATCATGCCGACGACCTGATCGTTTTCAACCACCGGGATTCCGGTGACACCTTTCTTCCGCAGGATCTTGGCCGCTTCCTCCATGGTGGTGGTGGGCGGAATCGTAACTACCGGAAACGACATGAGATCGCTGATTTGCACCGACGCCTGCTGGTTGCCCCGAATCAGCTCCAGGATCCACTGCTCCACGGCATCCGGATTGACGTCCTTGAGCTGGACCGAGGCAGCGCGGGGATGGCCTCCGCCGCCCATGCTGCGAAGGATGAAACTCACATCGAGTTCGGCGGACTGACTGCGGCCGATGACCATGCATCGGTGCTTCCCGACGTCGTTGAAAAGACCGAAGGCGGCGTCCACGTTCATGATTTCCATATACATGCGGACGACCACCGCCAGGTTGTCGATGTGTCCGTCGATGACGACTTTGCTGATGCTGATGTGGTGTCCTTTGACCTTGCTGCGCCTGGCGTGCTGGAGCATCTCAAACAGAATCGCCTTATGCTTCTGGCTGTAAGCCGGTTTCAGGAAGGTGCTCAGGATACTCAGATCCGCATGGTTCTCCAGGAGCCATCCCGCGGCATGGACATCTTCCGCCGTGGTGGAAGGAAAGGTGAGATGCCCGGTGTCTTCGTAGATTCCCGTAAGCAGGAGGGTGGCCTGTATGGGCGTAAGGGTGATGTGTCGGTTCTTCATCTCCCGCACGAGAAGCGTAGTCGCGGCACCGATGATTTCTCGGAGCTCCATCGAAGCCTGAATCGACCCCAATTCGTTATGATGGTCGTATATAAATATTTCCAAACCTTCGCGCTTTTTCAGCGCATCCATCCGATCCAGGCGGCTCCAATGGCAGGTGTCGACAACGATGAGCCGCGTTACCGCCTTTAGATCCACATCGTCGGGCGTTAGGATCGGAAAGAGATCTTTATGGAGGGATACAAAGGCCTTGACGTTGGGGTTCAGGGTCTTGGGAAGCACCGGCACGGTTTCGGGATAAAGCAAGGTGACGGCAATTACGGAAGCCAACCCATCAAAATCGGTGTTTTTATGCGTCGTGACAATGTGCATTTCGCTCGGCTTCCGAAATATGCCAATCCCTTCGGGCGTTACTATACCACGGACCAACGGATTCCTTCAAGACAAAAGCATGATGCAGGAGCGGATCAGGCCATGGATCCCTTTTTTGGAGCAGATAAAATGGTGCCGATCATGATGCTCCCCACGATTAAAAGACCCCCGATGAGGGTTCGTATTCCAGGTCTTTCCCCCAGCAGAAGGAAGGCGAAGGCCGTGCCGTATACCGGTTCCAGCCCGGCGATGATGCTGGCGAGCTGAGTCTTGATGAACTTCAGACTCCGGATAAAGAGCGCGTGCGACAAGGCCGTGCAAAAGATTCCCAAGACCGCCAGAAGCATCACATCCTTTTGCGACAGGGAGAAGTCCAGGAAGAAGCAAAACGGAAAGAGGACAGCGGCGGCCACTCCGTTCTGGTACCCGGCGATCACCAAAGGAGAATAAGTCGCCACATACTTGCGGTTGAGGATCGAAAGGAGCGCAAAAGATACGCCGGAAGCCACCCCCCAGGCCGCACCCCGGGTGATGTGATCGCCCAGATCCAACGACGGCACGATGCACCAGAGTCCGGCCAGGACTATGGCGGCGGTCAGGATGTCGATGGGGCGAAGCCTTTCTCTGAAAAACACAGGTTCCATGAAGGTCACAAAAATCGGAAAGGTTGAAAAGGTCAAAAGCCCCACCGCCACAGTGGAGACCTGGATGGATTTAAAAAAGGCGATCCAGTGGCCGGCCAGCAGGATGCCCAGAAAGAAAAGGGCCCAAAAATCCCCCGGGGAGCGGGGACGGATGTCTTTCTTTAGCAAAAAGACGGTCGCCGAAAGCACCGCAAAGGCAAAAGAGGTCCGTCCAAAAACAATAATCGACGACGGCGCGGCTACGAGCTTTCCGAACAATCCCGCCAGCCCGAAAAGCAAAACCGCCGCATGAATTTCGATCATTCCCGCTGAGTTTTTCATAGGTTTGTTTTTCAGAAGAAGAATCATATTCGAGGGATGTAAGATAGGCAAGGAAATAGCGTGTACTTATCCGAAAGGAGGGCGTAAAAAAGGAGCAGCCCAGTGAATCGGACTCGTGAAGGGGGGAAAGCCCGCACGAGCCCTGCTCCGTCAGGCCGCTTTTTCGTGTCGCAGAATCTTGCCCCGGACGCTGACGACAACCTTATTCAAGGGGATATGCTTTCCCGCCGTTTCCATCCCCTTTTTGACGATTGCGGGAAGGCCGCTGCAACAGGGAACTTCCATGACCACGACGGTTACACTCCGGATGTCGGCGACCTTAAAGATTTCGGAAAATTTTTCGACATATTCCTGAGGATCGTCAAACTTGGGACAACCGATCATCACAACCCTTCCCCTGATAAATTCCTGGTGTAAAGCCGGAAATGCCACGGGTACGCAATCGGCCGCCACCAGCAGGTGAGCCCCCTTCAGAAACGGGGCCGTGGGCGGAATCAGCTTGATCTGGATGGGCCAATGGGTCAATTCCGACTGCTGTCGTGCTTCCAGGGCGGTCGGCATGTTCGCTTGCGCGCAGGGATTGGCCGCAGAAAATACCTGGATGCCGGCCGACGGGCACCCTTTGGGAGCTTCATGCACCCTCCGGGCATTGCTTTCGAGGTGTGCTTCCACGGCGTGCTCATCAAATTCCTCGGCTTCGCGTTCAATAATATGCAACGCCCCCTGAGGGCATTCGCCCACGCAGGCCCCCAGACCGTCACACAGGTTTTCGGAAATCACCCGGGCCTTACCATCAATGACCGCGAGGGATCCTTCCGCGCAGGAAATGACGCACTGGCCGCATCCGTCACAGAGTTTCTCGTCGATCTCGATGATTTTTCTTGTGACTTTCATGGTTGAACCTCTCATTCAGATTTAAGATGGGTATCGTGCACGAGGAAGAGCTCTATACCAGCAGCACCGCCTCGGCCGTATGCTTTCCGCTTTCGGTCAGAAAGGTTGCCGCGATCGTTTCTTTCAGCCGACCTTTTTCCATGGGCATATCCTTCAGCCTTTCTTCGAGGTTGGCGATCTGGTCGGCATCATATACCACCTTGAAATTGAGCGTTTCGTCACATTTAGGATGGTGATGGTGGGCGATGATGTCGCAAACCTCTTGAATGACCGATTCTTTGGCCTTGAGCTTTGAAAGGATCGAGCGGGCGATAGGAGGGCCTTCTTGTTCCTGATATTCAGGTGCGGCACTTTGAAATTTGCGTTCGGCCTCAGGGATACCGATGTCATGAAGATAGGCCGCACAAAGGATCACCGCCAGATTGCCGCCTTCCAGTTTCCCAATCCGTTCCGCATGACGCGCCACCCGGCCGGCATGTCCGATCCTCTTGAAGTCGCTTTTAAAATATCGTTTGACCTCCACCGCCACGCGGTCTTTGAACAGGTTTTCTTTCAGGGCCAACAGCTCCTCCGGAAGTGTTCCCAGACACTGCTCGGCGTGTTCGCAATACGATGCGCACCCGAAATCCATCTTGGGATTCACGAACCGATAACCGCACCGGTTGCACTTTCGGGTGGTGTCGTCCTTGAAAAACTCCACGATGTTTTTACACTTGGGACACCGGGCCTCAAAAATGGCACCCGGCTTCCAATATCGACTGTCCTGACCCGGGCATTTCATGGGGTTACCTCCGTTTTCATGTTGACTTGTCTGTCTTTATACCGTTGAATTCGGAAGGGCGCCTTGACATAGGTCAATAGAAAGCAAAATTTTTAAAAGGAGAATACATGGCGGTTGCAGCGGATGCCCTGACGCGCTCCCCTCTCTTTGAGGGGCTTCCCGATGACCAGATGGCGGAAATTAGGCGCATCGCCGTATCCCGGCAAGTCAAAAAGGGCGAGATCATCTTTTCACAAGGAGATGCCGGAAACGGGTTTTATATCGTCGCCGACGGTGTGGTCAAAGTCTTCACGGTATCCGTGGAAGGCAAAGAGCAGATCCTTCACATTCTTGGCGACGGGGAGCCTTTCGGGGAGGTGGCGGTTTTTACCAGGCGTCCTTTCCCGGCCCATACCGAGGCCCTGACCGATTGCAGGCTTTGGTATTTCCCCAGGGCTGCCTTTGTGGGGCTGGTGGAAAGTCTCCCATCCCTTTCACTCAACATGATCGCCCTGTTGTGCATCCGGTTGCATCAATTTGCGGCCCAGGTGGAAAGCCTATCGTTGAAAGCCGTTCCCTCCCGGTTGGCCGCCTACCTGGTTTATCTGGCCGAAGAACAGAAAACAAAAGACCGGGTCTGGCTGAAGATCTCCAAGGGGCAGCTTGCCAGTCTTCTCGGGACCATACCGGAGACCCTCTCCCGGGTCCTTGCCCGCTTGAGCGATCAGGGGATCATTGTGGTGGACGGCAAATCGATCCGCCTGACGGACATCGATGCGCTCCGGGACCTCTCGAATCAGTGAAGGAACAAGAATCTATCGTTGGGTCCTGAGAAGCTGGCGGCTGAGGGCTTCGAGGTGCCCCATCTCTTCCTTGATGATGGCGTCGATCCGGCTTTTACCGAATTTTTCCGGAACCAGGTCCCGAATTCCTAGGTAAAACACGATGGAGTCTTTTTCGGCGCCGATGGCGGCCATGAAAATATCTTTCAAAGAAGACGGGTCCATCTTCTTTTCGAAAAAGACGCGGGTGTCTGCCAAAGCGCGCAGGTAGGCCGCCGCTTCTCCGTTCGGGTCAAAAATGGTGGAGATCTGCTCTTTCTCGGTAAGATCGGCCATCATTTTTGAAAAAGTTTTTTCATGCCCTTCTTCCATGGCGGAAAGCTGCGTCAGCAATTCCTTGGCTTCGGCATCATGGGTTTTTTTCGCGGCATTCTTATAAAAGGCCGCACCGTTTCTTTCAAGTTGCAGTGCCATCTCGAAGACATCCTTGGCATTGAAATCGTACATCATGGTTCATCCTTTCCTTTCCATAAGCAAACGGGACGCCTCATCCCGGAGTTTAAAATCATTTTTAACATAAAACCGAACCGCATATTTGTAAAGCGCATCCTCGTTTGCATCGGGTTATGGCCGATGGGTCCTTTTTCAAGCACAATGCGTCATGCTTGAGCTTGACACACTCCGCGTCTTTTCCTATAGTCACGGCGGCATTTTTGGGAAAAGGTGCGTGGGCGTTTCATTGGCTGCCCTCCGAATCCCCCCTTTCTCCCGGGTTAAGATAGATGCGTTCACGCTTTCGATGAAGAATAACCCTTCAACAAACTCGCCCTCGCCGCCCATCCTGCTCCTGGTTGCCGGGGCCAAAGGAGCCGTGGGATCCACCGTTGCCGCTGCCGTGGCGGCCGGGGAAGCGGACCCGGATATCATTATAAAAAGCTTGACGAGCCGAAACCGGTTTTCCGCCGACTTTCCCCCGATGCGCTTTAAAATGGCGGGATGGGACGTTTGCCTCAAGCCTTTTCCCGCGATTTGGGAGAAAAACGGCGTCCTCCCTGAGGCGATTCGGTTGCGATATCAGGAGTATGCCAAAGAGATTCCGGTCCGGAAACCCCCGGATTCGACAATACCCCTCAAGGACCAGGTTGAATCGATCCGGCGGGATCTTGCGGTATTCATGGAAAGCCATCCCGGCGCACGGCCGGTTTTTGTCAACCTCCTTCCGGCCGCTCCATGCCAAAACATTACGGCAGGCCCGAAATCCGTATCTTGCCTTCCAGGGCGTAGCAAAGATTGTCCGGATAGGGCCTATGCGCTGGCCGCCGTCGATTCCGGCATCCCCGTGGTCAATTTTTCGCCAAACTCTCTGGAATCCCAGGAGCTTCTCGCTGCGGCCCGGCAAAATCACGTGCCCATTGCGGGGCGGGACGGTAAGACCGGCCAGACCTTCCTGAAGGTCGTCCTGGCCTCTGCCCTCAAGGCCCGGGCTTTTTCCGTGGAGGGCTGGTATAGCTTGAACCTTTTAGGAAACGCCGACGGAAAAAACCTCATGATCCCTGAGAATGCCTCCGGAAAATTGGCCAATAAGACCGCCGTCCTCGACACCATTTTGGGAACACCCGGAAAAACGGGAGAACGTGGGGTTTTCCACAAAGTCCGCATCGATTACTACCCGCCCCGCGGCGATGCCAAGGAAGCCTGGGACCTCATCGATTTTTCCGGCCTTTTCGGATTGCCCATGAGCCTTCGCGTGAATCTGCTGGGAAGGGATTCCATTTTGGCGGCCCCCTTGGTCCTGGATCTTGCCCGCTGGATGGTGGCGTTAAAAGCTGCGGGTCGCGGTGGACCGGTTCCGGAGCTGGCCTTTTTTTTCAAGACACCGGTAGGAGAAAACGCCCCGGCTACGTTCCAGGATCAACTTTCCGCCTTGGATTTGCTTGAAAGGGAGTGCGTGGAATCCGTGGTCCCCCGTAAGGGGCGGCCTGCATGATATTCGGTTACAGCACCAACGCCTTTGTCAAATTTTCCCTTTCCGATGCCGTCTTGAAAATCGCCAGGCTCGGTTTCAACGGTATAGAGATTATGGGGGACCGTCCTCATCTTTACCCGCCCGACTACGATTCCGGGGCGATTTCCGCTCTGAAGGACCTCATCCGGGAATGCAATCTGACCGTGACCAACCTGAATAGTTTCACCCTTTTTGCAGTCGGGGACACCTAATCTTCCTTCATGGATCGAGCCGGAGAAAGCGCGCCGGGACATCCGCATTCAGCACACCCTCGATTGTCTGAAGGTTGCCTCGGCCATCGGGTGCAAGAACATTTCCGTGCCTCCCGGCGGACCGTTGAACACCCTGTCCCGTAAAGAGGCCCTGGCCCTCTTTTATAAAGGCATGGAGGCGGTGATCCCCCTGGCTGAAACACTCGGGGTCCGCATACTCGTGGAACCCGAACCGGATCTGATGATCGAAAACACACGGCAATTCAGGGAATTTATCGCCGGGATCCGATCTCCTGCCGTGGGGATTAACTTGGATATCGGGCATTTTTTCTGCGCCGGCGAGGCGCCGGAGGAGACCTTTGAGGAGCTTTTCGGGTGGGTCGGGCATGTCCACCTGGAAGATATCGCTGAAAGCCGCATCCATCGCCACCTCATTCCAGGACACGGTGCCATCGATTTGTTGCGTATTCTGGAGACCATCGTCCGTTTGAAATATGAAGGCGCCGTCAGCCTGGAGTTATACCCCTATACGGATATGCCGGAAGAAGCGGGAAGGGAAAGCCTGGAATATCTCAAGCCGGTGTTCGATGCCGCAGGTATTGCGCTGGATTAATCCCAGCGTTGCATAAATGCGGCGTCATTTTCCGCTTGCGCGGAGAATCATCCAGGCCTTCGAATGCGCTTACGATGAGCAATTCCGGCGGAAACCCAAGGGGGGAGCTCGGCGGGCTTTTTTAGAACAAAAAAGAAGAGGGAGGCATTTCGCCCCCCTCTTCTCACTTGATCAGGCAAGAACAGCTGTTAATCAACTTCCTTCATTTTCGTCACGGTCAGGACCTTCTTG
>Ga0066650_10000711_pt1 | contig 11598 bp, 5 predicted proteins | sample CryGey092014_all_FD_59539 | JGI IMG/M metagenome (GOLD analysis project Ga0066650, IMG submission 59539) | Groundwater microbial communities from aquifer - Crystal Geyser CG23_combo_of_CG06-09_8/20/14_all | ecosystem: Environmental > Aquatic > Deep subsurface > Groundwater | place: USA: Utah...
CTTCCATTAAGTTCACCCAACTTGATACCACAGGAAACAATAAATCCCGAACCTGAAACCGGTTCATGTATAAGTTCTGAAAAAGTTTCCACCTTTACAATATTTAATAATACTTTCGGGTCTACGGGAATTTCTCCTGATTGCGCGAATACTCTATTGGTAATAAAAAGTAGAAGTAAAAAAGTGATAAAAATATGTTCTTTGTTAATCATGATTATAAGTACCTTAACGTATATTATACGACCTAAATCTTTGGAGAAACACTGCAAAATTTGCAATATAACAACATGATCTTGCCATTCTCTAAATTAAAATCTCTCCACAGAATAATTAAAATAGGGAAACATCCTATTTTTTTCTATGGTTTAATTATCCTTTTAAAGGTCTTCTTTTAGGACTTCTATCTATAATAATACCTAAAGTGTCAACCATCTGGTTTAAAAATCCCTCAGGCTCTATAGGTTTTCCGCTAAAAGTTACCGAATTATTGAGCTAGTACAACTGTAACTAATTGCCGAGAGAAAGAATTAGTCTTAGGAGCTTATCTTTTATACTTTGCGTTTTATTATTACTTTGAATTGATTTCCATCAAGGTCGTTTTCAAAATCAATTTCAGGGTATTTTTGCAATGCTCTTCTTATTCCAGTTCCTAATCCCCTATAGGGAAGTATCTTCGTTGCATATGATGCCAATATCGGATTACGGATATTCGAGTTTCCACTTTTTATATTCTCAATCGTCAAATTATTAGGTAAATATCCGGGACTAATTATCTCTACACGGTTTCTAAAAAGAAAAATTCGAATAGGAGCAGAAATAAAGTAATCGCGGTGAATTAAGGCATTGACTAACAATTCTTCAAGTGTTTCTCTCGGAATTTCTGACTCACCTGGTGTATTTATATTTCTATCTCCTTGTATATGTTTTAAGTTACCCATTACAAAACCCAAACTTTTTTGAAAAACATCTGCCAGTTTTCCAGTGATGTCTTGACTATCTAAATATTCAGATCCATCTATTATATTATCAGGATAAGACACAGCTTTAACGATAAAAATTGGAAGCCTTACTTGTGGGTTTTTTGCAAAGAGCAAAGCACCGCTTATATTTAAAATACTGTTTTTTACTAAATTCATATTTTTAAGAATATTTGGCAAAGAAATATTCTGATTATCCAATTTTTCCCCATATTCACGTTCAAAGAAATTCTTAAAATACAAGAGGTCTAAATCTGCAACAGTCATCCCATTAGCGGGGATTTCATCTCCGTGTATTAAACCAACACTTTGAAACATACGCTGCATTTCTTCTCGTGAGGTTACTTTACGCTTATCTGCACCACTTTTAACCCACATCGCCCCTTGGTTATCCATGTACGGCTTACTTATTCCATCAAAAACAGTAATAACCATAACTAGCCCCTCTGATAAAGCGATATTTTCTGTTTTCGGATTAATTGGCGGACGAACATTCTGCGATGCGGCATTAGAAACAAGACCATTCAACCTATTCATATCAGCAAAGGAAAGACCTGTAATTTCGCCGGTATCATTTACACCAATAAATATTTTCCCTCCACCAGAATTGCTAAAAGCAACTATTTCCTGTGCAAGTGAAATAGCATTCTTAACATTTTTTTTAAATTGATGTTTACTATCTTCACCACGAGAAATTATTTCTAAAAGTTCTGTAATTTCCATATTTGATAAATCTCCTTTCTACGATTAAACGCTTCTTTGCCACCCTCCATAATATCTACAATTTTATCTTGTGTTTTAGGACAATCAATATTTCCATCCGCAATAACTATCTGCTCATCCTCATAACTACACGAAAAAATGCGCTCAGAATCACCTAAAACCGGAATATTGGCATTATGTGTCACAAAAATAAACTGTGTTTCTTTCTTGAGTTCTCTTATTAACTTAATGACATCCTCATAGATGGTTTGATTATCAAGATCGTCCTCAGGTTGATCAATTAAAATTAAATCATTTTCCCTCTGACTAAGAACAAAAAGAATTAGAGCAGAAGCACGCTGCCCAAGCGAATGATGTTTTAACTCCTTATCTCTATACTTTATTGTAAAGCGATTAGGAACTTGCCATATTAATAAATCTAACATATTATCATTAAAATATGTTTCAAAAACATAGGCAGAAGAACCAACGATTTCTTTTACTCTCTCAAAATCTTTTTTTATAGCTCCGAAATCCGAAAAATTGTCTACAAGATTCTTGAAGGTATTTTCTCTTATTTTACTTCCTCTGAACATATTCTTCATATACTCAACAAATGCGTTTTTATCCCCTTTGAATTCAATAAAAATTTGCAATGAAGAATAATTTCTATTAACCTTCTGAAGCTCTTGCAGAATAATACCATATTCTTCGTGCCACAAATCGTTTAACTTTGTCAGTTCCGTAATGAGTTCTGTTCTCAATTTTGATTGTTGCACTTCTTGCTTCTCAAGGGCATTCAGCATTTGAGTAACCTGATCGACTAACTTTCTGAGTTTCAAAAACTCGTCTGGACATATAGCCTGTGCTCCTTTTTCTTTTAACTCTTCCGAAAGCTTTCTTTCTATCTCGGCAAATTCCTCTTTTAACCCATTTTTCATTTTATCAAATTCTTGCCCAAAGCCAATTAACTCATTTAAGCCAGATCTTCCTGCTTCTAAGGCTTTTTTAATAAACGAAAATGATTTAGCAATTTTTGTGTAAGCCTGAAAGAAACGTATGAAAAATTCTTTATTCTGCTTTGACTCATAACCTTCCTGATTTATCAAATCATCCTCAAAACGACTGATGAAGCTTGTTAATTCACTCAAATAGTCTTTAGTTAATTTAATAACTTGTTGAGTTTTACGACTATCAGCTTCAAAATCAATTTGCTTTTGCAATTTAGTTTCTACTTTATGTTCTTTATAAAAATTCAGCTTAAATATTGCATCTTTCTTTTTTCCATCATATTCTTTCTTTTTTTCCTCCAGGTTTTCAAGCTTTTTCAATTGCGTAATCGTATCTGCAACCCTCTGTCTCTGAATCTCAATGCGACTTCTGATAGCACTTAAATTGTCTCCGATAAGCTTTTCAACAAGATCCTTCTCGAAACCCTCTCCAGAACTCGCTAAATCCTTCTGTCCAAAATAAATAGGTCTTGAAATAATTGTTTCTCGAATCGATACACCCTGTTGCAAAATACCGTCAACATAAATATCCGGCTGTTCATTAAGAATACGGCGGATTTCATATTCCTGTCTACGCCTATCCGTAGCTTTTAATATAATTTTCCCACCACTACCCAATGTATGTTGAACTAATTTAGTTTTATAGACATTATCTACTACTTTATCACCAAAAGGGATATCTAAAGCATATCTTATTGCTTCTAAAATTGATGATTTTCCACTTCCTCGAATACCTATTAAAGAATTCAATTCAGGTGAAAAATCAATTTTTTCCCCATCAAGCACACCGCCTTCAAAAGAGATACTCTTAACAAAGGAATGCATATATTTTACAGGTTCGGGAGCAATTCTATTTTTGAAATCCATTAAAGCATATTTTACCGCAGGGAAAACATAATCCCCTATCTTAATGTAGGTTTTTTTGCCTTGTCCGACCTCCTCGATAGATTTACAATCAGATCCCTCTATCTCTGCAGGATACCAATTGCCTAACCACTCCTGTACTTTAGCTCTGCAAACTCGGTCTGGAACATTATGTGTCAAAACTTTTTGAAAACCAAGTGTTCTATTTTTAAACTGCTCATCTTTTGCTAATTCCTGAATACGCCCTCCGGAAAGCCCTCCCCACAAACCATTATCAGCCTCGACATGAGCAAAAATAAGAAAATAATCTTTATTAAATTCCTCTAACTCATTAATAGTTTCAATCAAATTATGATTTGAACTAGCATTTCTATTCTCATAATTCGACTGGCCTGAAAATGTTACACTTAAAAAATCTTTAATATAATTTTTGTTTTCACTATTATTAATCCAATCGTCATTAAAAATAACCAAAACATAAACTCCAGCTTTACCATCGTTCACAGAAAGTTCAATACCCGGCAATAGAAAAATTTCTTCTTTTAATGCATTTTTTCTTAATGTTTTAAACTCATCTAAATCAAACTTGTTATGATTAGTAATTGCCCCTACTCGAATATCGGCTTTTTTTAATGTTTCAATATATGCGGTAATAAATCTATTTTCATCACCATTATAAGCGAATTCTCTGTCTGCTTTAGTATGCAAATGAAAATCCGCTCGCATCCATGTTGAACCATTTTTAAAAATATTAAAATTACTCATACAATCCTCCACTAACCATTTATTGTGGTTTACTGCTATTTGGGATCAAATCTTTACAGGCTGACTGAGAGTAACTTAATTATACAACAAAAAGACAGGAAGTAAAAAAGATATTATAAGAAAAAGATTAATCTCACAAATCCGAATGCTAAATTCATAAAAAAATAGGAATTGCCCCGTCGGCACTTTTTTGTATAAAGCTCTCCAGAGTTCTGTCCGGTAGCAGTCTTTCTGCCTGCAAGTTTAGATACATTTACTATCTTGCCTCTTCAGCTTCTTTTCTTTTTATAATAAAAGAAAAAGTCTCTCCTGTTACCTCCATACAGGTTATTATATTTAATATCTTACATTTAAAATTTTACAGCATGGGCATTGAAATAATATATAACTATTTATTACAATACGACTTTTGTTTATAAAATCCTTCTTTTTTACAAAAAAGTTTTAAATCGAGAACATAAACCTATCAGCTTCATTATGAAAAGTTAGAAAAAATTAACGAATTATTGAACTGGTACAAGCATCCCTATGATATTCTTTTTTAGTCTTCTCTTTTTTCAGTTCCTTGCCAAGTCTCAACTACAGGTATATTACATCTATTAGGTTTTTCCTCAGGTTTATACACTATAATATAATTCATATTTTTCCATCCAATAAATCCCACTTTGTCTTTACACTCATAATAGTTCTTTATCCAAGTTCCGGTATTTAAATACATACATTCTCTTGTTTTTTTAGATTCTGTTTTATCAATAAATAGTGCTCTTTGTAAAGCAAAATGTGTATGCCCCATTATTACAAAATGAATATTATTATTAAGAGAAAAAAATAATTTTTCTGCACCTTCTATATCGTAATTACTGCTTAACTTTTCTATCGCATCGTCAATAATATTTAGTATCTTTTCAAAAGAAAATATTTTTAATTTTCTCAAGCAATAAATACACATTTGAATCATGTCAGCCGTATCAAAAGGAGAATACCACTTGTCATGATGCCTATACCAATTTTTAATAAATTTTAAATTACTAAATTCTACCATTACCTCATCTATGGTGTCTTCTATTATTTCTTTTAATGATTCATTTGCTTTTATTTGATATAGCAACCAACGGAGAGTAGCACTATAGGGTCGTATATTTCCAATCTCTTGAAAATTTTTCCTTAATTGGGCCTTCTCTTCCTCAGTTAAAATATTTTTTGATTCAATGTTTTTCATTAATTTATAGGGAATTTTGATAAAAATTTCAGTTGTCATTGGATCTCCTATGGGGACTATTCCGTGATCTTGAGTAGTATGAAAAGGACCACCTTCGTAATTAAAGGAATCAAATATGTGCCCATGAAGAGCATAAACCCCATGGTCACTATCAGAAAAGTAATGCTTAAAATTGTCATTATTTTCTTTATTTAAATCTAAAAGCCCTGCTACTTTTTCTTTTAAAGGATCTACCATCCAACAAAGACGATCATGATTTCCGGGAATATAGATATTCTCAACATCTATTTCTCCAAATCTTTCTTTTAAGGATTTCTTTGAAAATAATTCAAATGTATCTCTATTCTTCTCTATTATACTTTCTAAAATACTATTAGCCCTTTCTTTCATCTTATTTGTATTATTGCCCCAAGGACGATCTTCTTCTTTTTCCTCAAACCACTTTTCAGAGCGTAATAAATCAAATATGTCCCCTAGAAAAACAATTTTTAATACCTTTAATTTTTCTGCTTTTTTTGCATGTATTTCAATACTTGATAGAAATTTTTCAAAAGCCGATTTAGGTAAATTATGTTTTCCAGTCGTTTCATCAAGGAAATGTAAATCGCTAATGAAAACCAACATCTTACGATTACCTCCTAAATTTTGAAATATATAAAACAAGAGCTAAAGAACTCATGTGAATTTGAAATGTGTTTCTTGTAGGTTATTTCTTGTTATGATGATTTGGTGTGGGTCTTAATTCATTCTTTTCAACAATGAATTGACACGAGACAATTACTTTCTGATTATTAAATACGACAAAGTTTTTTCTAAATCCTTCTTTTGAAAAAGAAAGTTTCATCTCAATTATTTTGGTTTTTCAGAAAAATAATGTTAATAGGTGTCTGTCCCTATTAACCGAGAAGGATAGGATAAAAACCCTTGTCAAAAAACCTTAAAAACAACATATACAGTAAACTTGATTTGCCGATTTGACTATCACCTTCAAAAATGCAGTTTTTAAATTGGCTATTATTAAGTACCGTTTCGGAATCAATAAAATCATTAATTGCATTTTCTGATTTTGAAGATAGGGCTTCTAAATCAGGGAATACATAGATATCAGAAAGCTTCACCTGCTTATCGCTAAAACTCAAAGGAATGTTGATTCTGTTTAGTTTTTCTATATACATATTATTCAACTCAACAAGCCTTTTTGTCTTTTTGTTCAGGGTGATTTCATTTTCTGAGTATTTCTGGTAAATTTCCTTTTCCAAGCGATACCGTCTTAACCTTACTTTATTATTATTTAAATTAATGAAAAAGGTTTGGAATCCAGATTGAGTTGTACTCTCTTGATTTTGAAAGACATCACCAGAAACACATACGGTTTGAGAGGCTATACGATCGACGTTTTCAGTTTTACGCAATTCATTTTCATGCTCATGTCCAATTATCTGAAGTGATGAGATATCCTCAAGTAGATTCTGAAACTCCTTTTTATTGTTATCCGGAGTATTCGGGTTAAACCAATTAAGTGGGTGATGAAGTACTGCAATGTTTAGGTCAAATTCATTCTTGTTTTTTAGCTCGTCAAAGCGCTTTACTGGGAAAAAAAGAGTACCCGGATTTTCATTTTTTTGAGACATCCATGCAGTATTAAAGCAATGGAAACACAATTTTTTATCTGCAATGGTATCAGATATTTTAAAGTAAATCTTGTTGTCAGGCACTTTAATAAAAACATTATAAAAATTCCAAAAATCTAACTGAGTTTTCAAACACATCTGAAAAACACTTTCATCATTACCAATGGTATCATAGTTGATATTCTTAATGATGTTTTTTCTGGCTTGGGTATCTAAATCAAAATTACAATCGTGATTCCCTGGAACAATAATTAATTTGAGTTGTGTTGAGTTGTATCTTTTTTTGAGTTGTTCTAAAAGTTTTTTGAAGTATGTTATAGCAACTTTATATTCTAATTTTTTGCCAGCATTAGCAATATCACTACTTACTACAATATATACAAATAAGCAATCCGAGAAATCATCTTTTAATGCACGAAAGAATAATTCCCATCTTGTTTCAAAGATATTTTCTTTATCTGAAAAGTGAATGTCGGATAGATGTATAATACCTACATTAGGTGTAGTAATGCTTGGTAATTCAGTCATTTTACTTCCCCCCTTTTTTTATTTAGAAGAATAATAGTTTTCGATTGCCCTCAAATATTCTCTTTTCCCGATATATAAGATAATAGGAACAGACATCTATTTATCAGCTTTCTTCTTAAGTCTTTCTGTAGGACGTCTATCTATAATAATACCTAAAGCCTCAACTATCTGAATAAGAAACTCCCCGGCTTCTTTGGATTTTCCGTTAAAAAATACCGAATTAAAGAATTAGTTTAATCTTTTCCTGTCATCTTGTAGAAGTGATGTCAATAAAAATAGGTGTCTGTCCCTACTAACCTCCTACTAACCTCTAATATCATTAAAGAATATTTTAAGTAAAGCATGTAATAAATCTTGAACATCATATTCATCTTCAACGATTATAGTATTCCTATTTTCGTACCGATGGTCTCTTAATTGTTTGGCAACTATGTGAAATCGTGAACAGATTTTTCGAACTATATTAATAGAAAAGTTAGTGTCCGGCAGGCTTAAAGTTTTTTGATTTGTTTTATTTTCCAATAAAAATTTTTCCCAGATTTCAGTATTTTTCTCAATCTCTTCTTTTAAAGACATTAGGAAAGCAGTTTTTGCATTTAATTCTCCACAAATATTTTCATACCAATCATTATTAGGCCACCTGGCAGACATATGATAAAACTTATTTGCTGTTTCTATATTAATATATTTAGAGAGAAATATCTTTACACTCTCTTTCCATCTTTCATATTTTTGTTCATCGTAATCAAAACTACCGCCTGAAAATTCTGAAATAGTTCTTACTTGTTTAATTCCATTTTTTATAGATATTCCCTGATTAATTAAGAGCTCGAGCGTTTTAAAAATTTGTTCCAAAAGTACCCCCCCTTCTGTCATATAGAACTTCACTATATTATATTATCCGTTCTTTGGGTCTTCATTATTAATTAATAAATTCTATTGTTTAAGACTAATTCCCATGGCAGAATATTATAATAAGAAATATTATAAAAATACGAGGCTGATTTCTGAAATATAATGTTTATACTTTTTTATGAAAATTCTCTACAATTTTTATTTCATCATCAGTTAAGCCATATATTTTATAAACCATCTGATCGATTTGGTATTCGTATTCTTTGCTTTTGGCTTGTTTTATTTCGTTTTGAAGATAATCCACATCTCTGGTAATCGCAAGGATTTTATTAACGATTTCTATAAAAGGAATTTGTTTTTCTTCGGGAGCCTTAAGAACAGGAATATCTTCTAAATCAACAGTTTGACGGCCTTGATACCTTTTAAAACTTTTTCTTATGTAATACCATATTAGTTTTGAATTTAAAATTCCTAATACATATTTTAAACTTATATTATTATCTTTTGATATCAGTGCACTACAATCCATACCAATGACTATTCCTTGTTCGTCAAGATAAAAACTCGATTTTCTATTTAAATACATTTTCCCAGGAAAGATGATCTTCTTTTTTCTTGATATAAGATCTTCGTTTCTGTATCCACATCCATTATGATACTCAAACCACTTGTGTCCATCGGTTTTGCTTTTAATCTTGGAAAAATAATTATTTATGTTGGGCAAGCTTTTAATATTTGCTTCTTTTAAATAAAATATGCATCTATTTTTAACATTAATATAATATGGAAAAATATTACCAGAACTTGTAAATGGGAAAATGTATTTTTTTTCTTCCTCAGATAGTTTTAGGTGTCCTATTTTTTGTCTCAAAGCATCATCCTCTGGTATAAATATGGAATCATCTATCTTTATTAATTTAAAATAGTTTCCGGGTGTAATTTTATGACCGCATCCTCCTTGTAGAATCATTTCTCCATAATATTGCATTTTTAAAATAATGCTGTCGGAGAGTAAATTCCATTTATTCCCACTTTTTAAAATAGCAAACTTTTTTTCATAGTGGTTCCAAGAAAAAATGTTATTCGGCCCCGAGTTATCGTATAGCCAAAAATTTACTTCTGATTTACCATTTTTTCTTATGGTTAGAATATTTGTAGTAACGCCTACTCCTTCAAAAATGAAAGTATCATCAAAATCGAGTATAAAAATATTCTTGTCACATAGAAAATCACAGAATTTTTTATAAGAAGGCGAATTATACCATCTGTTTTTACTAATAAATGTTAAAATGCCTTTACTTCTTAATAAACTAAAAGACTTTTCATAAAAAAATACAAGAATATCGGTTTGACCATGAAACGATAAATAATGATTTCTATAGTATTGATGTTCTTGTTTAGATATTCTTTTTAATTTGGGATCAATTAAATAGTAGGGAGGATTGGCTATAGCAATATCAAACCCCTCTTTAACCCCGAACATCCACTCCGGATCAAACCATTCACAAGGTTCGCCTGAAAATGGATTCCATTGTGAAAGTTTAACCGTTTGTGAATCTCCACCACCCCAATTCAAACTGTTCAGAAACATTTCACTTTGTATCTCTTGAAATTTCTTCTCAATCAATTTCTTTTCATTGCCAACACATCTAAGGTATTCTTCACGTAATTTTTTTAGTTCAGTTATGTTATTAACTGCTTCAAACAGTTTCGGTTGTGGTTGTAATTCTTTTTTATATGATCCAACAAGAGTATTAGGTAATCCAATAAGAGAATTAGCACATACAAATTTAAACTCCAAATTTGGGAGTGAATAAATTCCTCTATTTTCTTTAGAATCGTCTATTTTTTCGTCAACAATAAGCGATAAAAAGAATCTTAATTTTGAAATATCAACTGCAATAGGTTGAATATCTACTCCATAAATTGAATTTTGTATAATGTCAAGTTTATGTACATAGTTCCAATTTTCTGCTTCGATTTTTTTCTGAAATTCTTCTCTTACTATAGTATTTTCTATTTGTGATACTTTCTTTTTTAACCATTTTTTTGATTCAGGATCAATTTTTTGTAAAATTAAAAGCATCTTTTGAAGAATTCCCATCGGAAATGCACCACTGCCACAAGCAGGGTCAATAATTTTTATAACATCAAGGGCATCAAAAACAGTATCTTTTTCTGACTCACTTAAATCAACTTCTTCTTCCTCATAGGCAAGCAAAGAAGATATCTTCCTTTCATCGAGATTTACCTTGATAAGTAAATACTGCTTCAAACTTTCGTCGACCATATATTCTACTATCGGTCTGGGAGTATAATAACTTCCAGTTGCTTTACGCGCAGTATTACCGGTCTCAGGATTGATTTCCGCCAAAAGGTTTTCAAAGATTCGCCCTAACATTTCCGGTTCAATAGAAAGCTCTACATCCACAGAAGTATTTTCATCAATGGTAAAGTTATAAATTTCGAAAATCTCAAATAGTTCTTTTAGCCAACTATCAGGCACCTTCAAGGTATTAATATATTTAGATATTCCGAGTTGATCAATTTCGTAATAATCATTATATTCATTAGCAAAAAGTCCACCATTAAGGAAAGGTATTTGTGACCAAGGGGGTATTTGGTATTCTTTTTTACGTTGTTTTATAGGGGTATTAAGTGTTTCGAAAAAGAGAGGTTCAAGGATGTTATGATAAAAACCAGGTTTTTGAGTAACTGACTTCGAAGAAAGTAATTCTTCCGGAAGTAAAGGCGTACCTTTATCAGAACATTTTTTCTTTAAAAACCAGCAGAAAATTAATCTACCAATTAATCTAACTGAAAATTCCTTTTTTAGTGTATCATCGGAAGTAGAGGGCAACTGAAGGCTGCCTTTTTCCTCATATTTTGTTCTGCCAATTGTTCTCTCTCCACCGGCTAATTTTGTAAAGAGAATGGCTATTTGCGTATAGAAATCCTTATTGACTATTTCTAAAGAAAAACGTTCTTTTAGGTCATCAAAATCCTTAACCCGGCCTTTTTTAATTAAATAGGTTTCAGGAGTATGT
>Ga0066650_10000728_pt1 | contig 11483 bp, 8 predicted proteins | sample CryGey092014_all_FD_59539 | JGI IMG/M metagenome (GOLD analysis project Ga0066650, IMG submission 59539) | Groundwater microbial communities from aquifer - Crystal Geyser CG23_combo_of_CG06-09_8/20/14_all | ecosystem: Environmental > Aquatic > Deep subsurface > Groundwater | place: USA: Utah...
AAGGTTTGTTCAGGTTTCATGCCATTGTAATCGCTTTCTGGGATAACGCCATATTTTTTCCAAATTCTTGTAACCGCATTTCCTTCGGAGCCTTCGCCAAATTCGCAGTTGCCTCTTTGTTTTACATAGTTGGCAACTTTTTCAACATACTCCCAATAAACCGTGTACATTTCTGAAAGTTTCACTTGTTGTTTGGTAAGTCTATAAATTTCGGTTTCAAAATAAGAAGTGGTTGAAAAACACCAGCAAGTAGAAGTTGCTCCTTGAGAAATAGGTGGTGTTGACCATTCTCGTTTATATAAATCAATATCATTAGGCAATACCATACCCGTTAAATCAATTTTAAATGATTTTGAAGGAGCGGGAGCTACTTCGGTTTTAGTTGTAAAATCATCAATTCCTTTCAAAATAGAATTCTGAAAATAGCCAGGTTTGTACTGTTTAAAATAACCTTTGTTTTTAGGGGTTTGAGCAAAAACTGTTAATCCGGTGAACAACAGTAATAAGAACGTAATGTTTATTTTTTTCATGATTTATAATATTAGATTTATTAAATTTTATTTGATTAACAAAAATAAAGCTATTTAATTTAAGAACTTCGTTTTACGCCAAGTATTTTTTACACAAAAGTCATATTCTTTTTATCGGTTATTTTCTCACAATAATGACAGCGAAGTTTTAATTCTTCTTTAGAAGTTACCGTGAATTTTGTTTCTACTTTTTCGTGATTGGTGATACAGTTAGGATTGAAGCATTTTACAATTTTAATCACTTCATCAGGAATCTGAACCGAAGATTTCTCGACTACTTTATAATCTTTTATGATAATAAGCGTGGCACGAGGCGCAACCAATGCTATTTTATTGATTTCATCTGTTTTAAAGAACTTATTACTCACTTTAATGATGCCTTTGGTTACATACTTTTTACTTTCTAAGTTGGTACCAAATAAAATCTGGTTATCATAGTTCTCGAGGTTCAATATTTTTATTACCTGAAACACATTCTTAGCTGGAATATGGTCTATTACCGTACCATTTTCTATTGCCGATACTTTAAATTCTTTTGTTTCCATAATTATTTAATTCCTAAAATTTTAGTGATTAATGCTTGTCTAACATACACACCATTCAGTGCTTGTTGAAAGTAATATGCTTTGGAATTATCATCAACATCCTCATCTATTTCGTTAACTCTAGGAAGTGGATGTAATATTTTTAAATTGTCCTTAGTATTGTTGAGCATATCATTACTCAATATGTACGAATTCTTTATTTTCTCATATTCTATTGGGTCAGAGAAACGTTCTTTCTGAATTCTGGTCATATACAATATATCTACTTTTGGTAAAATTTCATCCATCGTAGTATATTGATAGTATTCTAAGTTTTTTTCTTTAATATGAATTTTCACAGAGCTAGGTAGTTTCAATTCAAAAGGAGAAACAAGGTGAAAAGTACAATTAAAATTACAAAGTGCCATAACTAATGAATGTACAGTTCTTCCATATTTTAAATCGCCTACAAAAGCTATGTTCAAGTTGTCTAATCTTCCTTGTGTTTGTTTGATAGTGTACATATCAAGAAGTGTTTGTGTAGGATGCTGATTAGCTCCATCTCCCGCATTGATAATTGGAACAGAGGCAACTTCACTGGCAAAGCGAGCACTTCCTTCTCTTGGGTGTCGCATTACAATAAGGTCAGAATAGTTGCATACAGTTTTAATGGTATCCTTAAGCGATTCCCCTTTTTTAACACTTGTAGATGAAGCATCAGAGAAACCGATGATTTTGCCACCTAATCGAGAAACAGCGCTTTCGAAACTAAGGCGGGTTCGGGTAGATGGCTCAAAAAACAAAGTTGCTATCACATAATCTTCGAGAATTTTTTGAGTTGGGTTCTTCTCAAAGTTGGCAGCTAACTCCAGAATAGCTAATTGCTCTTCTTTACTATAATCATTGATTGATACTAAACTTTTGTTTTTCATTTTATGGTTAGAATTGTTTTTCAAATTTAAAAAATTAATCAAAAAAAAAGGCGATTAAAAATCGCCTTTTCAAAAAAAAAAAATTAATTACAGCAAGAACAACCTTTTTTGACAAGATTGTGCTTTTTAATAAAGTCGCACAATACATCTGGCATATCAGGTTTGCCTATTTCTTGTAATTCGTAACCGATTTTCACGGTTGGTTTGTTAATTTTTACTAATCTATTTAAATCAATAGGAGTAGCAATAACTACCACATCACAAGGAGTGTTTTCGATAGTTTTTTCAAGGTCTTTAACCTGTTGATCGCCATAACCCATAGCAGGAAGTAAAGTTCCTATATTAGGATAGATTTTGAAAGTTTCTGCTAATTTACCAACAGCATATTGACGTGGGTCAACGAGTTCTGCTGCACCAAATTTATGAGCTGCAACAGTACCGGCACCAATTTTCATTTCGCCGTGAGTTAAGGTTGGACCATCTTCAACAACTAATACTTTTTTACCTCTAATTAATTCAGGTTTGTCAACTGTTAATGGAGACGCACCATCAATAACGATAGCATTAGGATTAATTTTTGCGATGTTATCTCTAACTATTTGAATGTTTTCCATAGATGCTGTGTCAATTTTATTGATAACAATAACATCAGACATACGGGCAACAACTTCGCCAGGATAATAACCAACTTCTGCACCTGGTCTATGAGGATCGGCTACACCAAACATCAAATCAGGTTTGTAAAATGGGAAGTCATTATTTCCACCATCCCATAAAATAACATCACAACCATCTGGGTCTTTTTCGGCTGCTCTTAATATTGCTTCGTAATCAACGCCAGCATAGATAACGTTTCCACGTACAACATGTGGTTCGTATTCTTCCATTTCTTCAATAGTACATTTGTGTTTTTTCAAATCTTCTACTGTTGCAAAACGTTGTACTTTTTGTGCGTTCAAATCGCCATAAGGCATTGGGTGACGAACAGCAACAACTTTTAAGCCTTGTTCCATCAAAACTTCAATAATTCGTCTTGATGTTTGGCTTTTGCCACAACCAGTTCTTGTAGCGCCAACTGCAATAACGGGTTTGGTGCTTTTTAGCATAGTATCTTTAGTCCCTAGCAGAACAAAATTAGCACCGGCAGCATTTACCAAAGCACTAATGTTCATCACTCTTGGATAAGGGACATCACTGTATGAAAAAACACAATCGTCAACCTTTAAATCTTTAATTAATTTTGCTAAGTCATCTTGTGAGTGAATTGGAATACCACTTGGGTATAAATCTTCACCTGCAAGTTCCTTTGGATATTTTCTGCCATCAATGTCTGGAATTTGTGCGGCAGTGAAAGCAACTACATTATAACTTGCGTTGCCTCTAAAATAGGTGTTAAAATTATGGAAATCTCTTCCAGCTGCTCCAATAATAATAACGTTTTTCTTAATCATTACTTACCTCTACTTTCTTTTGTTGAATGGTTTATAAATAAATATTTTGGCAAAGATACAAGTTTAAGTATTCAAACCAAGCTTCATGAAAAATATTTTTTTATGCAGATTGTTAATGATTTAAGCTCTTATTTGATTTTCTTTAGTCTGAGTTAATTAAAATAGTGTTTGTATTAATTTTATCAAATAATTTAAATATGGATTTTTTGTAATTCACTATTTTCAGTAATATTATTTGATAAATATCGCTAATAAGTTAAAATATTGTAAGTTATATTTAGATGTTTTTAGGAAAAAATGTGTAATTTTGCTTCTTGCAATGTTATAAAAATGATGATGATGGAAGATTTGCTGATTGATTATACAATAAAAGCCATAGAAAGTCTCTACGGTCAAGTTGTTTTGAAGAGTGCGATTGCTACACAAAAAACCAGAAAGGAGTTTGAAGGAGATTTTACCTTGGTTGTATTCCCATTTACTAAGATTTCCAGAAAATCACCTGAGCAAACTGCCGAAGATATTGGAAACTATTTAAAGAATAATATCAACCAAATTAATTCCTTTAATATTGTAAAGGGATTCCTAAATATTAGTTTTAAAAATACCTATTGGGTTGATTTTCTGAAGCGTATTTCAACGAAAGAGAATTATGGATGCTTAAAAAGCAATTTATCAGCTCCCATTGTAATTGAATATTCTTCACCTAACACCAACAAACCTTTGCATTTAGGTCATATTCGTAATAATTTGCTAGGTTGGTCTATTGCCGAGATACTAAAAGCAAATGGTAACAAAGTAGTAAAAGTTAATCTTGTTAATGACAGAGGGATTCACATTTGTAAATCGATGTTGGCTTGGCAATTATTAGGAAACGGAGAAGAACCAACAGAAAAGCTTAAAGGAGACAAGCTGGTTGGGAAGTATTATGTAGCATTTGACAAAGCATATAAAGAAGAGATTAAAACATTAATTGAAAATGGATTAACAGAGGAAGAAGCTACCAAAAAATCTCCTTTAATCCTTAAAGCCCAAGAAATGCTTCAAAAATGGGAAGCTGGTGATGCTGATACCATTGCTTTGTGGAAAAAAATGAACAGTTGGGTTTATGCTGGATTCGATATTACCTATAAAACACTTGGAATCAATTTCGATAACACTTATTATGAATCGGAAACCTATTTGTTAGGAAAAAAATTGGTAACAGAAGGTGTTAAAAATAAAGCATTTGATACAAAAGAAGATGGCTCTGTATGGGTAAATCTTACTAATGATGGCTTAGACGAAAAATTATTGCTTCGTTCGGATGGTACTTCGGTTTATATGACTCAGGATATAGGGACAGCACAACTTCGTTACGATGATTACAAGCCAGAAAAATTAATTTATGTAGTTGGTAACGAGCAAAATTATCATTTTGAGGTACTCAAATTGGTCTTAAAGAAACTTGGTAAGGAATGGGCAAAGAATATCTTCCACTTATCTTATGGTATGGTGGAGTTACCAGAAGGCAAAATGAAATCTCGCGAAGGCACTGTGGTTGATGCTGACGACTTAATGGACGAAATGATTAGAACAGCCAAAGAAAAAGGGAACGAATTAGGTAAAGCGGAAGGATTGACAACTGAAGAATCGGAATTGCTGTTTAAACAAATTGGACTGGCTGCTCTTAAATACTTTATTTTAAAAGTGGACCCCAAAAAGAATATGATGTTTAATCCTGAAGAATCTATTGATTTTAATGGCAATACGGGTCCTTTTATTCAATATACTTATGCAAGAATACAATCCATTTTTAGAAAAGCCAAAGAAAACCATATTGTCATAAACAATTACCCTTTAGAAACCTCTATTAATAGCAAAGAGAAGGAACTGATTAAATTGCTTTATGAATATCCTAAGACCATCAAAGAAGCTTGTGATACCTTCAGTCCTGCATTGGTTGCCAATTATATTTATGAGTTAGCCAAAGAATTCAATCAATTCTATCACGATTACCCCATTATTAAAGAAGAAGATAAAAATATATGCAGTTTCAGACTCGCACTATCAGAAAAAACAGGGAAAGTAATAAAATCAGCCATGCATTTGCTTGGTATTGATGTTCCAGAACAAATGTAATTTAAATTAAATAAAGAATACCAATATGAATAAATATCTAAATCATAACCATAAGAGAAACGACAGTAAAAAGAACGATGAAACAATGATATTTGGTTTAAGACCAGTTATTGAAATGTTAAAATCGGGAAAAGAAATCGATAAATTGATGGTTCAACAAGGACTTACTGGGGAAACTTATGGAGAATTAAGGAAAATATTAAAAGATAAAAATATTGCCTGTCAATATGTTCCTATTGAAAAGCTCAATCGTTTGACAAACAAAAATCATCAAGGAGTAATAGGTTATTTAGCAGCAATTACCTATCAAACTATTGAAGAAGTGGTTCCTTTTTTATTTGAAAAGGGGAAAAACCCGATAATACTTGTGCTTGATCGAATAACAGATGTGCGTAATTTTGGAGCCATCACTCGTACAGCAGAATGTGCTGGAGTTGATTGCATTGTTATTCCTGACAAAGGTGCTGCACAGGTAAATAGTGATGCCATTAAAACATCTGCTGGTGCTTTGCTAAAGGTGCCTGTTTGTCGGGTATCTAATTTAAGAACAACCCTTGAATATCTTAAAAAAAGTGGGTTGCAAATAGTGGCTTGTTCCGAAAAAGCCGATAAATTATTTGATGAGGTTGAATACATTAAACCAACTGTAGTTATATTAGGCTCAGAAGAAGATGGAGTTTCCCATGAACTACTCAAACTCTCTGATAATTTTGTAAAAATCCCCTTGTTTGGCGAAATTGCTTCTTTAAATGTATCCGTTGCTGCTGGAGTGCTTTTATATGAAGTAATTAAACAAAGAAAAAAATAATTAAATCTATTTTTAATGATGAAAAAAGCTGTTTTTCTCCTTCTAATATTCATGTTTCCGTTTTTTAGTTTTTCTCAAAAAATTAATAATTGTGGACATATAATTATCGAAACCTATACTGATAAGTCTTTTAAATATATTGAGAATAAAAATACTTATCAAGTTATTGTAAATAATATGGTTTTAGAAGGCAATAGTTTGCTTGAAACCACTAATGGCTATTTAACCATTACCAATTTGGAAGAGAATGTTCCGAGTAAGATTAGATTATACAATGCTAATGGAGAATTGTTATTTATTAAAGACTACAAACAGGTAATCAATTTAATAACCTCTGAAAATAAATACTATGTTGCATTTTATAATGCTGGTTATTTGACAGTATTGAATATTCAAAGTTTAAAGGAGTTTAAATACGCTTCTTCATTGATTTTTAATATTGATAATGATGGAAATCCAGCTTATGGAAACAACATTGACAATACATTGTTTTATAAAAATACCAACTATAAATTTGAAAACCAATTATCAAAACTTTTATTTTTCAATGATAAGTTGATAGTTTTCACCACAGATAAAATGTATTTGATTGAAAATGGCGTTAGTCAGTTGGTTTATACGTTCAATAGTAGATTTTTTGATGCTGCTGTTTATAATAATAAATTATATTTTGTAAATAGAATTGAGAATAAAGAAGGCTTTATTTTTACACTTTTTGAAACAGCTAATTTCAATGAGTTTGTGGAATTGCAAAAAGAAAACTATAATTTCAACAGTATTTCTGAGCCAAGTTTGATATATGATACCTTAAAAAATAAGGGATACCTGCATGAGCCGATTCGTGGACCCATTAGATACAACGAAAATAATGTACAATATCCTATAGGAAACAGTTATGCCGAAATACAAGATTATGGTTCGCCGCAATATCTTCATCCTGGTGTTGATTTTTTGGGTAACCCAAATGAAAATGTTTATGCAGTAAAAGCTGGAGTGGTAAAAGCAATTTTAACAACTAGTGGAAGCCTTCATTGGAGAATTGCAATATCTAATAATGCTACTTCTGGCGAATCTGTTGGTTATTTATATGCTCATACTAATCAATATTCCATACCATATTTAGTTGGAGATATAGTTTCTCAAGGTTCTGTTGTGGGAACTTTAGTAGAATGGCCCATTTATAACTTTACGCATTGTCATTTTGCCAGAATTCAAGCATCAGGAGCCACTTGGGATGGAAATTGGTGGACAATCAACAATCCATTAATCGATGTAACAAATATTGTAGATAATACAACTCCTGTTTTTATGAATGCTATTGGTAGCAATAAATTTGCAATTAGGAAAAAGGCTAATGGAAGCTATATTCAACCAGATAGTGTGTATGGAAATGTTGAATTTATTACAAAAATTTACGACCAAGTAAATTCTACTTGGAAATTAGATGTATATAAATTAAGATATAGTATGCACCCTTTTGATAATGCCAATAATATTATATTTGATAATTTGGCATTCACTTATGATATGCCTCTCGATGAATATATAACTAATAATTATACTACATTATGCTTAAATACAATTTATTCTCGCGATGTTTCTTGTTTCTCCATTGGTAATTATGATGATAGAGATTATTATCAAATAGTTACCAATTCTAATGGAGATGATTCAATCTCAAGTGCTGACCAATTGTGTAGTTTCAATACGGTGCTTTATCCTGATGGACAATATTACTTCAAAGTAACTGCTTGGGATGCTTCAAACAATGTAAAATCAGATTCAATGCTTATTCATATAAAAAACCATAGCAATAAAATTGATGAATCAGCCTTGAATAAGGCAATTGTCAGTATATTTCCTAATCCAAATCATGGAAAGTTTAATTTGATATTTTCTGATAAAACAATGAATGATGTATCCATAAGTATTATCGATGTTTTAGGCAATGTTGTTTCTGAAAAGTCCTATAATTCAATAAATAATATGATAGATATTTCAAAACAGCCTAAAGGAATCTACTTTCTAAAAATTAAAGGATTGCAAATCAACAAAACATTTAAAGTTGTGTATAATTAAGTTGCAGCATGAAAAAAATTGTTGTTTTAACTGGTGCTGGTATTAGTCAGGAAAGTGGCATAAAAACTTTCAGAGATAGCGATGGATTGTGGGAAGAATACAGAATTGAAGATGTTGCAACCTTCGAAGCATGGGAGAGAAATCCTAAATTAGTTTTAGAGTTCTATAATCAACGCAGAAAGCAATTAATGGATGTTAAGCCAAATGCGGCTCATCTTGCTTTGGTTGAATTGGAAAAGAAATATAAGGTGGAGATTATCACTCAAAATGTAGATGATTTGCACGAAAGAGCGGGTTCTAAAAAAGTGCTTCATTTGCATGGTGAGTTGAAGAAGTCGAGGAGTACCATTGATGATTCATTGATTTACGATATAAAAGGTTGGGAATTAAAATGGGGTGATTTGTGTAGCAAAGGTTCTCAATTGCGACCACACATTGTTTGGTTTGGTGAAGCTGTTCCTATGATTTCTTTAGCTTCAGAAATTTCATCGCAAGCCGATATTTTTATTATTGTTGGCACCTCACTTAATGTTTATCCTGCTGCTGGCTTAGTTGATTTTGTGAAACCCCTCGTACCCAAATACCTCATTGACCCAAAAGATTGTAAAACTGCAAACATTAAAAATCTCACTTTTATCAAAGAAACTGCAGGAATTGGAGTTCCATTTTTAGTTGAAAAGCTGCTTCAGGAGCAGAACTAATAAGCTTTTTGTAATATACTTTTCACAAAAAAAAAGGAGAAAAATTGCTTTTCTCCTTTTATAATTATTAATATTTTGGAAGATTAATAGAATAAAACTCTATTATCTTTAACATTAGCAGCTTTTTCGAGAATTCGGTTAATTTGATAATTTGCAATGGAATTAAACAATCCATATATTTGCATTTTAACAGGAGCATAATCTTGAATTACTGGAGCTTCGGTAACATCAATTGCTTTGATGACAAAAACGCCCATATTTCCTTTTATTGGTTTAGAAGTATTCCCTTTTTTCAATGAATATAATGCTCCAAGCACTTCGGGTTCTGGTCCAAATCCTGGTAAATTATAAGAAGAAAATGAAAGCATTGGAATAGTATCTAATTTACTATTCAGTTTAGTAGCTAATAATCCCATATCAATTGTAGGAGTATAAACAGAATTTACTTTTGTCAAGAGTTGTTCAGCTTTCTTTTCTCTTTTTACCATTGGTTCTATAAGTGGTTTAATTTGTTCGAGTGGGGCAATCCCTTTTAAACGAACTTCTTTCAAAACAGCTATCACATATTTATCACCTAAATCAAACACTGCATCACAAACAGAGCCTTTTTTAGTTTCTTTGTTATATGCCCAACGAATAATGTCTCTTGCTGTTTCTAATCCTGGTAAAGAATTGTCCATTTCGCGAAGATATTCTGCAGTGCGTTTGTTGATCCCAGCACTAACACAACTTTTATCAAATTGTTCAATGGTTTTATTTTGAGAATGGAAATTGCTTGCTTTGGTATAATAATCTTGATATGTTTCGGTGCTTGGTTCCACTTTTCTTGTAATTATTGCTACCATTGCTTTCTTTTTATATTCTTGTTTGCCAGTAACTTTAATAATATGATAACCAAAATCAGTTTCAACAATAGTAATATCGCCCACTTTACCATTAAAACATGCATCGTTAAATTGTTTTACCATAGTTTGATCTTTAAACCATTCTAAATCTCCTTTATTCTTTTGAGCAGAAGGGTCATCAGAAAATTGTTTTGCAATAGTATCAAACAATTTTGGGTCTTTTTTTACAATAGCAAAAAGACTATCTACTAATTTTTTGGATGCAATTTTTGTCCGTTTCATATCTTGCTTGATAGGTTGTTTTACACTGTCATAAGAAATGAGAATGTGGCTGGCACGCATAGAATCGGGTCTATCTTGAAATTCCATCACTTTTGCAACGGTAAATGTAAAATTGTCCTTTATTGGTCCAATAAAAGTTTCTTTTGGCGAATTGAATACAATAGAGTCAATAAACAAAGGCAAAGTACCTTTTCCATAAAACATACTATCATATTTTGAATCAGAATTGAGTGATACAAATGATTCTATATTTTCTGATTTTTCAAAGTCTTGACGAACCAATTTCATGCTTTCTTCTACTTTTGCAACATCTTGCTGTGAAGGTAAAACATCAAAAATCACAAATTCAATATCGCGTGATGCTTCAATATCAAATTCTTGTTTGTGCTCATCATAATATTTTTGATAATCGTCATCATTTAGTTTGATGCTATTATCTTGAATGGTAGAATATGGCGTTGCTACAAGTAGCACATTTGAATTTTTGTTTTTATCAGAAAAGTCTCTTTTGGCAAAGCTTTTAGTAACATAAAATCCTTTTAAGATAAGGTTGTTGTATTTGCTTGCAATGCGTTCTGATTTTATATAATCAAGCATTTGATACCATTGTTTTTGGGTAGCTGGTTCTGCTTGGTCAATTTGGTTATAAAATTTCAATACTTCTTCGGGATGAAATTGACCTGTTTGAGGGTCAGTAAAACTTTGAAGTATAGCTTGTGGTGGATTGCTTCCTGTTATCAAATCTTTTAATTCGGTTTCGCTTACTGATAATCCTAATGCATCAAATTCCTTTTGCAAAGTAATATCTTTAATCATTTGTTGCCATATTTGTTGGCGAATTTCAAATGTTTGTTGGTTTGTAAGGTTTTCTTGATGCGATTGCTGTTTAAGCATCTCCATTTGTTGTTCCACTTTCATTTCAAAATCTCTATAGGCAATTTTATTTCCAGCAATTTCGCCAATAAAATTTGATTGTTTATTAGGATTTTTTCTCATAAAATCACCCAATACAAAGCCTGCTATTGCAATACCAACAATAATTACAAGTAGTTTAGAATAATTTCGAAGTTTACCAATTATAGCCATTTTTATCTTTTTTAATTAATTTGCAAATGTATGTAAAGATATTTGAATGTTAAAAAAAAAATCAATTATCTGTTAAGCCCAATTTAATTAATAGGATTTTTTTTAAATGAACTATTTGATTTAGTTG